>OCTW011584850.1_pt1 | contig 35940 bp, 28 predicted proteins | sample 1539671 | NCBI WGS metagenome assembly OCTW01 (sample SAMN02144230, study PRJEB22623) | gut metagenome | biome: sheep rumen | host: Ovis aries | place: New Zealand
ATCGCGAGCAGCTCATCGGCTGTCGGCGAAGCCGGTGCCGATATCAAAGAGCTGCGAGAGCGAAGCGGCAATTAGGAGTTAGGAATGCCGAAGGTATCGCGAAGGCTTTCGTTGGCTGTCGGCGAAGCCGGTGCCAACATATAAAGAAAGCCTGAGAGCAAAGCGGCACAGAAATTATCAGAAATTTTTATTCGTTTAATTTGTGTTATTCGTGTTCGTTTTTAAGCACAAATTTTCATAATTAATTTGTTTGATTCGTATAATTCGTAGTTATGATCGTCCTCTTCCGGACTTGGCAATTTTCAAATATTCTCAATTCTCAATTTTCAATTTCCTTACTCCTTTCGCCTAATTTCAGATTACTTTGAGGGCAGGAAGCTCTCGTATGTTCCGTCGTCAAAGAAGACGCGAATCTCTTTAACCTTGCGAGTTTTGAAGTCAAAATCTTTCGCAGTGGATACTGGGGTGTATTGTGGAGTCTGGCTACCGTAGTTTTGCTCGCGAACTGGTGACGGTTGGGGTCGCTGGATGGGGGTGACCCTAGGGGCGGCAAAGGGCAGGACATCACCGCCGATTTGCTCCTCCGGCTGGTCAAAGAGGTTGGCGTCAGCGCGACCGGGTTGAACGGCCGAGGGGGTGTCGTCACTGGTGGGGGAGGCGGGGTGCTGCTCCGGCTGATGATTATAGATTTCTCCCTCGCCAAACATGAGCCAGTTGATATTTATTTCGGGGAAGGCTTTGTGAATTCCTTCCACGTAGTTGTTGGTCGGCTGTGTTCGCTGCGAGTAAAGGCTCGAAAGTGAGCCTGGTGATACTCCAATCGCTTTTGCAAAATCTTGCTGCGACATTTTGGTCATGGTTTGGATCTGTTTGATGCGCTCTCTCATGGTTGTGTTTTTTAGGAGGCTGTCAGAAAACGGCCATTTTTGGGTATTTTTTGAGTTTGCAAAGTTAAAACAAAGATTTGGAATGGCAAAGCGAATTGCGTTTTGATTTCAAAATGTCGTGTTTTTGGTTTTGTAAATCCAAATTTAGTTTTTTAGTGTTTCGCCAGCTGAATTTCCCGCTTTAGAGTTCTAAACAGGCGATGAGGCCCGGTTTTGGAATGCTAAGTCTATGTTTAACTTAAAATCGCAACATACTGACTTGCTTGTGTGTAAACTCTACTGGATTTCTCTATTTTGTGCCTGATTTTTACAAGGCGTTCGGTTTTCGGCTAAACTTATGCTGCTTTGGTTTATCTTACATGCATAAAGTGCAGATTTTAAGAGATATGTAATGATGAGATTTTCCGCTTAACACTTGAATTTGGGTTTCAAAAGGCGAATGTTCGGGTTTGCAATTGTGTGAATTTTGATTCCTAAATCACCCTTACCCTTCTACACTTTCACTTCTTGCCTTTTCGTTTCTTAATTTCCGATTTAGATTTGTGTTTTCAAATTTAGGATTTAGAAGTGTTAAAAATTGTATTTCAAAATTTGGATGACTGCAAAAGACGATTTTTTCTGATTTTTGCAGCGGTTACGACCAATCTGCGGAGAGAAAAAATCTGAGCGATTCTCAGGCGTTGGAAAAGGGGGCGTTTTGCCCTCCCCCATTGGGAAAAGTGCCAAAAAAAACGTGTCAGGATTTTCTGTGATTCCAGAAAATCCTGACCTCGTTTTGTTCAGATTAGGTAAAAAAAGGAGACGAAAATCAGTGCAAAATGAAAAATACCAGTTGCTTCAGGAGGTCGCCATTCGAGACTTTTGAGCCTCCTAAGCCCTTAGATTTTTCATCCGTGTCTCTGATGACTGACAAAATTGAAAGCACCTTCGCCGCGGAATAATTTCTCATGGCGGGGAAGATGTTGCGCTCCACCTGCCAGGACTGAATGCCCAGATATTGCGCCACAGAATTTTTATCTTTGCCGGGAGAATAGTATGCAACCATCAGCTGCGAGAACAGACGGAAGAGAGAAGGCAACACGACTTGGATAGGATTTTGCTTCGGATTCTCGTCAAAATATTTCGCAATCTGAAATGCCTTGAACGAATCCTTGGCGATGAGGGCATTCTGAAATTCGAAGATGTTGAAGTCCTTGCTGATGCCTATATGCTGCTCTACCAACTCGGGGGTGATGACTCGCGTATCGGGTGTGAGCGAATTGACGAGCTTGGTCATCTCGCCATAGAGGCGCGTAAGGTCGTTGCCGATGGAGTCGGCAATGAGGCTCACGGACTTCATGTCGGCGGTGTAGCCCTTTTGGCGGAAGAAGGTGGCGATGATGCCGCCCAGCTGATTTTCTTTCACTTTCTGCGACTCATAGACTACTCCTATCTCGGCCGCACGGCTCATAAACTTCTTACGGCGGTCGAGTTTGTCGTTCTTGTTGACGAGCACCAGCACGGTTGTGGGCTGGGGATTTTGCATGTAAACGGACAGCTCGTCAATATCCTTGAGTTCCTTGGCGTTCCTGACCACAACGACGAGCCGTGAGCCCATAGGAAAACTGCGGGCCATGTTGATGACAGCGTTAGCCGTGGTGTCGGCACCATAGAGAGTGGTGAGACAAAAGTCACGCTCCTCCTCTGGCAGCGCGTTGCTGACAATGCCGTCCAGGAGCCTGTCAATGAAATAAGGCTCATCGCCCATCAGGACATACACAGGCTTGAAGTTGTGAGCATTAATGTCCTTCAAAATCTCCTCGAAGGTTAATTCTTTTGCCATTAATAACGCGATTTTTCGTCTTTTTATAATATCTTTGCAGACTAATAGACTGCAAAAGTAACAAATGTTTTCCTTAAACCTGCCCTCCATAGAGACAAATATCAAAAAAGAAGGCCAAAAGACCGTCATTTTCGACACCCTGCGCAAGCGTTACGTAGCCCTCACGCCGGAGGAGTGGGTCAGGCAACACTTCGTTAGCTACCTCGCCAACCACAAGCACTACCCTACTTCACTAATGGCCAATGAGATTAGCATCACGCTCAACGGCATGAGCCGCCGCTGCGACACTGTAGTCTATAGCCGCCAGCTGCAGCCGCTGGTCATCATAGAATACAAAGCCCCCAACGTAACCATCAGCCGCAAAACTTTTGAGCAGGCTATGGCATATAATAATGTATTGCGCGTACCTTATATAATAATAAGCAACGGACTCAAGCACTATTGTTGCCACATTGACTATGAGCATATGACCTCGGCATTTCTGCAGGAGATACCGGAATATAAGGAATTGAACGCATAAACACCTCTTTCTCGGAAATCTTACACTTTTACCTGTAAGGTTTTTATTGCTGCCCGGTAAAGTTACTATCACACGTCCCCGTCTGCTACGCAGCCCCCTTCTATTAAGAGAGGGGGGCAGAAATTTTTCTGCGTAAAGATGGAATCGAAGCCCGTCAAAATTACAAATAATGCATTCGTGAAGATTTCGTCGGTGGACGCACTACAGGCGCGGGCCGACAAAATTCTCCTTTTTTAAGTTAGTATCATACGCCCCCGTCGCTTCGCGCCACCCCCTCTATCTTAGAGGGGGAGTCGACTTGCTGCAATCTTAAAGGCAGAACGACTTGTAGTAGAATGGCGTATCAGGCTCCCCCTCTGCTCAAAGAGGGCTTTGCTCGAAAAAACTTATTCTCGCGAAGGCTTCGTCTTTTATTTCAATGGGATTGGTCTTAAGTATAGCGGGATTAAGACAAAACTTGGGGAAGCCTAATTTTAATGCTTCGCCTGTCGGGATTTATAAAAATTATTGCTAATTTTGCATCTCAATATGATTTTCAAAGGTTAGAGGTTAGCGGTTAAAGGCTATAGATGCCAAGTCCGGTAACTTTCCAACTCTCGAAGTTTCGAACTTTCGGACTTTCGGACTTTTATAACCGTCAACTAAAACTATTTACCATGGATATTATCAAGACTCTTATTGAGCGCGCCAAGCGCGACAGGCAGCGCATCGTGCTGCCCGAGGGTACGGAGGAGCGCACTCTCCGCGCTGCAGACCGCGCCATCGGAAACCGTCTTGCGGACATTGTGCTGCTGGGCGAGGAGGACGAGATTATGGAGCAGGCCCGCCTGCTGGGACTGGAGTACATTGCGCCTGAGTATATTATCAACCCACGCAAGTCGCCCGACCTGGAGTTCTTTGCCGAGCAGCTGGCGGAGCTGCGCAAGCGCAAGGGCATGACTCTGGTCGAGGCCCGGGAGAAAGTGAAGGACCCGCTCTACTACGGCTGCATGATGATTAAGCTGGGCAAGGCTGACGGCCAGCTGGCCGGGGCCCGCAACTCTACGGGCAATGTGCTGAGGCCTGCCCTGCAGATTATCAAGACGGCTCCGGGCATCAGCTGTGTCAGCGGTGCCATGCTGCTGCTGACCAACACTACAGAGTACGGCGAGGACGGCGTGCTGGTGATGGGCGACGTGGCGGTAACCCCAGTGCCTGATGCTCACCAGCTGGCTGAGATTGCAGTGTGCACCGCCCAGACTGCCAAGGCAGTGGCTGCCTTTGAGGAACCGCGCGTGGCCATGCTAAGCTTTTCCAGCTACGGCTCAGCCAAGCATGAGGTGGTGGACAAGGTGATTGAGGCTACTGCCATTGCCCGCCAGATGGCTCCCGACCTCCAGATTGACGGTGAGCTACAGGCTGACTGTGCCATTGTGCCAACGGTGGCTAAGCTCAAGGCGCCGGGTTCGCACGTGGCCGGCAGGGCCAACGTGCTGATTGTGCCCAGCCTGGAGGTCGGCAACATTGCCTACAAGCTGGTGCAACGTCTGGGCAGGGCGCAGGCTATCGGTCCCGTGCTGCAAGGCATTGCGCGACCGGTCAACGACCTTTCACGCGGCTGCAATGTTGACGACATCTACAAGATGATTGCCATCACCGCCAACCAAGCCATTGCTGCAAAACAAATCTAACGAGGTCCCCCCTTAAAACTTTAACTTATGAAAATATTAGTTCTTAACTGCGGAAGCTCATCTATCAAGTATAAGCTTTATAATATGGATGACAAGAGTGTCATCGCCGCCGGAGGCATCGAGAAGGTTGGCCTCGACGACTCTTTCCTGAAAATCAAGCAGCCTGTGGCTGAGGTCATCACCACGCCCGTACCTACCCACGATGTCGGCGTGGAGCTTATCTTCAATATTCTCACCGACCCAGCCAAGGGCGTCATCGGCAGCCTTGACGAAATCAATGCCGTCGGCCACCGCATTGCCCACGGCGGCAAGTTTACCAAGAGTCTGGAGCTTACTCCCGAGGTGCTGACCGAATGGAAAAAATATGAGGACCTTGCTCCGCTGCACAACCCCGCCCACCTCAAGGGCATCAATGCTGTAACTGCCAAGCTGCCTCTGGTTAAGCAGGTGGGTGTGTTTGACACTTCCTTCCACCAGACTATGCCCGACTATGCCTACAACTATGCCCTGCCGCATGACATCTGCGAGCAGTACGGCATCCGCCGATACGGTTTCCACGGCACCAGCCACCGCTATGTGCTGGCTCGCGCCGCCGAGATCTACGGTTTCCGTCCCGAGGATAAGAACGTCATCACCTGCCATATCGGCAACGGTGCCTCGATTGCCGCCATCAAGCAGGGACGCTGCGTTGACACCTCCATGGGCCTCACTCCGCTGGAGGGCCTCATCATGGGCACCCGCACCGGCGACATCGACCCCTCAGCCGTTCTCTTCCTGCAGGACAAGCTGGGCCTCTCCACCCACGAGGTAAGCAATCTGCTCAACAAGCAATCGGGTATGCTTGGCATCACCGGCCGCTTCTCCGATATGCGTGAGATACTGGCCGCTGCTGCCCAAGGTGACAGCCTGTGTAAGCTGGCCATCAATATGTATAACTACCGCATACGCAAATATGTTTGCGCATACGCAGGCATTATGGGCGGCGTCGATTATATCATCTTCACTGCCGGCGTGGGTGAGAACCAGTATGAAATACGCGGCGGCAGCATGGCCGGTCTGGAGCACATGGGCATCGTCATCGACCCCACCCTCAACAAGGCCAACCGCAGCCAGGAGGGTACCATCTCCACACCCGACAGCCAGGTGACTGTATGCGTTATTCCCACCGACGAGGAGCTGCTTGTGGCCTCCGACACAATGGAGATTGTCAAGGGGTAGCCTCTCTGAAGCATCAACATGCCAAACCACAAAAAACAAACCATCATGAAACGACTGAAACTCTTCATCACCGCCATGGCAGCCTTGCTGCTGTGCGCCTGTGGGAGCAAGGCCGGCAATGCCGCCGGACAAGACTCTGCTGCAGTGGCAGCGCCCGGGCCCGACTACGTTACCAAGACCGACTACGACAGCGGCAGCGACGAAGACTTCGGCATCTCAGCAGAGATTAAGGGCGGCAAGGTGTTTGTCAGCGTTGATGCCGACAAGTTTGTCAAAACCTATGTCGGCCAAGGCATGGACTATCGTCTGAATGAGTCAACCTACGAAGTGCAGAACCTTGACACGCCCATCGTATCCCTCCACCTGAGCGACATCGGCCAGGACTACAATCCCGTGCTCTGTATGCTGCGTCAGGACGGCCGGGTACAGATTCTTGATGTCTTCGATGCCATCAGCCGCCGCGGATTCTTCCAAGCCAGCTGGCCGCTGCCAGAGCTTAAGGATATCGTTTCATTCAAGAAGCAGAGCTACGAGGAACACCTCGGCATAGCAGCCATCAGCAGCAACGGCAGCGAGACTGAGGTACCGCTCAACACCGTCAGCCAGACAGAGTTTGTACACAATGAGAGCGACGGCAGCAAGGTGATTCTCCATTTCACCTGCGACTGGAAATTTGTATGCCAGCACTTCATAACAGGCCCTGACTTTGGAGTCAAGGAAATAAAGGAGTATGTGGGTGAATATACTGCAAAGCCCATCGACGGCAGTTTCGACCGCCAGCAAATAGTTTATACCATCCACACCTTCAGCTCCGTGCTGGCCGACAATGCTACGCCTAAGCCGTTCACTGACAAGGGCACCTTTATATTTGAGTATAAGGACAACATCGGTCAGCAAATAGCCGTCACGCCCCAGTCGGGCAAGATACTGCCCCTGCCCAAGGGACAGCCCGTCCGCTTCGACCAGGACGCTCAGTAAGACCCGCTCCCCCACACATTAAGGGAGGGCAGCAACTGAAGACCTTTTGACAAAAGTAGGACTGAGAGAAAAAATCTCTCAGTCCTACTTTTTTTAGTCTTGGTGTCCGGGGGAAGGTTCGTACTTATACACCCCGTCTGCTATGCAGCTACCCTTCACACAAGGTGAGCAATAATCTGCTCACGATCGCCGGGCAGCATGTCAATGACGGGAATCTCTATCATCGTATAGCAGCCGGGCTGCTGGCGCATCGATGCACGAGCCACATTGACCAGCACCTGGCCGGTGAGGGCGGGATTGTTAATCTTCATGTTAAACTCAAAGAGCTGGTTGTGAGTCTTTCCGCTCACGCCCTTGCGCACCAGGTTGACGCCGTGGCCCACATCGTTGAGGTCGTCCACACAGCTCACCTGCATCACGTGTGTCTCATCGTCCACAAAGTAGGGGTCGGCCTTGATGGCAGCCTCCACAGCCTTGAAATCAACGCCTTCTTCCAGCTCCACATACACCATGCGGCGATGGATGCCTGTGCCCACGGGAATAGTCACCGACAGCGCGTCCTTCACTCCCTCAATGGCCTTGACAGCCACCGAATGACCCATTGAGCGGCCGGGGCCGAAGTTGGTGTAGCTCACACCCTTGGGAGCGAGGCTCTCCACCAGCGTCCTGACTATGGAGTCTGATCCCGGGTCCCATCCGGCTGATATGATGCTGACGGCACCGTGCTTCTTGGCCTCGGCGCCGAGGGTGCGACGCAGCTCTACCACTTGGGTATGTATGTCAAAGGAGTCAACGGTGTTGATGCCCAATGCCAGGCACTGCAGGGCATACTCCTTAACCTTACGGGTGGGAGTGGCCAGCACGGCAACCTGCACGTCCTTCAGTTCACTTATATTCTTAACTACTGGATAGGGCTCCAACTCGGCGGGTTTATTCTCTGCACCGTTACGGCGCACCACGCCCACGCACTCCATGTCTTCGGCGGCCTCAATGGCCTGCAGGGTATAGCGACCAATGTTGCCGTAACCCACAATTGCTACTCTGATTTTGTTCATATCTATATTATTATTTGAAAATTAAATACTGAAACTTGAAACCTTGAAACTTAATTCCTCCGCTTAGTCCTGCGGCTTGCAGGGGACATGGGAAGGTGCAACTGCGATCTGGCCTTTGCATCAAGATAGCCGCGTATGCTCATGCCATTTTCGCTGACCTCATGCAGGGTGGCCGTCTTGATAGCCACAGCAGCCTTCAACTCGTTCACAGCGCGGTCAAACTGGCTTTTAGCCAGCTTGTTGCTAAAGGCAATGGCGCCCACCCTCAACAGGGGCAGAGCAAGGGTGCTCACCTCCCCCATGAAATAGTCAGCAGCGGCCTTCACGCGGCCATTGATTGCCTCTGGCATTGATGTGAGGGAAGCCTCCTCCAGCAGGGACAGATACTGTCGGCGAAAACGCGCACAGATGTCGGCAGCATCGATAGTAAACCACTTAGCGGCCTCCTCCAGCGGACCAACAAAGTCCTGCTGGGCTAAAAACGGATAGCGTTTGACCACTCTCAGCATACCCTCCAGCGCATTAGCCAAGGCAGTGAAGCTGAACAGCTCGTCCAGCAGGGCTTCCAGGTAGTCGCGCTCCATCTGCGGTAGCTGCTCGGCACTGTGTACAGAGCGTTCCAGCTCCTTATTGACAAAGGAGTCCACATTGTGGTCGCATATCACCGAGCCTACATAGAGCGGCTTGGTCAACACCAGTCCCTCCAACGTGCGGCAGCGGCTCAGCGCCACGTATGTCTGGCCGTGGGCAAAGGCGCGGTTGATGTCCAGTACAGCGTGGTCAAAGGTAAGACCCTGGCTCTTATGGATGGTGATGGCCCACGCCAGGCGCAACGGATATTGTATGAAGGTGCCGTCAACAGTTTCCTTCAACTCGCCATCAGCCGTAAGCTCATACCTCATATTCTCCCACTCAACAGGCTCCACCAATATAGGCTTGTCCTCGCCCTTGCATCTCACGTTGACGCCCCTGCCGCTGATTGAAGTCACGCGCCCTATCTTGCCGTTGAAGTAGCGGTGCTGGCCCGTGGGGTCGTTCTTCACAAACATCACCTGGGCACCCTCGCGCAAGGTCACCACCTCGTCAGCGGGATAGGATGTTTCTGGAAATGTGCCACTTATCTTGGCGCGGAAGTTCCAGTCGGCACCGGCCAGTCCCTCCAGCATACGGCTGTTGTAGGCATTGGCGGCAGCGTTGTGTGTAGTCAGTCTTATCCACTCCTCGTCGGCAGGGGCCTTAAACCCCTCCACATAGCGGCTGTTGAGTTTGCTCTCTGTGGCTGCAGTGAGGGTGTTAGTACGTATCTGTGCCAGTATGTTAATAAACTCCTCATCAGCCTGGCGGTAAATCTTCTTAAGTTCAATGGTGGTCAGCTCCACCTGCCTCAGGGCGTGGGAAGAAAAGAAGTAGGGCGTCTCGTAGAAATCCTTGAGTAGCACCCACTCATCGTCTCTAGCCACGGGAGCCAGCTGCTGCAAATCGCCAATCAACAGCAACTGCACTCCGCCAAAAGGCTTGGTCCTGTCGCGATATTGGCGCAGCACATCGTCAACGGCGTCCAGCAAATCGCAGCGCACCATGCTTATCTCGTCTATCACCAGCAGGTCCAGCGTGCGTATGATATTCTTCTTCTGCTCACTCATGCGGTAGGCCGTCTTGCGCCTCTCCACGGTGCCGGTGCTGCCTGGAATTTTCAGTCCGGGAGCAATCTGGAAGAAGGAGTGGATAGTTACCCCCTGTGCATTGATGGCTGCCACGCCTGTAGGCGCCACTACCACCATACGCTTGGGCCGCTCTTCCTTCAGCTGGCGCAAAAAGGTCGTCTTGCCAGTACCCGCTCTGCCAGTGAGGAATACACTCCTGCGCGTCAGCTCCACATACTGTCGGGCCAACTCCAACTCAGCATTGTCCGTAACCATATTCATGGTGCAAAATTACGTTTTTCCCTCATTTCTGCATACCCTCACTCCCACCTTATTTAATATATTTCTCCCTCGCACCCCAATATTTTCTGAAATTGTATAATTTTTGCGTGTTTTTGCAACATCATTCTCCTATATGGTCGCATGAAAATCACTCTACATTATCAACTGTCATCAGACAGAAGCTCGCCCAGTCAGCACCCTGAGCACCCCGGGGCACAGCCATAGTAGCAGACAATAGGCGACTATGCTCACCGCTGCTGTGAGCAGTGTGGCTGCCACAAACTGCACGATGCAGAGCAGTCCATTATCACTCCCAGACCACAACAGTTGTTTAGCCCACTCCACAGGCCGGCAGCCCAGCAGCGGCAGTGGCAAAGTATGGAAGGCAAAAATAAAAAAAGACAGCGCAGCCGAATTGGAGAAAACAATCCCATCTCCGACATTGCTTGCATCTCTGCCCTTGATAGAAATGCTGGGCGTGGGCTCTATGGTCTTCCTTCCATAGACAGCCGGAACAGCCATCAGCAAAAAGGCAAAATGGACATACCGGTCAGCTGGGGTGCCATCGCTAAGGATATCAAGCGCCATCAGCGGCAGTACCGCACATATTAGCGGCGTACGCCACCGACCGAAGGCGGCAGCCATGCTGCGCCCGTTGATGCTAAACCATGCCCCAACGCTGAACCACAACACTGAACTGGGACTGAAACCCACCAGAGGTATCCATACGCCGGATATTGAGAAAGCCAGCATCAGCAGTAGCCATCCCCAACGCAACCACCGTATTGCCAGATGGATGAGCGGCGTCATCAGCACTATCACCATCAAGTCGCGAATAAACCATAGGGGAATGTTGACAGGGTAGCTGATGGGCTTGCTGATGCCCAGCAGATTAGTGTTGGTGCCAGTGGTGTGCACGTCCCAAAAATTGTGCAGCCATTTGCCGTCACCCAGATAGAGGTGAATACTCTGCCCCCAAGTGTGGCCACTTATGACATAATTGACCACCAATCCCACTGCCGCCAGCAGGCAAAAAAGGACATAAGGCACCAGCAGCGAGTGAATGCGGCGACGCAATTTGCCGGTAAAGACAGTGCCGTTCCATTTACCCCCGACAAAGAACAGGTAGCCAGAAATCATAAAAAACAACGGCACAGCCACAGAGGCCACCTCATTGATGCTCACACAGGCAAAGATGCGCCATACATCGAGTGAGCCAAAGCTACCCCATCCTATCGCAGTGCTGCTGGGCTCCATGTGCAAGTGTATCATTATGATGCACAGTGCCAGCGGCAGTCGCAACCTGTTTATTACCTGGGAATCTGACACTCTTTTTATCTGACTGTTTTATCCGGTTCTCCCCTCCTCTCTCTACTGTGCCGCGCTGCTCGGCTGTGAGGGCCTACTTATTCCTCTTCCTAAACTCAAGGGGCGTGCAACCCAAGTGTTGACGTACAAAGCGGCCGAAGAACGAGGGATTGGGAAAATCCAACTGCTGAGCAATCTCCTTGCTTGACAGCGTGGTGTTGATGAGCATTCCTCTTATCTTCTCTATCATCTGCTCCCTTATCCACTGCGACGGTGTCTTGCCAGTCTGCTGCTTACAGATGGCAGCCAAGTACTTGGGGGTTATGCAGAGCTGGTCGGCAAAGTATTTCACGCTGTGGTGGTGCGACTCGTCGTCCACCATCAGCAGCAGGAACTTCCTCACCGCAGCCTTGGCATGGTCAGACGTCATAGCACTGTCTGGTGCCATCTGGCCCTTGTCGCGGCGCTGGCGCTGTATGATAGCAAGAAAGTCGTAGATGGCAGCAGTAAGCATACCGTCAAACGAGCGGCTGAAATACTCATGTCGCGGCATATGCAGCTTACGTTCAAAGAAATCCTTATAGGTAGCATACACCCCGTATTCCTCCTCCGACAACTGCAGTATAGGGTTATCATTGACATAGAGAAAGGTGTCCATAGCATTGTTGTCGGTATGGATTATCTCGTCCACACGCCTATTGGAGATACAAAGCACGTCAATGGCAAAGTCATAACTGAACATAGCGTTACTCAGCACCTGCATACCGTTGCAAATAATCAGGTTACCCTTATAGGCCATATGACTCTGCCCGTTGATATTCATCTGCACCCTGCCCTCGCGGCAATAGGCCACAAAGAGCATATTCAGTCTCACCGCGGGCCAGTTTCTGCCGATGCGCTGGATATTGTCGATGACAATGATATCATCATTAGCATACCGGAGGTCACCTATCTCGTCCTCTGTCAGAAATGTAGAGTGCTCCACATTGATGATGTCGGAGCTGGTCAATGTCTGTTTCATGGCGCAAAGATAAGAAGTTTAAAACATAGATCATGTCCCATCAGGACCAAAAGATGTTCTTTTCTGCGTTTTTTTCTTCTTCCTGCGCAAACAGACCATTTGTCGCGCTCTTTTGGACATTTTGTTTTGCATTCACCCAACTAATTTTGCAGCCCAATAAGCATTAATCGGTAACAGCCCCTCCTCACAGTGCCGCGCTTTATCCGCACCGGTTCATCCCTGCGGGGATCTGGCCTATAAAATTCAAATAAAAACAATGAACCATCATTCCTTTCTTTCCACTCTCAGCCTGATTGTGACTCTTTGCATACTGGCCTCAGGCTGCGGTAGCACCCATAAGGACCGCGAGACAGCCCCCGTCAGGGTTAACACCGAGGTAGCCAGCGAGCAGCTTAGCCTCGGCAACCGCACCTATGTCGGTGTCGTAGAAGAAGAGTCAAGCACCGCAGTCAGCTTCACCGGCAGCGGCATGCTCACCAAGGTCTATGTCAGCGAAGGCCAGCGCGTCAGCCGCGGCCAGACCATAGCCACCATCGATGCCACCCAGGCCCGCAATATGCTCCGTGCCGCCGAGGCACAGATGCGCCAGGCAAGCGATGCCCTGGCCCGCATGCAGCAGCTCCACGATAACAATGCCCTGCCCGAAATCAAATGGGTGGAAACCCAGAGCCAGGTGGCTCAGGCGCAGGCCCAGCTCGACCTGGCCAAGAAGAACCTAGCCGACTGCTCGGTGAGCGCACCCATGAACGGTGTGATTGGCAGGGGCGTGAAGCAAGCCGGTGAAACAGTGCTGCCCGCCATGCCCGTAGCCACTATACTTAATATAAATAAGGTAAAAGTTAAGGTGAGCATACCCGAGAAGGAGATGGCCGCCATACAACCCTCCACACCCACCCGCATCACAGTGGATGCCCTGCAAGCCTCCTTTGAAGGCGGCCACATAGAGAAAGGCGTAGAAGCCGACCCCCTCACCCATACCTACGACATACGCATCAATGTAGCCAACCAAGGCCAACGCTTGCTGCCGGGCATGGTGTGCAATGTAGAACTGAAAGGCAGTGGTCTCTCCACTCACGAGAGCGGAGAGCTGACAGTGCCCATCACAGCCGTGCAGCAGAGTGCCGACGGCAACAAGTTTGTATGGATTGCCAAGAGCTCCGCCGACAAAAGGCAAGGCATGATTGCCCATAGGCAAAAAGTGCAGCTGGGCGATGCCACTGGCAACCGCATTGTCATCAGTAGTGGACTTCACTCGGGCGACCACGTGATTACCGAAGGTTTCCACCGCCTTAGCGAAGGAACGGAGGTCTGCCTATGAAACGCAACGACTGGGTGGCATGGCTCATGCGCAGCTACCGCATCACCTTTTTGGTGATACTGCTGCTGCTGGTGCTGGGATTCTTCGGCTTTAGCAAAATGGCTAAGGCCGAGTTTCCCAATATGGTAATCCGTCAGGGACTGGTGGTTGCTGTCTATCCGGGCGCTACTGCCGAGGAAGTGGAAGAGCAGGTGGCCCGCCCACTGGAACGCTACCTCTTCACTTTCGACGAGGTAAAACGCCACAAGACCACCTCCACATCCAAAAATGGTATGTGCATCATGCAGGTGGAACTGCAAGACAATGTGCAGGACAAGGATGCAGTGTGGTCAAAGATTAAGCACGGACTCAATGCCTTCAAAACACAGCAATTGCCTTCAGGGGTACTTGGCCTGGTGGTCAACGATGACTTCGGCTCTGCCTCAGCCCTGCTGATAGCCATTGAAAGCGACAACCGATCCTACCGCGACCTTAAGAACTATAGCGATGAGTTGGCCGATGCCCTGAGACGCATACCGTCAGTGAGCAACGTGGTACTCTACGGCAACACAAAGGAGCAGATAAGCATCTATGTGGACCAGCAGCGCCTCAGCGCCTACGGCATTGGTAAGGCTGCCGTGATAGAAAGCCTGCAGGGGTCTGGGCTCACCACCATGTCAGGTTCAGTAAGCGGACTGGAGAAGGATGTGCCCATCCATGTGGCACCCTCAGTAAACAGTGAGCAAGAGATAGAAAACCATATCATCTTCACCGACCCGCAAAACCATGTGGTAAGGCTCAAGGACGTAGCTGAGGTGAAACGCGAATACGACACCGACGAAAGCTACATACAATACAACGGCCACCCCTGTGTGCTTCTCAGCCTTGAAATGATGGAGGGCAACAACATAGTGCAGTATGGCAAGGATGTGCAGCGAGTGCTCGATGACTTCACCGCCAATAAGTTTCCTGCCGATGTCACCCTCAGCCGCATAGCCGACCAGTGCAAGGTAGTGGAAGGCAGCGTCAACGACTTTATGATTAATCTGCTGGAGTCGATGCTTATCATCGTAGTGGTGATGCTCATACTCTTCCCGTGGCGCACTGCCGTGGTTGCCGGAGTAATGGTGCCGCTCAGCACATTTATCTCCATCGGCATAATGTACCTCGTTGGCATACCACTCAACACATGCACCTTGGCTGGCTTGATTATAGTACTCGGCATGGTGGTTGACAATGCCATCGTGGTGCTCGACGGCTATCTGGAGTTTGTCAACAAAGGGATGTCGCGATGGCATGCCGCCGCCCACTCCGCACAGAAATATTTCATGCCAATGATGCTGGCTACGCTCTGCATCTGCGTAATCTTTTTCCCGTTTCTCCTTACCCTCACCGGTGTCCAGGCCGACTTTATCTTCTGGTTGCCGTGGACCATACTCATCAATCTCATGGTGTCGCTGGTACTGGCCGTCATACTGCTGCCCAACCTTGAGGTAATGCTAATTAAGAACATTGGCTCCAGCCACAAAGACAAAGATACTCAGAAGCGCTCCCTCACCGATTATGTGCAGCAGACCTACGACCGTGTGCTGCGCTGGACCTTCCGCAATCCATGGCTAACCATCCTGGGAGCGGTAGGACTTGTAGCTGTCTCGGTATTGCTAATAGTGCCCAACCTCAAGGTGCGCATGATGCCTACTGCCGACCGCGACCAGTTTGCCGTAGAGATATCGCTGCCAGAAGGTAGCGGTCTCAACCAGACTAGAGCCATAGTGGACTCCGTATGCAATGCCTTGCGCAAGGAGGACGATGTTGTAAGCATCACAAGCTTTGTGGGGTGCTCCTCCCCCCGTTTCCACCAAGCCTACGCTCCCAAGGTGGCAGGGCGCAACTACGCGCAGCTCATCGTCAACACTACCTCACAGTATGCCACCCTCGACCTGCTTGACAAGCTCGAGCCTCTCTACAGCGAGCGCTACCCCAACGCCTTCGTCAAGTTTAAGCAACTCGATTTCCAGAACTTCAACCCCTTCGAATACCGCTTCTACGGCGACGATATCGACTCGCTGCGCCTGGCAGGCGAACGCATGATGGCCCGTATGATGGAGATGCCGGAATTGATGAACGTACATACCGACTGGGATGAGCCGCGCTCCATCATAGAGGTAGAGCTCGACCCCGTCAGCTCCTCTCAACTGGGAGTCAACCGTACGCTTACCGAGCTACAGCTTGCCGTGTCCACCGGCAAAACCAAGATAGGGCAAATCTGGGAAGGCGACTACGAGGTGCCCCTCATCCTCAAAGATATCAAGGGCAGCCACCTCGACTGCGAAGATATCAGCAATATCTATATCACTTCGCGCGGCACCACTGGCGTGCCACTGCGCCAAGTGGGCACCGTGGTGCCACGCTGGGTAGCCGCCAGCATTATTCATCGTGGCGGCGAGCGCTGCCTCACCGTTACCTGCGACCTCAAGCGCCCCTATCTGCCCAAGACTCTCCACACCCGTCTGCAGGACATTGCCAACCACGAAATCAACATGCCCCAAGGTGTACGCTTCGAAGTGGGCGGCGAGCCTGAGAATGATGCTGAGACGGCAAGCCATGTGGTAATGGGCTTCACAATTGCGCTCATCATCGTCTTCTTCTTTATACTGTTCAGTTTCAGGACCTACAAAATAACCATCACCTGCATGGTGGCTATCCTGCTCATGCTGCCAGGAGCACTGCTGGGTCTATGGCTTATGAACCGGGCTGTGGGTCTTACCTCAGTCTTCGGTTTTATCACCCTTGTCGGCATGATTATGCGCAACGAGATACTTATCTTTGAGCACGCCAACGATATGCGCCGCCACGGCCTCAGTGTGCGCGATGCCGCCTATGATGCAGGCCGACGCCGCATGGTGCCTATCTTCCTTACCACGGCCACCACGGCTGTGGGCGTAGTGCCCATGATTATTGCCGCCACCAATTTCTGGATGCCAGTAGGCGTAACCATCTTTGCCGGCGGCATTGGGTCACTCATCCTCGTAGTCACTGTTTTGCCCGTAATCTATTGGAAACTTTTTGAGAAGAAAAAAATCTCCGCACAATGAAAAAGCAACTGACCACCATTCTCTTTTCCCTCCTATCTCTTATCTGCATTGCACAAGAAAAACTCTCCCTTGAGCAATGCCTCGACAGTGCGCGGCTATACAACCATACCCTACAAAACGCGGCCCTCTCCATTGATGCCGCCAACCTCACCGTAAGCGAAGCACGTACCCACTACTACCCTACCGTAGCAGCCAACGTGATGGCTTTCTACGCCTTCGACAAGATGATGAAGGGCGACGGCACCATACCCGCCGAGGTAGCTGCCATCAGTCCTGCCCTGGCTGCCTATGCCGGCCAGCCCTATGCCATACGCGAGCTCAACAGCGCCTACAATGCTACCCTCTCCGTCATGCAGCCCATCTATGCTGGCGGACAGATACACACCGCCAACAAACTGGCAGAACTCCAGCGCGATGTCAACCATCTGAAATACGGCATGGAGCTGCGTGAACTGGAACAGAAGATAACCGAGAACTACTGGCAGATAGTAACCGTAAAGTACAATCTGTCCACCCTTGATGCCGCCGACCGTCAGGTAGGCGAAGTCTATCGTCAGGTAGAGCAGTTTCTCAATGCCGGCCTCTGCAACCAGAACGACCTGCTCCGCGTGAAGCTGCGCCAGCAGGAACTAGCTAGCCAGCGACTGCGGCTGAACAACGCTCAGCATGTACTCCTGCTGCTGCTTGCCCAGCAGATAGGCCTTGCCAACCACAACATAGATATAGAATCCGGAGTCCCTAATGACAAAGTGATACTTAATGACCAATTATCATTTGCCAACGGTCAGAACAATCGCGAGGAGATTGCCCTTGCCACCAAAGCCATAGAGGCAGCCGAGCTGCAGATTAAGATGGAGCGTGCCAAACTGATGCCTACCGTAGGCGTAGGCCTTGTGGGCTACAATGTAGGCATTGGCGGCCTATCCTCCACAGCGCGCAACATTGTCAAGACCAACCAGCTCAACGCCATGGTAGCAGCCACCGTGAGTGTGCCTATCAGTGCATGGTGGGGCGGCTCAAAGGCTATCAAGCGTCGCAAGCTGGAACTACAGCAGTCACAAAACACACTACTTGACACCCAGGAGAAGATAAGGGTGGATATTGAGTCGGCATGGGCCGACTTGCGCCAAGCCTACCAGCAGATAGACATTGCTCGCGCCTCAGTAGAGCAGGCAGCAGAAAATTTGCGCATATCATCCCTGCAATATAAGGCTGGCACCGAGACCCTCTCCAACCTCCTCGATGCCGAGACACTCAACCGCCAGGCCCTCAACAGCCTCAACCAGGCTCAGGCCGACTATCAGAAATGCCTCGCCATCTACCGCCTCAAAAACAAATAGCCCGTGAAATTGGCAGTCAGTCAAATTGTGAGATAGAATAGAAAAAAGCTCTCACTTTCTTGCCATTATTATGGAAATTGGTATATTTGCCACGAAGATTAATAACCTTTTCAACCCACCACCCATGAAAAAGCTATTCCACACCCTAACCGTGGCATCACTATGCCTACTCGTGACCGCACCCCTGAGTGCGCAGAAGAAACACGTGGCAAAGAAGCGCACAGCCCCAGCCATTGCCACCTATCCCCAGCGCGACGCAGCCTTCAAGGCCGACTATAAGCTGCCCGCAATTGGAGCCTTCAATCCCGACGAGGTACAGAGCCTCACCTTCACACCAATGCCGGCACTTGATTTCAAGGGCCATGTGCTCAAGCGCAATGCCAGCCGCAAGCAGGTGCGCCTCACTATGCTGTCATGCCGCGAGAACCAAATCACCGATGAAGAGGAATGGCACCAGCGTAACGGCCTCACACTGCGCGAGATACGCCACGAACACCCCATGGGGCAGTACGCCCAGCGATACAGCTACGCCACCGGCGGCTACCTCATCACCACCTACGGCGAAAACTGGGGCAACGCACGCAAGGTGACCATCACCGACGAAGCGCAGACAACCCTCTACGCCGCCTACGACTTCGAGCCGTGGAAATTCTCACCCAAGACCACCCTCATGGGCAACACACAGATGGTGCATGACTTCATCATCGAAGGCAACATACTCTACATCGCCCACGGCACCAACGGCTACTCCAGCGGAGCAGGCTACCAGACAGGCTACATCACAGCCTTCGACATGGAGAACAACGAGATCATCTGGACCACACAGCCCATGAGCTGCAACTCCGGATTCGACATCGTCGGCAACTCCATTATCTGCGGCTACGGCTTCACCTCCGAGCCCGACTACCTGATCGTGCTCGACAAGTACAGCGGACAGCGCATACAGAAGACACCCGTCAAGAAAAAGGTTGACTACGTAGTGCCCAAAGGCGACAAAGCATACATACGCACCTACAGCTACGACTACGTATTCCGCATACAGTAAGCCCCATTCCATGGGCACCGCCCATTTTCCTTCTTGCTGCAAGATACTACAATCTGCGAGTGCGACACATAATAGGACAGCGCACTCGCAGATTTTAATTGCGCACTCACGAAATCTAAACGCGTGGAAATCTAAACTGATTGCGCAAGGAATTGACGGCTCCACGCGATTAGATTTCGGCTCCACGCGATTAAATTTCGGCTCCGCGCGATTAAATTTCGGCTCCGCGCAAATAAATCGTGCCCCCTCGGCTTTATATTCTCTCCCCACGCCCGTTTGGAAAGTAGGCAGGCAGTTCGTCGCCCCGTAATGAGGCATAAAGCGCCGCGTTTTGACGTTAAGGTTGTTTGCCTCTCTCCCTAATCCATAATTCCGCCTGCTATTATCCCTGCAAATGGGAGAAAAGCATTATTTTTGCCTTGGATTATCACTAATTCAATGTGAAACATGCCTGACCATCTCTCACCGCAGCAGCGACACGCCAACATGGCGGCCATTCACGCCAAGGACACCAAGCCGGAGGTGATGGTGAGGAAATACCTGTGGCACCAAGGGTTCAGATACCGCCTCAACCACCGCAGGCTACCAGGCAAACCGGACATCGTGCTGCTGAGATACCATACCTGCATTTTCGTGAACGGATGCTTCTGGCACGGACACAACGTGACCGTGGACGGTCCCGATGCAGACATCGCTAACTCGGAGTGCTGCAAGATTCCCACGACTAACCGCGAGTTCTGGGTGAAGAAAATCAGGCGCAACAGGCAGCGCGACGAGGAGGTGCGGAAGAAACTGGCCGATATGGGGTGGTTCTGCATAACGGTGTGGGAGTGCGACCTCAAGCCCCAGCGACGGGAGCAGACACTGCAGGCGCTGGTCTATAGCCTAAGCCGGATAATGCTGCGGCTGCACGCCAAGCCCACAGCGCTCAGGCCGGAGGAGGAACACCTAACCATGGCGGCCGAAGAGGAAACAGAATACAGACGATGAAAAGCATTGAGGTTGTAGCCGCGGTGATACGCGACGACGAAGGACGCATCTTCGCCACACAGCGAGGATATGGCGACATGGCAGGGGGATGGGAGTTCCCCGGCGGCAAGATTGAGGCTGGAGAGACGGCCCAGCAAGCCCTGCACCGCGAGATTGGTGAGAAGCTGGACACGGACATTACCATCGAGGAGCTGCTCGACACGGTGGAGTGGGACTACCCCACCTTCCACCTCACTCTCCACTGCTTCCTATGCCACCTCCAGGGCAAGCCGCCCGTGCTCCGCGAGCACAAGGCAGCACTATGGCTCACCCCAGACCAGCTACACTCCGTGCAGTGGCTTCCCGCCGACCAATCCCTTGTGAAAAAACTTTCTGAAATTTGAATGCCGAAGCATTCGCTTCATTCGTGAGAATAACAGTCGTAACCCCCATTATATCTTTCGCTTGCAACAGCAAAGCTTTTGAGTCTTTTTAATGCATATGTATAGATGTCACTAAGTCGCAGACCGAATTATTTGATATAATTATTTTTGTTTTTTGAAAAGAAGTACCAATAGTAAGCCTAAAATAGCCAAAAAGCAGATTATAATAATGCCAATACCTCCATGATTTCGCGAATGTGTTCTCTTCTCTTTTTTGCTTTTATCCAGATGTTCTATTTCTGGTTTTGTTTCATTAAATTGAGCCGCTTGATTATTGTAATTCACAAATCTAAAACCCTTTGCATTCAGATGAGCTGCTATTTTCCCTTCATCTGCATTTTGTAAGAAAATACTAAAATTATCCTTTAACAAGTCCAATAATACCGTGGCCTTGTCCTGAAGTTCATACTTCGTGTCTCGTGAGACGTTTCTTAGCTGTTTGCGTAATGCAGAGCACTGCTGATTGTCAAGGGCGTTAAGATTATTCACTATATCACCAACGACTGAACCAATATCCTGCAATCCATCTAAATCAGTATTGTCAGGTTCATAATCGCCTAATATATGTACGTCATAAGCTATTGATATTAGCACTCTAGCAACACGTGCCTCCTTACCACCATGAGCAAACCCAAAAAGGTTTTCAGTGTATTCATTAGCGAATGCATTCCTCCGTTTTTGTTCTGCAATAAGATCCGCCTGAAACTCTTTGATCACTTCATCTGACCATCCATAACATTCCACTTTATCTTGAAGGTAAGAACTCCATGGCCTTGAGTTGTACCCCCAATGGAATAACAACCTATGCTTACACTGAAAGTCTGGATATTTCTCCTGCAAGTAAGCATAGAAATCAAAAGGTTTGCCGTCATTAGAAAACGCATACTCAGTATTATAATTATCAATAAGAACAGAGCTCACAAATTTCATCCAATTTGTAAGCTCTTCGTTCCTCTCAAATCCGAATACCATGTACATGTCTTCAGCATGTTGTAGCCATGACTCATGTGCCCTTGATGACATCTGGAGTATGAAGAGAGATATCACTATTATGATTACCTTTCTAAGCACCTATTTCTTTTTCACCAACAAATAAATTATAAAAATAACTATCGCCACATCAACTATGTTCCACATACCACGGCCTAAAGACAGTTTGAAGAACGGTTGTATCAGTAAAGCCAGTGCCCCAAAAACCAAAGTTTTGCCTTCGTCATGGGCTTTGTAATACTTGTAAGCAAGATAGCCAAAGCCTATCAGTGAAGCAAATCTAATCAGTTCAAAAGCCCCATAAGGTAAAGGTAAAAGGCACAACAGCAAGATAACCGCCAAGATTATCTTCACAACAAATGTCAAATCATTCTTTGTTTGTTTCTTCATATTCGTTTCCATCTTCAAATAGGCCGTCAAGACCCTCTTCCCCTAATGCTTCATTGAACCCTTCTGCCATATCAGAAAGCTGTTCAATAGCATCTTCCACCTGCACCTTAGTTTGCTTACTTATTGCTTTAAACATATAGGCTGCACACTGGCCACGTAATCTGTTAAGTTCCTTTTTTTCCTGGGGAGAGAACTTACAACTAGAAGCCCTTTTTTCTAACTTTTCATACTTCCTTGCCACATCCTCCCAATCTTCAGAATCATAATCAGGTGACTTTACTTTAAGTTCTTTTGCTAAAGCCCTATAGTCAGAGAGAGTCGATTCTTCTTTACTACAAGAACAAACCAGAAAGATTACAAAAATCAAACATCCTAGGCGAATAGCTTTCATTGTTTAATATCATTTTTAATAATGTTCTTGGGAATAATATAAATAAGGAATCGCTGATTCTTTTCATTAACAGGATCACGCATAGTTTTTGCACTGAGTCTTCCATCGCCACTACCAGCAATTTGGAGTTCACAATTCTTTTCGGAGAATACGACCTTTGGGTTTGTTGCCCAGAACTTGATAAGGCTAAGGGCTCTTTGATATGAAAGATTGTAATTGTACTCTGTCCATAATTCAGAATTCGCAGATGCCTGACCTTCTACAATTACCAAATATTGATTTTCAGAGTGACGTTCAAGAAAGTCTTTCACCTGTTGACCGGCATCCATTAATTTGGCTCGCGTTTTTTCATCAAGAAGGTTGATGTCGTATTTACGAACGGGAAACTGACAATCAATATTAAGAATGAATTTTTCATATTCCTTGTTATACGAGAAATATTCTCCTTCCAAGTCTTGTGTTGATGCTTCCACCCTTTTTATATCTTCAAGTTCATTGATGGTTGCCTCCATTCGTTTATGAAGGAGAACTATCACAAGAACGAATAACACCAACATGATGATAAAAAGACTTGTCATCAGATCGGAATAGCTAGTCCAAAAAAAGGATTCCTTGCCTTTCTTCATTATTAAATGTGGGTATTATTGATTCTGCAAATGAATAGTATCAGTATTCTGCACAGGAACCACAGCTGCTATACTATCATTAGTAATTTCCGCTGTTTGGGCTGCAGATACAGTAGCTGTTTCTTCTTTCCAAATATTATAGACAGTATTACAAATCGTTGCAAGTGTTATCAATATTATTCCAACAATGACAATCCACTTTAAAGTCGACGGAATCTGTACAGGTGAAACTACAGGTGCAGCTTGCATAACGTCATTTGACTGTTTGACAGGAACTTTGTTGGCAGCATTTACGATTTTTTGTGATGCTGTTAGGAAGTCAGATGCCAAACGCTCCTGCGACTGAGTAATTTTTGCAACTGCTGATTCTAACTTATTCGGTATTTCCTCCAGTTTCTTCAAGTTTTGAGCTACGGCAGGCATTTCATTCATCTGCTCCTGGAATCTTGCTCGCATTTCCTGACAGAGACTTTTAAACTGTTCATTATTCTCATCCACAGCATCCTTGAGTTTCTGAGATTGTTCTGTAAGCGCAATATAAGTTTCATTAACTTGTTGCTCGGTAGATTTTTGAACAGCTTGAATTGACTGTTGGATATTCTTATGGGCATCAGCGGTTTCCTCGGCAATAACTGCCTTATGAGATTGAAAGAACCTCTGGATGTCTTGAAGAATGCCAATTCTCTCTGTCTCTCTATTTAACTTTTCTGCGAACACTTGCATTTCATTATAATAATCATGCACGGTGTCTAGGTATTGAGTAAAATTGTCAAGGCTCTCGGTGCTGCTTCTCAATCTTCGCATAATACTACTTACGCCATTGGCGATTCCCTCCAGGTCTATTGCTTTGTATTCTTCTATGACATGAGCTTGTGACTGATAAACTTCCTTAGCCCGACTTAGAGTCGTGTTAATTGAATCAGTATTTGATCTGAAGTTTCTATTAAATGTGGCTAACTGACGAACTAAAGCTTTCATTTGTTGAGAAACACCAGAAGGTACAGCAGACAATACACATGACTGCATCCATGCAAGGAACTTGTTCTTTTCAGTCTCTTCTTGTAATTTCTTGTCCTTGAAACGGATTGTGTTCAGAGAAGTTAATATAATTCCTATGGCACTAGCTACCATGGCTATAGCTACACCCCAAAGCAAATCGTTGATATTGATTGCTGCACCTGTGGCAATCGCAACAGATTCTCCTGACATAAGCTTAAGGATAGAACCGCCAAACACCAATGCAAACAGGCCAATGATGGCGCCGGTCATGGTTCCTGCAAGACCGAAGTACAGAGGTAATGGCATCTGCGAGTTGATTTCATCCTCAATCATATCGCAATGCCGATCAACAGAATCCTTAAGAAGCTGAAAATCCACTTGTGTTCCTTGTGTACCGCTTAAGTAGCCGTTTATAGAACCCTTTATGTCGTCAAAAATCTCATTACCAGTACCTGTTATTCCGACAACAAGGTCGTTCTCATCTTTATCTAAATCATAATCTTGTCCAGCAAAAATTTTGCTAAACAAATTTATTCGTTTGCGATTTTGAAAGAATTTAAAGAATTGAAATAACACCACCACAAGTACGACTACTATGGAGGCAATCATTGGGAATGTCAGTTCCATCTTACGCCAATTTTATTTTTGCCAATTTATCAATTATCCAATCTTTTCCTTCTATATGAGCTTTTCCTGGTTCTATTCCTAACACGGTTGAAGCAATATTGGGCTTTACACCCTCAGTAAGCATTGCAGCCATAGCGGGGTCATAGTTACGAATCTTCATAAAGTCTAATGGCTTAAACGTTGCCTTACCAGAATTCATAGAAACGTTGAGTTCAAAATAAAAATCATCGGCTCGATTCTCTGATAAGTCAGAGAAGTATATGCGACTGCCAGCAGAACGGGGAAATGACGCATACATCGTTCTTTCCTTAGGAGACTCAACCTTTGGCTCTGCCTTGGGAACTTCATTTTTCGATTCTTCCTTGGACTGTTCAACCTTCAGGTCCTCCTTTGAAGCGTTTGTTTCTTGTTTTACTTCAGTTAAAGCGTTGTCTTGAGTTGGAGGTTGAAAAGACTCTTTCGTCGAATTAGCAGATTCTTCTTTTGATTCAGATTTTGGAACAATTAGCATCGAAGTAGCCGCTGTTGCTGTTTTTGTAACAACAGAAGCCGTTTCATTTCCTAACAACTTGTTCAGCTCAGCGTTATTACGAGTCAACTCATCTACTTTTGATTTCATTCCTAATTTCTCTTTTGTCAATTTTTCTAGATCTAGAGTAAGTTGCTGATTTTCTACGACAACCTTTCCATAGTCCTCTTTATTACGTTGATATTCGCCTTTTAGAACTTCATATTTCCATTCTATGTCTCTTTTTTCTTTTGCAAGTTGATTACATTTTGAACGAAGTCCCTCTCGTTCTTCACGAGCCTTCTCATATTTCTCTTTGTAAACAGAGCTAGATGAGCCTCCCTTGTTTCCCCCTTTACTCTTTGGCTTTTCATTATGCTGGATAATATATATAGTTACAAAGACAACAATCAAGACTAATATAATCAGCCAAACATTATCTTGTAAAAATTGTATAATAGTCATAATTACTAAGTTAAGTTGTTAATAAGATTGCTTAAGAATCCCTTCAACGGATAGAAGAACAGAGTCTCGCGAAGTGGATCAGAATCCTCATAGTCCTCACGTTGTAATTCAAGACCACGATTGATGAAAGTACCAAGGTCTTGATTACAATACTTCTTAGCGATATTGATACTGTTGTTTGTAATGCCAAAGTTGGCCTTCATGTTGAACTTAGGACAAAGAGCGAAGAAGAACTCGAAGAACTTCTGAGCACTTTGCTCTACAGTCTTCTTATATGCTTCGTCAATAGAACCAAATACTACATTGGTCATCAGTTCATCACCAGTTGATTTGAGAATCACTTGCTTTTCCAGATTGCCCTCTGGTTCAGAACCTAAGATACCACCCTTACAGGTTGATTCCTTAGAGCCTTCATTATCAAGACCAATTATGCCGAGAGGGCTGCTTTCAAAACTTTGACCCGTAACAGCTTCAAATATCTTCTTTGTATATGAAGACAAGATAGCAGTATCTGTTGAGATAATCTTAATAACCTTACTACCATTACCGCTTAACGAAATGTGACGAGGCAATGACAATTTCTTCAACTTGACAATTTGAGCTATATGATAAATAATTGCAGTATAGAAGAGCACAAACACGATCTTAAACTGCTCATCATCTTGAAGCAGCTCATTGAAGTCAATCATATTCTTATTCACATTCTTCAAATTCTGATTGTCACGCAAAGAGAACAGGAAGGATGCCATATTAGCAGGATAACGATTGTTGTCAGAGTCAAAGATTGACAAAACATCACGAACTGCAGAATCTTTTGAATTAGATGCCAATACAGCTTTTATCTTATCTTTATACGCATCTACTATGCCATTGTGAACTGTGTTTCTAGCATAGGCATCTTGGAATATATCATTAGCTGCAAATTTGAATGAAGTAACAAATGACAATTCTTTATCTACGAAATATGCCACGTCTGTAGTACCGCCACCAATATCAATATTGACGAGATTTGATACCGTTGAATCTTCATTACGATAATATAAACTAGGAGCATAAGATTCTGACATAGACTCAATGCCATTTGTAGAACCAAGGAAGTAATCGCCAAACTTCTCATTCCATATCCTGGAAAGTTGCGACTTCCTTATTCCTGACATACTGATTGGGAAGAACCAAGTTAATTTTGTCTTTGCAAGATCACCACCTTCAACTACCACCTTTGTACGAAGCATAAACAACAAGTCTTCTATGTAGCAGCGAAGCATTGTCTTGTCTTGTTCCTCTGTACCCCATTTAATGTCATAATGATAATCATTATATGACAATTCTACGCGCTTACCATAAGTAAGCGGCACATTATGCATTTCAAAACAATTTAGATTTGACGACCAATCGATGTTCTTTGCACAGGACAATATGGTACGAGTTGGGAAACGGAAATCCGAACCATAACCAACCAATGCCGGCAACATGTCCTTTTCCATAATGTTATTCTCTATCTGGAGATTCTTGGGACCTCCATGATCATCAAATGTTTGAACGAAGAACTTACTAACAGGTGACTTTTGGTAGCCATAAGCCTCAGACTCTCGTCCATTCTTGGAAACCTCAATATGTGTGTTTGATGTTCCAAGATCCACTGCAAACTTAAATTGATTGTTTATTGTCTGTGACTTAAACTTTGGAATGATTACGCTGTGAACCAAAGTGTTGTCAGATACACGAATGAACTCAAAGTTGGTTTTAGCTATAGTATATACAGCATTCTTGGCAAGTTCACTTTCGCCCTGTCTTACAGATGGTGTAATGCCTCGAATAGCCTGATCATTATTGAAGAAACTCAACTTATAACGGCTGTTACTCAACATGACCAATCCGACTTTATACATTGCCTCCTCGGGCCGCATAAAGCGAACATTAGGCATTACAAAACCTGAAATCTTCATTTCACAAACAGTACCCTTGTTCTTTGACTCATCAGGAGCCTCACAAGAATCATAGTAAGTACGCTTGTATTCCACGTACTTACGTTGCCTCTTACTACGAATAGGAATACGTAGCGTTACATCTGCTGACGAGCTAGAGACAGTTGAAATACTTATCATCTTGTTGTTGATGACATCGTCAACGCTAAAATACTTGAAGAACAAAGGTTTGAGTGGAAGGAGGAAAGTGGCTTCTTCGCCATTCTTACGTTGATGTGCCGTATAGAATTCCTCCTCATTCAATTTATAAGGTACGTGAATTATTTGAGGTTCCAAAAAGTCGCTAATTGTTAAATATGGCTGCTTGTCACCTCTATCGGGAAGCGTACGATCAGCAATTTCTCGATCGTCAAAAGCCTGTGCACATTTTTGATCACCCCACTTCTCAGTTACATACAACAAGTCGCTATAGGCATTTCCTTTATCAATTGGTAAAACCAAAATCTGCTCACTACATTTTTCAGAGTCTATCAAAAAATCGGATTTTTCAATGGAAGTTGTACCATTTAACTTATACAATCTTTGTCCTAGTACCTCGACAATATCATTTTGAGTTCCGTGAACAACAGAGATAGCACCATAGTTACCTGCACCATTCGCATCCAAATTGCGAATTTCTTCACGTAGTTCATGAGTCAGGTTCTCGAATGTTAGTTTAAAATATTCGTCCAGCTCAGGGAAAACAGAAGCAAAATCTGGGAAACATTTCCTATACAAGAACAAAGCCTTCACATACTGAGCATCACGCTTATAAAGAGGATTAAGATGTGAATCAAATGGCTTGTCTTTTTCAAAAGACAACTCAGTTGAAAGACCGCTTAAGTCATTAGCATTTGAAAAGAAGAGGGTTGCAGGTGATGTGGCTCCTATAATATTCAACCCATCTTTTCTACCCTTCTTATAATTGAGTATATAGATATTCTGCATGGAAGCAAAATTATAAGCTTCGGCATCGGACTGCAAATATTTATTAAGGGCATCACCCAAATAATTGTGCCCTTCAACCTTAGAAGCAAGCATTTCGTTAATGCCGTTGATAGGATTCCAAGTAATTATCTCTACTTTGTCACCAAAACGATCTATGTTGAAGAAAATCTCACCAATGTCAAACGCGTCTGAGACCATCTTGTGGAAAATGGTCTGATCGTCAAGATCCTTACTATCACAGACCTCTCTGAATGCATTTTTAACTAGATCTATACGGGCAAAGGGAGAGGGAATTGATGTAATTTCCTTATTCGCTGTCGCTCCATCAGGATCTAAAATCTTATTACGCCTATTACTGTTGTAAGGGAACGAAGGAGATTCATTCCAGTCTGTATAAATGTTTGGGCCATCGCCCAATCTAAATATTTTTGACATAACAATTACATTTTAAGTTTATCCTCTGCCATTTTCTTTGTTGCTCTCGAATATGTTTCTATAAACAAACTTGAAGCCTTGTCTCCACGAACCTTTTGTGCGGCTTTATTGAGAGCATCATAGAAAGCTTCATAATCTTTCTTGCCAAATCCGAGGAAGCCTCCTTGCTGAGGTTTGCGATCTGTTACTAACTCAAACGGCTTGTCACCACATCCTAAGTTAAACAGGTTCAATGAGCGTTTATTATCGCTCAACTCCTTAAGCCATTCCTTATAAGTCATTAAGAAGATCTTAAGTTCAGTGAAATATGGTGTATCGTAAAAATTTTCTTTTCCACATATAATCTCATTAGCAACCAGATCGCCAGAAGTCACAAATTTGTATTGAGTGCTTCCTTCCTGAAGACAATTTGCCATCATCGTCAACTGAGTCATCGGCTTCATAAGTAAACTTTCAGTCTTAGAATGGAATTTACCAAAAGTCACTCCTTCATCATCTCTGACATTTTGAATGCCAAATTCGAGATTCATATGCTTATCAGTGTAATCATTGTTCATAAAATTGATTGCAGCTGTCGCTGCAATAAGTTCAATTATATGAGCAGGATTTTGTTGCAACTCTCCACCATCAATGTTTTCGTAAATGTTACCATCATCAGCAAGATAATATAGTGCATTAACAGATTGATTACCAACAACATTAACTTCATAATAAGCCAATGCAGAACGAGCTTTAGAGATAAATGTAGATGAGTCAATTTCGCTCCTCTCTCCGGGTGGTTGTAGTTTAAAATATGGCAAAATGGTTACAGCACCTATTTGGGCTCTGTTTATAATGCTATGATTGGGAAATGAAGCATCTGGATCACGTAGTGTTTTTAACAACAGCGGGAAACCGCTGGCGCCTGTGCCGCCAAATATTGAACTAATAATAAAAATCTTGTCTCCTTCAACAAAAGAGTTTGCAAACTCATCAAATTGAGGCGAAGATACAATTTGGTTCAAGACTACGCTTCCAATGTTTGGGTTTCCTTTAAACCCGACCTTCATTTGCGCAGAAAGATTCTTCTCGGAGAACAACATGCTCATCATCGCTTTGTTCTCTGGTGACAGAGTAGAATATCCAATGAACTCACGGAAAAGCTTATTCTCTGTATTTTTGATGTGCAAAGAATAATTCTGAACAGCTTGACTGATTTCTGTTCTGAAAAAGCTTGTTTCGTTTTGGTGTTGAAAGTCAATACCCTTCCGAATCATCGCATATCGGTTCATAAGGGTAACTGTACGAGTTAAGTCAGCATTGGAAACATCTGGATCAATGATAACCGGTACGATTTCATTTGCCTGTATATCTACACCAGCAGCGGCAAGCATTGTAAGGGAACGAAGGACTCTTGACCCAGTTCCACCGATGGCAAAAACATATAATTTTGACATAACACTTATAGCTTTAGAATGGAGTACTGCGACAATTTACACTTTGTGTCTTCCAACCCAAAGATGCGATAAAGAAAAGGAATGTTGCAAGAATTGTGGACGCGAAACCGAATCCCACAATATTAGTGAGGCCAATTATTAGCTCTTCTCCGTCTTCGTCAACCATCATGTCTCCCAGACAATGAACCCAGACAACATTGACCAAGAAAACGATGATAGCATTTACCAACAGCACTAATAACCATTTCCCAATAGGAGCCCATGTCGCTCTATCCCATAGCTTATAATACCAGCCAGGAATCAGTCCCGCGGAAATAATGGCGAGAACAATAAACATGACATTAAACAAATTAACGTCATTCATACCATTGACTCCAAGAAGAAAATCATGGAGTTCGTCACCATAAAGGCTTGATAGGAGATAATAAACTTTGTCCATATTTCATTCGTTTATTTATTATTTGTTTCTTTTTGATTTGCTTGGTTTATTTGCCTTATTAAAATTTGCTTTTTTGTCCAAGTGGAACTTCCATCCTGCGAGTACTGGAATTGGTTTTTTTTCGACTTTAGGAGTATAGACTTTATCTCCGTTTGTAAAAGGCGCGGGATTGTTTACACATGTACTTGCAAATGCGTCGGAAATACCTTCAACAATGTATTTGATACCAGTCGTCTTCATCGTCGTAGCAACTGAGGCATCTGACAAGTCATCATTAGCGTCTTCCAGCCAAAGGGGATAAGGTGGAGGACAGAAATACAGGTTCACACTTCCTTCATCGGCATTTGGTGGCAATTCCACAGTAAATTCATGCGTGTATTCAGGCTCCTTAGGCAATTCCTTGATGGTTTTAATCTTAATACCTTCATCACCAAAAGCAACAGCGTATAAATCTGGCACCTTTAGAAGTTCCTCATCATGAAGAGTATATTGGAGGTCTACCTTAGTTATTACAGAAACAGGTCTTTTTTGTAAACGCACCTCAAACTGCCCATTACGACTCTTCTTTTTTTTGTTCTCAACGACAAAAGGTACCTGAGTATAAGAAGAATAGGCATAAAAGTCATCAACTCCATGTTGAATCTGGCTCTTTTCCACCATGCCATTTGCGGCACTTAAGGCCTGCTTATCTCCCAATACAAACATGTAATATGGACGTTTCTGGTCGGATAAAGCAACACTTCCTCCGGTGTAATAGTATTTGCCATTGAAACGTGATGACATGCGGAAAATCTCCACAGCGAAATTTGGATTCAATTTTAGATAGTTCTCAAAAATGGACTTTATTTGGGTCTGCTTTGTGTGAAAGAACGCTGTCGATCCAGCAGGTAAATCTAAAATGGCATCCGTAACGAGTATGCTAACACTATTTTCTTCCAGTTGCGATAGAACCATCCTGAAAATATCCGCTATGTCTGTATTTGCCTTATTACCTGGAGAACTGTGAAATACAGCTGGCGACATTGTATACATAAAATCATGAAGCGGAGCCTTGACACTATATATACCACTATTCACAAAATACAATTCCGTTGTATCGGAATGCGTTGACAAACCACTAACGTAGCTATAGACTGCATCTTTTAATTCGGAACCATTAAACATGTAGCCATCCATACTTCCTGAATTCTCAACATAAAGTTTAATCTTAGAAGGTCTATTTTGTTTAACCGGTTTTACCTCATTATAAGACACTATATATCGGCCATCATCTCCAATAAAAAAGGGTATCAAAATGACTCCAAGGACAACAACAGCAATCAATGGTAAAAATCTATTTTTTTTCATAATCTGTTTTGCCTAATAATAATGTAATAATCTCGTATTTAATTTTATCGTTTACGCACACCGAGGTGCAAAGATAATATATTTTTTTTAAACATGAATAAAAATAGGTATCATTTTCCTTTTTGGACATATTTCAATGTCGCTTTGAAGCTATCATACAAACGAGTTTTTCATCGTTGCCGGCATTGTAAGCCTCTGCGCCCTGCGGTATGAGAGTCCCACCCGACAGGTGATGAGTCCCAACTTCTGAGCACAAGGCAGCACTATGGCTCACCCCAGACCAGCTACACTCCGTGCAGTGGCTTCCCGCCGACCAATCCCTCGTGAAAAAACTTTCTGATATTTGAATGCCGAAGCATTCGCTTCATTCGTGAGAACGGTTAACGGTTATTGGTTATTGTTTAACGGTCAAGAGTCAAGAGTCCATTTCGGACTTGGCTAAATTGTCCAATCGTGAAATTGTCCAATCGTGAAATAACTTGGCTTGGCCTAAATCTCAAACCTCAAACCTCAAACCTCAAATAATAACTGTTATTGTTTAACGGCTATCGCTTCCTTTATCTTTGGCAGCATCTGCTCGGCATTGTCGGTGGGCTCGAAGCGGGCCACCACCCTGCCCTGGCGGTCGATGAGAAACTTGGTGAAATTCCACTTGATGTCGCTCTTGGTACGCCACTCGGGGTCGGCCTTGTCGAACATCTGCTCAAGGATGGGCGTGAGCTTGTGCTGGGGATTGAAGCCGGCGAAGCCCTTCTGCGCCTTAAGCCAGGTATAGAGCGGACTCTCGTTGGGGCCGTTGACCTCCAGCTTGCGCATCTGCGGGAACTCGGTCTTGTAGTTGAGCTGGCAGAAGGACGTGTACTCCTCGTCGCTCTCGGGTGCCTGATTGCCGAACTGATTGCAAGGGAAGTCGAGAATCTCGAAGCCCTGGGCGTGGAGGTCGCGGTACATGGCCTCCAGCTCGTCGTACTGCGGGGTGAAGCCGCAGCGGCTGGCGGTGTTGACCACCAGGATTACCTTGCCCTGATATTGACTGAGGCTCACGGGCTGCTTCTTGCCGTCCTCAACGGTAAACTGATAGATTGTCGTGGTGTCTGTCATGATGACTGCATTATTTATTTCTGTAACACTTATTGCTTCTGTCTCGGCGGCCGACCTGACGGAAGAGGCTGACGCCGTGGCACCGGCCCACAGCAGGGCCAGCAAGGAGGGGAGGATATGCTTCATCGCTATGTGGGGGTTAGTCTATATCTCGCCAGCGCCGTTGCACTCGGGGCAGTCTCTCTTGCCCGTGCCGTTGCAGCCTGCGCAGCTCACCTTGGTCCTGCCGTATCTGAAGATGCCGGTGCCGCTGCAGCTGGCGCAGACAATCTTGCCCTCGCCGTGGCATGCGGCGCATGCGCCCAGCTGCTCCACGAGAATCTCGGCGCTGATATTGTCCTCACGAATCATAATGAAGCCGTCGCGACTGTCGCCGCTGTTGGCTGCGGCCTTCACCGTCACCGTGTCGCCACGCCGCTCACAAGTAATGAAATCGGGGGTAGTGAACGTGGCATTGGTGCCGTCAGTGCTGATGACAAAAGTCTTACTCTCGGCGGCGCGGCCAAACTTAAGGCTCTTTACCGAGGGCGTGATAAAGGTGACATAGGCGCTCTGCGACAGCTGGACGCTGGCCACATGGTCGCCGCTCTTGAGACTGATGGCTCCCGCGCGACTGCTATTGCTGGTGTTGGGGGCCACGGTTATCTTGAGCACGTCGCCGTCCTTCTCCGTCTCCGTCCACTCCGGTGAGACATCCACATCCCAAATATATCCGTCGTAATCGATAGCCACGGTCGCCGTGCCGCCATCTTTGCCGATGGTGACCTGGGTAGGACTGATGCGCAGATAGGTCGTGGCGTTTCTCATGTAGAAGTAGCCGCCCACCAAGGCTCCCGCCACCACTACGACTGCCACCGTGATCCATATCCACATCTTCGCCTTCTTCGACATCGGAGCCTTCGGAGGCTTCGGTGCCTGAGGCTTCGGCTGGGGAGCTACAGCCTGAGGCTTCGGTTGAGGAGCTGGCTGCGGCTGAGGCTGAGGAGCAGGCTGAAGCTGCGGTTGAGGAGCTACAGGCTGAGGCTGCGGCTGAGGAGCTACAGGCTGCGGCTTCGGTTGAGGAGCAGGCTGTGGCTTAGGTTGAGGAGCAGGCTGAAGCTGCGGTTGAGGAGCGGGTTGCGGCTTAGGTTGAGGAGCAGACTGTGGCTTCGGCTGAGGAGCAGGCTCCGCCTTCGGCTGCACAACCACCAACGGAGTGCCATCGGTGAGACAGAAATTCTTACTCATGTCATACTGCTTGTGGCACTTGGGGCATTCCTTAACAGGAGCAGCAGCAACCGCGGGCTTTGCCTCCGCCTTAGGCTGAGGAGCGGGCTGTGGCTCCGGCTGCACCACTACCAACGGAGTGCCATCGGCGAGGCAGAAATTCTTACTCATGTCGTACTGCTTGTGGCACTTGGGGCATTCCTTAACAGGAGCAGCAGCAACCGCGGGCTTTGCCTCCACCTTCGGCTGAGGAGCGGGCTCAACCTTCGGCTGCACCTCTACCAGCGGAGTACCGTCAGCAAGGCAGAAATTCTTACTCATGTCATACTGCTTATGACACTTGGGGCATTCCTTCACAGGTGCTGCAGCAACCGCAGGCTTTGGCTCAACCTTTGGCTCTGGCTTTGGCTCAACCTTTGGCTGCACAACCACCAACGGAGTGCCATCGGCGAGGCAGAAATTCTTACTCATGTCATACTGCTTATGACACTTGGGGCATTCCTTCACAGGTGCTGCTTTCACCTCCGGTTTCGGCTGCGGCTGTACAGCAACGAGTTTCTGACCGTCAACGCGGCAGAAGTTAACGTTGTCGTCATACTGACTGTGGCAAACGGGGCACTCTTTCATATAACATATAATTTAGGGACGTCCCACCTCGTACACTCTCCATAGAGAGCAATCCATCATGCAAAATTTAGAGGTGGCTTGTCATTATTTGTTTTTCATGACAAAAGTACATTCTTTTTTTTGAACCGCCACAATTCCTTCCCTAAAATAGCATTTTACACCATATTCTCTCCCCAAGCACATGCAGATATATATAGAATAGGAGCCTCACGACTCTCATTGTGCGGCTCCTAAATGTTTATAGCGTTTGTGCTTACTTCACCTCCTCAAAAACGACTCTAACTGACTATCAATGGTTAGCACCGGATGTTGCACACATTTTGCCTATCTTATATTTCTGCCAATGTTGGCACTTTTTTTATCCAGCCCGCCTGGATTGTCCAAGAACCTTTCTCCGAATTTTTATTGCTTCCATCATGAATGGGGATTGTAACTAAGAAAATCTAATTGTAGTCGTTTATTTCAAATGACACTTCAGATACGCAATATATAATATACGCATGATTTCTGTCCTGTATTCATCAAAAGATTGGTCTTTTAATCAAATTCTGGCTTATTTATGGAGCTTTTTGAGCATATCAGCATTTGTCTAGATTATTTTTTGTATCTTTGCCGTCAAACAACAGAAATCTATCATGGCAAAGTTAAATCGTATAAGAGTCGTTCTCGCTGAACGCGACCTGAACAATAAGTGGCTGTCCGACAAACTCGGTAAGGATCCTGCTACAGTTTCCAAGTGGGTCACCAATACCACCCAACCCAGCCTTGAAGCCCTCATTGCAATAGCCAATGCGCTTGAAGTGCCTGTGCAGGAGTTGGTGAGACAGGAAGAATTCAATCAAGAGAAA
>OCTW011598983.1_pt1 | contig 35924 bp, 32 predicted proteins | sample 1539671 | NCBI WGS metagenome assembly OCTW01 (sample SAMN02144230, study PRJEB22623) | gut metagenome | biome: sheep rumen | host: Ovis aries | place: New Zealand
GTAATTACTGGAACAGACTGTCGAGGAGTGTGTAGAAAGCAGGATCCTCACCTACGATGGTCTTCACGATCTTGCCATCCGGACCAACGATAATCTTGGTTGGGAAGCCATTCACACCATAGTCGGCCAGAACTTTGCTGTCGCGTGTGTTGTAAACATGCAACCAAGGCAGCTCGTTCTTCTTCACAGCGTCCTTCCACTTCTGCTCTGAATCGTTGCAGTCGATACCCAGGATCTCAAACTTTCCCTTGTACTTCTCATAATACTTCTTCATCTCTGGGAATCCCTTGATACACCAGCCGCACCAGCTGCCCCAGAAGTCGAGGATAACATACTTGCCACGCAGACTTGACAGAGAGAGTGGTTTGCCATTGATATCATTCAGTGTGAAGTCGGGAGCAACGACACCGGCAGCCTGCTTCTTGGCAGACTCAGCCTCAGCCTTTGCCTGGGCCTCTACCTGATCGATAATATTCTGGTAGTAAGCCTTCATACGACCATTCTTCACATTGTCGCCTAACAGGGCAGCCACTTCCTTCATCTTATCCAGACCATCCTGAGCAAACTGAGGAACGAGCGTGGCAGATGCCTCATAGTTAGGATGAGCCTTCACAAAGTCGATTATCGCCTTGTTGGCTTTCTCCTGCAAGGCAGGCATACCCTCCTGATACTCCTTCATGATCTGATCCTGAGATTCACCCTTCTGCATGCGCTCCATCAACTTCTTCTGGAACTCATTAGCCTCCTTCTGGGCATTCTCCAGCATCATGTCAACCTCATGATATTCCTTGTAGAACTTTGATCCATTGATATCATAACGATCTTTTACATCACCAACCAGTTCCATGGTCTCACCGGGAACACCGATCAACTGCATCTGAACACTGTTAGCACCACGCTGACCGCGCATCAGATCCGGAGATACCACGATAATATCAGTAACTTCTGTAAGAGGGAAATCAAACTCAAACTTACCATCGTTAACAATCACGGTCTTGGGAGTGTTCATCGTAGAACGAGTCAAAACCATCAAGGTGTCACCCACATTCTTCAGGTTACCCTTAACATGCAGGTTACCGTCATTGGCACAGCCTATCATTGCGACAGCAAGCATAGCCATTGATAATACAATTTTCTTCATGTGTACTTTTTATAAATTAGTAATTATTTTAAGTTAACTAAACGTAAGACGTTTATAAGGGGAAAAGAGTTAAATCATGCCCCTACTTTTAGGATAAATTAGGGATTGGTGATATTTTTTTTAGCATCTTATCATTTCCACCGTGATACAACCTTTTAAATGGCACAGATTTTGTATATTGATAAGCGAGCAGTTTTTTAACGGCCCTCAATAGAACAAATAAAGATTAAAATACAAGAATATGCAAAAAGGAAACATCGGGGTTACCACTGAGAACATCTTCCCCGTCATCAAAAAGTTTCTCTACAGTGATCATGAGATATTCTTACGTGAGATGGTCAGCAACGCCGTGGATGCCACACAGAAGATCAAGACACTGGCTGAGCGCGGTGATTTCAAAGGTGAGTTAGGCGACCTGACCGTTCGTGTATCACTGGATAAAGAGAAAGGAACACTTACCATCAGCGACCGTGGTATCGGTATGACAGCTGAGGAGATCGATAAGTATATCAACCAGATCGCCTTCTCTGGCGTGAATGATTTCTTGGAGAAATACAAGGACAACGCCAATGCGATCATCGGTCATTTCGGACTCGGTTTTTACTCTTCTTTCATGGTCAGCAAGAAGGTGGAGATCATCACCAAGAGTTATCAGGAGGGTGCTGCTGCCGTGAAATGGAGTTGCAACGGATCACCTGAGTTTACGATTGAGGAAACAGAGAAAGCCGACCGCGGTTCTGATATCGTATTGTATATCGACGATGACTGCAAGGAATACCTGGAGAAAGACGAGATTAGTAAACTGTTGAACAAATACTGTAAGTTCATGCCTGTGCCAGTGGCCTTCGGAAAGAAGACGGAGTGGAAAGACGGCAAACAGCAGGAGACAGAGGAGGATAATATCATCAACGATGCAGAACCCCTGTGGACCAAGCAGCCCAGCACGCTGAAGGATGAAGACTATAAGAAGTTCTACCACACCCTCTACCCCATGCAGGATGACCCGATGTTCTGGATTCACCTGAATGTGGATTATCCGTTCAACCTCACCGGTATCCTCTATTTCCCACGTATCAAGAGTAATCTCGATCTGCAACGTAACAAGATACAACTGTTCTGCAACCAGGTATTCGTTACTGATCAGGTAGAGGGTATCGTTCCAGAGTTCCTGACCCTGTTGCACGGTGTCATCGATTCACCCGATATCCCGCTGAACGTTTCCCGTTCTTATCTGCAGAGCGACCGTGATGTGAAGAAGATCTCTACCTATATTACCAAGAAGGTTGCCGACCGACTGAACTCTCTCTTTAAGGATGACCGCAAGGACTATGAGGAGAAGTGGGATGACCTGAAACTGTTTATCTACTACGGTATGCTCTCACAGGAGGATTTCTACGACAGAGCCAAGGACTTCGCTTTGCTGAAGGACGTAGAGGGTAAGTATTTCACCTATGAAGAGTACAAGACACTCATCACTACCGAGCAGACAGACAAAGACGGTAACCTGGTATACCTGTATGCTACCAACAAAGAAGAGCAGTATAGCTATATCGAGGCAGCCAAGGCAAAGGGCTACAGCGTGCTAATGATGGACGGTCAACTGGACGTTCCCGTTATCTCACTGTTGGAGCAGAAATTCGAGAAGTCACGTTTTACCCGTGTTGACTCAGACATCATCGATCGTCTGATCGTGAAAGAAGATGCACCGAAGAATGAGTTAGACGCTGAGACATCTGACAAATTGTCACAGACCTTCCGTTCACAACTGCCGAAGTTGGAGAAGGCAGAGTTCTATGTAGAGGTACAGTCATTAGGTGAGCAAGCACAGCCTGTTGTCATCACACAGAGTGAGTACATGCGCCGTATGAAGGATATCAGTCGTTTCCAACCCGGCATGGCATTCTACGGACAGATGCCCGACAGCTATAGTTTTGTACTGAATAGCGACCATCCACTGATCAAGAAGGTTATGGAACAACAAGATCAGACCATTGGTGAGTCACTCCAACCGATCCTCAATGAGATCAAGGGACAGGAGGCACGTATGGCTGCCCTGCGTCAGATGCAGGACAAGAAGAAGCCCGAGGAGATTACTCAGGAAGAAAAGGATGAGGTGAGCAACACCCAGAAGGCTATCAATGAGCAACAGGAGAAGAAAAACCAGGTGATTGCCGATGCCGCTAAAGACAATAAGGTAGTACATCAGCTTATTGACCTTGCTCTCTTACAGAACGGCATGCTCAAGGGCGCCGCGCTCGACCAGTTTGTAAAACGCTCTATAGAACTGATTTGATTAAATTAGTGCTTATGCAACCCTTCGAAGGTTAACAGCATAAGTACAAACATGGATCATCTTTCAGCAATTCTCTCGAGAATTGAAGAGAAATAATACTTAAACACCAAGTAAATAGTACGTATTTCCTTCAAATTCTCGAGAGAATTTGTGTTAAGTAATAGCCAATACTTCTTCGGATAATCATTCTTCGGATATCGTTGAATAGGTATACTAATAAGAATAGCCCCTTTCTGAGGGGCTATTCTTAATATATATCAACAAGCTATAAGATCTTAGAGAATGCTCTTTACAGTCTCGAGCATGCCCTTTGCCTGAATATCATTGAGGAAGCCCTCAACCATATCTGTCAGACCAGGAATCTCGTTCAGGTCACCGTGCTCGCCCCAGATCAGATCCTTAGCAGCAAGCACACCCTCAGCTACCTTACGGGTATCACCGGTAGCCCACAGGTCTGTCAGCAACTGCATGATCTTTGCATCGTCATTCGGAGTGATAGGAGCACCGTCAGCACGTGTACCACCCTTATAGTAAGTGATGATAGCAGCCAGACCGAGTACCAAGCCCTTAGGCAGTTCACCCTTGCGCTCCAGATATGTCTTCAGTCCTGGCAGGTCGCGTGTCTGATATTTCGGGAATGAGTTCAGCATGATGCTGGTTACCTGATGGTCAACATACGGGTTGTTGAAACGCTCCAGTACGTCGGCGGCAAACTGCTGCAGCTCGTCCATCGGGAGATTCAGGGTCTGCATCAGCTCCTCAAACTGTACCTTATGGATATACTTACCGATCACCTCGTGGTTGCAAGCGTCGCGTACGATATCCACGCCACTCAGATAAGCCACAGGACTCAATACGGTGTGCGGACCATTCAGCAAGGTCACCTTACGCTCGTGGTATGGCTTCTCACTCTCAGCGATGAGCACGTGCAAGCCAGCCTTCTCTGCCGGGAACTCTGCACGCAGATCCTCGATAGACATATTGGTTGGTTTCTCGATAACCCAGAGGTGGAAGATCTCTGCCTGTACAACGAGGTTGTCAGCATAAGAAATCTTCTGCTGGATGTCAGCAATCTCCTTACGTGGGAATCCGGGAACAATACGGTCTACCAATGTAGCGCACACATAGTTGTACTTCTCTACCCACTCCTTGAATCCTTCGTAGTCTGCACCGAAATCATCCTTCCACAACTCGATGTACTTACCGATACACTCCTTCAGATGATGACCGTTCAGGAAGATCAACTCACAAGGCATGATGATCAGGCCCTTCTTAGGATCACCCTGGAAGGTGGTGTAACGACGATACAGCAACTGCACGAGCTTACCGGGATAAGAGCTGGCAGGAGCATCGCTCAACTTACAAGCGGGATCAAAGGCGATACCAGCCTCTGTGGTGTTAGAGATCACGAAACGAATCTCTGGCTGATCTGCCAATGCCATGAAAGCAGCATTCTGGCTGTAGGGGTTCAGCGCACGACTGATCACATCGATACGGGTGAGTGAGTTAACGGCCTCACCGTTCATTCTACCCTGCAGGTTCACATGATACAGACAGTCCTGACCGTTCAACCAGTCAACCATACCCTTCTCGATAGGCTGAACAACAACCACTGAACCGTTGAAGTCGGTCTTCTGATCCATGTTATAGATAATCCAGTCAACGAAAGCTCTGAGGAAGTTACCTTCACCAAACTGAATGATTTTCTCTGGCATCACACTCTTAGGTGCTGTCCTTTTGTTTAAAGCTTGTAATTTTTTCATGTTTTAATATATTATGTAGTTTTTATTTATATATTCACTTCATAGATTATTGAGTGATGCAAAAGTACTAAAAAATATCCAAAGGAAAGACTATCGAAAGATAAAATATACGAAAAGGTTTACGTTTATATTCTTTCCGCAGGTTTTTCTCTTCCTCTCATTGTAACATGTCCTTCACCTTATCTATATGACCGTCACAAGGAGCAGGCTCAATGCCTAACAGATGACAGATCAACGGGTAGACATTAACATTTTCAAAACGAGGGTACTCTCCATGTCGGAAAGCCGGACCTATTGCCCGGAACAACGCATGCATCTCGTACAAGTAATTGTCGTAGCCATGACCACCGGGTGTCTTCTCCTGCTTCGTCACCAGTTGCCAACCGATATCTTCCAACACAATGACATCCCCTACCCTTGGGTTATTCCCGTAGTGGAAATGCTCCGGCACCTCACCATGTTTCCAATAGCGCACATGGGGCATCTTAGATAAGCCATCCAAGACTTTCTTCAGGCAGCCCTTCTTTACGTAAATATTTGTAACGATGGAACTTTCAGCCGCTTCGATCCAGTCTTTCTTTATATAGTCATAGATATTGATCTGCTGGTTGTCACCCAGGTGGGTCATCCCATGATCAGACAACAAGATGAGATTCACCTTGTCGGCATAGGGCAAACCCTGGATACGGTAATAGAGGTTGCGCATCAGGGAGTCCATCTGTTCCACGGCCCTACGTGTCTGTTTGCTCGACGGACCGTAATAATGTCCATAGGCATCGGGCTGCTCGAAGTAGGCCATGATCAGTCGGGGGCGATCTGGCTCGGGTTTCTGCAACTGTTTGATAATACCATCGACACGCTCCTCAAACGTCAGTTGGGGCTTGGCGTCATAATTATAGTAATGCTCGGGATATTGTCCTTTGATCGCCACATCCGAACCCGGCCAATAGAACACAGCCGTATGCAGACCGTTCTTCTGGGCCGTCAGCCAGACCGGTTCTCCACCATAATACCGCGGATCAAACTTTGTCTCAGGATCACCCAGACTGAACGACTTCCCCGTTTCCGGATCACGGAAGGCATTGGCGATGATTCCGTGATGGTCGGGATATAGTCCTGTGGCCAAGGTATAGTGGTTAGGAAATGTCTTCGTGGGGAATGAGGGAATCAGCGAAGAAGACACTCCCTTTTCTGCCATCTCATCCAGAAAGGGTGTGTCATACCATATCGGGTAATCCCAACGGAATCCGTCCATGGAGATCACCACGGTATATTGATCATTCTCAGCCCTTGCCGTCAATGAGAGCAAGAGGAAAAAAGAAAATATCAGTCTTCGTATCATAGATGAATCATTTAAGCTATTCATGGTGATAAGGCTCGCCCTTGATAATCGTGCAGGCCCGATATAGTTGTTCGGTAAACACCAGTCTGACCATCTGATGAGAGAAGGTCATGCGCGACACCGACAGTTTCTCATCACATCGGGCATACACCGCCGGAGAAAACCCGTAAGGTCCCCCGATGACAAAGACCAAGCGGCGTGCCACATGTTGTTTTTTCTCCAACCACGCGGCAAACTCTATGCTGCGCCATTCCTTACCATGCTCATCTAACAGCACCACCGTATCACCCACCTGCAACTGCTTGAGTATCAACTCTCCCTCACGCTCTTTCTGCTGTTCCTCACTGAGGGCCTTCGTATTCTTCAGTTCGGGTATGGTGCAGGTATCAAAAGGGATATAATGCCCTATCCGCTCTGCATAGTCGTTGATACATGCTATCAGATGCTTATTGACCGTCTTCCCTACCTGTATCAGCAGTGTCTTCATGCCTTACTTAATGTTTATAGCTGGCTGGATGATTGGGCTCTCTATGTACAGGACATAAAGACTCGTCCTCATGAATGTCCACATATTCGTGTACACGCTTGGGATTCATGGGGAACCACCCTTTCTTAACACGCTTTTTCTGAGAGAAGAGTTCGCCGATGCCCCACAACAGGGAAGCACCGATAACACCTAACATCGATGAGATAATCACATCCTCTACGACGAAGGCACAACAGATAGAGATAAGACCAACGACAAGGAAGGTCCACCAATATTTAGTACCCGTATAATATTCCATCTTGATGACCAGCGGATGACAAAGTCCGATGATCAGAAAAGTAATGACAGCGATAATAACGCCTGTAAAATGTAATTCCATGATGATTGTAAGTATTCTTTCAAATGATGCAAAGATAGCTGATTTTTAAGAAAACGCAAAATATTTTGCCATCAACCTTGTTGTTATTACAAAAAATATATATCTTTGCATGAAATGACATTATTGCTACTGAATTATATTAAACTAATAACAAATATATTAATATGGATAATAACTTAGAACTCATTAAGCAGTGTGAAGAAGCCGCTAAGAAATGGCTTTCTCCTTCTTTTGACGAAGAGACCCGCAAAGCTGTTCAGGCAATGCTGGACAACGAAGACAAGACAGAACTGATTGACAGTTTCTATCGTAACCTGGAATTCGGAACTGGTGGTTTGCGCGGTATCATGGGCGCAGGTACCAACCGTATGAACATCTACATCGTAGGTATGGCTACACAGGGATTTGCCAACTATATCCTCAAGGCGTTCCCCGGACGTAAGGACCTGTCGGTAGTTGTTGGTCACGACTGTCGTAACAACGGCCGTCTGTTCGCAGAGACCGTGGCAAACATCTTCTCTGCCAACGGTATTAAGGTATATCTCTTTGAGAGTCTGCGTCCAACACCTGAGATCTCTTTCGCTATCCGCCAGTTGGGTGCTCAGGCAGGTGTCAACGTGACAGCCAGTCACAACCCGAAGGAGTACAATGGATACAAGGCTTATTGGGAGGATGGTGCACAGGTGCTCTCTCCGCACGATACGGGTATCATCGACGAGGTGAACAAGGTGACTATCGACGATGTGAAGTTTGAGCCGAACAAGGATCTGATCGAGATAATCGGTGGTGAGATGGATGTCGACTACCTGAAGGCCGTTAAGGAGGCTATGGTAGACCAGGAGGTTATCAACCGTCATAAGGACCTGAATATCGTTTACACTCCACTGCATGGCACCGGTCGTGTGATCATTCCGGCAGCCCTGCGTACCTGGGGATTCCAGAATATCCATGTGGTACCCGAGCAGATGGTCATCGACGGCAACTTCCCCACTGTGGTTTCTCCGAACCCTGAGAATGCCGAGGCTATGACCTTAGGTATGAACCTGGGTACAAAACTCAATGCCGACCTGGTGATTGCCTCTGACCCCGATGCCGACCGTCTGGCTATCGTCTGCCGTAACAGCAAGGGCGAGTGGGAGATCCTCAATGGTAACCAGACCTGTATGATGTTCTCTTGGTACATCATCGCCAATAAGAAGAAGCTCGGACAGCTCAAGGGTAACGAGTTCTTGGTAAAGACCATCGTGACCACAGAGGTAATCAAGAAGATCGCTGATAAGAATGGTGTGGAGATGATCGACTGCTACACGGGCTTCAAATGGATCGCCAACGAGATCCGTCTGGCTGAGGGCAAGAAAAAATATATCGGTGGTGGTGAGGAAAGCTTCGGCTTCCTGCCGTTCGATAAGGTGCGCGACAAAGACTCACCAGCCTCTATATGTCTGATCTGCGAGATCGCTGCCTGGGCAAAGGACAATGGTATGACGCTATACGACCTGCTGATGAACATCTACCTCGAGTATGGTTTCTCTAAGGAGGTGACCATCAACGTGGTGAAACCGGGTAAGAGCGGTGCCGACGAGATCAAGGCCATGATGGAGCAGTTCCGCAACAACCCACCGAAGGAGTTGGGTGGCTCAAAGGTAGTGGTATGGAAAGACTATGCTACACTGGAGCAGACCAATGCCGACGGTAGCAAGCAGCCCATCAACATGCCTACCACCAGCAACGTCCTGCAGTGGTTCTGCGAGGATGGCACAAAGATCTCTGTACGTCCGTCAGGTACAGAACCGAAGATCAAGTTCTACACCGAGGTGAAGGACGACACCATGAAGTGTGCCGGCTGCTATGAGCGCTGCACCAAGGCCGCCGAGGAGAAGATCGCGGCTATCAAGAAGAGTCTGAATCTCTAAAAGAATTTTTCCAGGAGGGGTTTGCCTTCGTGCATGCCCCTCCTATACCTTATTATATTATGAGTACGAAATTCGTCACATTTGGAGAGATCCTCCTACGTTTCTCCAAAGAAGATCACTGCCGACTACCCCAAGGGCGGCGCTTTGTAGGTAACTATGGTGGTAGTGAGGCCAATGTAGCAGTATCACTGGCCACTTTAGGCGAGCAGGTGGAGTTTGTTACCCGTCTGCCGGATACTCCATTGGGCAAGGCCGCCAGGATGAAGTTGAATGAATATAACGTAGGAACACAACATATCCTGTACGGTGGCAAGCGACTGGGCACCTATTATTTCGAGGAGGCCGCTGCCATGCGTAACTCACTGGTGATCTACGACCGTGCCAACTCGTCGTATTACTCCCTCAAGCCACAGATGCTCGACTGGCAGCATATATTGAAGGATGCCGACGTCTTCCATGCCTCAGGCATCACCGCAGCTATCTCACAGGATTCTGCCGACGCCACCTTCGAGGCTTTGGATACAGCTGACCGTATGAAGAAGACGATTTCTTGCGATATCAACTACCGCAAGAACCTGTGGAAATATGGGGCCGATCCCAAAGAGACGCTCGGCCGCATGCTGCAATACAGCGACATCGTCTTCGGCGATAAGATAGAATATGAGTTTATGACGGGCAGGACCGTACCTTTCGAGGCTATGGACGAGAACTATGAACTCGATCTCGACCTCTATAGGGAGTGGTTTGAGGAGATACATGCCCGCTGGCCGCGCTGCCAACGATGGCTCATGGGTATACGCAATCAGGTTAGTTCCAGTCAGCATACACTGACAGCTCTGCTGTGGACGCACGGCAAAATGCTCTCCACACGCATCTACACCATACCCAATATCGTAGACCCTATGGGCGTGGGCGACGCTTTCATGGCTGCAATCCTCCATGCCGTGAATACCGACCCCAATAACGACCAGTACAGCCTCGACTACTCACTGGCAGCAGCTGCACTAAAGAACTCTATATCAGGCGATTTCAACCTCTCTACCGACGAGGAGATCAAAGGTCTGATAGAGTCGCGACTGGAAGAAGATATCTGGTGATGCGGTAGGCAAAGGAAAAAAGTTAGGTACTTTCTGAAAAATATTTCGAAAAATATTTGGAGGTTTCAAATAAATGCCTTACCTTTGCACACGCATTTGGAAATGGTGCTTCGGCAACCCAAGAGGAAGTTTGGGTGAGTGGCTGAAACCAGCAGTTTGCTAAACTGCCGTGCGGGTAACCGTACCGGGGGTTCGAATCCCCCAGCTTCCGCTGAGGTTCGAACAACAATCCAGATGTCTAACTGGTGGATTCATCTAATGGTTAGGATACAAGATTCTCAATCTTGGCATAGGGGTTCGATTCCCCTATCCACTACCCAAAAGAGGATATGTCGAAAGGCACATCCTCTTTTTTAGTATCCAGGTGTCAGAAATGCAAAGCTGTCCTATCACCAATAATAAAGAATAATAGCATGCGAAATATCACCATACTGAATAGCGACTTCGCTAAAGAACTGGAACTCCAACTGGCACCTGCCATCAAGGCTGGGTTCCCCTCCCCTGCCGATGACTACCGGCACGACCGGCTCGACTTCAACCGTGATCTGATACGTCACCCGGAAGCCACCTTCTACGGACGTGTGGATGGCGACTCGATGAGAGACGTAGGCATCTGTGATGGAGACATCGCCGTCATCGACCGCAGCTTAGAGGCTGCCGATGGTGATATCATCGTGGCTTACGTCAACGAGGAGTTCACCATCAAATACCTCGACCTCACCCATAAGGCTGAAGGATATATCGAACTGCGCCCCGCCAACAGCGACTTCAAGCCCATCCGCATCCATGAAGAAGACGACTTCGAGGTGTGGGGCGTGGTGATATGGACCATCCGCAACTGGCATCCGCTGGTATAATAACGATACCCATTAGAAGAACACATTTATCTTTTTCTTTAGTTTTTTTGAATTCATACATATAAATATCTATATAATGTATGAATATTTTCCTATAATTGTCTTTAAATATAATATAGCGATTAAGAAAAAGATAAATTAAAATCTAATGGATCAATTTAAAATCAACAAAAACATAACGAATCGTACAGAGGAATCTATTAATCGGTATCTTTCAGAGATCAGTCGTATACCCATGATTACCCCTGATCAAGAGGTAGAACTGGCCCATACTATGAAGAAAGGAGGTAAGATTGGAGAAAAAGCCAAAGAGAAACTGGTAACTGCCAACCTGCGTTTTGTTGTTTCCGTTGCCAAGCAATACCAACACCAAGGCCTTCCTCTGTCAGATCTGATTAATGAAGGGAATGTTGGTCTTATCACCGCGGCAGAGAAATATGATGAGACCCGAGGCTTTAAGTTTATCTCATACGCAATATGGTGGATTAGACAAAGCATCCTGCAGGCAATCGCAGAATACAGCAATATGATTCGAAGACCACAGAGCCAGATTGCCGTTTCCAACAAGATAAAGAAGGCCACGAATGCATTCATCCAAGAACATCATCGTTATCCGTCTGCCGAAGAGCTCAGTGATATCATATCCTTAGAGATAGACAAAATAGAAAAAGCCATCCAGTATGATGCCCATGTTGCCAGCATAGACGCCTCAATAACAGATGATGAGGAAACGACCTTGGCAGACATCATGTCAGCCTCGTCAGAGTATGCCCCAGACCTCAAGACCGACCAAGACTCCATGAGCTATGACCTGATGCAGGTTCTTACCACTACCCTAAACGAAAAGGAGAAATTCATTGTTATCCATCATTATGGCATAGGATGTCCGGAAAGAGGCCTTGAAGATATAGGAATGGAATTAGGCCTTACTCGTGAACGTGTCCGTCAGATCAAGGAGCGAGGAATAGAAAAGGTCAGAAAGAATCCCAAGTCGGGATTACTCCTTAAATATTTAGGAGCCTAAGACCATGTAGTCGAACCATCACTCATAACGGATTATTAACTAAGAATTCTCTTCTGCAATATTTGGTCTTATCAAAGATATTGAATATATTTGCAAAAGAATAAACAACTACTCACCTTTACTATCAGTTAGGACTTTTCAAGTACAATACGCTATATATGGAAACATTCTATCATGGCACATCGGTGCTTTTCAAGCAATTCGATATCTCACATGCCCTTGAGGGTGATGGCAAGGCAAAGTTCGGTTTCGGTACCTATGTCACTGAGTCGTATACCTCTGCAGCCCACTATGCCTACAACAAAAAACGTCCTGAAAATAAAGACTATTATGTCTATAACCTTGAGATTCCCGATTTGACAGACGACAACCATCTGTTTTCTGTTCGTCCTGTTCATCCGTCCATCATCGAGCGCACGGAGAAGGCGCTGGGTGAGCAGATTCCAGAAGAAGCAAGATGTGTTGGCAAGTTCTTCCGAAAATATGTTGGTAATCGCCTCACCGGAAAACAAGGTACAGTCAAAAAACTCATTGGCAGTGCAGACCTTGATGCCGAGAAGGCTGCATCCAAGTTCTTTAGTGAGATTGGTTTAGAGTTTTTCGCATGGCCACTGGCCCAGTCAAAGCCAGATGGACTGACCAATCGTGTAGTCCTCAATATCGATAAGATCCACATTGTTCGTATCGACAAGGTAGATCTCGACCCCAAAAAGTTCCAGCTCATTGAGGGCTCTGCGAGAGAAATCCCCTTAGACAGTTTTTAAGCATCATAAGCGATGAGTTTCTATAGCATATCCGATTTTATTCGTGAGAACTACCCTGAATACTGGGGACTGCAATCCTATCCTGCTAATCATTGTGTCAGAATTCATAAGATTAACGAGGAATGGGGCATTTTCAGCAACTTCGCTCATACCCCTATCGTTGTTGATGGTATTCTTTTCGACACCAGTGAACGTCTTTTCCAATTGATGAAATTCAAGGATGAGGAACCTGTAAGAGCCATTTACTATAAGAAGGGTAATCCCAAGATGACAACAAGACATTGGGAGAAGACCCATCGCCGTGAAGACTGGGGCAAGATGATCATGGATGCCATGAAATTCTGCCTGACACAGAAGTACCAGCAGAGCGAGATGTTCCGTCGGGAACTGGATCGTTCGAAAGGCATGATGATCGTTGAGGATCAATCCGCCTTTCCGAAGAAGAATCCAGATGCATGGGGCGTGAAGCTACAAGGCGACAACTTCGTTGGCCCCAACCTCTTAGGTCGTCTCCTGATGTCACTACGTGACACAGGCAGGTTGGACTACACCCTCCCTGCCGATGCCTTGAAATTCACGGAATACCTGAAATAGGCAGGATCACTTCGTAAGTTCCTTCTATCTCAACATAAACATGGTCATCGACGGGATGGTTGGCACCCTTATTCAGCCCATTAAAGACTGTCAATTATGAATTATACTGCAAAGATATAACTTTAATTTCAAACTATCTGTACTTTTAATCATTTATTTCAGATTCTATTATTTTTCGCACCTCTCTCTTTACGCTGGCACGTACCAATCCGCTCACTCTTCGATGCCCACCATTGGGTATGCTATGTCCTCCGAACGAAGTGGATTCCTGGAGCCATCCCACATCGGCACTACAATGTGAAGTGATGTAGCGTGAGGGATAATTCTTTGGTTCCTCGTCTCGACGATGCGGATTGCGATGAATATCCTTCATGTTGCTTTGAACAAAGTTCCTGCCCACATTCACATACTGCTTTCGCATCCATTTATTTCTCAATTTACTCTTACTCATTGTTGTTTCTTATATTATCTCCATTGGCATATTCCTTTGTATACGTATAACCATAAATCAACAGTTCATTATGTCAGTTTTTCAATGATATCTTCTTCACCAACAAGACATATCCAATGAACAGGAATCGTTTCTATCGTGTATATAAGCACATCCTCCGAAAGAATGGCAACATTGTTTATCACACCCGTATACTCCCTTTTCTCTATTGTGATCTGTCCTTGCACATACCTGGTAAGATATACGTCTGGTTGTTCTGACATAAATCTCACCCAGTCCCCTCTTTTGTACCGACTATTATTACATTCAAACATATTTTCTCCACAAATGGCACTATTACTTCATCAAGCACTTTGTTGTGCATGCGGTGTCGAATTCTTGTAGCAAAGATACATATTATTATTTCTAATAGGTCATTTTTTATATGTATAAATTATAATTACAATTAGTGTATGTTGGGTATTCTTACTTATAATAATAAAACAAAGCTGGAAACTTGCTGTTGTAGGTAGACTATAGAAATCAACTTTTTTTTTTCAGAATTCCATCTTAAGTATGAATAAAAAACAGTATATTTGCACAAAGCTTTATGAAGAATATTGGCAAGTAAAATGATTAAGACTTACTGTAAGTACGAATTAGGATTGAGTCTTATCAGTAATGGCAAGTTAAACGATTATGACATACGAAGAACTAAAAGCCCAAAACGATTGGTAGAGTAAAGTCCAAAAGAAAGGTTCCTTGCCAAAAGAAGCCAATAACTCTCTGTCAAAGCTATTAGACAAGCTCGGAATCGGCCGTCACTGGCAAGAAATATACAACGAGTCGCAGCGACATTATTTGGATGGGAAATATCAAGAAGAAGTCATCATTGAACAACAACAATATGAGCAACAATCTCTTATACGTATAAAAAAGACGATTTGCTCTTAGAATAGTTCTATCTTTGCTGCCATAAACCAAACAACTTCAAATATGGTAAAGCAAATGATGAATCTACTATTTGTCTTATCATCCTTAGTGATGATGGGCTGTGATTGTCCATACTTAGACGAAAAAGAAGAGGACAACTATGAGTATTATCGACGAACGGGACAAGACTATCTCACTGCAGACAATCTACCTGGACTATGGCAGTGCTACTATCCAATGTTTGTAGGCAATGTAGAATTCAAAGAAATGAAGATTTTCTCCAATGGAAAGGCTGATATCATTATGGAAAAGGTGGGAGGTTCCGATTACTATGCCGAAACCTTCTTTTGGCGATATGACGGCAAATATATCACCTTTACCAAGGGTAATACTACCTACCAATTCCAGATCACTGGCTACCTATGCCCCGAACTATACATCAGGGATTCATTTGGCACCTATACACTTGCCAAACGCCTGACAGAAGACTGTATGTAATAACAAATTAATAATGTATATGAAGAAAACCATTTTCCTGCTGTTTGCTCTCGCGATGAGCACAACCATCTTTGCACAAGAGATTGAGAAAGTCGACAAGTTCCCCACTGGCTATATCAATGGTGTATTCATGGGTGAGGCCAAGTACAAGACTATCGATGGGGTACTCTATGCCGTCGGCTATGAGGGAACCAAGGACTGGATCCTTGTCCGCTACCCTGCTGGTTGCCGAAACTCCAGCTACACGGTTCACCCCTATTGTCGTCGAATTGCCCGAGGAGCATTCGAAGGCGCAGCTTACCTTCGTGAAATTTTTCTCCCAGAAACAGTCAGTTACATCGGTGAGAATGCATTCCAAGGTTGTACCTCTCTTCAAGGCATCTATTTCGGTGAAACCATTCCTTCTTCTGCTAAACAATCTGAAATTAGGCGTGATACCAACGATGTAGAAGAAATAGCCCGTTACAATCTCTCTGGTCGTCAGTGTTCTCCAAATGATAAGGGTATACAGATTATCGTTTATTCCGATTATACAACTAAGACCATTATTGTAGACTGATTAAGACAAATTGATAGGAGTCCGGAGTTTTTGGACTCCTATCTTAGGCTATTATGGGATGCATTTACTTATGTATTAAAAGCGGCATAGAATTCAAGACAATCCTAAAAACACATTTCTAATACTATTATACATATAAATTTGCGTTCATCTTTTATTGACATCTCTATATTTGAGTCAGATCAAAATTAAAACATTGACAATATGAGAAGATTAAAGATTCAAAAGGGAAATCGTTTAGAACAGGATGTAACTCTTAATGGAGAGATGTTTGACGAGACGGATGACTTTAAAGAGCCTGACACATGGACTATTATCACAGCTATGAATAGAATCCTGGAGCTGGCCGAAGATTCCAGACTATCAGATAATTTCTGGAAGAAGTGTAAGAATCCTTTGGCCTTCTTGCGTGAGAAACTCGGACTCACAGACATTCAGATTGTAGTGCTGGCGATCATGACTGAAGCCGGGGAGGCTATGTCATGGAAAGGAATTGGAAACTATCTCAACTGCACCAGACTATCAATTATGGTTTATTCAGAAGAGATAGAAGAAATGATAAAAAAACGCTGGTTTGTCTGTAGGGGTGTCCATGAGATAGGCAACTACACCAAAGGATTCGCCCTTGCCAAGGGAGTGGTCACCGCTCTTCGTCACAACAAGACATTCGTACCTGAAAATATAGAAGGTCTAACCGAACAGCAGTTCGTAGATAAGCTGGAGAGTCATATCGACAGGAATATCAATAACCGTAATGTAGATTTCGAGGATGATGAAGAATGGATGATGACTCTTGTGAAGGCTAACCCGCATCTACCCCTCTGCCAGGAGATTCTGAAATATGACGATATTCATGTCCAGTCGCTCCTACTCATGATTGTTTACGACTATGCTCAATGGGAAGGTTCTGAAGGAGAAGGTCTGCAGTTCCAATCCATAGATAACCTATACCCTGAAGAATTTGAATGTGACTTTATGCGTCAGGCTCTGAGAGATGGAACACATATACTGATACAGAATGGGTATGTTGAGCAGAAATGCGAGGAAGGACGAGCAAATGGAGAACAGTTTATGCTCACTCGAAAAGCAAAAAAAGAATTACTGGCTAACTACAAGCCAAGTAGGTCAAGATGCAGACGTATGTCACCCAATGGCCGTTTTCTGAAGAGTCATACAGCCATCAAGGAGAAATCTCTATTCTTTAATATGGATGAGCAGAAGCAGATCCAGCGCCTTACCAGTCTGTTGAGTGCCGATAATCTGCCTACCATCCAGAAGCGCCTCGAAGAGCAAGGCATGCGCAGGGGCTTTGCATGCCTGTTCTATGGTGCTCCGGGTACAGGTAAAACGGAGACGGTACTCCAGATTGCCCGACAGACGGGACGCGACCTCATGCAAGTGGATATCGCAGGACTACGCGACAAGTGGGTCGGCGAGAGCGAGAAAAACATTAAGGAGGTGTTCAACCGATATCGTGAACTCTGTAAAAATAGTGAGGTAATGCCGATTCTGTTCTTTAATGAGGCTGATGCTATCATCAACAAGCGCTCGGAAAACATAGAACACTCTGTTGATAAAATGGATAATGCCATGCAGAACATCATCCTTCAGGAGATAGAAGACCTCGATGGCATCCTTATTGCGACCACCAACCTGACGAGCAATCTCGACAAAGCCTTTGAGCGTCGGTTCCTTTACAAGGTTGAATTTCACAAACCCGAAACCGACGTAAAGGTCATGATTTGGCAATCTATGCTGAAGGACATCAGCATGGATGATGCCCGTTATCTTGCCAGCCACTATGACTTCTCGGGGGGACAGATTGAGAATATCGCCAGAAAGCACACCGTTGACTATATCCTTTCTGGTAAGACGGCATCCCTCGCAGAAATTGAGGAGTATTGCCGAGTAGAACTTCTGGCCGATAACAAACAACGAAAGCGCATCACAGGGTTTTCTCTATAAACCGCGTTAATTACATAAAAAGGGAACAATATATAACATAAGAACACCATTTTTTCAATAAAAATCTGTTTTATGCCAGATTATTTGTATCTTTGTCTATAAATATTCCCTCACTATGTACGGCATCATCGACTGCGACAACTGTTATGTATCCTGCGAGCGTGTCTTCCGACCGGATCTCAACGACAAGCCCGTGGTAGTGCTGTCGAACAACGACGGTTGTGTGGTGGCCCGCTCCAATGAGGCTAAGCGCATGGGCATCAAGGCCGGCATGCCCTATTATCAACTGGAGGAGCAGTTCCCGAACCAGAAGATTGCGGTCTTCTCCTCCAACTACGAGCTCTATGGTGAGATGACCGGACGTGTGGTGGACATCATCCGACAGGAGGTGCCCGCCTACTTCCGTTACTCCATCGATGAGTGTTTCGTATACCTTGATGGCATGGAGCAGATGGATCTGAAACAGTGGGGAGAGAACCTGTATAAACGAATAAGGAAAAACGTGGGCATGCCCGTCAGCATCGGGTTGGCTCCTAACAAGACATTGGCAAAGCTCGCTTCACACTATGCCAAGAAATACCGTGGTTACCGCCACTGTTGTATGATAGACAGCGAAGAGAAGCGCATCAAGGCCCTACAGCTCTATCCCATTGAGGATGTATGGGGCATCGGCAGACGGTATGCCGCACGACTGAAAGACTTAGGCGTACAGAGTGCCTACGATTTCGCTGCTCATCACCTCGACTGGGTGAGAGCCACCTTCCGTAATATTGTCATCGAGCGCACCTGGCGAGAACTTAATGGCGAGGACTGCGTGCCCAATGAGGAACTGGCTAATAAAAAGAGTATCTGCACCAGCAGGAGTTTTAATGGGATGATCACCGACTTCATCGACCTGCGCACCCACGTGGCCAACTACGCCGCCCGTTGCGCCGAGAAACTGCGACAGCAAAACACCGTCGCCTCTATCGTGTCGGTATTCATCCATACCAATGTATTCCGTGAAGACCTGCCACAGTATTACAACTTCCAGGAACAGCGACTCGTCATGCCTACCTCATCCACCACCATCATCGTAGAGACAGCCACAGAGATACTCCACCGTATGTTTCAAAAGGGCTTCCGCTATAAGAAAGCCGGTGTCATCGTCATGGGCATCACCCCTTCTACGCCTATGCAGCCCGACCTCTTCGACTACAATGCCGAGCAGTTTGAGAAGATGAAGCGGCTGGATGCCGTTATTGACCGTATCAACAAGGTAAATGGCTCGGAAACCATCGTTTTAGGCAGTCAGCAATACACACGGAGAGACGGCATAGGAAAAGCTGATGTCTTTGCCAACGCCATCAAGCACGACTTCCGTAGCAAAAACCCCACGACCCGCTGGAGCGACATTATCCGGTTGAAGTAAAAAGAGGCTATAGAATAAGGGCACCTGCCGAAGCAAGCGCCCTTATTTGATAATAATCAGCTAAATTAAGGGTAACTATATAGAATTAGACCCCAATAAATGATGAATGCAGTCAGAAATAGCTGCATTTTATTGTTCATACATAAATATGCGACTGAAATAAAAGATTGCGTTTGTATTTGATAAACTATTTTCAGTTCTATTAATTGGATAAAACAATGTTTCTTCATGACAACTATCACACCATACAAAATAGTGATTAACATCATCGTTAATGTTTGATATAATAGTTAAGAAAATATGTTGTAATCTTGTTGTGTTTCTCAATGATTCATCAAATACCCATTCATTAATATGAATACAAGTTGTATTTTCAACATTCGGTCTTGGGTCAAAATTTTTAAATCGAATGGTAGTATCTCTAAGATAATCAAAATAAGCAGAATGAGACATATTGAGGGTATCTAATACGTAATACCCAAGAACTATTATTCCGTTATCAGATGGTGAATAAATAATCGTGGCATTATTAGGTATACCTTGTGGAAAGGTTTCAAGACACCGATTATTTGTATTCGTGTTTAGACTTAGTTCTTCATATGACACACACATTATGTCATTGATAATAGGGTTCACTTGTAAATTCTGATACATAACGATTTCGTTCAATGATTTGTGGCTACAAAATTACGAATATTTTTTAAGAATGAAGATATTTATTAATAAAACAATTAAAGTATGATTGCATCAGACATTATCAATCTAATTCTACAACGATATAAAATGTTGTGTGCCAAATATCCGCAGTCACCATCGTTCATACCAAATACAAAAGGTGACTCTTTTTATTTGATAAGTAATAGAGGTGAAGGTTTGCAGCCCACACAAATCAGACTATCAAATCATGGCACATATTTAGAGACATGGTGTGATAGAAACGAATTGGGCGATAGTGTAGAAAGGTTGAATCCTGCTCTCTGTGTCAATATCTCTATCGTCTTTGTTGATGAAGGTGAAGATTTGACGAAAGATTGTAAAGGGATGCCAAATTGCGAAGGTTGTGAAATAGAACCATGCAAACCACAAACGTTTGAGGGACAAGACCAAATAGGTAGACCATTCACCGTGATTCAATATGTATACAGTAGTAAATGTATCAGAAGAAAATACATAAACGGTCTAACGAAAGCAATTGCGGAAGCGAGTACAAAAGGAAAATACATAGACCCACTTGCAGACCTTTATAGGGCTGCAAAGGAGAAAGAATTTCACTCATCAACGAAATTACAAAATAACAAAGGGCTAGAGTCTGAAAATAAACAATATAAAAGAAATACAAATATGAATAAGAAACAAATTAGACTCACTGAAAGTGATTTAAAACAAATAGTGAAAGAATCAGTCAATAAGATTCTTAATGAGGCATATGGAACGTCTCCGCAAAAAGACATTAAAATAGCAAATCATTATGCTAATGCTCCGAATCCAGAATTCGATGCAAATACTAATCTTTCATGGACTACAGAGGACGAATACAATGACACTGCGCCTGAAATAAGGGAAATGGCGATTTGTTTCAGCAAGATTCACGACATCATAAGGTCATTGAAGATAGGTTTGAATAAGGACAAAAATGGTTCATCTGATATACGTAATATGCGTAGGGGCATAAGACCAATAAAACCCAAAAACAGTAATGCCTTAGTCGGAATGGATAATTATCTATATACTTTAGACAAAATAGTAGATAAAGGCCAGTTGGTTTTACACAAAATGACAGATAGAATAATACAAAATATGGGGCTTAACCCAAAAGACGTGCCTTCTTCGTATTAAGCTGCCATCAGCCCAACTCTAATTTCAGACCATTTCTTAACAAGTCCGATGGACTTGTCGAACATATGGGCGAATCTCTCTGATTCGCTCATTTTTCTTGTATTCCAACGGTACACAGCCTCGTCAATGTAAGACTGCAAATGCTCGTCAGATACATCGTGATAGCAACCGCTAATCATTCTTCTGAAATGACTCCAAAAGCCCTCAATGTTGTTGGTGTACGTCTCACCATCAACAACATACTGCAACTGTCCGTGATTTCAAATCTTATGGTTATAGCCCATTTCAGTAAGACGATTGTATGAATTGAGTTCATCTGTGAACACAGTAGAACCTTCCTCAACGAACTGTGAAATGATAGGAATGATGGTGTCACGATTGGTATTTTCAACAACCATAGCACGGACATAGGACATAAACTCAAACTCACCATCTTCGTTCTCAATCTCAGAACGTTCCATCATTCCGAAGACAGGTGTCTTTGTCTTGGTAGAACGACCTTGTGTATGGGGTGTACGCATCGACTGATGCTTCCATTTCTCACGACCACCGATGTACACCTCATCACACTCCACCTCGCCACAGAAGCCTTCGGCATCGTCCTGTGTAAGCAATGCACGAACCTTATGGAGCATATGCCAGGCGGTAGTCTGGGTAACCTTGATATCACGTGCAAGCTGACAAGAAGATATACCCTTCTTGTGTGAGGAAATGAGGTACATAGCAATGAACCACTTTACAAGGGAAAGGTTGCTATCCTCGAAGATTGTGCCAACCTTGCAAGAGAAATTGCGCTTGCTGTGATTACAGCGAAACCTACCATCCTTGCGAGTTACGCAGTGATGTTCACCGCAATAAGGGCAAACAACGTCTTGTGCTTCACCAACACCCCAACGTGTTTCGATGATGGCTTGCTTGCAAGTATCTTCGTTGTTGAAGTACATTGTCATTGAAATGAGGCTGTCGAACTGTGAGAAATCAATCATATTGCTATCGTTTTATAAACTATAGCAAAGATGCGAAAAAAGTCCAGCGTAAGCTGAACTTTTATATGTATAAGTGGTTATTGGGGGTCAAACCCTATATAATTGCCAAATTAAGTTACATATTATTCTCGAAGAAGTCGGCCAGGGTATCCCATGGAATCAGGTTCTTCGACTCGCCCTTTCCTGCTGCGTCGGTATAGCCACCGTCATAAAGGTCGCAATGCGATGCGCCGGGGATGATGAGCAGTTGTTTGTTATCCGGACAGGGATTGGGTTTGATGCCGGCAGCGGGATTGCCGTTTACCATATACTTATAGGCATCCTCACCGAAATAACGAGAGTGAGCCTTCTCACCATGCATCACCATCACGGCAGAACGAATCTCATTGGTATAGTACAGGAAACGGGCATTGGCAAAAGCCTGGGTACCTATCGCACGCCAACCATCATTGGAGTTGCCACTGCGGGCATGATAGCCACGAGTAGTCTTGTAATAGTCGTGATAGTCCTTCACAAACTGTGGTGCATCCTCAGGCAGCGGATCGACAACACCACCAGCCATCGCTGCGGCATCTTTCAGACGCTGTTCACTCATAGTCTTACGAGCCTTATAACGAGCCTCCTCATTATTGTCGGCATCGAAATAGCCATTACCACTCACACGTGTCATGTCGTACATCGTAGAAGCTACAGTAGCTTTGATACGGGTGTCGGCAGCGGCTGCGTTAAGGGCAATACCACCCCATCCGCAAATGCCGATGATACCGATGCGCTCAGCATCTACATTAGGTTGCTGGGAAAGGAAGTCGACAGCAGCCATGAAATCCTCGGTATTGATATCGGGAGAGGCTGTGCGACGGGGTTCACCACTGCTCTCACCCGTATATGAGGGATCAAAGGCAATAGTCACGAAACCACGTTCTGCCATACGCATGGCATACAGGCCACTCGATTGTTCTTTCACAGCTCCGAAAGGACCACTCACCGCAATAGCGGGGAACTTCACGATACTGTCACTCTCACCCTCTTCTGCGAGCGGGTCTTTCTTGGGTACATACATATCAGCTACCAAGGTGATACCATACTGGTTGGTAAACGTCACCTTACGATGATCTACCTTGTCACTCTTCGGGAAAACCTTATCCCACTCTTGTGTCATCTCTACTTGTTTCATCTTATCTTCATTTTGATTGTTTGTCTTCTGTGTACAAGCCACCATCAAGGCTGCGGCCAATGCCATAAAAACGATCTGCTTCATCATCTTCTTTATTTTAGATATTTCTTACCATTCTTAATATAGACACCTTTACGAGGATGGTTCGTTGGGATACCACTCAGCGATACATATTCATCCTGCTCATGATGCGCAAGATTAGCCGTCTTTACAGATGTGGTACCTGCTAACGACAACTTCACCGTAACATCTCCCTTACCTGCCTGCAGAAAATCTTTCAGTTCATCCATCGTGGAATACTCGATGCGGCCCAAGCGGGTATAGCTCCAGGAGTTACTGCCATAGAACAAGACGATCTGATTGCCGCTGTAAAGGATCACATCACCGGCCTCGGTAGTGATCTGCGTATTACTTGTTGGAAGAGAATGACCGAGATATCCCACCTTTTCAAAACCTCCGTAATCCTCTGCCTGGTAAGTGATCGGTGACTCCTTGAGCAACTCCACCAACTTCTTTGTAGCACTGTTATCCACCAGCGCCACTGTCATGGTCTTTCCATTGATCGTGATATTCATCTTCGTATTACTTGTTTCTGGTATGTTCTGAGCTACAGTCTCATTGTCTTCTGTACAACCGATACAAAAGAGTGTCAAGACAGTCAACAATAACTTAGTGTATAATCTCATAAATGTCGTGGTAATTTGTTCGTTGCAAAGATACAACAATTCACCTGACAGGGGATTATACGATTTGATGATAAATATACCAAAAATACAGAATCACTTCTTTTGTTGCTCCTCAAGGAACTGAGAAGGCGTCATTCCGGTTTCCGCCTTAAACAGACGGGTGAAATGATTGGGATATTCAAAACCCATATGGTCGGCCACCTGTGAGATGCTTTGTCCACTTAACAGGAGGTTCTTCGCCCACATCACCACAAAGCCACGGATATAGTCTTTCGGACTCTCGCCCAACGTGTTGCGGATAACATCCCCGAAATAACCAGGAGAGAGATACAACTCAGAGGCGCAATACCTTACACTGGGTATGCCATGCTGATACTGTAAGCCTTTGGTATAGTAATCGTTGAGCAACCGTTGGAACCGTGCGAGAATATCATTATTTCCTGTAGTCTGCTCCTTAAACTGTCTGGTATAAAAACGGTTACAATAGTCAAGGATAAGCAGGATGTAATCCTTGATAATATCATCCGACTGTACATCCTCATGATGTTCTCTCAACTCATACCGTATATGCTCCATCATGGTGGCCAGGATATCTTTCTCTTCCTCTGTCAGGAACAAGGCCTCATTACTGTTGTAGGAAAAGAAATGATAACTTGCCAGTCGTTTCTCTATCTCTGTGCCTTGAATAAAGGTAGTGTCGAAAAGCAATACCCAACCGTGATACTGCTTCTTGGTGCCATCATCTGTCTTCCCACCTATCTGACCGGGGGAGTAAGCTAACAGCGAACCATTCTGATGATCGTATCTTCCCATGCCGTAGGTAAGATTCTCGGGGAACTCTTTCTGCAGGAACAAGGCAAAGACATTAAAGCGGTTGAGCGAATGCCGGATCTCCCCTACCTCATCGTAATGGATAATAGAGACGTGGGGATGATACACCGCTGCACCGATATCCTGTGCATAGTCGTTGGCCTGGTTAATCTGTAGATCGATAGTCATAACGTTGCAGATGATGATTACAAGAAGGAGGATAAGACAATGCTTACCCTCCCTATATTATTTAAGTAAAGAAGATTAGAAGTGATACCCTACGGTGAAGAGCAGTTGATGACGCTCATTGCTCACTGCTGCAGGATTGCAGATACAGTCGGAGATACCCTCTGAACCCTCTGCAAAGTAGTTCATGAACGGGCTGAACTCACCATCGGTCTTACTATACTGATAAGCCAAGTCAAAGTTGAACTTATCCACGGTATATCCCAAACCGAAGGTCAGACGGTTGGTTGCCTTCCAGTTGGTATAGTCGGTAGTAGAAGCATAGTAAGAACCCGGACTGTCGAGACTGCTATCCTTATAACCGTTCTCATTGTACATCGCACTGAGGTAGTTGTATCCCAGACGAATAGCGAAGTTGTTGGTAGCCTTCAACTCAGCACCTATCTTCAGGGTGTGAACACCCTCAAGTGTAGATTCTGTATGATAGTTCATCTCACCATCGCTCTCACTGGTCTCATAATAAGAGTCATAATACCAGTCATAACCGCCGCCGGTATTTACACGAGAGTCGATCTTGCCATAGTCGGCATACTCATATGACAAGCCCACTGCCAACATGTTAGAGAAGGTGTTACCCAGTGATACGCCAAACTTCCACGGAGTGTTCATCTTGAAGTCGTAAACCTCTTCATTATAACCATTGTCGTACAATCCCACAGAAGAGTTATTCGTCAGCGTGGTATAGTTCTTTGTGGTCAGGTCATACCATGTCGGGGTGTGTACATACAGACCGATTCTGAAAGGAGAAGCCTCAACAGGACGGAAGATAGCACCAAGCTTCAGGTTGAATCCTGAACCGTCAATACGACGCTCATCGGCATAAGTCACATTACCGGCACCCACGAGGTACTCGCTGTACTCGCTGTAGTTCTTATAGTTGACATCCTCGATGCCTAATGTCAAACCCAGGTATACACGGTCGTTGATGTTACCACTCAGGTTGAAATCATACTCACCGATATATCCCTTGTTGGCACGGTTCATCAGATAGCTGTTGGCATCATTATAGTAATAGTTGCCGTCATTATCCTGCAGGAGCACGTTATAGTTCAGGAAGTCTACCTGTGAGAAAGCATTCGAGTTGCCTACGATCTCCTCATCCTTTGTTGAGAGATCGAACAATCCGGCATATCCCTTGGCATAAGAGATCTTATTGGAGGATGCCCCATTCAGATTGTCGGATACCGACAGGATATGGTTGAAGTTACGACTCTTATGGTAGTTGAAACCGAAGTTCATGAACGAGGATACGCCAGTGCGATGCGCATAAACGAAACCGATCTGGTCGAAGCTCATGTTCGTCTTATTACCGAAATCGAAGTCCTTGGCATCCTGCTGTGACACCACACCGAAAGAGGTGCTGATATTGGAGTGACGGAACAATCCGATACCGGCAGGGTTGGTGCCTATCGTAGAGATATCAGCGCCTAACGCCTCCATAGCGCCACCCATACCCACATAGCGGGCAGTACCATTCAGATCTTCTGTCGCAACATTTGCATTCTCGTAGGTTTCTTGAGCCATCATCGGCATGGTAGCCAACAGACTCAGACAAATATACAATATCTTTTTCATAAGCTATAAAATTTCAAGATTAAACAATACGGTTAACGACGACCTCCGAAGTGTCCGCCACCGGAACTGCCACCGCTACGGCTACCGCCGCCACCACCGCTGGAACTACCGCCGAAGCTGCCACCGCCTCCACCATAGCTACCTCCACTGTAAGAAGGAGTATATGAACGGGTGGAAGAACTGCTGTTAGAGCGTGAGCCACCGAAACGGCCTGTGCTACGGTTGCTATAAGCAGAATTTGAACGATCGTATGCCCTGGTGCTCTGACCATTTCCACGATAACCACCGAAATGTCCTCTGCCGGCAGTCACATTAGAGTTGCGAGAACCTGCACGACCTACATATCCGTGATTACGGGTACCGCTGACACCACCGCCATAGCTGTAGTGATAAGAGGGAAGTCCCCAACCGTGGTACATGCGATATCTGCCATATCCACCCCAGCCCGGTCCATACCAGTTGTAAGCCCAAGGACCATACCAGCCGTAGTAATAGGGGCTATACCAAGGGTCATACCAGCTGTAGTAGAAAGGATCCCATAATCCCCAGTGACCGTAGAAATACGGACTGTAGGCAGAATATCTGAAGAACCAGGGATCATACCAATAGAAATCATCAAACCAGTTCATTCTGCGACTGTAGGTATAGTCGTCCTCTGGATCATACTGCACCGACTCGTAAGGATAAACTGCCAGTGTATCTAAATCCTCAGCACTGGAATGAAACTCGATGATATCATTACCCAGAGAATCGGTTCCGATCTTCTCGAAGTAACTACCGAACTTTCCACGACGATTATACTCATCTACATTACGGTTGCTGCCGCTATGATAGACAGGCTTATCATCGTTCACCTTGGAAACAGCTGCCGACTTCACTTCCTTCGCTCCTTTCTTAGGAGTAAAGTACATATCGTCTTGAGCCATCATACTCAGGGGAAGTACGCCCATAAGGATTGTAAAAAGAACTAATTTTTTCATGTCTTATCGTTTTTATTTTATCACGATACAAAATTATCGATTATTTAATTGCAAAAATAAGGATTTTCCCTAATCCATGGTAGGATTTTCCCTATTTTTTATAATTTTGCACCGTATTTTTAACATTCTGATGAGATACTATCAAGTTATTTTTAAAATTACCAGTCCCGAAAAAGTTGAAGAGGGTGATACCTTATCTATAAGTGATGTGTGGGATATCGTGGCTTCTCTCGCTGGAGAAGCAGGTTTTGAGTCGTTCGAACAGGAAGATGGCCAGTTGACAGGTTATGTACAGACCACCCTTTTCGACCAATCCTTATTAGATGGCTTACTCGCCACCCTACCCTTCGAGGATTTGCAGATAACATACACCCTGAAAGAGGCGGAAGACAAGAATTGGAATGCCGCGTGGGAGGAGGAAGGATTCGATCCTATCATCGTGAACAACCGTTGTGTGATTCACGATATCCATCACCCTGCTCCGAGAGAAGACTTTGAGATGGATATCACCATCGATGCCCGTCAAGCCTTTGGAACGGGCACTCACGAGACTACCCGTATGATTGTGGGCAGTCTGCTGGATCTTCCCTTGAAAGGTAAGCGGGTGCTCGACTGCGGTTGTGGCACGGGTATCCTCTCTATCGTAGCTGCCAAGTTGGGAGCCAGCAAGGTGTTAGGTTATGACATTGATGAATGGAGTGTGAGAAACACGCAGCATAATGCCGAGATCAACGGGGTATCTGGGATGGATGTTCTTTTAGGGGATGTCAGCGTACTTGAAACGGTAACCGATACGTTTGATGTCGTATTGGCGAACATCAACCGCAATATCCTCATGCACGACCTGCCGATCATCTGCAAGCACATGGCCGGGCATGCCACCCTCATTATCAGCGGTTTCTATGAGGAAGATGAAGCAATACTGCTGGATCTGATGGTATCCTTAGGGATGCAGTTAGCAGAGAAGCGAACCGACAACCGCTGGTGCATGCTGCGATTTGAGCGGGGTTAACCCGGGATTTCCTGCAAATATAAAACACAGAGTGACGGAGGCACAGAGATTATAATTAGAAGAAGACTCTGTGTCTCTGTGTTTTTTAGAGCAATAAACGGAAGAGATTGCGGATCAAGTCCGCAATGAGGTTCAAGGCTCCCTCTCCTTTGGATCAAATGGAGACGATCATATGCAGTTCTGAAATAATCCCGGTATATTAGCCCGTAGGGCGTCAGATCATAGGCGGGGGCGTGAGCCCCCGTTATATATCGTAATTCAGTACAACCCCGAAGGGGTGACAGATTGCTGTGTCGCCCCTCCGGGGCTGATTTTATAACTATACATTAACGGGGGTTAACACCCCCGCCTATCCTGTTACGCCCTACGGGCTGATCATGTCTCTGAATATCTCCCTCACGGAAAGGCTACGGGTAGGCGCGTTAGCGGGAATGAGGATAAGGGGTAGGACTCCTCCACGGGCTGATCATGTCTCTGAATATCTCCCTCCTGTTCGGAAAGCAGAGTTAATATAGATGCCATTTGAACGACTTAAACAGTTTTCTTACCAAAACCTGTTCTCGTTGGAGCCGATACACAGTTTCTTCAGATCATAGTAACTGCCGTTGTAGAGATTGAAGTCGACGGTGCCCCTGATGCCCGGCAACCTGCCTGCATCGGTATGCTGCCAGAATTTCCAGTCACCCTCATACTCGATCTCATCAACATAGTAATGGGCGATCCAATAAGGATAATCATCAAAGACAGGGGTGTTTAAGTATTGGTTCTTAAACTTATAGTACGTATAGAGGATCGGTTTTACATGATACTTATCCTCCACGATATGCATCCAGGTAAGGATCTCACGTTGGAAGTCCTCCACCGACATATCCTCGGGTTTGTTCTCCACATCAAGCACAGGTGGAAGGTCACCATCCTTGAGATGCACTTTCTTCAGGAAGAACCGTGCCTGATCACGGGCAGATGACTTATTACTCCAGAAATGATAAGCGCCACGGATAAAACCATAGTCGCGCGCATTCTTGAAATTATCCTGGAAACAGTCGTCTATCTGCGTACTGCCCTCGGTGGCCTTGATCACCACAAAGCGAATCGGGCTATGCTCTATCTGGGCATTGCTGAGTTTCTCCCAATTGATCTTCCCCTGGTAATGACTGATGTCGATACCACGAATCTCGTAGCCCTTGGGGTTCTTGGCATCCCCATAGAGGGCACGCCAACGGAATCCGAACGGACTGACAAAGAAATGGTAGAACACCCAGATATAAAGACCGATGATGCCGACACCACCCAGCCACCACGCCCAACGGGGATAGGAAGAACCTTTCCCTTTCTTCTTGCGTGTGTGGCTGTGTGATGATCTTTTCTTGTTCACGGCATCAATATTTTGTTTATAGTGTAGAGTTAAGAGTGTAGAGTGTAGAGCTATCGATGGTTACCAAAGCGCTAAACTCTAGACTCTAAACCCTCAACGCCAACTATTAACTATTAACTTTTAACTATTAACTATCAGCTATTCTGCTCTAACTGCAGCGTCTTAGTTGGCTGGTCGCAAACCTCTGAAGGACCCCAATACTGGATCGGACCGGGATAGACATAGCAGGTCTCCAGAGCCCAACGCTCACGCTGTGCGGCGAAGCACTTGAAGGGAGCTCCGTCCAACTCTACGAGAGCCTTACGGATAACGGGCTTCATCTCACCGTTACGACGCTCCATGTTCATCATCATCGTGATAGGCACACCACCGGCTTTCCACTCATCGGTATTGGCGGTAGTATTCTTCACGATAGCCATATAACCGGTCTTGCCGTTGGCAATCAACTGGGCAGCACTTGTTCCCAAGGCATAGCAATAGTCGGCATCGAAGTTTGAAGGAGCTGCACAGCGGCCCTCATAACCGAAGAAATGATGCAGGGCAGCAAACTTACCCACAAACTTACCTTCTTCCTTCCACTCTTTCAACTTGTTCTCTACCATCTCAGAGATCAGTTTCTCTGTCTCGATGAGTGATACCTGTACGTTTCCGTGCGGATCACGGTCGAGCGACAACTGGCGGGCAACACCCTCTGGCAGCGTAGCGAAGGTATTGGCATTCTCTGCGCTGAGGTGCTCGAGGATATAAGCACGCTGAGCATCCTTGTCGAGATCCTTATAGTCATCACCATGAGCAGCCAACAGATCGTTCAACTCCTGAATCAGACGACCGATAGCAGGGATAAACTCGATCAGTCCCTCGGGGATCAACACGATACCGAAGTTCTTACCCTGAGCAGCACGATTTGCTACGGCTGTGGCGATCTGCTCAACGATATCGTTCAGACTCTGGTCCTTAGCCTCTACCTCCTCGCTGATCAGACAGATATTCGGCTGGCACTGCAGGGCGCACTCCAGAGCGATATGTGATGCTGAGCGACCCATCAGTTTGATGAAGTGCCAGTACTTACGGGCGGAGTTACAGTCGCGCTCGATATTACCGATCAACTCAGAATAGGTCTTAGTGGCTGTATCGAAACCGAAGGATGTCTCTATCTGACTGTTCTTCAGGTCACCGTCGATGGTCTTCGGACAACCGATCACCTGCACACCGTAGTTCTTTGCGGCATAATACTCTGCCAATACACAGGCATTGGTATTAGAATCGTCACCACCGATGATCACGATAGCGTTGATGTTCAACTCACGGATAATCTCCAGACCCTTCTCAAACTGATCTACCTTCTCCAACTTTGTACGTCCTGATCCGATGATATCGAAACCACCGGTGTTACGATACTCGTTGACATACTCCTCGGTCAGCTCAATGTAGTTGTGATCCACCAGTCCGCCAGGACCCATCAGGAAACCATACAGACGGTTCTCGGGATTCAACTTCTTGATTGTATCAAACAAACCGGTAATGACATTGTGTCCACCAGGAGCCTGACCGCCGCTGAGGATGACGCCCACATTCATACGGGCATTGTTCACCTCATCCGACTTCTCAAACTCGATCAGCGGCATACCATAGGTATTGGGGAAGAGCGCCTTGATCTCTTCCTGATTATCCACACTCTGGGTGGGAGCACCCTCTTTCACCTTTACAGACCCCTGAAGAGCGATCGGTAACTTAGGCTGATAAGCTCCTCTTGCCTGCTGCAAAGCACTTTTTTCCATAAACTAATACGTATTTATAATTGAATATTGATTTTCAAACCACTGCAAAAATACTACATTTATACGAATTATAGAAGAAAAAGTACATAAAAACGAAAATAATGGAAAAATTTTCCGTATTTTTGACACATAATTGTAATATATTTAGTATATTTGCAAACTAACAGTTATTATCAATAATTATATTTTATATTTTTTACAACAACATTCTAATTTTCCTTCTAAAAACGATTTAACATATCATGGCAAAGAAAAAAGATCTGAAAAAGACCATCAACTACATCTGCGAGGAATTGGAAGCTAACTGCGTAGCCTATTCTCTCTATAACGGAAAGCCCATTGACGAAGACGTCAATGCCCTATTTGCAGCTATACTTCATACACAGTCCGACTTTATCTCGCGCATTTCCCATCCAGAGCCAGGTATGCCACAGAAGAAATATTACCGTCTGTTGATTGAAGACTTCAACACACAAGTACGGGAAATGATTGACCAAATCTGTAATCTGGCCTGAACGAAACAATGATACAAGGTTTTTGTAAATGGCTGCTGTATAAGCGGTGGGGGTGGAAGAAAGAGATTACCGTCGATCATCCCGACAAATTTATCATTTGTCTGGCACCTCATACCAGCAACTGGGATTTTATTTTAGGACAGTTGTATATGCGGGCTGAGGGTCTGCATATCAATTTCCTGATGAAAAGAGAATGGTTCCGGGGGCCCCTCGGGACTTTCTTCCGTCGTATAGGTGGCATTCCCGTATGGAGAGACAAGAAGACCAGTCTCACCGAGAATCTCGCCAATACCGCTAAGCAAGAGAAGCGTTTCCATCTCTGCATCACTCCAGAAGGGACCCGTTCGCTGAACCCTGACTGGAAAAAAGGATTTTATTACATCGCATTGAATGCACAGATACCCATCCTGCTCTATGCGCTCGACTATGAGAAGAAGCTGATACAATGTACCAAGCAGATCATTCCCACGGGAGACATCGAGAAAGAGATGGCCGAAATAAAGAACTATTTTAAGGATTGTAAAGGTAAATACCCGGAATTATTTACTACGGGATAACAGATCATGAAGAAAAAGATCTTACTGATAGCCGCCATCGCTTGCGTGGTTTCCTGCGGAACAAAGAAAACCGCCATCAAACAAGAGACACCAAGCGATGAGCAGAAGACTGAGCGTGTTACGGAGACGAAGACGGTTCCTGAGATTCAGGAACCGAAGAAGAAACATGTCCCTGAATATATGTGGGGAGATATCGACTACCATGGTGATCCGTGGGTGAAGAACATGTCAAAGGCGCACTATGCAACAGAAGGTTTGCAAAACCGGCATATCACCCTCTGGGCCAGTCACGGCCGTTATTACGATCAGGAGAAAGGCTATTGGAAATGGCAGCGTCCCTTCCTCTTCGGCACGACGGAGGATCTCTATACCCAGACCATCGTGATACCTTACCTGATACCCATGCTCGAAAGAGCAGGCGCTGTGGTCTTCACCCCCAGGGAGCGCGACTGGCAGCGACATGAGGTGATCGTAGACAACGACCACTGTAAGGCCCCCTATTATAAAGAGGTGAACGGACAAAACCGTTGGGAGAATGCCAAGACTACCGGTTTTGCCTGGCACGACAGCGTCTATCAGGATCATGAGAACCCCTTTGAGGCAGGAACGACACGTAAGGTACGCACCTCACGACTGTCAGAAAGCATTATCGCCTACCAACCGGATATCCCTCAGACGGGCAGTTATGCAGTATACGTGAGCTACCCCACCCTGAAAGAGAGTGTCAGCAATGCGGAATACACGGTATATCACCAAGGACAGCAGACCACCTTCCACGTCAACCAGCAGATGGGTGGCAGCACCTGGGTATACTTAGGAACCTTCGACTTCGATAAGGGATGCTCTCCCTACAACTGTGTCAAGCTCAGCAACAAGAGTGATCAACGGGGTGTCGTCACGGCAGATGCCGTACGCTTTGGCGGTGGTATGGGTAATATCACGCGCGGCGATACCATCAGCGGTATGCCCCGTTGCTTGGAAGGGGCCCGTTACTACGCCCAGTGGGCTGGCGCGCCCTATGAGGTATATAGTTCGAAGAACGGGGAAAACGACTATGGCGATGATATCAACGTGCGCTCTTACATGAGCAACTGGTTGGGCGGTGGCTCCTGCTATATGCCCGACACCATCGGTAAGAAAGTGCCTTTCGAACTGTCGCTCGCCATCCATAGCGATGCCGGCGTGTCGAAGGATTATCAGTCGTTGGTGGGATCATTGGCGATCTGTACCACCGACTTCCACGACGGGAAGCTCAATAGCGGTATCTCCCGCGAGGCATCTAAGCTGTTGGCCGGATCGCTGCTCAATGATGTGTATAAGGATCTCCGTAAGATCTATCACCAGTGGACGATACGTGACCTCTACGACCGCAACTACTCGGAGACACGTTGTCCGGAAGTTCCTTCGGCAATCTTCGAGACTCTCTCGCATCAGAACTTCCCGGACATGATCCTCGGGCAGGATCCCAACTTCCGTTTTAACCTCGCCCGCAGCATCTATAAGTGTGTGCTGAGGTATATCACAAAAGGACATGGCAAGCCCTATACCGTGGCGCCCTTAGCCCCGAAGAACCTCGCCGTGGAGTTTACGGATGCCGACAGGGTAACCCTTACTTGGGATGCCACGATCGACTCCCTGGAGAAGAGTGCCAAGCCCACGGCATATATCGTTTATAAAGCGACCGGCGTGGGCGGATACGACAACGGCACACTGGTGAGAGACAACCATTACAGCACTTCCCTACCCTCGGGCGTGGTCACCAACTTCCGTGTGAGTGCGGTCAATAAGGGTGGCGAGAGTTTTCCGTCGGAGGCGATCTCTGCCCTCTACCATGCTGGCGCCACACGTAGTATCATGATCGTGAATGGTTTCCACCGTCTCTCTGCTCCTGCCGTAAGGAATACGGCCACCGAACAGGGCTTCGACTTCGACAAAGACCCCGGTGTGTGGCAGGGAAAGACTGCCGGATGGAGTGGCCGACAGATCAATTTCAACAAGCGCGGATTAGGGATCGAGGGTCCCGGTGGATTAGGCTACTGCGGTCATGAGTGGCAGGGACAGTTCTTCATGGGCAACGACGGGGATAATGTCTATACCCATGCGGAGGCCATGAAACAACTGTTGAAATACAATGTGGTGAGTTGTTCTTCGCATGCCGTAGAACAAGGCAAGGTGGACCTCTCGAAATACCATGTAGTAGATCTGCTCCTGGGATTGGAGAAAGAGAATCCTTACCATACCGTGCCTTACAAGTCGTTATCCCCCCTGATGCAACAGCGGATGACCAAATATGCGCAAGGCGGTGGTGCCCTGTTAGTCAGCGGAGCCTATCTGGGCAGCGACAACCAGGCGGAAGCCGACACCGCGTTTATCCATAACATACTGAAAGTGAGACACGGGGGTGTGGCCCGCAGCGACAGCGACTCTATCTTTGTGGGTATGGGCACCACGCTGAATATCTTCCGTGTGCTCAACGAGAGTCATTACGCCGCTACCGCCACGGATATCCTCCAGCCGATAGCTCCTGCCTACTGCGCCATGACGTATCAGGATAAGCGCTCTGCCTGCGTGGCTTATGCCGGCAACGACTATCACGCCTTCTCCATGGGCTTCCCCTTTGAGTGCATCAATAGCTACCGCAAGCGATCGGCCATCATGAAGGGTATCATCAACTTCTTAGTGGAAGAGCGGGGACCCGCCACGCCTTGAGAGGTAATTCGATAGAATTCCCCTATTTTTCGTAATAACAAAGAGTATAACGGATGAGAGTCCGGGGTTCTTGGACTCATAGTCCGGAGTACTCGGACTATGAGTTTTATGTATAGAGACTATAGGCATTATATATAAAGACTGGGAGTTTTATTGTAGTTTAACGATTTTAGTTGACTACTTTCAGCCTTATTTGTGATATAGGTTGATCCGGTTAATAATTATTTTTAAATTA
>OCTW013399182.1_pt1 | contig 35924 bp, 48 predicted proteins | sample 1539671 | NCBI WGS metagenome assembly OCTW01 (sample SAMN02144230, study PRJEB22623) | gut metagenome | biome: sheep rumen | host: Ovis aries | place: New Zealand
TGTCGCTTCTCGCCTGATGTATGTATAAGCGGAAAGGCAAAGAATAAAAATTGAATATGGGTGACAGATAAGTGACAGGAAGGTTTTCATTTCCCTGTTGCAGAAGGTTAAATCACCACAACATAAAAAAGATTATACTAATTTGTATACTTCTTGTGTTATGAAATTCAGTGGTAATTGGAATAATGCTTCTAATGCAGGTACTTTTCAACTTAATGTGAATAATACTTCTTCTACTTCTAATGCGAATGTCACTTCTCACCTATTGTTTCCAAATAGGTATTAGTTTTACATGGTGAATCTGTCACCCTGCCACTTGGCAAAACACAAACAAAAATTTCAAACTGTATTAGTAGTTAAAAGATGACAGGGAACTTCTTGAAGTTCAATCCCTGTCATCTTTGTTTTATGACGAAAATTCAGGAAAGGAAACATCAAAATTGAAAAGATATGGGGATATTTACAAAAAGATTTGCAGTGTGAACAACCTGAAGGAAGCACACAAGAATGCAAGGAAGGACAAATTGTTCTATCAGGAAGTGAAGATGGTGGATGCAGACCTTGACAGATACATCATGGAAATCCATGAAATGTTGGTCAATCATACATATAAAATCACACCTGACAGATACACTGTCACAACCATCAATGACAAGGGAAAAGAAAGGGAACTTGCAAAACTTCCATATTTCCCTGACAGAATCATCCAGTGGGCGGTCATGCTTCAGATTGAACCAATCTTCATGGAAGTGTTCTGTTCACACACTTGTGCATCTATCAAGAACAGGGGAATCACACATGCAAAGAAACTTCTGAACAAGTATTTGAAGGACTGGAATGGAACACAGTATTGTCTGAAGATGGATGTGAAAAAATTCTATCCATCAATTGACCATGGAATCCTGAAAATGATGTTAAGAAGGAAATTCAAGGACAGTGAACTTCTTGACCTGTTGGACATGATAATTGATTCATCACCACATGAAAAGGGTGTTCCAATTGGTTCATACCTGTCACAGTTCCTTGCAAATTATTATCTTGCATATTTTGACCACTGGATGAAGGAAGAACTTGGAATCAAGTATGTGGTCAGATATATGGATGATGTGATTGTTCTTTCAGGTTCCAAGGAAGAACTTCATTGCATCAGGATGAAAATTGATGAATACCTGACACAGAATCTGAATCTTCACCTGAAAGACAATTGGCAGGTCTTTCCTGTTGAATCAAGGGGAATTGACTTTGTGGGTTTTAGGACATTCCACAGGTATTGTCTTTTGAGAAAGAAGACCTGTGGAAGATTCAAGAAGAAAATGAACAAATTGAAGAAGAAACAAGACAAAGGTCAATTGTTCAATTATTCAGAATGGTGTTCAGGCAATTCATACAAGGGTTGGTTGAAGATGTGCAGTGGAAAAAGGTTGTACAAAAAGTACATTGAACCAATTCAGGCATCCCTTGATAGATATTACAAAGAAGTTATCCAAATGAAAGGACAGGTGATTGCAACATGAAAGACATGGGGATTTGTCATGGAAGTAAAGCACAGGCAGTTGAAGTGATTGTTGGAAAGGAAATTGTGTATGAACACAAGGACATCCAACAGATAGAAACTGAAGATGGTTCAGAAGTATATGAATATCATGAATATCAGTGGACACCTTCTGAATGGATTGAAGAACTTGGAAGAAGAAACAAGGAACTTCAGGACACATTGGACACCACAACAGAAGTCTTGGATGATTTGATGTTGAACATCATCCCTTCCATTATTCCTGTTGATGATTCAGTTGAAGAATAAGGAAAGGAAGGTGATGACAGATGGTGAAATTCATTGCACAACAGATTGAAAAACAGGCAGACATTTCTACTGCAAAAGGAAAAGCAAAGTACAAAGCATACTTTGTGAACATTCACATCTATGAAGCATACAGGGCAGGTGTGGATGAAAAGTTGATTGCTGATGGTTATGAAAAAGTGATTGTGAAAGGATAGGGAAACAGGATGACAATTGAAGTTGCACTTCTAATTTCAGGTGTTTCCCTTGCATTTGCTTTATATCAGGGAATCACCAACATGAAAAGAAACAGGACACAGGATGACAAACAGGATGCATCACAGTTGACCACTGTGATTGTCAAACTGGAAAACATTGGTGAAGGTGTCAATGAAATCAAGTCTGACATGCGAAACATCAAGGAAGATGTTCAGGAATTAAGGGAAAGGGTTGTTGCAGTGGAACAATCCACAAAATCTGCACACCACAGAATTGACCTTGTTGAAAGGACTGGTGAACATAATGAATAAAAGAAGAAGGAATGGGAAGAAGGAAACTTCTTCCCTGACTTATTATGTAGTATTTTCAATCACTGTCCTTGTGGTCTTCACAGTGGCATCTTTGGTGATACTACTGAAGACAGGACTGGAAGCACCTACATTGACCACCTGTTTCTTTGGTGTGTTTGGTGGTGAAATCCTGACCTGTGGTCTTATTAAGATTTTCAAATTGAAGGAAACAAAGAAAGAAGGTGAAGGTCTTGAATTTATTGACTTGGATGATTGACAACTGGTTTGTTGTCATGGGACTGATTTGTGTGATTTGTGCAGTCATTGGTGCAGTGTGGCATTTCTACAATGAACCATCACATGTGCAGATTGAAAAAGTCAAAGAATGGTTGCTTCTTGCAGTCACACAGGCAGAAAAGGAACTTGGTGGTGGAACAGGTCAGTTGAAATTGCGTTATGTTTATGACCTATTTTTGACCAAGTTTCCTTGGTTGGCAAAGGTGATTTCATTTGCACAGTTTTCTTTGTATGTAGATGAAGCACTTGAAAAGATGAAAGACATGTTGAAGTCAAATGTTGCAGTTCAGAATCTTGTGAAAGGGGATGAAATCAATGGGAATTAGAAAGAAACTGGTTCAGATTGCACAGGCAGAAATTGGAACCTGTGAACCAACAGGTGATGACAAGTACATTCAGGTGTGGAACACACTTGGACACACAAGATTTGCATTGAATGTTGCATGGTGTGCAATTTTTGTGACATGGTGCAAAATTCAGGCAGGTATCAGTTCAAATGTGGTTCCTGATTATGCATCTTGCAATGCAGGAATGAAGTGGTTCAAAGACAAGGCAAAATTCCAGTTTTCCAAGGCTTATGGTGGAAACTATGTCCCTTTGACTGGTGACATTGTTTTCTTCACTGGAAATTATTCCAAGACCAATTCCAGTCACACAGGCATTGTGGAAAAGGTTGAAGGGAATGTTCTTTACACTGTTGAAGGAAACACTTCTGATGCAGTCCATGAAAGAAAGTATGACCTTTCAAACAAGTACATTCTTGGATATGGAACACCTGCATACAATGACAATGATGTTATCAGTTCACAGAAACCTACTGTGCAGACTGATGTCACACCTTCAGGAAATCTGTACACAGTGCAGAAGGGTGATTCACTTTGGGGAATCGCACAGAAGACCCTTGGTGATGGAAACAGATACAGGGAAATCATGTCCCTGAACAGTTTGACTTCCACAACCATTCATGCAGGTCTTGTTCTTCAGATTCCTTCAGGAACATCCAGTCAGGCATCCACAAAGACCTACACTGTGAAGAAGGGTGACAGTCTTTGGAAGATTGCACAGTCACTTCTTGGAAATGGTGCAAGATACAAGGAAATCATGGTTCTTTCAGGTCTAACATCCACAACAATTCATGTTGGTCAGACATTGACTGTTCCTGCAAGATAATCAGGGAAGGGTGTCCTTTAGGGGATGCCCTTCTTTTTTTATTGCTTATGTGTTGAATTTATTCAGCAAAAATCATTGACACTATGCAGAACAAATGATATTATCAGAATGAACAGTGCTGAAGAAGTTCAGCAATCAAGAAAGGACAGGTGAACAGGATGGAAATGGAAAACACTTTTGCAATATGGGAAGGACACATGGACACTTTAATGAAGAAGGTGAACAGGATTCAGAACAAGTGCAGGAAGTTTGGTTGTGACTTCCAGTTTGAAAGACTTGGTGAAGAAATCAGAACTGTGAAGGATAACCAAGGAAATGATGTGTCCTGCAAGTTCATCCTTGTACATGCTGAAGGAACTGCAAAAGTCAATGGATGGGAATTTGTTGCATCTGTTGAACATACAGAAAAGGGAAATATCTTCAGCAAAGCAATGTATAATGTGGAAATCCCTGAAAAGTACAGATGCAGTGACCCTTTCTGTGAACACTGTCATTCCAACAGAATGAGAAAGAACACCTGCATCATCAGAAACACTGAATCAGGTGAATTCAAACAAGTTGGAAACACCTGCCTGAAGGACTATACACATGGAATGGATGCATCTTTTGTTGTTTGGTTGGCATCTGTGAAGGGCATCTTTGAAGAAGTGCAGGGATGGGATGTTGGTTCTTGTGGATGGTCTGAAAGATACTATTCCACCAAGGAAATTCTTCAGTATTGTGCAGAAACCATCAGACACTTTGGTTATACCAAGACAGACTGCATTGGTGACAGTACAAGGGACAGGATGAAGGAATTCTTTGATGTGTCCACTGGAAACACAAGATGGTATCAACAGAAGGAAATTGATTCAATCAGGGAACAGATGGACAAGGTTGGTTTCAATCCTGAATCCAGTGAATCAAAGAAGATGGTGGAAGATGCCCTTGCATGGTTGGAAACACAACCTGCATCAAATGACTACATGCACAACCTGAAGGTTGTCACATCCCTTGAATGGACACAATATGGAAAGTTTGGTCTTCTTGTTTCATTATTCCCTACATTCAACAGGGAACTTGAATATCAGGCAAGGAAGAAACAACAGAACATGGAAGGTCTGAATTCACACTTTGTTGGTTCAATTGGTGACAGATTGACCATTCAGGTGGACAGGGTAAAATGTATCACTTCATGGGATTCTTGTTTCAATGGTTACACACCAACAACCACCTATGTTTGGAAGATTGTGGATGTAGAAGGAAATGTGTTCACTTGGAAAACTGCAACCTTCTTGGATGAAGAAAATCCACCTGCATCCATCAAGGGAACTGTCAAAGAACATAAGGTCTTCAGGGATGTTGAACAGACTGAACTGACAAGATGCAAGGTTGCATGAAGAAAGGGCGGTGTATATAATGAAGTCAAAATTTCTTCAAGAACTTCCACAATATCATTTTGACAGGGATGATTTTGTGAAGGTATTCAAGAAAGTCTTTTCCAGTGATGAAATCTTTGAACTGGAAGTTGCCTGTCAGGAACATAGATGTTTGGACAACTTTCATTTGTATTATGCAGAAGATGAATTCTACATCATACACTTGGACAGTGGAACAATTGTCAATTGGTACAAACATCTTGGAAGAACAAACACTTGCAACAAAGAAGGTTTTGGTCTTGAAGACCTTCAGGAATTATTGGAAATTTTGAAGAAAGACATGGTGATTTGAATGAAGATTGATTTGACACAGAATCAGGTGGAACTTCTTCAGGAAGTCTTGAATATGCAGTTGAACATTGAACAGGAACACTTGGACTTCAACTGTTCTGATTCCATAGACAGGAACAAGACAAAATCAATCATCAGAAGGATGCAAACCCTTCAAAAGAAGTTGAATCAGAAAGTTACATGTTAGTGACAAACAGTCTTGAAATCCTATAAAATCAAGGTCAGGAATTATGCAAGAGATAATTCAAGACATACGGAAATATCAAAAGAACCTGCATTTTTGCAGGTTCTTTTCTTTTTGCATTTGTGGGAATTTGGGTATGTTAGTGACAAAAAGTTGACAGGTTAGTGACAAAAATCATGTATCTTGTGCAAGACTTTCTGAATCTTGTGCAAGACCCTGTGAAAAAAATTTCCTGATTTCCAGTTTGGTTCTGAAATGGTGGGTCTGTCCTGTCTTCAGGGTCAGGTCATAACCATCATGACTGTTTCCTTTCAGGGTCAGAATCTTTTCCCTGTTCTTTTCTGCAATTTGCATATTGTCAAACATTCCTTCTTGGTCTTTCATCACCAAGAACAAGAAGTATTTGTTCATGGACATACCTTTGTCCCTTGCAAGGTCTTTGATGACCTGTTTGGTTCCCTTGGGAACTGAAAAATTGATTCTTTCATAATGTTCTTTATTGAACTGGTTCTTGTATTCTGTTTTGGTCATTCCATCACCTTCTTTCAGATGGAATTGATTGCATCCAGTTTCACTGGAAGTTCAATGTGGGTGTAAACAGTTTCTGTGACACCCTGTCCCTTGTGACCAACAATCTTCCTGATGATTCTTTCATCCACACCTGATTGTGTCAAAAGACTGATGCAGGTGTGTCTTGTGCAGTGTGGTGTGTGGGTCATGTCCAAAGGTTGCATCAGTGGTGTCCAGTATGAATCATAATAGTTTCTATATGTGAAGGATTCTTCTTCAGGTGTGCAGATTAGTGTGTCACAGTCTTTCTGCATCCAGTATTCAAAGAAGGGAACAACCTTGTCTGCAATTGGAACTTCCCTGATTCCTGCTTCAGTCTTTGATTCCCTGACATAAAACCATCTATCTTCAAGGTGAACATCTTCTTTCTTCAGGTCAAGGAATTCACCAATTCTGCATCCAGTATATATCAACATCAGAATCACTGAATAATAGATGTTTGAATCCTGAACCTTCCACAACATGTCAATTTCATCAGTGGTGAAAGGTTTTCTGTTTAATGCATTTGGGTTTCCTGCTTGGTCAATGTCCAAGAACTTCACCTTGTTCCTGTCAGGTGTAATGATGTCATGAAGTTCTGCATAGTTGTACATCTGTGCAAGAATGGACTTCAACTTCTTCAGGGTTGGTCTGTTCTTTCCTGAAATGTCCACACACTTCTGAAGATGGTCAAGTTTGATTTCAATGATTGGCATGTCCTTGATTGGTTCACACAATTTCCAAGATGCCTTGCAGGAAGTCACATTTGAATGTGAAATCTTTGGAAAATGTTCATCTGACCATCTTTCATAAACTTCTTCCAGTGTGATAGTCTTGATATGCAGGTCATAGGGGTCATTGTTATAATCTGCAAGACCCTGAAGTGCTTCTTCCTTTGTCCGATAATAACCAATGTATTTGTACACTGGAATTGCCTTCATTGTTTCAGGATTGGTCTTCCATCCAACAGTTTTCCTTGCACACCAAGGGTTTCTTCTTTTTCCCTTCAAACGATATACAGAACCATATTTGTTTGGTAGTTTCATGATTGATTTTCCTTTCTTTTACTGACAGAAAGGGTCAATCCTGCTATAATTCAGATGTGGACTGGTGTATGCAGAAAGACACTTTCTGTGTGTACTGGTGAAGACCATTCTTGATTGCAGTCAAGGGTGGTCTTTTTCTTTTGGTGTACCATGTGTACCACCTGTACCTTGTACATACTATCTTTATAATTTTATTTTTTTATATATTTATAGAAAGAAATCAAATAATTTTAGTTCTTATTTTATTTAATAATAAAAAGTGAAATGTACCTTGTACAAGTGGTACAGTGGTACAAGTTCATATTTTTCAAGGGTTTATGTCCTTGTGAAGTTGTACCTTGTGTACCACATTTCAATACTTTCCACGCAATTCAACAACCTTTCCAATGATTTGAACTGGTTTCTTTCTGATGTCTTCTGCACTGAAATACATTGGTTCAAACACTGGATTGAATGACTGAAGTGTGATTCCATTTTCATTCTTGATTAGTTTCTTGCAGGTTGCTGAATCACCATTGACAAGAACAATGACCAAATCACCTGATTCTGCATCTTCCTGTTTTTTCACAATGACCACATCACCTTCCAAAATCCTTGGTTCCATGGAATGTCCCTGAATCTTCAGTCCATAGAACTGACCCAAATATGACATTTCTTCAGGAATTTCTTCAAAGTCCAGTATGTCTTCCACTGCTTCAATTGGTATTCCTGCAACCACCTTTCCAAGAACTGGAATCTGAATGGACTTGGTTTCCTTCAGTCCATCACAATATTGTGATTCCCTTCTTCTTTTCAGGTTTTGAATCATTTCTTCAGACACAGGTTCATCTGAATCACCAAGAAGATAGTCCACAGAAACACCAAAATAATCTGCAACCTTCTTCAGTGATGCCTGATTTGGTCTGTATTGTGACCACTTGGATGTGGAACCTATTCCAAGACCTGCATCCCTTTCCAGTTTTCTTTTGCTGATGCCTTTTCTTTCACAAAGGTCATTCAGTCGGTCAATAAATTCCATCAAAACACCTTCCTTTCTGTTGTTTTTATTTGCTGAAAAAGTTCAGCAAAAATTATTGACATGCAGAAGAAGTTCTGATAGTATAATTGACAGGTGCAGAACTTATTCAGCAAATCAAAAGGGGCAGAAGGCAGAAAACCTTCTGACTATAATTGTGGTGATTCATAGTATAGATTATATTCTGCAAACTGTCAATGATTTATGCTGAATAAGTTCAACCAATACACACAATTTTGAAGAAAGGAAGGTTGTATTTATGGCAGGAATCAAGATGTCAGAAAGAAACATGTCTGACTTTGAAAAGGAAGTCAGAAAGACCCTGATTGACAGGGGAATGTCCATGTCTGACCTTGCATCTGAACTTGGTATTTCCGCTTCTTATGTCTACGACATTTTAAGTGGAAGAAGGGATGCAACAGACACAAGACAGAAGATTGTGGATTTCCTTGGACTTGGTGATTCTTATGAGTAAAGACAGAATGACAGTTCAGGAAGTTTCCAAAAGGATGGGTGCATCTGAACAGTTCATCAGGATTGGTCTTCAACAGGGATTGTTCCCTTGGGGATATGCAGTCAGGATGTCACCAAACAGGTTCACCTATTACATCAACAGAAAGAAATTTGAATCCTTGGAAGAAGGCAGGTGATATGTGAATGAAGTTGTATCAGTTCCAAGAAGATGTCCTGAAGCAGACCAAGGAAAAGAACAGGGTTGCATATTATTTGGACATGGGACTTGGAAAGACCTTTGTTGGGTCTGAAAAGATGATGAATCTTGGGAAGAACTTCAACCTGATAGTTTGTCAGAAGTCCAAGATTGATGACTGGATTGACCATATTGAACAGAATTATTCAGAACATCCATATTGCATTGAAGTCTTTGACCTGACCAAGAAGAAGCAACTGGAAAGATTCTTGCAGATTGCGGACACTTGGGAACCATACATGGAAATGTATGATGAACAAACAGGTCAGACCTACTTGGAAGACAATCCTGACCCTTGTCAGTACATAGGTATTATCAATTATGAACTTGCATGGAGAAGGAAAGACCTTTTGAAACTTGAAAACTTCACACTGATGTTGGATGAATCCAGTTTGATTCAGAACAGTTCTGCAAAACAGACAGATTTTATCCTGAAAATGCATCCACAGAATGTCATTCTTCTTTCAGGAACACCTGTTGGTGGAAAATATGAAAACCTATGGACACAAGGTCACCTGTTGGGATGGAACATTTCTGAAGACCTTTATCAAAGACAATATATCAATTGGACTTTGACAGAAGATGATGGTTCAGGCATCAGACACAAGATTGTGAACAAAGATGAACCATACAAGAACATTGACAGATTGAAGATGAAGTTCAGGGAAAATGGTGCAGTGTTCCTGAAGACAGATGAAGTCTTTGACCTTCCTGAACAGAATTTCATCAAAGTCAGGGTTGATTCTTCAAAGGAATACCACAGATTCATGAAGAAGAATGTCCTGTATCTAACTGACAAGGAAGGGAATGAAGTGGAACTTCTTGGTGACACAATCCTGACCAAGATGCTGAATGCAAGAATGTTGTGTGGAATCTATTCCAAAGACAAACAGGATGCATTCACAGACCTGTTGGAATCTACACAGGACAGATTGATTGTTTTCTATAACTTCAATGAAGAACTGAAGATTCTTGAAAGAATCTGTCAGGAACATGAAAGACCTGTTTCAGTTATTTGTGGTTATAGGAAGAACCTTGAATCCTATGAAGAAAAAGACAATTCAGTGACCCTGATTCAATATCAGGCAGGTTCCATGGGACTGAATCTTCAGAAGGCAAACAAGATTGTATATTTCACACTTCCATTGTCTTCTGAAAAATATGAACAGTCCAAGAAAAGGATTCACAGAATTGGACAGGGAAAACCCTGTTTCTATTATCAGATGATTTGCAAGGGCAGTATTGAAGAAGATATTCTTTACACCTTGCAGGAAAGGAAAGACTACACAGATGAACTTTTCAAAGAAAAAAATCATTGAACAAGTCCTTGGTTTTCTGTTTATGATTGGATTCCTGATGATGGTTGGTTCAGTAGGAACACAGGACTATATGTCAGAAATAGGTCAGACCTATCCTTGGACAAAAACAATTGCAACTGCATTGATTGGAATTCTTCTGATGGTTCCACTTGGTTGGTTTGAAAACAGATTTGGTGGTGATGACTATGAATAGAAAAAGACAGAACAGAAGATTGTTGATTGAACTGGTTATCACATGGATTGTTATTGGTCTTCTTGGTGGGTTCTTTGGTTCCCTGATTATGAAGGGAATGCAGAAAGAAGAAGTCATCATTCCTGAAGAAACAGAATCCATCACCACTGAAAATCTACTGGAAGAAGCGGTTCAGGAAGACAAGTTCAAGGTATATGGAACTTATGATGACAGGGTGTTCACACATGAAATTTCCCTTGATTGGGGTGGTGATGAATATGATTTCACACCAATTGAAGGAATCCCACTGGATGAAGGAACACAAAGGTTCATCTTTTACATCTGCAAAGGTTACAACCTTGATTGGACACTGGTTCTTGCAATTATTGAACAGGAATCCAGTTATCAGGCAGATTTGATTTCAGACACTGGTGACTATGGTCTGATGCAGATAAACCAAGTCAATCATGAATGGTTGCATGAAACAATAGGTGTCACAGATTTTCTTGACCCAACATGGAACATCAGGTCAGGGGTGTTCATTTTAAGAAAACTATTTGAAAAGTATGAAGACCCAACACTTGTCTTGATGGCATACAACCTTGGTGAACAGGGTGCAGAAACCTTGTGGGAAAAGGGAATCTTTGAAACAAATTATACACAATCAGTCCTGTCAATTCAGGACAGAATCAATCAGAAAGGAAGGTGACAAGGTATGTCAACAGAAATCATTGCCTTGGATGAATCCAAAGGGTTCACAGATGGGGAAATCAAAGCAATTGAAAAACAGTATCTGACAGTGATGAAGAATCTGTCTGAAGTAGTAAAGCAGAAGAAGAAACTGGAAGATGATGAAAAGAAGGTCAAGAAGCAACTGGAACAGGTCATGGATGAATATGGAATCAAGTCCATTGATAATCAGTATTTGAAAATTATCAGGGTTGCAGGTTCTGAAGGAAAACAGACCATTGACCTTGATGCAATGGAAAAGAAGGAACCTGACCTTTTCAAAGAACTTCTTGCAGATTATCCAAAGACCACTGGTGCAAAGAAGGCATCTGTCAGGTTTGATGTCAAATGAAGATAGTTTTCAGGACTATTGCAAGTCATCCAAATTATGAAATCAACAGACTTGCACAGGTCAGGAACATCAAGACAGGGCAGATTTTGAAACCCTATGATGACGGAAGGGGATATTTAAGGGTGAAACTGGATGGAAGGTCTTGCAGACTTCACATCTTGGTTGCAGAAACATTCATCCCAAATCCTGACCCTGAAAACAAGACAGTGGTCAATCATATTCATGGAAACAAACATGATTGCAGGGCATCACAACTTGAATGGTGTACACAGGCAGAAAATGTTCAACATGCATGGAACACAGGGTTGTGTGGAAGGGCAAAAAAAAAAGGTTGCGTGAATGAAAGAAAAAAGTTTTGAAAACAAGGTGAAGGATTTCCTGAAAGATGAAGGTGCATGGTTTGTGAAGTATTGGTCAGGTACATCCAGTACAGGAAAGAAGTTCACCAAAGATGGAATCCCTGACATTCTTGCATGTGTCAATGGTTGGTTCTTTGGGATAGAACTAAAAGCACCAACAGGAAAACCATCTGACCTGCAATTGGTCAACCTGAAGAAGATTGATGATGCAGAAGGGTTTGGAATTTTATTATATCCAAAGGATTTTGACATCTTCAAAGAACTGGTTCAGGCATGTCAGAAGATGCAGGTTGAAGTCCAAATGGACAGATATGAAGAATTAAAGGAAAGGTGGTGGTCAAAATGGGAACAAGTACACAAATCACTTTGATTATCTGTGTGACAATTCTGATTCTTGCATGGATAACAAGGGACAACAAAAGGGATGGTGATAAATAGTGGACAAAATGCACTTTTCAACTGCACAGTGTTTTGAACAATGTCCTGCAAGATATGATTTCAGGTATAGACAAGGACTGGAAGTCATTGAATCAGATGACCCTTCAAATGCATTGAAGTTGGGAACATGCCTTCATAGGGGTCAGGAAGTTGACCTTCAAACTGCAATTCATGAATATTTGATGTCCTATCCAATTGTGACAGATGAACACATCAATGAAGTCATCAAATTGGAACATTGGATTCCAAGGGTGAAAGAATTACTTCCTGAAGGACTGCATGAAGTCAACATGCAGAATGACTGGTATGAAGGGACAATGGATTTGTTGGTTCCCTGCACCAAACATGATGCAGAACTACCACATGGACAGTTTGACCTATATGATTTCAAGTATTCCAACAATAAAGACCATTACATGGAATCAGAACAGTTGCATGTTTACAAGTATTTTTGTGAACAGACTACTGGAAAAAGAATCAGAAAAATGTTCTTTGTGTTTGTTCCCAAGGTGTCAATCAAAAGGGGCAAAACAGAAACACTGGAAGACTTCAGAAGAAGAATTCATGAAGAACTGAATGAAGAAGATGTGGAAATCAGGGAAGTCATTTATGACCCTGCAAAGGTTCTTCAATTCTTTGAAACAACAGTCACTATTCAGTATGCAAAGGAATTTCCAAAGAAACCTTCTTTTCTTTGCAACTGGTGTGAATATCAAGATTATTGCATGAAAGGAGATAACACAATGTTGTTACCAAGCACAGAAAGAAGACAGGTTGGACAGACAACCAAAAGAAAGTTGTGGATTTATGGTTCTGCATTTTCAGGAAAGACCACTTTTGTGGATGATGCACCAAATCCATTGAACTTAAACACAGATGGAAACATCCAGTTTGTGACCATGCCCTTCATACCTATCAAAGACACCTATGAAGGAAGAATCAAGGTCTTTGCATGGAAGAACTTCAAGGATGCAATCACAGAACTGGAAAGAGGTGGAAATGACTTCAAGACCATAGTTGTTGACCTTCTTGAAGACACCTATGAACAGTGCAGATTGTACATGTATGACCAAATGGGAATCACACATGAATCTGATGATTCCTTCAAGGCATGGGATAAGGTCAGAACTGAATTCCTGTCAACAATCAGAAGATTGATGAATCTTGACTATGAAAACATCATTCTGATTTCACATGAAGACACTTCAAGGGACATCACCAAGAAGTCCAGTGACAAAATCACTGCAATCAAACCAAACCTTCAGGACAAGGTTGCAAACAAGGTTGCAGGAATGGTGGACATTGTTGCAAGGGTGGTTGTTGAAGATGATGACACAAGAATTCTTTCTTTCAAATCCACTGAAATGGTTTTTGGTGGTGGAAGATTGAAGAATATATCCAAGACACAGATTCCTTTGGACTGGAATGCATTGATGGAAGTATATGAAGAAGCAAATGCAGGAAAGAAGGTGTTGAAGGCAGAAGAACCTGTTCAGAAGGCATCTGATGAAGTCAAGGAAGAAGATTCTGCACCTGAAACAGAAGAACCTTCAGAAAGACCAAGAAGAAGGACAAGAAGGGCATCCAGTGAACCTGAACCAATGAAAGATGGTGACATGAATCCACCTGAAGAATCTGTTGCAGATGTAGACACTGGAACAGGAACAATCACAGGTGCAACACCTGAAGAAGTTCAGGAAGCAGAAGAAGGTGAAAAGACTGAAGCACCTAAAAGAACAAGAAGGTCAAGAAGAACAAGGGAATAATTTCCCACACTAATTCACTACAAACTAATAACTAATGAAAGGTAAAGGTACAAAATTATGAGTATTTTTGACAAGTGGAACAAGGCAGTTGACACAAAGGGTCTTGCAGAAGATGCAAAGGAAGCAGAACAGAATGGCGGTTCAGGTGATTATCCTGAAGTTCCTGTTGGTCAGTATGAAATCAAGATTGACAAGATGGAACTGAAGGAATCATCCAAGGGTGACCCTATGTTTTCAGCACAGTTCAGAATCCTGTCAGGTGACCATTCAAATCAGTGTTTGTTCATGAATCAGGTTATCACACAGGGATTTCAGATTGGTATTGTGAACAAGTTCTTGCGTTCACTGGATGTGACTGATGATGTGGAATTCAAGGACTATGAACAGTACAACAACCTTGTCATGGACATCATGGAAGAAGTTGATGGAAAACTGGAATTCCTGTTGGATTATAGAAAGTCAAAGAAGGACTTTCCTATCTATACAATCAAGGAAATTTTTGAAGCATAAATTTTTTTAACCAAGGTGCTGAAGTTATTCTGCAAAGGTGACTTCAGCACCATTGAAGGAAAGGTGATTTGATGATTTTTTATGACTTTGAAGTATTCAAATATGATTGGATGGTTGTCCTGATGGACATGGACAATCAAAAAGAAACTGACATCATCAATGACCCTGACCAACTGGAAGACTATTATTTGGAACACAGTCATGACATTTGGGTTGGATTCAATTCAAGGGGATATGACCAATTCATTCTGAAGACAATCCTTGCAGGGTTGAATCCTAAAGAATGCAATGACCACATCATTGTGAAGAAGAAATCAGGATATTCTTTTTCAAACCTGTTCAATAAAATTCCACTGTATAACTACGATATTATGCAGAACATTGACAGGGGTCTGAAGTGGTTTGAAGGGTCAATGGGAAACAACATCAAAGAAACATCTGTCCCTTTTGATATAAACAGAAAACTGACTGAATCAGAACTTCAGGAAGTCCTGAAATATTGCAGACATGATGTTGAACAAACCATTGAAGTGTTCCTTGAAAGAATAGATGACTTCAATGCACAAATGGAACTGATAAAGATGTACAAAAGACCTTTGTCAGACATTGGAAAGACCAAGGTTCAGTTGTCTGCTGAAATCCTTGGTGCAACCAAACACACTTGGTCTGATGAATTTGACATTTCAGTTCCACCTTGCATGAAGGTTCAGAAATATACAGATGTTCCTGCATGGTTCCTGAATCCTGAAAATCATCACTATAAAGATGGAAACAATGCACATCAGTTGAAAAAGGTGATGTCAGGACTGGACATGGTGTTTGGTTGGGGTGGTGTTCATGGTGCAAAAGAAAAATATCATGACACTGGTTGGTTCCTGAATATGGATGTGGGTTCCCTATATCCAAACCTTTGGGACAATTTCAGACAATGGTGTGCATCAAGGGCAGTTCCACCTGAAGGACTGGAAAAATACCATGAAATGATTCAGTTCAGACTGAAACTGAAGGCAGAAGGAAAGAAAAAGGAACAAGCACCTTTCAAGATTGTTTTGAATGGTTCCTATGGTGCAATGAAAGATTTATTCAACAAACTGTATGACCCAAGGGGTGCAAACAACACCTGTGTCTTTGGTCAAATCCTTGTAGGTGTTGACCTATTGGAAAGACTGGAAGAATCAGGACTGTGTGAAATCATTCAGGTGAATACAGATGGTATTTTGGTCAAGATGCATCAATATGAAGATTATGACCTGATTGATGACATTGCATTTGAATGGGAACAAAGAACAGGACTGTCCCTTGAATTTGATGATTATGGTTGGGGTGAAATTTTTCAGAAGGATGTCAACAATTATGTGATTATTGATGAATGGGGACACTACAAATCAAAAGGTGCTTATGTCAAGAAACTGTCACCACTGGACAATGACCTTCCAATTGTGAACAAGGCATTGATTGAATATATGGTTCACCATGTTCCAGTGGAAAAGACAATCTTTGACTGTGATGACCTGAAGGAATTTCAACAGGTCAAAAAGATTTCAGGAAAGTATGAATGCATTGTTCATGGTGGTCAGTTCATTGAAGAACAAATCATCAATCCTGAAACTGGAAGAAAGAAGAAGGTCAGAAAATATGACCACACAGGGAAACTAATCAGTGAAAAGTGTGTCAGGGTCTTTGCATCCTTGGATGCTGAAGATGGTGGATTGTATAAAAAACATGCTGAAAAGGGAACCTTTGCAAAGATGGAAGGAACACCTGAACACTGCTTCATCTTCAATGACAGTGTGAAAGATGTGAAATGTCCATCTAAACTGGATAAACAGTGGTATGTGACCACTGCAAAAGATAGATTGAAAGGATTTGGTGTTCAAGTATGAATTTATATAGGGGATATGTTCCAACAAAGAACAAAGAACCACAAATGAAATTCAAAAGGGGTCAGAAATTGTTGACCCTGAATGAAGTTGAAGACCTTCCTGAATATGCAGGTGTGTTGGATTCAAACACCATCTTGGTTGACATTGATGACCATGATTCATCAGAAGTCATGATGAACATTGTGGAAGACCTTCAGTTGGACTGCAAGGTGATTCAGACATCAAGGGGAAAACACTTCCTGTTCAAGAATTCAGGGGTGTCACAGTGTTATACACATGTGAATCTTGCATGTGGATTGATTGCAGACATCAAAGTTGGTTGCAAGAATTCCACAGAAGTCCTGAAGTTTGATGGACAGGACAGATTTGTGGAATGGGATGTGGATGAAGGTCAGGAATATCAGGAACTTCCAAAGTGGATGCATCCAGTGAAAGGAAAAATGGAATTCTTGGACATGGATGCAGGTGATGGAAGAAATCAGGCATTGTTTTCTTATGAACTGATTCTTCAGTCATCAGGACTGGATGTTGAACAGTCAAGAACTGCAATCAGAATCATCAACAAATATGTCCTGAAAGAACCACTATCAGAACAGGAACTTGATGTCATTTTAAGGGATGAAGCCTTTCAACTGCCTGTTTTCTATGATGGAAAGGTCTTTCTGTTCAACAAATTTGCAACCTATATGAAGTCACAGTTCCATATTAAAAGAATCAATGGACAGTTGCATGTGTACAAGGAAGGCATTTATGTCACAGGGTACAAATTCATTGAAAACATGATGGTGCAGGTCATTCCTACACTGAAGGCAAATCAAAGAACAGAAATCCTGAAGTATTTGGAAATCATAACACCTGAAGAAACATATCCTTCAGATGCAACCTTGATTGCATTCAACAATGGAATCCTTGACATCAAGACAATGGAACTGAAGGAATTCCATCCTGATATTGTTATCACCAACAGAATTCCTTGGAATTACAATCCTGATGCATACAGTGAACTTGCAGACCATGTTTTGAACAGAATTGCATGTGACAAGGTGGAAATCAGGATGTTGTTGGAAGAATGCATTGGATATTGCTTTTTCAGGCAGAATGAAAAGTCCAAGTCCTTTTTCCTGACTGGTTCAGGTTCCAATGGTAAATCAACTTATTTGGACATGGTGAAGTGGGTTCTTGGTAGACAAAACTATGTATCACTTGACTTGGAAGAACTGTCAGAAAGGTTTTCAACATCCACCATGTTTGGAAAACTTGCAAACATTGGTGATGACATTTCAGATGAATTCCTTCAGGGAAAACAGATTTCACAATTCAAGAAACTGGTGTCAGGAAATGATGTGAAGGCAGAAAACAAAGGTCAGGATGTGTTCTTCTTCAAACCTTATGCAAAACTTTTATTTTCTGCAAATGAAATTCCAAGAATGAGAAACAAAGGATTTTCTGCAATCAAAAGAAGAATGGTCATCATTCCATTCAATGCAGTATTCACCAAAGATGATGAAGACCATGATGATTATATCATTTACAAACTGAAGTCACAGGAAGTTGCAGAATATCTTGTCCAGTTGGGTGTGCAGGGACTTCAAAGGATTCTTCAGAAAACAGATGATGAAACAAGAAAGGATGGATTCACTGTTTGTCAGGAAGTTGAAAAACAGGTTGATGAATTTGAAAGGGACAACAATCCAATCCTTCTGTTTTTGGATGAAGTGGAAGAAGATGAAATCCTGAATCATGAAACCAAGACAGTCTTTGCAAGATATGACACTTTTTGCATGGAAAATGGTTTTCAAAAAATGGCAATGCAGACCTTCACCAAGGAAATCAAGAACAGACTGGACTGTGATGTTGTTCAGAAAAGAATCAAGGGAAGAAAGACAAGGGTCTTTGTTAAGTATTAAAAGAAAGGAAGGTGAAAGAACATGTCAGAACCATCAATTTTGACACAAATGAATCCTGACAATGTAAATCATCCAAAACATTATGAATCAGGGAAGTTTGAATGCATTGATGTAATGGAAGAAGCAATTGGAACAGAAGATGTGAAGGGATTCTGCCTGTGTAATGCATTCAAATACATATACAGGTGTTGCAAGAAGAACACTTCACCACTTGAAGATGTCAAGAAGGCGGTGTGGTATCTAAACAAGTTCATTGAAATATCAGAAAGGACAGGAACAGAAGAATGACTGGAAGTGAGTATGTAAAGGATGCAATGCGAACAAATGACAGGAAAGGAACAGACAGACTTCTTTCCAAGATTCAGGACAACACTGGAACCATACTGGATGCAGAAACTGGTGACCTGAAGGTGACAACAATCCATGGTGTGGATGTGGGTGGAATCCTGAATGCATGTCTTGGTCTGTCAGGTGAAGTTGGTGAATTGAATGACATGGTGAAGAAGGTCATCTTTCATGAAAAGGAACTGGATGAAATTCACCTGATGAAAGAACTTGGTGATGTCATGTGGTATGTTGCAATGTTCTGTTCATCCATGGGATGGAACCTTGATGAAATCCTTCAGATGAATATTGATAAATTGAAAAATCGTTATCCTGAAGGATTTGATGTGAACAGGGCAAACAACAGAAAACAGGGTGATGTGTGATTGTTCCAGTTGGGACAGAAAGGAAGGTGTTGTGAATTATGGGTCAGTATGAAGTTTTCAATGATGACACTGGAAAGTCTTATGTGACAGTGGACAAGGGTCTTTCCAAGGAAGATGCACTGAAGGTTGGGAACAGGTTTTTCCATGAAAAGAAGACAAATCTGAAGATTTTCACAGGTTTTGTTGACAAAAATCTATTATTTTTTGGAAAAAAGGAAGGAAATGTGTGGGTTATATGCAGAAAATAGTTGAAATTTTCCTGTTTTTTCTTTTAGGTTCATTTCTTGGGTCAGGTGTAGGTGCTTATTTTGGCATCAAGAAAGTGAAGGAACATCAGGAAGACACAATCAGAAAGGGTGGTTTTTAGAATGACACATGAAGCAATGGTCAAAAGATTCAAGTATCTGACCAATACAACATCAACTGCAATCAAGAAAGGCTATCCAAAGAAAGACATCAGATGTGGTGTTTGTGACAAGGTTCTTTCTGAAGATGATTTTCCTGTCATGGAATATGTGAAGACAAAATCAGGGTCAGAAAATTTTTATCATCATGACTGTGTTCTGACTGCATGGAAGTGATTTTTCATCATTTTGTGGTGGTAGGTGGTACAGGTGGTACACTTTGCAACTTCTGAAACCCTTGAAAACACTGGATTTGTACCACTGTACCTTGTGTACCTTGTACTTTTCACTTTTTATAATTTTTATAAAAAAATAGTATTTTATATCTTATTTTATAAAAAATAAAAATATATAAGATATAGAAGTACAAGGTACACAAGGTACACAAGGTACACTTGCAGTAAAATCAAGGGTTTCAGGGATTTTTGAAGTGGTACACTACAAGGTACACCTTTGAAAAACCTTGAAAATATGGGAAAGTAGGTGGTACACTTTGCAATCTGAAATGAATGTGACTGAAATTGAAAATGTGACTGTGACATTTGAACAGGCATATAAAAGAATCAACAGATGCAGGAACCTGAATGAAAAGATTGATGGTGTCATGCAAAGAAGGGAAGAACTTTTCACAATGGCAACCAAGACAAACTGTGCAATGTCAGGTGAAAGGGTGCAGACATCAGGTTCAGGGGATAAGACTGCAAGAATCATGTGTGAATATGCAGACCTTGAAGAAGATTTGAACAGGATGATTGATGAATTGTATGACATGAAACTGGAACTTCAGAAAGAAATCTTCCAGTGTTCCAAGAAACAGAAGGTCAGGATGGTTCTTTTGAACAGATATGTGAAATGTTATTCACAGAAAAGGACTGCAAAATCATTCAGACCACATCTGACTGTCAGAAGAATTCAACAACTTCAGGAAGAAGGAATCAAAATGTATCAGGAATACCTGTCAGAAATTCAGCAATGACAAGGGTTTTAGTGCTGAAATACTTCTTGCAAGTTTCGTATAGGTCTGTTATTATGATTATGATGGATATAATATACAGAAGGACATCTTTTCAGGTGTCCTTTTTTGTTGTCCAAATTCAAGGAAAGGGGTTGTGTTGTATGACACCAAGACAACAGAAATTCTGTGATGCATACATTGCAAGTGGAAATGCAACACAGTCTGCAATTCAGGCAGGTTATTCAAAGAAAACTGCATATTCCATTGGTGAAGAAAACCTGAAGAAACCTGAACTGAAAAAATATATTGATGAAAAACTTCAGGCAATTAGTTCTGCAAAGATTGCAGATGCAACTGAAGTTTTGGAATATCTTTCAAGTGTATTAAGGGGTGAATCACAATCTGAAGTGGTAGTCATTGAAGGTTGTGGTGATGGTGTTTCTGAAGCAAAGACAATAATGAAGGCACCTGATGAAAAAGAAAGATTGAAGGCAGGGGAACTTCTTGGAAAAAGATACAGACTGTTCACTGACAGGGTGGACATGAATGTTGAAACACCAAAATTTGGTGGTGAAGATGACCTTGAAGAATAAAAGAAGGAAAAGAAAGAAACATCACCCAAATCATGAAGGATTGAAAAGATGTAAATATGACTATGAATGCATAGATGGAAACATGACATTTTATCCAGTTGCATATTGTGAATATCACAAAGGTGTCCTGACAAGGGGACTGATGAAGACACACAGATGCAAAGACAGGGAATGTCACAGACTAAAGGAAGGGATGGATTTTGAATGACCAAGTACATCAATATCTATCTTCCTGACTTGGTTGGTAAAGGATATAAAACTTTTTGGAACTTCAAAGGCAGATATAGAGTTGTAAAAGGTTCAAGAAGGTCAAAGAAGTCCAAGACCACTGCACTTTGGTTCATCTATAACATGATGAAATACAAGGATGCAAACAGTTTGGTTGTCAGGAAGACATTCAGAACATTAAAGGATTCCTGTTTCACAGAACTGAAGTGGGCAATTCACAGACTGCATGTTGACCATCTGTGGGATGTCAAAGAATCACCACTTGAAATGACATACATTCCCACAGGTCAAAAGATATATTTCAGGGGACTGGATGACCCTTTGAAAATCACATCCATCACATGTGAAGTTGGTGTTCTTTGTTGGATGTGGATTGAAGAAGCCTATGAAATAATGTCAGAAGATGACTTTGACACACTGACTGAATCAATGCTTGGTGATTGTCCTGAAGGATTGTTCAAACAGGTCACAATCACATTCAATCCTTGGAATGAAAGACACTGGTTGAAGAAAAGATTTTTTGACCATCCTGATGAAGATACACTTGCAATCACAACCAATTATCTTTGCAATGAATGGTTGTCAGAAGATGACCTGAAACAGTTTGAAAAGATGAAGACCAAGAATCCAAGAAGATATGCAGTTGCAGGTCTTGGTGGATGGGGAATTGTTGAAGGTCTTGTTTATGAGAATTGGACAGAAAAAGAATACACACTGGAAGACATCAGGCAGGAATGTCCTGACCTGAAGACAAGATGTGGTCTTGACTTTGGTTATACCAATGACCCTTCTGCACTTCCTGTCATGTTCCTGTCCAAGTCAAAGAAAAGATTGTACATTTGGGATGAACTGTATCAGACAGGTCTTTCCAATAGAAAAATATATGATGAAATCTGTCACATGGGTTATCAGAAAGAAAGAATCACAGGTGACAGTGCTGAACCAAAGTCCATTGATGAATTGAAGGGTTATGGTTTAAGAATCAAGGGTGCAAAGAAAGGAAAAGATTCCATCAAGAATGGCATCCAGTGGATTCAGGAACTGGAAATCATTGTGCATCCAAGATGTGTGAATTTCCTGACAGAAATTTCAAACTACACTTGGGACACAGACAAGTTTGGAACAAAGTTGAATGTTCCAATTGATGACTTCAATCATCTGATGGATGCAATGAGATATGGACTTGAAGATGACATCATTGACAAGTCTTGGATGTATTAAGGAACAGGAAGGTGAAGGTGGAATGTTATCAGAAGAAAGAATTCTTCAACTGATAAATGAAGACAAACTTTCTGACAAGAAAAGAAAAGCACAGGAAGGTCAGAAATACTATGATGCAGTGCATGACATTCTAAATTATAGGATGTTTTATTTCAATGCAGATGGTCAGTTGGTTGAAGACAAAATCAGAAGCAATTCAAGAATATGTCATCCATTCTTCACAGAACTGGTTGACCAAGAAGTTCAATACATGTTGTCCAACACTGAATCATTCATCCTGTCAAAACAGAAGGATGATGTTCTTCAGGACTACTTGGACACATATTTTGATGATGAATTCATCAGTGAACTGTCTGATGTTCTGACTGGTGCAATTTCCAAAGGGTTTGAATATATGTATGCATACAAAGGAAGTGATGATAGACTTCATTTCCAGTGTGCAGATTCCCTTGGTGTTGTGGAAGTTCGTGCAAAGGATTCTGATGATGGATGTGAATATGTCATTTACTGGTATATAGACAGGATTGACAAGAACAAGAAGAAAATCAAAAGGGTTCAGGTGTCAGACAAGAATCAGACATGGTTCTTTGTTCAGGTAGATGATGGAAAACTGGAAGCGGACAAGGATGAAGAAATCAATCCAAGACCATTGTACATGTACACCAAGGATGATTCAGGTGAAAAATTTTGGTCACCACTTGGTTTTGTTCCATTCTTCAGACTGGACAACAACAGGAAGCAGACATCAGGTCTGAAGACTGTCAAAGGTCTGATTGATGACTATGATTTGATGGCATGTGGACTTTCAAACAATCTGAAGGACTTTGACACACCACTTCATGTTGTCAAAGGATTTCAGGGTGACAACCTTGATGAACTTGCAGTCAATCTGAAGACCAAGAAGATGATTGGTGTTGACCCTGAAGGTGATGTGGAAATCAGGACAGTTGATATTCCATATCAGGCAAGACAGGCAAAACTGGACTTGGATGAAAAAAATATATACAGATTTGGAATGGGATTCAATTCTGCACAACTTGGTGATGGAAATGTGACCAATGTTGTCATCCGTTCAAGATATGCACTTCTTGATTTGAAGTGCAACAAACTTGAAAAAAGAATGAAGGCATTCCTGAAGAAGATTCTGAAGGTTGTCCTGAATGAAATCAACACAGAACATGAAACTGATTATCAGTTGACTGATGTGGAATTTGATTTCACAAGGGAAGTCATGACCAATGCAACAGACAATGCACAGATTGAATTGACTGAAGCACAGACAAGACAGACCGACATCAATACATTCCTGAATCTTCAGACTGCAATTCCTGAAGAAACCTTCCTGAAGGCAGTCTGTGAAATCCTTGATTTGGACTATGATGATTTGAAGGATGCCTTGGACAAAGAATCACAGGATGAACTGGATTCTGCAATCACCAAACTTGATTCTGTGGTTCCTGATGATGAAGGTGGTGAAGGTGATGAACAGAAGACAGAAAACAGTTCAGAAACAACTGTTGAAGAATGAAAAACTTTATGTGAAAGACCTGAAACATCAATATGCAGGTGCAATTGCTGAAGTGGACAAAGTGATTGAAGGTCTTCTTGCAAGACAACAGACACAATCAGTTGTCTATCAGTTGGGGTTTCAGTTGCAGTTGCGTGAACAGTTGTCCAAGATTTATGGTGACATGCAAACAAGGAACTATGACACTATGGTTCAGTATTTACATGGATGTTATCAGGAATCATTCATTGGAACACTGTATGACTTGCAAGGTCAGGGAATTCCACTTGCATTTCCAGTCAATCAGAATCAGATGACCAAGGCAGTTCAGACTGATTCAAGGGTCAGTGGTGGATTGTACAGAAGACTTGGAATCAATGTGAATGACCTGAAGGAATCAATCAGGGTGGAAATCACAAGGGGTCTTGCAAGTGAAAAGTCCTATGAACAAATTGCAAAGGCAGTTCAAAGAAGGTCTGATGTTGACTACAACAGAAGTTTGAGAATTGCAAGAACTGAAGGTCACAGGATTCAGACATCTGCATCTTTGGATGTGATGCATGAAGCAATCAACAAAGGTGCAAACATAAAGAAACAGTGGGATTCAACACTGGATGCAGTCACAAGGGACACACACAGGGAACTGGATGGTCAGATTGTTGATGTGGATGAAGATTTCATCATTCCTTCAACTGGTGCAAGGGCATCTGCACCATCACTGTTTGGTGACCCTGCTGAAGATTGCAATTGCAGATGTTGTGTTCTGCAAAGGGCATCTTGGGTTTTGGATGCAGATGAAACAAGAACCAAGATGGACAATGATTCCAAGACTTATGTGAAGTTTAAGGAATCAGGATATGAAGCATTCAAGAATGCATATTTTGAAAATTTTGATTGAAACAGGGCATCCAGTAGGGTGTCCTGTTCTGTTTTCGGTTCCTTGGTCTAATGGTTAAGACATGACCCTTTCAAGGTCAAGGTGTTGGGTTCAATTCCCACAGGAATCACTAACATCAGGGATGATGTAAAACATCCACCAATGTCAATTCAGGACATAACCTGTAAAAATTGTAGACAAAGGAAAGGAAGGTACAAACAAATGACATTGCAGGAAATTTTGAAATCACAGGGACTGACAGAAGAACAGGTGACAAAGATTGTTGGTGAAATGAAGCAGAACAAGATTTTCACTGCATCTGAAGAAAACCTTGATGTCAGATATGGGAAGTTAAAAACTGACCATGAAGCACTGACACAGAAGGCATCTGAATCTGAAAAACTGATTGCAGAACTTCAGAAGGCATCCAAGGACAATGAAGGCATTCAGGCAAAGATTGCTGAATATGAAGCAACAATCAAGAAGAAGGATGAAGAACTTCAGAAAACCAAGACTGACAATGCAATCAAGGTTGCACTTCTTGAAGCAAAGGCAAAAGATGTTGACTATTTGACATTCAAGTTGAAGGAATCACATCCTGATGGAATCAAACTTGATGACAATGGAAACATCAAAGGTTTGGAAGACATTATGTCAGGACTGAAGACACAGTTCCCTGCACAGTTTGAAACCACTTCCACTGGTGGTAAACAGGTGGATGAAAGAAAACTGGAAACTGACAACAATGGAAATGAAGGTGGTTCTGAACCAAAGACACTTGCAGAAGCACTGAAACAGAAATATGAATCAGATACCAGTGAAACAAAATAAATCACAATTTTGAAAGGATAAGGTGATAAATTATGAGTGCTATGACATTAGAGGAAATCAAAAAGGGTATGTCTGACAAGGTGTTTGGTCAGATTGTTGACATCTTTCTTCGCAATTCTGCAATTCTTGCAGACCTTCAGTTTGATGACTGTGTTTCTCCTTCTGTGGGCGGTGGTTCCACAATGAAATACAAGTATCTTCGCAAGGTTCTTCCTGCAACTGCTGAATTCAGAAAGGTGAATGGTGAATACACAGGTTCTGTTGCAACCAAGCAGGAATTTGAAGCATCCCTTGCAATCATGGGTGGAAAGGTTGAAATGGACAGGGTTCTGAACAAGGTTGCAGGTGGATTTGATAACATGGCTTATCAGATTGAAGAACACATCAAAGCAATTGTTTCACTTTTCCATTACACCCTTATCAATGGTGACCTTGCAGGTACATCTGCAACAGACCATCCTGAATTTGAAGGTCTTGATTCCATGCTTGCAGGAACTACAACTGAATATGGTGCAACTGGTGTGATTGACCTTTCTGACATTGCAAAGGTCAAAGCAAATGCAGATGAATTCTATGAAGCACTTTCGCTTCTTGTGAATTCTACTGAAGCGGATGCACTTATCATGAACACAAAGATGATTTCCAAGGTTCAGACTGTTGCAAGAATTCTTGGATACAAGACAGAAAGTGAAGAAGCCTTTGGAAGAAAGGTTCTTTCACTTGATGGTGTGAAGTTCATTGACCTTCAGAATCACTACACTGTAAATCAGGGAAGTGCAGTTGCAACACCTGTTGTCAAGATTGCAAACAGAACCATTGGAAGTGCATCACAGACAGGTTTGACTGACATCTATGCAGTCAAGTTTGATGTCAATGATGGATTCCATGGAATCAGTCTTGCAGGTGGTTCTGTAATTGACCAGTATCTTCCTGACTTCAATTCTGAAGGTAAAGCAGTACATGATGCAGATGTTGAAATGGTTGGTGCAACTGTTCTGAAGAATACTCAGCATGCAGGTGTTCTTCGTAACATCAAGATTCAGTAATTGATGCAGACTTTGAAGTGGTGGATATTATGTCCACCACTTCTTCATTTCAGATTCAGAAAGGAAAATGGTGAAGAATTATGGCTGAAACAAAGGAAACAAAGGAAACAAAGGAAACAAAGGAAACAAAGGAAGTCAAGGGTGTCACTGTGACAGTTAAGAAGAACAAGAATTTCTGTGGAATTGGTGCAGGTGGTGTTCAGTTTTCAAACGGAACTGCAACTGTGACAAATCCTGTGATGATTGACTGGTTCAAGAATCATCCTGACAACTATGAAGTGAAATAAGAAAGGCAGGTTGGAAGATGATTATTTCAGTTGAAAGATTGAAGACCTTATGTCCAAATGATTTCACTGGAATGTCTGATGATGCCCTGAAGATGACTTTGGATGGAATTGAAGAAGTCATCAGGGCATACACCAACAACAACTTTCAGAACAGGAATGTCAGACTTCAGGCATCTACTACTGGAAACAAACTGAATGGTTCATCTGCCTTCTTGAAGGTAGGTGACACCATTCAGATTTCACAGTCTGAAGTCAATGATGGTCTTTATGTCATTACAGAAATTGATGAAGACAATGGAACAATGACCTTGGACAAAGATGTGTTTGACCATCAATGTCAGTTGGTGACAAAGATTGAATATCCAAATGCAATTGTGCAGGGTGTCATCAACCTGATGAAGTGGGAAGTCACTGGAAGGGACAAGGTTGGAATCCAGTCTGAATCTATTTCAAGACATTCCACCACCTATTTCAACATGGACAGTTCAAATCAGGTCATGGGTTATCCTGTTTCCCTGCTTGGTTTCTTGAAGCCTTTCCAAAAGGCAAAGTTCTGACATGAAGAAGATTGGTGGAAACACAACTGCATACCTGCAAATCAAAACTTCAACAAAGAATGCAATTGGTGAAGATGTTCCTTCTTGGGAAACAGTTCTTGAATTCAATGGTTGGATTGACATGATGGGTGGTGAAGCATCCTTCAGAAATTTCAATGCAAAGGTTCAGGAAAGTACACATGTGTTCATTGCAGACTTTGATGCAGGAAAAGCAGTTGAAGGATATACTTGGATTCCCACAACCAAAGAACTTCAGAAACAGGATGGTGACATTGTGTTCATCACTGAAGTGACACCTGATGTTGCAAGACTGATGGTCAATGGAAGTGTGTATGACATCACTTTTGTGGATGACCCTATGGAATTGCATTATCAGTGGGAATTCTATCTGAAGTTTGTGGGTGGTGGTCAGAATGTCAGTTGAATTTCAGGACTTCAGCATCCAAGTGAAACAAAAATTGAATGAAGAAACAGTTGCCTTCCTTGAAGAAGTTGGTGGTGAAGTTCAATCACAAGCACAACAGAATTCAAGGGTCAGGACAGGAAAGACCAAAGGTTCATTTGAACATGCAGTTGATGAATCTGCAATGGAAGTTCACATTGGTTCCAATTATGAAAATGCAATATGGGAAGAATTTGGAACAGGTGAATATGCCTTGGAAGGTGATGGAAGAAAAGGTGGTTGGGTGTATACGGATGAATCAGGTGAAAGACATTTCACACTTGGAAAGACACCAAACAGGGCATTGTTTAATGCTTTTACATCCCTGAAGGATGCAATCATCAAAGAAGCGGAAAGGCGGTTTGGTAGTTTATGAAAACAAATTGTTTGTCATATATAAACACAATCCTGTCTGACCTGATTCCATACAGTTTCATGATGTGGAACAAGAAAGTTCAATATCCATATTGGATTGGTGAATATTCAGAAACCACACCAATGGATGAAGAAGGTTTGGAAGAATCCACCTTCATCCTGACAGGGACATCAAAAGGAACTTGGTTGGAACTGGAACAGACAAAGGAACTGATTAAAAGTACATTTCCACAGATTAGTGGACATCTTGCAACACTGGAAGATTCTTCAGGTGTTGCAATTTTTTATTCAGATGCATTTCCTGTTCCCACAGGGGATGACAATTTGAAAAGAATGCAAATCAACCTGACTGTGAAACATTACACAGTCAATGAATAAACACAGGAAAGAAAGGACTGGTGACAATTATGAAAGATTATTCTTCTGTGAAGAATCATGGGGTTTCTACTGGAACACCTGAAAAGATTCTTCTTGGTGCAGGAACCATTCATGTTGGTCTTCAGTATTCAGGCACTTCTTGGAACTTCAATGATTCCCTTTATGGTGCAACAAAGGGTGGTTCCAAGGTGACAATCACACCTGAAATCTATGACCCTGAAATTGATGGTGTCAATGTCAAGACAAAGGGCATTTCTGACATCAAGACAGGTGAAACTGCACAGATGGAAGTCAACTTTGCTGAATTGACTGGTGACCTTATGAAGCACCTGACTTTTGCACAGACAGGAACTTCACAGGATTCTGATTTCAACCTTTTGGAATCAAAACCAAACATTGAAGCAGGTGACTACTTTGAAAACTTTGCCTTTGTTGGAAAGACTGTGACAGGTAAACCAATCATAATCATTTTTGATTATGCTATTTGCACCAATGGTTTGTCTACTGATGCACAGAACAAGACCAACAATGCAATCACTGCAACTGTTGAATGTAGGGCAGACCTTGGTGATGGTTCAGGCAACTTGGACACATTACCATATCACATCTATTATCCAACAGAAACAACTTCAGCACCTGCCACTGGAACAGGTTCCACTGGAACAGGTAATTGATTGACATAACTTCATGGATTTACAGACACCCTGATGACCTGAATGGTTGTCAGGGTGAATGGATTTATTAAGAAAGGAATGAAAATCATGGAAAAAGAAAAAGAATATGAAATCAGAAACCTGACATCAGAAGATGTCTTTCCTATGTCACAGATTATTTCAAAGATTGGTGTGGATGAACTTGCATCTTGTTTCAAGGACAAGGACATTCAGAAAATCATGGAAGAAGCAAAGGACAAGGAAGTTGTGGACATTCCACAGGCAGTTGGTGTTCAGGTGGTGATGAAACTTGCACAGGTTGTCTTGAAGAATCTTCCTTCCTGCAAGAAAGACTTGTATGAATTTCTTGCATCCCTGACAGGGAAGACAACAGATGAAATTGCAGGTCTTCCAATGGGAACATTCTTCCAGTTGCTTCTTGATGTGATTGGAAAGGAAGACTTCAAGGATTTTATGCAGGTTGTTTCAAAGTTGTTCGGATAGGGGACATCAAATTCATGGACTTGCTATTTTCAAAATATGCAAGTCCTTTTTTGCTATTAGACCAATATATCAGGACAAAAAGATTCAGTGAATTTGTGGATGCATTCATGCATCAACATGATGAAGACATCAAATGGGAATACTTCTTGCACAAGATTTTTGACAGGTCTTGGAATGAGTTTTCACAGACTGTGGATGAAGACATGAAGAAACAGACACAAAGTCAATTCACAGAATCATCCTTTGAAACAACTATTCAGGATTCAAAGAACATTTTGTCAGGGTTTGTCCCTGAATAAAAAGGAAAGGGGTGACCCTGTATGGATTTGTTCAAACTGGTTGGAACCATTGCAATCAATGGTTCTGAAGAAGCAAATTCACAAATAGATAGTACAACACAACATGCAGAATCTTTTGGACAAAAACTGACTTCAGGGATTGGAACTGTTGCAAAGTGGGGAACTGCGGTGGTTGCAGGTGCAACTGCGGTGGTTGGTGGTTTGACTGCGGTTGCAACCAATTCTGCAAGTGCAGGTGACAGAATTGACAAAATGTCCCAAAAGATTGGTATTTCAAGAGAAGCATTTCAGGAACTGGACTTCATCTGTTCACAGTCAGGAACTTCTGTTGAAACCCTTCAAATGGGTATCAAATCACTGACATCTGCAATGGATGGTGCAAGAAGTGGAACTGCAACCAATGTTGAACAGTTTGAAAGACTTGGAATTGCAGTCACTAATGCAGATGGAACTTTCAGAAGTCAGGAAGATGTGATGTGGGAAACCATGTCTGCACTTCAGGGAATGGAAGACCAAACAGAAAAGGCAAGACTTGCAACAGAACTGTTTGGAAGGTCAGGAACTGAACTGATGCCTTTGTTGAATGGTGAAGCAGGTTCCATTGAAGAAATGAAACAACAGGCACATGACCTTGGTCTTGTCCTTGGTGATGACCTGATTGACAATGCAGTGAATCTGACAGATTCCCTTGACCAAACAAAAAGGGCATTTCAGTCCATGGGAATTCAGATTGGTGGTGCATTGATGCCTATTGTTGAAAAGGCATCTGACTACATTCAACAGGCAATTCCTTATATTTCAAAGGTCATTGAAAGACTGTCACCAATTCTGACAGGTATGTTGGACAGACTTCTTCCACCTTTGATGGATTTAGGTGAACAGATTTTTCCAATTCTGTTTGACCTATTAGAACAGATTCTTCCACCTGTGACAGAAATTGTGGAAGCATTACTTCCTGTCATTGTGCAACTGGTGCAGATGTTACTTCCACCAATTGTTCAGATTGTGCAGATGATTCTTCCATTGTTGATTTCACTGATAGAACCATTGTTGCCACTGTTGGAACCTATTTTGTCATTGTTACAACCATTCATTGACCTATTGGTGATGCTTCTTGAACCTTTGGTTCAGTTGCTGAACACGATTCTTCCACCATTGATTGCAATTATCAGTGAACTGGTTCAGGGAATCATTGAAGGTTATTTGATGCCTGTTATCACTGCATTGTGTGACTTGATTTCAGGTGTTTTGAACACTGCATTTGAATCAATCATGCCTGTCATCCAAAATGTGATGAATGTGATTGTTACTGTTTGGAATACTATCAAGGACACTGTTTTCAGTGTGGTTTCTGCAATTGGACAGACCATTTCAAACATCTTCAATGCAATCAAGACAACTATTCAGACCATCATGAATGCAGTGTGGTCATATATACAGACCATTTGGAACACAATCAAGACAACAATTTCAACTGTGGTCACTACTATAAAAACCACCATCACAAATGGTTTCAATGAAGCAAAGAACACTGTGACAAACATCTTCAATGCAATCAAGAACACCATTTCCAGTGTGATGGAAGGTGCAAAGAACATTGTGTCCAGTGCAATTGAAAAAATCAAAGGATTCTTCAATTTTGAATGGTCTTTGCCACATTTGAAACTTCCACACTTTTCAATCAGTGGTGAATTCAGTCTGAATCCACCTTCAGTTCCTTCCTTTGGAATTGACTGGTATGCAAAAGGTGGTGTGTTGACACAACCAACACTGTTTGACTATGACCCTTCAACTGGTAGGGCAAAGGTTGGTGGTGAAGCAGGTGCAGAAGCAGTTGCACCAATTGATGTTCTTCAGGGATATGTTTCTGAAGCAGTTGCAAGTCAGAACTATGCACTTGTGGAAATCCTTCAGGAACTGGTTGAAGCAGTCAGGGACATGGACAAAGACCTTGTGAAGAAGTTTGTTGAAGCACTTGAAAAGATGCATTTTGACATCAACAACAGGGAATTTGCAAGACTTGTGAAGGCGGTGGTCTGATATGTTAGAAAAAATTAAATATATCAACCATGTCAATGAAGTATTAGAGTTTGGACAGGATGGACTTTTTGCAAATGAAAATGACTTGCGTGATTATGACTGGGATGCAGTCAGTGCAAATGACAGAATTTCAGAATTCACCAAGGGAATTGTGAACAAGTCCATTCCTGTTTTCATCAGATGTCAGACTGAATCTGAAGGACTTGCAGTGAAAAACAGACTTTTTGAAGTCATTGAAAAGGATGTTTTGGTTGCACAACATGGAAAATTGATTGTTGGTGACTATTATTGCAAATGTTTTCTGACAGGTTCTTCAAAAGACAAATACTTGGTTGACAAAAGGTTGTTAAAAACCAACTTGACCATGACAACAGACTTCCCTTCTTGGATAAAGGAAACAACAGTGGTCTTCAGACCAACTGTTTCAGGTGGAAGTGATGACAATGTTGTGGTCAATTCAGGGATAGTCACAGGAAAAAGAAATTTTGATTATAACTATGATTATCCTTTTGATTATACTTCAGAAATGCTGAACAAGACCTTGAACAACACAGGTTTTGTTGCATCTGCATTCAAGTTGATAATTTATGGTGCATGTACCAATCCAGTCATTCACATTGCAGGTCACACCTATCAGGTGAATGCAGACATTGGTGAAAATGAACACCTGTCAATTGACAGTCTGACAAAGACCATCATTCTGACACACTATGATGGAACAGAAGAAAATGTGTTCAATAAAAGAAATAAAAATTCATATATCTTTCAACCGATTCCATCAGGACAGAACATTGTCACATGGGATGGATATTATGGATTTGATGTCATTTTGTATGAAGAAAGAAGTGAACCAAAATGGACTTGATTTATGCAAATGAAAGGATGGAAGACCAAGGTGTGTTCCTGAATCCGATTCTTGACCTTGCATTTGGTGCTGATGAAAACAATTTTGAATGCAAGGTGTCCACTGCAAACCACTGTTGTGACAAAGGTTTCATCATCTATGCAGAAGGAACTGAATATGGTGGTGTAGTGGACAGAATCAGGGTTGAAACAGACAACAGGTTGATTGTCTATGGTGGTAGAACTTGGCATGGTCTTCTTGAAGGAAAGGTTGTTGAACCTGATGTTGGTGAAGATTATTTCACTGTTTCAGGTGAATGCAATCAGGTTCTTGGTCAAATTCTTGCAAGACTTGGACTGACAGACCTTTTCAGGGCATCCAGTGAAGATTCAGGACTGATTCTTCCATCCTATCAGTTCAACAGATATGTGAAAGGATATACAGGAATCAGGAAGATGTTGAAGACAGTGAATGGAAAACTTCACTTTGTCTTTGAAGATGGGAAGATGGAAATTTCTGCACTTCCTATTGTGGACTATTCACAGGATGATGAATTTGATTCAGACCAAATCAAATTTGTAATTGAAAAGAATTATAGACCAACAAATCATCTGATATGTCTTGGAAGGGGTGAACTGAAAGACAGGGAAGTGATTCATCTATATGTTGACACAGAAGGAACCATTTCTTCAGTTCAGACACAGTTTGGACTGGATGAAGTCACAGATGTGTATGACAATGCAAATGTGGAATCCCTTGAAGAATTGGACAAACTTGGAAGGGAAACACTTGAAGAAGCAATGAATGATGGAAAACTTGAACTTCAATTGGATGCATCCCAAGAATATGACATTGATGACATTGTTGGTGCAAAGGAATTGGTCACAGGAATCACAATGTCCAAACCAATCATCAAGAAAATTGTCACTATAAACAAGAATCAAATCAAGATTGAACACAAGGTAGGTGAATAGTTATGAGTTTACATTTAGTCACAGGTTATCAGGGAAGGGAACATGTCACTGCATCAGACCATGGTTCCTTCAACATTGCAATGATGGGTGGTGGACAGTTTGTCCTTGATAGGGGAAACAGATTCAGTGCATCAATCATTTCAAATACAAAGGTCAGGGTGTTGGATGGTGACATTCAGATGCAGGGAAGACACATCAGACAGATTGAAAACACATACACAGAATTGACCTTTGACAATGGAACACAGGGATTGAAAAGACATGACCTGATTGTTGTCCATTATGAAAAGGATTCCACCACAGGTGTTGAAGATGCCTTCTTCAAGGTTATCAAAGGAACATCTGTTGATTCAAACCCTGTTGACCCTGAATTCATCACAGGGGACATCACAGAACAGGGAAATGAACTGGTGAATGAAATGCCTTTGTACAGGGTTCCTTTTGATGGTCTGACCATTCAGACACCTGTCAAACTGTTTGAAACAGTTAAGTCTTGGAAGAATCTTCAGGATGAAACACTTCAGGAAGTAGATGAAGCGTGTCAAGAACTTCTTGATGACATGGAAAACAAAATGAATCAGACCCTTGGTCAGTTGTTAAGGGTGGAAATCACCACAGATGAAACAATGATTGGTCAGACAATTGTTGCAACAGATGGTGTCACACAGGTTTCAGGGATTGTTCCTGACACACAGGAAGTCACACTTGCACTTCCAAATGTAGGAACATGGACATTCACCAATCCTGTCACTGGAAAAACACAGTCCATGTCAATTCAGTATTATGGTGTTTACACTATGACAATGAAATCATGGAAGGTTCTTGGTCTTCGGATTGACCTGTCGAATTCCAGTCCTGACAGTATGGTGACATATACTGATGATGCAGTTGGAATGACACAACAGGAAATTGAAGACTGGTTGGGATATAAACCTTGTTTGTTCAAGGATGGTGCAGTTCTTGGATATTTGGACAGGGATGATTTCACCAAGTATGATGATGGAACTGATGCACCAATCACAACACTTGGAAATGATGTCATGATTGAATTCCCTAAAAGGGGATATTCAATGGTGACTTCAGGAAGCACCATCACAATCAAAATGACAGATGAACCTGACAACAGTGAATTCTGTTATAAACCATTTTCAAGGGCATCTGAAGGTGACAGGGATGCATTTTATTATGGTGCATACAAAGGATATTGCACTGGAAACAAGATGTATTCAGTCAGTGGTCAGAAACCCACTGCAAGTCAAACAAGGGCAACATACAGAACTTGGGCATCTGCAAGGGGAACAGGATATGCACAGAATGGTTTCTATCAGTTGACCTATACACAAATTTGTTATCTGATGCAGTTCCACCACCTGAACAGTCAGGTTGCAGTTGGATATGGATATGTGAATTCCAATCATGGTGATGGAAGCACAAACAGGGCAGTGAACACTGGTGGTGCAAATGCCTATGGAATGAACTGTGAAGTCATCAAGTCCACAAATCCTTCATATATGACAGACCAAAACCATCAGGTGAAATGTCTTGGTATTGAAGATTTTTGGGGAAACATTTGGCAGTGGGTTGACGGATTCACAACAGATGCAAACAGAAACATGTTCACATGCTTCATCCCTTCATTGTTCAGTGATTCTACAAGTGCAGAAGGACAGACCAATCAGGGACAGGGTGCAACTGCAAACATTGGAAACTACATGTCCAAACCACAGGGTGGAACAGACACAGGATTTGTTGCAAAGGAAGTCAATGGTTCAGATACCACATATTTCTGTGATTATGCT
>OCTW013399003.1_pt1 | contig 35919 bp, 29 predicted proteins | sample 1539671 | NCBI WGS metagenome assembly OCTW01 (sample SAMN02144230, study PRJEB22623) | gut metagenome | biome: sheep rumen | host: Ovis aries | place: New Zealand
CTGGCACGGACTCTACGACTTCGCTGCCAAGCAAGCCATCATTGGCGTCATCTACCACGGCATCAAACGCCTGCCCGAAGGCGCCCCGCGCCCCGACACCGACCTTGAACTCCAGTGGTTCGGTATGGCCGAGGCCATCCGCAAGCGCAACATGCAGCTCAACATGGTAGCCGCCAAACTCCAGCAGAACCTTTCCAAGGCCGGTTTCCGCAGCTGCATCCTCAAGGGCCAGGGCAACGCCCTTATGTACCCCGACCCTTACATGCGTCAGGCCGGCGACATCGATGTGTGGCTCGACGGGACACGTGATGAGGTTTATGAATTTGCAAAGCAGAAAGTGGAACGGCCTGAAGAGGTATTCCACCATGTTGCCTATCCAATAATAGAAAATATCGACATTGAACTCCATCACATGCCGATTTACCTCTATTACCCTTGGGCTAATGTTCGCTTACAGAAGTATTTCAAGCAGAATGCAGATGCGCAGTTCACCAATGAAGTGATACTTCCCGACGGTGCAGGTAAGATAATCCGCCCTACTGATGAGTTCAACATGGTTTACCAGATGATTCACACCAATCATCATTTCATCAACCAGGGTGTAGGCCTTCGTCATTTCTTGGATTATTATTATCTCCTAAAATGCAATACAGACGATGCAAGAAAGAGACGCTTGGCCGATTTTTTCAAAGAGTTGAAACTCAGCAGTTTCGTGGCTGCCATGATGTTTGTGTTGCAGGAACTCTTCGGTCTTCCCGAAGAGTATCTCCTGTTGCCGCCAAACAAACCCCAAGGCAGGTTCCTGGCCAATGAACTCATCAATGCGGGAAACCTCGGAAAGCACGATGCCACCTATGGCGTAATGGGTAAAAGCACCATGCATCGTTTCTATCTGAAAACCCTGCGAGTGGGTCACATCGCCAGAATCAATCCATCCGAAGCCTTCTTTATCCATGCCACATCTGTTGCCCATCGCATTAAGATGTCTCGCGACAAAAAATAAACCACTTGCAACCATCTTTGTTTACCATGCGCCATCTGCCCATTGGAATCCAGAATTTCGAGAAAATCAGGAAAGGCCATTTCCTGTACATCGATAAGACAGAGAGCGTCTTCCGTCTGGCCCATTCCGTGGAGTATGCTTTCCTCTCAAGGCCACGACGTTTTGGCAAAAGCCTTCTGACAAGCACACTGGAGTCCTATTTCAGTGGGCGAAAAGATTTGTTCAAGGGGCTGGCCATAGAACGCTTAGAAAAAACATGGACGAAGCATCCCGTTCTGCATATCGACCTGAATGGAGCAGAATACTCTTCTGTTGAAGCCTTGACAGAGAAGCTTGATTTCGTATTGTCGGATTTCGAACACCAATACGCGATTCAGAATAGACAGAGCGGTCTGGGCATACGCTTTGAGCATCTTATAAAAGAAATCTTCCGTCAGACTAACGAACGGGTGGTCGTCCTGATTGACGAGTACGACAAACCTTTGCTTGAAGCCATTGATGCGCCACAACTTCAGGAACACTTTCGCTTCATCCTTCAGAGCTTCTACAGCACGCTAAAGTCGTGCGATGCCTATCTGAGGTTCGTATTTCTGACGGGTGTCACCAGGTTCGGTAAACTGAGCGTCTTCAGTGGTCTTAATAATCTGAGAGACATCTCCCTATCTGATGAATACTCAGACATCTGTGGCTTCACGGAAAGCGAGATACAGACGGAGTTGCAGGCAGAGGTACAAAGCCTGGCAAAGAAAAACGACATGACGCAGGAACAGGCAATGGCTGAAATCCGCCTTCGCTATGATGGTTACCATTTTAGCCGCCACTCGCAAGGTGTCTACAACCCATTCAGTCTGCTCAACTGCCTGTCTGATAATGAATTCCGCAATTACTGGTTCTCCACGGGTACACCCATATACCTTGTCCGGCTCCTCAAACACGACCAGTACGACCTTTCGTTATTGAAAGAAAATGTGGTCTCCACAGCCGACAGACTCGCCGACATCGGATCTGCTGCCAACGGGAATGTCGTGTCTGTGCTTTATCAAAGCGGCTATCTAACCCTGAAAGGCTATGATGTGGATTCGCGCCTCTACCATCTCGGATTCCCCAACAAGGAGGTAGAAGAGGGCTTCCTCAATTCTCTGCTTCCTTACTATTCAGGGATAAGTGAAGCAAAGATTGATTCCGTGCTGCTCGACATGAAAAGAGTGTTAGACCGTGGCCAGGCCGATGACATGATGCGTCTGTTGAAAACAGTCTTTGCCAGTGTCCCCTTTGAGAGTGACAGAAACATAGAGCTGAACTACCGCAACATCGTTTACCTCGTCTTCACCCTCCTCGGTGCACGTCCACTCCTTGAAGTCCCTGTGTCAAGTGGAAGAATAGACATGCTCATCGAACGGCCTCGATACACATACATCTTTGAGTTTAAACTCGGAAAGAGTGCCGGCCATGCACTTAATCAGATACAAACCAAACACTATGCCGATGCCTTCACTCGCAATAACCCTGTCATCCTGGTTGGAGTGAATTTCGATGATACCATCAAAAATATCAACGACTGGAAGGTAAAGGCGTTTGTAGAATCGGATTTATCGAAACCATCTAAAGTTGAAACTTGAATAAAGGGACTTTCTGTTTATCACGAATTCTAGAATAAGAGATTTCCATTTCACAGATATTCAGAATTGCTTTTTTCAACTATCTTGATGATTTTAAACGTAGAGCGAATTTCCTCCGTAAATAACCACCCTTTTGAAGACGCCCCCATAATACGATAAAGAAAACCGTCAAAAACGTTCCTAAATAGTGTTTTTTTATTGGAATCTGCAAACTCATGATTTGATGTTGTAAGTAAGCCGAGAACAGACGTTTTAGAGTAGTTGGGGCTATTATTGCTTTATATATCGTAGAAGTTGAGGAAAAGATTCCAAAGATGGTAAGGACAACATGAAAGAACAATATGTTGATCCTCTTAGAAGTAATTTGATAATTAGTAGAATAGACGTGTTAGATGGATAATAGCACAGGGAAAAGACTAGCAAAGAATACTCTTCTCTTGTATATTCGAATGTTTGTCATCATGGGCGTCACGTTGTATACAACTCGTGTTGTCTTGAATATACTTGGAATAGATGACTATGGGATATATGATACGATTGCGGGTGTAGTTGTATTATTTTCATTTATAAATAATGCAATGGTCACCACAACTCAAAGGTTTCTTAATTTCTATATTGGAAAAGGTGAAGATAGTATTGTATCCTCATGTTTTTCCATGAGTTTAATAGTTCACTTTCTTATTGCCGTTATAATGGCATTGTCTGCCGAATTAATAGGGTTGTATTTTTTATATTTTAAAATGTCTCTACCTTTAGAAAGGTTTAATGCGGCCTTTTGGACTTTACAATTGTCAATAGTCATTACATTTGTTAATGTGATGAGATCACCCTATAATGCCTGTATAATAGCTTATGAAAAGATGGATTTTTATGCTTATATTAGTATTATAGAAGCTTTGTTGAAACTGTCTGTAGCATATATTCTTTCAATAGTCATATTTGACAAATTGATACTGTATAGTGTCTTGTTATTGGTGGTTGCGATTGTTATCATGATCATTTATAAATCATATTGTAATAAAAAGTATGAGATTTCTCATTTTCGTTACAAGTGGGATAAACATTTCTTTTTTGAGATGTTTAATTTCTCAGGGTTTAGCCTTATGGGAAATGCAGCAAATATGGGTGCACAGCAGGGGCTCAGCATGATTGTGAATGTTTTTAATGGGGTGGCTGTTAATGCTGCGATTGCGATTGGTAATCAGTTGAGTCATGGAGTCTATAATTTTATTTCAAGCTTTCAGGTCGCATTTAATCCTATAATTGTTAAGACTTATGCAAAGAATGACTTTGATGACTTGAAAAACTTAATCTACTCTGTTTCAAAGTATTCATTTTATCTTATGTTCTTAATTAGTCTTCCTTTATTTTTTTATTGTGAAAACTACTTAAACTTATGGCTTGTTCATGTTCCAAATTATGCTACAGAGTTTTGTCAACTGATAATACTTACGCTATTAGTTGATACCATAGCTGAGCCACTATGGAAAACAGTTCAAGCATCGGGTAACATAAGAAAATATCAAATAATTACAAGTTTGTTAATCTTGTCGAATCTGCCCATATCCATAATAATCTTAGAACTGGGGCTTTCTCCTGTTTTTGTGTTTGTCGGAAAATTTATCGTTAATATAGGCGCATATTGTTATCGCTTTTTTTTTGTTAGGAAACTCATCAATATACCTTTAAGGACTTATATTAAGAAAACAGTGGCGCCAATCTTGGTTGTTAGCATTGTATTAACGTTCATGGGAATAATAATTAAGACAATAGATTTCCACTATATCGTTTCTTCTATTCTACTTGTGTTGATAGCGGTATTCGTCGTTTTTTCGTTAGGTCTTTCTTCGTTTGAGAAAAGGACTGTTGTTTCATTGGTAAAGAATAAATTGTCACATTGAGAAAAACTCCATTATTAATAATGAAAGTTGGAAAAAAGCTTTTGAACATAGTCCTTTGCAAATTCTTTTTTCCATTGAAGAATTCTTTTTATGAAGTATTCACAAATGATTTCGTCTTGCTATCTGCATCTGTATGGCCAACAAATAAGAATTGGGGGGATGACGTAAGCAAGACTATAGTCCAATTAATAAATCCTTCAAAAAGAGTAATTATTAAAAGGTACAGCTGGAATCTTAAGAAAAAAGAGGATTATTTGTGCGTTGGTAGTATTATAACATGGATGACAACGCCAAATTCAATCATTTGGGGAAGTGGGGTTGTTTATCCTGATAAAGATTTATCTGCTTGTCCCAAGAGAGTGTTAGCTGTAAGAGGTCCTTTAACAAGAAAATACTTTTTGGAAAGAGGAATTGAGTGTCCTGATATTTATGGAGATCCAGCGTTGTTGTTTCCAAAATATTACAAACCTCAAGTAAAAAAACAATACAAATATGGGATTATTCCGCATTACCGTGACAAAAATAATGTTGCTCTGAGTAGATTGTATGGAAATCCCGATGTTTTACTAATAGATGTACAAAAAACGCGTCCTTGGACGTCTTTTATTGATAGTATAAACAAGTGTGAATTCATTTTTTCAAGTTCGCTTCATGGCATAATCATTTCAGATGCATATGGCGTTCCTAATTGGTGGATTGAACTTGAAAAAGGTGAAAACAAACGCTATGCATTTCTTGATTATCTTTTGTCTGTCCATCGAAAACAGCAATTCCCCATTGTTGTAAACTCTTCAATGAGTATAGAAGACTTGTTGAAAGAATGCGGAGATTTGGATACACCATCCATTGATACAGACAAACTGTTACAGGTATGCCCTTTCATATGAAACTTAGACTATGGTAAATAGAATCCTATTTGATGGCATCTCTACGCAAGGCTCTTCACGTGGAAAGTATCACGGAGGAGGAGAATATGCGAAGTATATTTTGCGAGAGGCTATAAAGAGAAAAGAGTGTTTTGATGTTGTTTTCAATCCTTCTTTGTTTATGGACCCACAAATAGAAAAGGAATTGTCCGATGCTAAGTGTGTCCAGATCATAAATGTAAATAATAATGAGGATTTGTATGCATTAATACGCGAAAAGCAATATGAAAAGTTCTTTTCAGCTCTTCCCGCTAAATATACCGACTATAAAGAAAAGACACCATTATTAGGCGTTATTCATGGACTACGAAGTATAGAGTTACCATGGGATGGTTTTCGCTACAAATATGAAACTCGTTTTAGAAGCAGGATAGTTTCATATATGGTGACCAAATTACCAGTGCTTCAAAAGCTTCTTAAGAATCGGCATGTCATGGCGACTCGACAATTGTTGACTATACCTAATGCTTCATTTATAACGGTTTCCAATCACACGAAATATTCCTTATTGTACTATTATCCTGAGATCTTCAGTTCTAAGGATATTCAGGTTTTTTATTCTCCTTTTCATGTTGATCAAATAACTCTTCATGCTCCTAAAGATAACTACTTTTTTATGGTTATAGGTGGGCGTTATGAAAAAAATGCTTATCGAGCAGTAAGGGTTTTTGATACTCTATTTTCTAAAGGACTTCTTCCTAAAATGCGAGTTAAAATAACTGGTTGTGGAAAACAACCATATTTTAATGAAATAAAGAATAAAGAAAGATTTGATTTGCTGCCTTTCGTTTCATCAGAAGAATTAAATGCTTTATATGCAAATGCATTCTGCTTCGTTTATCCATCACTTAATGAAGGCTTTGGTTATCCTCCTTTAATGGCCATGTCATATGGAACTCCTGTTGTTGCATCATCAGCAACTAGTATTCCTGAAGTATGTGGGGATGGAGCATGTTATTTCTCTCCTACTGATACCGACGATTTGAGCAAAAGATTGCTTCGCGTTTTTCATGATCACCCTTATCGAGAAGAACTCTCCCAAAAAGGCCTTGACAGAGTTCAGCACCTACAATCTTTGCAAGAAAGAAAAAAAGAAGAATTACTCAATTTGATTTTTACAACTGAGAATAATGCTTACTGACTTTATCCCTTCTAAAGCAACAACAGGGTTGCTTTTATGCCTGTTGTCTCTTGTCGTGATTTTTGTGGTTGATCAAACAAGCGTCATCTCTTATGTATATACTTTGGGGCTACTGTTTTGCGTCTCTAGAATTATGTGCAAGGATAATATAAGCGATGTTTACTATATATTTCATCTATACTTGTTTGTGGCTATAGCTTTCACGCTTATTTTTAAAGCCCAATTCCCCGATTATTTGGGGCTAACAGGACAAGAGGGTATTTATGGGACAGATGATGCAAGATACTATGCTCAAATAGTTGGAGGTAATGTCAGCTATGTTGTGCAAGTAACGGTCGTAGATCAATTCATGTATTCAATTCTTTTAAGGACATTATATCCTTTCGAGGTCTATACTCCACTTAATATTGTCATTTTAAATCTGTTGTTTGCGGTATTCATACCTGTTTTGGTATATAAATTGTCTTTTTCTTTCTTTAAAGACGAAAAACTATCAAAAACAGCTTCGTATCTTTCGCTCTTTTGTCCTTTTACAGTATATTTTAGCTGTATTATCATGCGTGAATCTTTTATTGCAACAATGGTCTTAGCTGGTCTGTATTGCTTTAAAGAAAAAAAATACTTGTTACTTATTATACCTGTCATTTCGATATTGATTATCCGCATGGGTAGTATCGTGTTCTTGCTGGGAGGTATGCTGGTCGTTCTTAAAAGTAAATTAGCTCAGTATTCAAGGTATGGAAATTTGTTTTTTTTAATTCTTCTTCTCATATTGGTCGGCGGCGCATATGTATTTTTCCCCTTACTGCAAGAGTTGACACAGGGTAAATTAAGTGATAGCCTTATCAGGTCCACAGATGATGAGTTTTGGGAGGGTTCAACTTTAGCTAGGATAATGAGTTTGCCATTCCCTTTGAACATATTGTTTTCTACAGCCTTTTTTATATATGCTCCAATATTGGCTATTCCAATGCCAGTTAATGGTCATTACCTTGTAAGCACATTCTTTCAAGGTGTTTTCACTCCATTCTTTTTCTTCTTCTTGTGGAAGTATATTTATAATGCCCTTTCCTCTTTTTTTGTAAAACACGAATTAGATGTTAAAAACGTCATCCTAATTATTTTCATTTTTGCGATTTTATTAGGTACTGTATCGCTTCAGAGTAGGCATAAAACAGTACTCTTCCCATTTTTGTGTATTCTTGCTGCATATGGTAAAAATAATTTTGAAGAAAGATATAGATTATCTTCAGAATTATTGGCTTTAATAACAGTTTTAGGTCAAATCCTTATGGTCGTTTCACGGGAATTGTAACCCACAAATAATATGACAGTTATTTATTCAACCCAGGCCATTGTAGAATATGATGGTCTACATTATTATAGTAATCCGGTAAAGGCAACATATCCTAGGTATCTTTCATTAGGGGAAAAAGTAGTAGTGGTCAGCTATTGTAAGAATGTGAAGAAAGCAAAAAGTGACCTGATAGAGGATGGTTCCGTGGATTTTTGCTTTGTAAAAAAAATCAATTCGGCAAAAGCCCTGCTGGATGGGACAAGTAAGAAGAACGAAGAGTTAATCAAAGAACAGGTGCGTAAGGCTGATTTCTGCGTGGCACATGTACCTTGCGCCCACAGTTATCAGGTCATTAAATATGCAAAGTTGTATGGGAAGCCCTATATGACAGTCGTGGTTGGCTGCGCATGGGATTCTTTATGGAACTATGGCTGGCGAGGGAAGCTGATGGCTCCCAATGCATTTTTTGAGCTCAGAAAGATACAGATGGATTCTCCATACTCCATCTATGTCACGAACAGGTTCTTGCAGGATAGGTATCCCACAAATGGCCGCTCGATAAGTTGTAGCAATGTGAATATTTCTACAGGATTGCCTGGCGTGCTGGAGCAAAGGCTACAGAATATAGAAAAGAGGAAGAATGAAGGACGAACGCTGAGAATTGGCACGGCTGCGGCAGTTGATGTTCCATACAAAGGACAGGAATATGTGATAAAAGCGCTAAAGCAATTGAAGGCCATGGGGCTTTCGTTCGAATACCATCTTGCAGGGAATGGGAGTTCGGACCGTCTCAAGGCCATAGCCGAGAAAGAGGGCGTGGTCAGCTCTGTCTTTTTCCACGGGTCAATGCCACACAGCAAGATTTTAGAGTTTATGGACGATCTTGATGTCTACGTTCAACCCAGTAAGCAGGAAGGCTTGCCGAGGGCAACCATCGAGGCAATGAGCAGGGGTTGTCTGTGTCTGGGCTCGCGCATAGCAGGCATACCAGAACTGCTTGAACCTGAGTTCCTGTTTGCCAAGGGAGATGTGCAAGGGATAGCCGGAATCTTGAGCAGGATCACGCCAGAGAAACAGGTGGCGCAGGCCAATCGAAACTATGAGACGGCAAAAGAGTATGATAAAGACATTCTTAACAAAAGGAGAACGCAGTTTATCCTGGAGTTTAAGGAAAACAGTATGGAACGCCTATGAATGTGTTGTTGATACCTGGTAATACAGACCTGAACCGAGGAGACCAAGCTTTGGTATGGGAATCGATAAATGTGATTAAGGAAGTGTATGATCACCCTGACATCACGTTGGTTCGGGATAATGATAAACGTCAATATGCACAAACCGAAAAATTAGGATATAAGTCGGTTTTAGGCATACTCAAGCATCCTGCGCGTATTATTAAGAAGAGCAACGGTCATATTCGGTATTCAGCGCTTGACTTGTTTTTGGTCGGGTCAATGGCAATCATTGATTTGATTCTAACAAGTTGTTTGCTGGTGCCGGTGAAGTTTGTAAATCAGATTGCGTTGCTATTTATGAAAGACAGAAAAGAGTCTTTTCAAGCTTTCAAACAGTGTGATGCTATTTTTGTAAAAGGGGGAGGGTTCATTCACTCTTATGGTTCGGTCATTGATCCCTATCAGATGTATTTCCTTCTCTTTTCGATACTGCTTGGTATTCGTTTTAAAAAGGATATCTATGTGTTACCTAATAGCATTGGACCATTAAAGAACAGGATAGCAGCATTCATTGCCGATTATGCTCTGAACCATTGTAAATATGTGTCAGTGAGGGAATCGGTTTCTGAGGATTTTCTGAAAAAACGAAAACAAACGAAGGTTCCTATATATAGACACGCAGATTTAGGCTATTTCTTAACGAAATCGGATATTGACGCAAAACAATACTTACAAGGGAAAGGCGTAAGAGATGACAAGCCCAAGGTGGTAGTGACACTGAGGCCATACCGATTTCCCGGTAGTGACAGTCCTGAAGAACTCTATTCGCATTACATCAATGCTTTTTCCTCTTTCTGCGGAGCCCTGCATGCTAAAGGATTTCAGGTCATACTCTTTGCCCACACGTTGGGACCAAGTTCTCATGAAAATGACACGCTTGCCATTGGACGGGTAGCAAAAGAACTGGACAGAAGTGGCATTCCTTATGTCTATATCGACGATGACAGTCTCACATGCCGTGATGTGATGGCAATCTATTCTTGTGCTGATTATCTGATTGGTACGCGCTTCCATTCCGTTATATTTGCACAGAATTCATGCGTTCCTACTATCGCTATTTCTTATGGGGGAAACAAAGGCGTTGGCATTATGTCTGATTTGGGATTAGACGAGTATTCAATCCCAATGGATGAAGTTTCAATAAACAAGTTGTCCAAAACGTTTGACTCAATGGTCAAAGCGGATGATGAGTATAGGGCGAAGTTGAAGGGATTCCGTACAAGGCTCATGGACGATAGGGCTGAGATGGTTTCAGAAATAAGAAGGCTTAGTAGTAATAAGAAATGATCAGATAAGCTAAATGCAAACGAAAAAGTATAAAATAATCCGTGCAACGACAGTGCCGATGTCTTTAAATGCATTCTGTAATGGGATGTTGAAAGAGTTGTCTGTTGAGTATGAGGTGGTGGCTTTGTCTTCTCCAGGGAAAGAGATGGCTGAGATAGCCGAGCGGGAAGGAGTCCGTGTCATTGGGGTTCCAATGGACCGCCACATCTCTTTACTTAATGATGTCGTTGCCCTTTGGCGCATCATTGGCGTTTTTAGGAAGGAACGCCCCACTATAGTTCATTCTATGACTCCCAAGGCTGGATTGTTATGTATGGTTGCTGCATGGATGACGCGTGTGCCGATAAGGATACATACGTTTACAGGTCTGGTGTTCCCTACTGCAACGGGGCTTAAACGCAAGATATTGATGACCACGGACAGATTGACGTGCCTCTGTGCGACAAACATCATACCAGAAGGAGAAGGGGTTAAGAGCGATTTGCAGAATAATAAAATAACGCGGAAGCCACTTAAAGTACTGGGATTCGGCAATGTTCGCGGTATAGATTTGGAGTACTATAAACGGCGGACGGAGGTCTTGGCTGTTGCCGAAAAGATAAGGAAAAAGGGCGTTTTTACGTTCTTGTTCGTTGGGCGTATCGTTGCTGATAAGGGTATAAATGAATTATGCGCAGCTTTTAATACCTTGCATAGGGAATTTCCAAATACATGTTTGCGGTTGGTTGGTCTTTTTGAAGATGATTTGGATCCAGTGACATCTGAAACGCGTTCTCTTATCGATAACCAAGAGTCGATAGAGTGTGTCGGGGCTAAGTATGGCGATGATTTGCTGGCATGTTATGCGTCAGCTGATTGTTTTGTCATGCCAAGTTATCGTGAAGGATTCCCGAATACAGTTATTGAAGCAGGAGCAATGGATTTACCTTCAATTGTAACGGACATCAATGGCTCTCGTGAAATCATTGTTGAGGGCGAGAACGGACTGATCGTACCACCTAAAGACCAGAGAGCCTTATTGGATGCAATGAAGCGAATGCTTATAGATGATAATGCTCGTAATGCAATGTCTGCGAATGCAAGGAACATGATAGCGGACAGGTTTGAACAAGGATTTGTCCGTAAGTGTTTGTACGATTATTACCGAGAATTGTTAGATAAAAGGGGTTAAACTTTAATATGGAGGAAATAACAATCAGCGACTATATAAGTAGAATAATAGCATACATGTACAAGCTTTTTTTTAAACGGTTACTGGATTTTTGCATTTCATTAATAGCCTTGATTTGTATATCGCCGATATTGTTGGTGGTGACACTTTGGCTGCATTTTGCCAACAAGGGTGCCGGGGCGTTCTTCTTGCAGGAGCGACCGGGGAAGGACGGGAAGATCTTCAAGGTGATAAAGTTCAAGACGATGACCGATGAGAGGGATGCAGATGGAAACCTGCTGCCCGATGAGAAGAGACTGACAAAGGTGGGTAAGTTCGTGCGCTCAACAAGCATTGATGAACTGCCACAGCTCTTTAATGTTCTGAAGGGCGACATGGCCTTGATAGGGCCAAGACCGCTGTTGGTGCAATATCTCCCACTTTATTCCAAGGAACAGGCACGGCGTCACGAAGTGCGTCCTGGTATCTCGGGATGGGCGCAGTGTCATGGGCGAAATGCCATCAGTTGGACGGAGAAGTTCAAACTGGATGTGTGGTACGTGGATCATGTGTCGCTTCTCACTGACCTGAAAGTGATAGGCATCACCATCATGAAGGTGCTGAAACGTGCCGACATCAATGAGGCTGGACAGGCCACAATGGAAGTGTTTAACGGACACAACTGAAGTTTTCGTCTTTTTATTTGGAATGTCATTAAAAAATGATTATCTTTGCAAGACAAAACAATAGATAGTAATTTATGGGTAAGATTGTTGACACGAAAGAGACGATTATCACCACGAATGAGGGACTGAAACTTGTTCGGAGGGTGACCACCGTACTCATGCCAAATGGCAGGTATCGTTATCCGGTGGATTACTATGATGCTACGCCGGGGCCTGTGAGAGTTTCCAAAGAGGAACTTGATCGTATTCGTATACCTATTTACAAGCAGCTGATATAGTCGATGGCGGAGATGACAGATGGCTATCCGTTTATCTTCCAGATGAACGACTACAACGGTGCTGATGACGTGCTGGAATATACGTTGCAGTATAGATTCAAGTCGTTGAAGTCTCATCATACCTATATCGTCCGTGTGGAGCGATATGTAGAGCACTCCTATTGCCTGAAGTTTTTCGATAAGGCTAATATGAACAGCGACAATAAATTCAGCCATAGAACAGGAACCTTTGAGCCTCGCACCATCTTCTATACATTATTTAATATAATGCTTGACGTCCTAAAACGAGACCCAAAGGCATCGTTCTTTTTTATAGGAGCCAATGATGAGAAGGATGAAGCAGGTGTGGCGACCAGACGTTTCAGAGTATATGTGCGCTTTGTTTCTTCAATCGTCAGTAGGAAAGCCTTTGAACACTATCGTGTAAGTCATCTTTCGCTCTACATCTTGGCCAATAGAGAGCACGTCGCAGACAAGGAAACGTATGTGAAGAAACTGATAGAAAGCGTCGCCATAGAACTCGGATCATAGTTTAACAAAATGGTTTTATACGGAGCAAGCGGACACGCCAAAGTGATTAAAGATTTGCTGGAGTCCCAGCGGAAGATTGTGGATTATTTCGTTGATGACAATCCAGATGTGAAAGAACTGTGTGGTCTTCCTGTAAGGCAGGATTTACCTGTGGACGAGACTGTGATCATAAGTATAGGTAACAATGCCGTCAGAAAGAAGATAGCAGAAAGAATAGCGAATCAATTTGAGACGGGTGTCGCCATATCTGCAATAGTCGCATCAACAGCATCCGTTGGTGAGGGATCCGTTGTGATGCAAGGGGCAATCATTCAACCAGAAGTGGGAATAGGTAAGCATTGTATCATTAATACAGGAGCGAGTATTGACCACGAATGCGTCATCGAAGACTATGTTCATGTTTCGCCACATGCGACCTTGTGTGGTAATGTGCATGTGGGAGAGGGAACATGGATAGGTGCAGGAACGACAATCATTCAAGGCGTGAAAATTGGAAAATGGTGTATGATAGGAGCCGGTAGTGTTGTGACCAAAGATATTCCTGATGGCTATTTAGCTGTAGGGAATAGGTGTAAACTTATAAAAAAAATCAATCAAGAACTGTTATAATCAATGTCTGAAAGAAAGAGGATTTACTTGTGCCTGGCTCACATGAGTGAGGACGGAATGGAGCAGAAGTACGTTAAAGAAGCGTTTGATACGAATTGGGTCGTGCCTCTGGGACCGAATGTGAATGGATTCGAAAAGGACCTGGAAGAGTTCGTCGGCGAAGGAAAGCGTGTCGTCGCATTGTCTGCCGGTACGGCGGCGGTTCATCTTGGACTATTGGCCGCAGGCGTAAAGGCTGGTGATGAGGTGATTGTGCAGAGCTTTACGTTCTGTGCGTCGACGCACCCTGTGACCTATTTAGGGGCTACGCCCGTGCTCGTGGACTCAGAGCCTGATACATGGAACATTGACCCTGAGTTGTTGGAAGAGGCAATCAAAGACCGTATTGCCAAGACTGGGAAAAAGCCTGCGGCCATCGTGCCCGTCGCACTGTATGGCATGCCGTATAAAGCAGACCGTATCATGGAAATTGCTGATAAATACGGGATTCCTGTAGTGGAGGACGCCGCCGAGGGATTTGGCTCGAAGTACAAGGGGCAGATGCTGGGCACGTTTGGTAAGTACGGTGTGCTGTCGTTCAATGGCAACAAGATGATTACGACTTCTGGCGGTGGTGCCCTGATTACGGCTAATGATGGTGAGTGGCGCGAGATCATGATGTATGCTACACAGTATCGTGAGAGCTATCCGTACTATCAGCATGAGAAGATAGGATATAACTACCGTATGAGTAACGTCTGCGCTGGTATCGGTCGTGGACAGATGACGGTGGTGGATGACCATCTGGCACATCATAAGCATGTGCAGAAGATGTATGAGGAGCTGCTTGCCGATGTGCATGGTGTAGAGGTCCACTCGCAGCCCGCAAACGGAGACTATGATTCAAACTACTGGCTTTGCACCATCACCATCGATGAGAATGTGAAGGTAAAGGGACAGGAGGATGCCTATAAGACCATTGTCACGGGAGCCGTCGGTGGTGCTGCCGGTGTCATACACGCAGCCGAGTCTGCACATACCGATTGTGAACCCAATGCCAATGTTGAGGCCATGCGTGTGGCCCTCGACAAAGCACAGATCGAGGCCCGTCCTGTGTGGAAGCCGATGCATAAGCAACCTTGCTACAAAGGTGTCCCTTCATACGTGAATGGTGTGTCTGAGTCTGTTTTCAAGATTGGCATGTGCCTGCCTGCTGGACCGTATGTCAGCGATGAAGATGTAAAATATATCGTTGAGACAATCAAGGAGAATATCATTTGATGACAAGTGCTTGTTTATGCAAGTACAATAGACAGATACCATGGAGAAGTACCAATATCATATCTTTGCGCCTTATCGGGTTTGTCCTTTGGGGGCGCACGTGGATCATCAGCATGGACTGGTGACAGGATTCGCCATTGACAAGGGCGTTGATCTGTGGTTCAATGTAAGGGAAGACAGTGTCGTAAAGCTGTCTTCTCGGACGTTTGAGGGAGACGTAGAGTTTGAGATCGACAAACCGTCACAGGTTCGTGAACGTCACTGGGGCGACTATGCCCGTGGTGCCAAGTATGCGCTGCGCAAGCGGTTTGAGCTGAAACGGGGTATAGATGGCGTCATTCAGGGGTCGCTGCCCGTAGGCGGATTGTCGTCGTCGGCGGCAGTGCTGATTGCATACGTGATGGCCTTTGCCAAAGCGAATGATGTGACATTACAGCCTTTTGAGGTGGTTAGGATTGCATCGGAGGCTGAAAGGGAGTACATCGGACTGAACAATGGTCTGCTCGACCAAGCGTGTATCGCGCTGGGTAAGAAGGATGGACTGCTGTTCCTCGATTGTGACTCCAACGATTGGCGCATTATCAAGAGGAATCCCGATATGCCAGAGTTTGAGATTGGCATCTTCTTCTCTGGACTGACACGTAGTCTCGTGAACTCGGATTATAATCTCCGAGTGTATGAGTGCAAAACGGCAGCATGGAACATGTTGGCATACACAGACCAACCACTGAAGACGTTCGACAAGACTTTCCTCCGCGATATTCCCAAGTCTACGTTTGAAAAGACGCGCATTGCCATGCCTGCAAGATTTGCACGGAGGGCAGAGCACTTCTATAGTGAGTACCGGCGTGTGCGGCAGGGCGTGACCGCATGGGAGACAGGGAACCTGAAGCTATTTGGTAAGCTGTCGTTCGATTCGTGTGAGAGCAGCATGCATAACTACGAGTGTGGCTCGCCGGAACTGATAGCTATCTACGAGATCATGCGTCAGTTGCCTGGAGTGTATGGCGGTCGCTTCTCCGGTGCCGGTTTTAAAGGGGCATGTATTGCACTAGTAGATCCTGCATATAAAGAAGAAATACAGAAAGTTCTCACAGAAAAGTATTTGGAGCAGTTCCCAGAATATGAGAAGACATTCCAAGTGTTCTGGGTGAAACCAGATGATGGCGCCCGGTTTTTAGACCCCTCCAACTCCCCTGTTTAGGGGAGAGAAAGTCCACCATGGACAGGAAATGGATGACTGCAGACCCAACAGAATACGGATTGCTTAAGGATAATGCCAAGGCAAACCGAAAAAATATGACAGAAGCAGAATGCGCATTCTGGTCATTGGTGAAGGGTAGAGCCTTTGGTCAAAGTTGCTTGAGGCAGCATGTTATAGGTGATTACATCGTAGACTTCTTGTTCAGAAAGAGTAAGGTTATAGTTGAGATTGATGGTGGCTATCACTTCATTGAAGAACAGCAAAAGGAAGATGCAATGCGTGCAGAATGGCTCAAAAGCCAAGGCTACAGAGTTATTCGGTTTACAAATGAGCAAGTTCTTTGTGATACAGATAATGTAATACAAATATTGAGAGATAATTTATGATCAACGTGGTTTTGGCTGCGGGTTATGCGACCCGACTAGGAGAACTAACAAGAAACTACCCCAAACCGTTACTGCAAATAGGTAACAGTACAATACTTGGTCGTATGCTCGATGACATCGATGCTATTGATGACATTACAGAGCACGTTGTTGTGACAAATCATAGGTTCGCGCCGATGTTTGAAGAATGGGTGAAGACCCCCACTGGTTCTCTCTGTTTAGATGGAAAGCTGGAAGGTGTTGGTGGCAGATATAAGAAGCCAATAACCATCCTCGACGACGGCAGTACAACTAATGACAACCGTTTAGGTGCTGTATGCGATTTATTGCGGGTGCTGGAAAGTCTCCCTAAACAGGGTGATTTAGAGGGTCTTGACTTGTTGGTCGTTGCAGCAGACAATCTGTTGTTCTTCTCTTTTCAGGAGTTTGTGGACTTTGCCAAAGAAAAGAAGACAAGTTGCATCATGTGCCATGAGCAACCATCAATCGAGAAGCTGCAAAGGACAGGTGTCGTGGAACTGGATGAGAACAATAAAGTGCTGGGCATGGAGGAGAAACCACAGGTGCCTAAGAGCCACTGGGCTGTGCCCCCTTTCTATATTTATCTGAAAAAAGATCTTGACTTAGTACGGCACTCAGTGGAGAATGGCTGTGGTAAAGATGCACCAGGGAATCTAGCGCACTATATGGTTGAGCATACCACGATGCATGCTTGGCCCATGAGTGCAGGACGATTCGACATCGGAAGCCTTGATACTTACTACGAAGCTGTTGAGAAATATGGAAACCCCTCCAAATCCCCAGCTTAGGGGAGAGATAAAGCAGTTGAACAAGAAAAGGGTAAAAACAGAGTACAAACACGATTAAAGGAAAAAAAGTATCCCTAAACAGGGAGATTTAGAGGGTCTTATGCAGAAGATAGATTTAAATAATAAGGTTATTTTTATAACAGGTGCAGCCGGCTTCATCGGCTCTAACTTAGTGAAACGTCTGTTTAAAGACGTAAAGGGTGCAACCATCATCGGCATCGATAATATGAATGACTACTACGATGTGGCGTTGAAGGTATATCGATTGAACGAGCTGGAGACTCTATCCCGTTCCCTACAAACGGAGAATATGGGCGGGTCTTGGAAGTTCATCAAGGGCGATATTGCAGACAAGCAGACGGTAGACGGAATTTTCGAACAGTATAAGCCGCAAGTGGTGGTGAATCTCGCTGCTCAGGCCGGCGTGCGCTATAGCATCACTAATCCTGATGCGTACATCCAGTCGAACCTTATTGGTTTCTACAATATACTTGAGGCCTGCCGACACAACCCTGTAGAGCATCTGGTATATGCTTCTTCATCGAGTGTGTATGGTGGCAACAAGAAGGTTCCGTTCAGTACGGATGACCGTGTGGACAATCCTGTCTCACTTTATGCTGCTACAAAGAAAAGCAATGAGTTGATGGCACACTGCTACAGTAAACTCTACGACATTCCATCGACAGGTCTTCGCTTCTTTACAGTCTATGGTCCTGCCGGTCGTCCTGACATGGCTTATTTCGGTTTTACCAATAAACTACTGAGGGGTGAGACCATCCAGATCTTCAACTATGGTAATTGTCGTCGCGACTTCACTTACGTTGATGATATCGTAGAAGGTGTGGTTCGTGTGATGCAGGGTGCGCCAGAGCGCAAGAAAGGAGAAGACGGTCTGCCAATTCCTCCATACGCGGTATATAATATTGGTGGTGGTCAGCCTGAGAGTTTGTTGGATTTCGTCCAGACACTACAGGAAGAACTGGTGCGTGCCGGCGTACTTCCCGCAGATTTCGACTTCGATGCACATAAGCAGCTTGTCCCCATGCAGCCTGGAGATGTTCCAACTACATTTGCCGATGCGACTGCCTTGGAGCGTGATTACGGCTTTACCCCAAAGATCACCCTGAGAGAGGGATTGAGAAAGTTTGCGGAGTGGTATAAGCAATTCTATGGATAACCTTTGATATAGAGAAGCAATGGTCTGAAACAAAAGTAATTAGTTGTTCGTTAAATAATCAGAAAAGCTGCCTGAACAAGGTGGCTTTTTTCGTTTCTGTTTGGCTGAATGGAAAAAAATAAATACCTTTGCACGCTAATTCATAAGAATGCAGACAGAATGCTATGTATATAATTGATAAGATTGTCAACTGGTATTTCACCCGTAAGGCGATGCCGTATTGGGGAATTTTGATGTTCGACTGTATGGTTGTGGTGGCATCGGGACTGGTGTGCTACACCATAGACAGGGGTATGCTGCATACGGCAGAGAACTTCTGGCACCTGTTAGGGACACTGTGCATCTATCTGATTCCCTATCTGGTGGGGTTCCGAGTGATGAAGACCTACATGGGAGTCATGCGCTTTGCATCGTTCTCCGACCTCTACCGAGTAGCCGTTGCCAATACGATTGGCTTTGTTGTCATTGCCCTGTTGAGTTGGCTCACCCCGATTGATGAATGGCTGGAGCCCATCCGCATGAAGGAACTGTTCTTTGCAGCTGTATTGGCCACGATTCTGATGTGCCTGGCGCGCATGCTCATCAAAGTAATCTATGACTATGCGCAGAAAGACGAAGAAACGAAACCTGTGTTTATCTATGGCGTGAAGAACGGTGGCATGAGCATTGCGCGTGCCATTCAGACGGAACGTCCACAGCGATTCAAATTGAAAGGCTTCGTGAGTGATGCCAATGATATGGCAGGAAAAATGCTGATGGGCCTGCACATCTACAAGAATGATGCGCGGCTAGTCACTGTTATGCGTCTGAATGGTGTGAAGACGTTGTTGGTGTCACCCCTGAAACAAGAGGCATTCGCCAATAACCCAGTGATGGTTGACCGTCTGATGGAAGCTGGTATCAAGGTGTTTACCATGAGCCCAGCTGTGCAATGGGATGGTAAGAGCGATATCTCTGCTGCTCAATTGCGTGAGGTGCAGATTGAAGACTTGTTGCCCCGTGACGAGATACAGGTGGACCTGCAAGCTGTGGAAGACTTGTTGAAAGGTAAGCGCATTTTGGTAACAGGCTCAGCCGGCAGCATTGGCAGTGAGATTGTTCGTCAGGTAGCGAAGTTCGATCCTGAACAAATGATTCTCATAGACCAGGCAGAGACGCCGCAGCACGACATCCGCCTGATGATGGCTAAGGACTTCCCGAACGTGAAGGCTGAGGGCATCGTGACCACCATTTGCAACAAGTCGCACATGGAGGCTATCTTCAAGATGTACAGACCTCACTTCGTGTTCCATGCAGCGGCCTACAAGCATGTGCCGATGATGGAAGACAACCCCTGCGAGGCTGTCCAGAACAACATCGATGGTACGCGTATTCTGGCCGACTTGTCGGTGAAATATGGTGTAAAGAAGTTCGTGATGGTGTCTACTGACAAGGCCGTGAACCCAACCAACGTGATGGGCTGTTCGAAGCGTATTTGCGAGATTTATGTGCAGAGTCTCGACAAGGCCATCAAGGATGGAAAGGTGAAGGGCGAGACGCAATTCGTGACCACGCGCTTTGGCAATGTGCTCGGCTCCAATGGCTCTGTTATTCCTCTGTTCCGCGAACAGATTAAGAACGGCGGTCCAGTCACGGTGACGCATCCCAACATCTTCCGTTATTTCATGCTTATTCCCGAAGCCTGTAAGTTGGTGCTCGAGGCTGGCACAATGGGCAAGGGTGGCGAGATATTCGTCTTCGACATGGGGGCTCCAGTGAAGATTGCTGACCTGGCCAAGCGCATGATCAGACTGAGTGGTGCCACCAATGTGGAAATCAAGTACACGGGTCTCCGCGACGGTGAGAAACTTTACGAAGAGGTGCTCAACGATAAAGAAGTGACGAAACCTACGTTTAACAAGAAGATAAAAATTGCTACAGTGCGCGAGTACGACTTCGATGAGGTGGGTGCCAGCATACGCAAGCTCATTGAAGACAGTTACAAGTACGATGTGATGAGCACTGTGCGCGAAATGAAAGCTATCGTGCCCGAGTTCAAGAGCAACCACAGCGTCTATGAGTCGCTCGACAAGTAGAGTCCGGCGTCTGTATTCTTAGCATCAGCAGAATGCCACATCCTCAAACGGGGATGTGGCATTCTGCGTTTCAGACGGGTCTGTTTGTGTTGCTGTGGTGCTGCAGCATGCAGGATGCGAGCAAGACACAGAATCATGCTTCCTTAGCTGGCTGATTGATGATGTGAACATCGCGCTGTGGGAACGGTATCTCGATGCCGTGGCTGTTCAGCGTGTCGTAGATGCACTGCATGACATCGCTCACGGCGTAGATCTGACGGATGGCATCGACCCAGCAGAGAAGCTGGAAGTTGATGCTACTGTCGCCAAACTCAGTGAAGACAACCTTTACGTTGCGTTCAGGGTCGAGGTCTTTATGGTGAAGGTCCAAGACAGCTTTCTCCACTATCTGCGAGACGTCTTTCATGTTGCTGCCATAGGCCACACCGAAGGGGATAAGAGACAGCACGTAGCCATGGTTCTTAGTGAGGTTCTTATAGTTTTTGGTGAAGAGCTGTGAATTGGTAAAGGCGATGACCGATCCGTCTATAGCCTCAAGCATGGTACTGGTGTAGCTGATGCTCGACACCTTTCCCTTGATGCCGTCACATTCTATCCAGTCGCCCACCTTCACACGACCTGCCATCAGGTTGATGCCGTAGTAGAGGTTTTCCAGAATGTCCTTCGAAGCGAATCCAATACCTGTTGACAAACCTCCGGCGATGTAGCCCAGCCATGTACCACCCACATGCAAGATGCTGAGGCAGATGAGCAGCCAGACGCCCCATATCAGTACCTGCAACACATTTTTTCCCATCACCTCGCGCGACCCAGCGTTGTGTATGTTCTTCTGCTTGAAGTGTAGGCGTAGGAAATCGAGGCTGATGCGGTTCAGGTAGCCAAAGAGGAAGTAGAGCTCGGCCACCTGGATGATGCTGAAGATGCTGATGCTGAAGTTCTTCTCGTCGATGAAGTGCTTGGTGAAAATCGTCCATGTGAGGTCGCTCAGATTGAATACGTCGGCGGCCATGTAGATGCTTAGGGGGATGGAGAACAGTCCCAGTACGGGCAGCACCACGCGATAGACGAAGCGGAAGAACCATGTCTGGGTGACGGGTCTCTGATAGATGTGGTGGCTGTCGCTATATTTCTTCATCCAGACGGTCAGGCAGGTGATGGTCAGAATGCAGGTGAGCTGCATAATCCACCAGATGAGCATCTGTACGCTGAGCAGTGTGTAGCCCATCCATGAGCACACGGTGCTGGCAATAAAGATGGCGAGCGAGATATATGTGTAGAACATGTCGCTACGCGGAATGCGGCCGTTATGGCGGCGTATGACACTCCACTGCCACAGCGTGCATATCAGTAGGATGGGTGGGAGGATGAGGTTCACCAGGTCATTTGGTATGAGTACGATGCGGAAGGTGATGACGATGAAGCCCATGACGATGAGCGGTGCGTAGATTCGGAATGCGCTCTTGATCTGGTCGCCCTCCACACGCAGCAGCAGTGAGATGAGGATAACGCCCAGCAACCATGCGTATTCTACCAGCAGGTCGCTGGCCATGATGAGGAAATTCTGATCCGACGAAGCTCTGAGAAATGCCACGATGACGGCAAAGGTGAGTGTCGTGGTGGTCATGATGATGCAGGTACGTTTCTTTCGGAACGACTCCGTGCGGAAGCGCTGGGGCATCAGCAGACGGAACACCAGAAGGTTGAGCAGGATGGAAACAACAGCAAATACGAAGATGCTCAGAAACAGGTCGAGGATGATCTTGCTGTCCCATTGCGAATGGAACCGTTTCATCGGACGGTATTTGTCGCTGACGGTCTCAGCCGTGGCCATCACGTTCTGCTGGAGCGACGAGAGAATAGAGAAATAGTTCTCGCCGCCGTTCCTGAAGATATTGCTCTGTATCTCGTTGTAGCGTTTGTTGGCATAGTCGTTCAGGTTTTTCAGTCTTTGCTCGGTGAACTTGTAGAGACGCTCATATTCCTTCATGGCCTCACGGTTCTCCATCATAGACTTGCGTATGTTCGTGGCCAGCGTCAGGCAGACATTGCAGTCGATGCGGGCGCGGCTGTCCATTTGTGTGAAGCGCATCATCTTCTCCAGACTGCCAATGAGGCTGTCGTAGCGGGCTATCTCAGCATCGTTCTTCTCCATGAACTTGCGCAATGGGGCCGAACCTCGTGCAAACTGCTGAAATTGGTTGGTGGCCTCGTGGCAGGCGTAAGTCATGTCGAACACGTAGTCGGGTTTCTGCGAGTAGAGCATCAGCGAATTCTGGTTGCTCTTGTGGAATGTCTCACGAAACTGCTTCATGATGCGTTCGTTGCGCATCTGGGTGTATTTGTTGCGTTTCTCCAACTCCTCGTGCTTGTCAATGAGCTCTTGGCGCAGGATGGTCAGCGTACTGTTCAGGTCCTTTTCCTTCAGCACGGCGTGGCCCTGCATGAGTACCATGGTGAGCAGGATAATGGTCAGTAATGCCTTTTTTGTCATGATATGAGTGAAATTTTGCTTGCAAAATTACATTATTTCTGCCAATATGCGTATATTTGCATCGTTTTTTGATGCAGGATTTTAAAATTTTAATGTTTATGATACTGATTGCTGATTCTGGCAGTACCAAGACCGACTGGGCACTTGTCGATGATGGACAGGTGGTGAAGAGGCTTTCGACGCAAGGCATCAATCCCGTTCATCAGCCGCGGGAGTTCATTCTCAATCATGTGTTGAAGGGCGAACTGCTGCCTCAGATGGCCGATGTGAATCCTAATCTACACGTCTTTTTCTATGGCGCAGGCTGTGTGGGGCAATGGGCTGAGTCTGTTCGCTCGGCCCTTGCTGAGGCTTTCTCTGGCGCCGTGTACCTTTCGGTGGAGTCCGATTTGTTGGGAGCTGCCCGGGCTGTCTGTCAGCGGCGCGAGGGTCTGGCCTGCATTCTCGGCACAGGTGCCAACTCATGTCTGTATGATGGAAAGGATGTCGTAGCCAACGTTCCGCCACTGGGCTATATCCTTGGCGATGAGGGAAGTGGTGCCGTGCTCGGGCGCATGTTCCTGAATGCCATTTTCAAGGGGGCGTTGCCGGCTGCCATGCGCGACGACTATCTGGCGTGGGCTGGACTTACTTATGCCGATGTCATTGAGAAAACCTACCGTCAGCCATTGGCTAACAGGTTTCTTGCCAGTACTTCGCTCTATATCAGCAATCATTTGGACAACAAGGAGTTAAGGGAGATCGTAAAAGAAAATTTCAGACAGTTCTTCCACAATAATATCACACGCTATGGAAGACCAGACCTTCCTTTGGGAGCCGTGGGTAGTGTGGCCTATTACTATCGTGGCCTGCTTTCTGAAGTAGCAGCCGAAGAAGGCTATGTGCTCGGCACTGTCTGTAAGTCGCCTATCGAGGGACTTGTGAGCTACCATTCGTACGAAACAAAAAGTTCCTGAAACTACCGCAAAAGTGGTTTGCAAGTGCCTCAATAAGTATGAACGAGTGGCAATTTGTTTTTTTTAACCAAACTTTTTCTTTTAGATTGTGAATAGTATTGATTATCATCAAAAAAGTATCATGTCTTTTGCCTAAAAAAGTGTAATTTTGCCGACGTAATCGTGTTAAATGAAAACCTAAAACCTGCTCTCAATGAAAAAAAACCTGCTCGTCGTCCTGTTTATCATGATTGGTATAGCAGCAACCGATGCCAAGTCGAACAAGAAAAAGCCCTCCAGACCTGCCGGTTTGGTTGAGGTGGTTGATGGCCATTTCGTCAGGGATGGCAAGCCATACTATTATGTAGGCACCAACTTCTGGTATGGGGCCATTCTTGGAAGTGAGGGGCAGGGTGGCAACCGTGAGCGTCTTTGTCAGGAACTCGACGACCTCAAGGACATGGGTATTGACAATCTGCGCATCCTTGTGGGTAGCGACGGCGAGCGGGGAGTGACCACGAAAGTGGAGCCGACACTTCAGGTCGCACCGGGTGTGTATAACGATACTATCTTTGCAGGTCTCGACTATCTGCTCATGGAGATGGGTAAGCGCCAGATGGTGGCTGTGCTCTATCTGAACAACTCTTGGGAGTGGAGTGGTGGCTATGGGTTCTATCTGGAACATGCAGGCGCTGGAGTAGCTCCGCGGCCCAATGAGGCTGGCTATTGGCCGTTTATGCAATTTGTCAGCAAGTTCGCCAGCAACAAAAGGGCTCATGAACTGTTTTATCAATATGTGCGCGATGTGATAGGCCGCACCAACCGCTATACCGGTAAGCGCTATTCTGAAGACCCTGCCATCATGTCGTGGCAGATAGGCAACGAGCCGCGTGCGTTCAGCAACGAGGCCAAACAGCCTTTCGCCCAGTGGTTGGCAGAGGCATCGGCGCTCATCCGCTCGCTCGATCCTAACCATCTGATATCCATCGGCTCGGAAGGCAAGTGGGGCTGCGAGGAAGACATGGGGCTTTACGAACAAATCTGTTCCGATGCCAACATCGACTACATGAACATTCACCTGTGGCCCTACAACTGGAGCTGGGTTCATCAGCGCACGCTTCGTAAAGAACTGCCCAATGCGTGTACGAATACGAAGGAATACATCGACGAACATCTCGTGTTGAGCGCCAAGCTGCGCAAGCCGTTGGTGCTTGAAGAGTTCGGCTTCCCCCGCGATGGCTTCTCGTTCTCGCAGGAAAGTACCACCACAGTCCGCGACGATTTCTATCGTTTCGTCTTCAGTCTTGTGGTAGACAATGCCCTGCAGGGCGGACAGTTCGCCGGCTGCAACTTCTGGGGATGGGGCGGCAGAGCAAACCCGAAGAACGAGCAGTGGCGCGTAGGCGACGACTATACCGGCGACCCCGCTCAGGAGGCACAGGGACTCAACTCGGTATTCTTCTCCGACAAGTCTACCATCGATGTTATCCGCCAGCAGGTGGAGCGCATCAAGCAGGCCGGAAAATGAGACAACTATTTTATTCACATTAATTATTATACTGCTTATGAAGAAAATTTTTACTTTGATCGCTGCAGCCCTGATGACGCTCGGGGCCAGCGCACAGACCACCACAGTGGGTTCGGAGGACAACACTGCAGGCTGGTGGACAGCCTTCTCGGACTATTACACCATCCAGAAGGAGTCGAACCTTCACGTGGAGTTCACCAACTACTCGAGCAAAGGCGAGAACTGGCACAACTTCGTATTTGTGCTTGCCAACAAGGCCGGCCACACTGCTGACCCCAACCTTGACGGCTATGCAGAGGGTTATGCAGAGTTCTTTGCCGTGCGTGCCGACAACTTCGGATGGGGCGCCTGCTACAACGAGAACGGTCGCGAGAGCAACTGGAACTGGGACAACTTCAAAGCCATCATGGATGGTGCCTATGTGAAGCTCGACGTGACACGCAATGGAACCAGCATTGTGGTGAATGCCGACGTGACAGGTTCCGACGGTAATGCCTACTTCCAGAAGTACACCATGACCATTACTGAGGCTGAGGCCGACGTGTTTGGCTTCCTCACCACAGAGAAGGGTCACCTTGTCATCGACGACACCAAGACGAAGGCTGTGCCCTTCATCTTCGATGGATGGGACGATAACTTCCTCATCAAGAAGACCGGTGTGAAGGCCGGCGACCAGTTTAAGTTCACCGCAGAGGCCTACAGCGCTACGGGCGATGCTGCCACATGGCAGTGGGGACCGCAGATCCTGATGAAGGACAACGAGAAATGGAACGACCTCAGCATGTCTCCGCTGACTCCCGACAACAACTTCACATTTACTTTGAGTGCCGAGGATGCCGAGAAGATCAACACCTTTGGCGGACTGCGTGTGCAGGGCATGGCCGTGAAAGTGCTCGACTGGGAGTTTGTTGAGGGCGTGGAGCCCGTGGAGACCGATGTTGTAGAGATTCCCCTGAAGGACTTCAGTACATGGAATGGCGCAGAGAGCGTTGACTACAATGCCGACGGAACCCTCACCTTCCACTCTGCTGCCTGGGGCGGACTGTCCAAGTGGCTCGGCGAGGGCGACTGGTCGGCCTACGACAAGCTGGTGTATGAGTTCGCTGAACCCACCACCGTCGACGTGCAGCCCTTCGTGCAGTACGTGGGTGCCGACGGCAGCGATGCTAACGAAACCAACTACACCACAGCCGGCGTGACCGAGGCTTTCATCAACCTCAATGCCGAACTGAAGGGCAAGGTGAAGCAGTATGCCCTGCAGGCTGCAGCAGCTGCCGACATCGTGGTGAAGCGCATCTATCTCGTGAAGAGCAACACAGCCGTGGAGGCCATCCAGGCAGACAACGCCGTGAAGAGCAGCGACCTCTACAACATGGCCGGACAGAAGGTCGACGCCTCCTACAAGGGCATCGTCATCAAGAACGGCAAGAAGTATCTCTTGAAATAACTACATCTGCAAGCACGTCAGGGTTGTTCTTGAAGCAATCCCGACGTGCTTTTCTCTTTTTTTTAATCACTATTTTCAATCAATAATACTTAATTAATAAAACTACATCTTATGAAGAAACTATTACTAAGTGCCCTGGCAATGATTGCAGGAATTACTGCACATGCTACAACGTTATGGACTGGTGAATATGCTGTCAACTGGGGCGATCCGCTAACCGTCAGTGCGGACAACTTTGCCGATTGTAACGTAGGTGATGTTTTCCATTTCACAGTGTCTGATTATAATGCCTCTGCAGGTTGGCCACAGATAGGTTTCAGGTCTGCGGGAGAGGACATTGAAGGCAGTATCCACGTCGTAGGTCCTGATGTTTACGACGTTGTGGTTACAGGCGACATTCTCAAAGCCGTTAAGAAGAACGGACTCAGTATTGTAGGTGAAGATTGTACTCTATCACAGATTGATGTGGAGGCGGGTGTCTATTCAGGCTCCGACCAAACTATCTGGCTGGGTAATTGGACGATAGAAGGCGACGATGGTGGGGCAAGTCCTACTATCAGTAACTGTCATTTCAGCAACGTGAGAGCCGGCGATGTCATAAAGACAAACTTCACACGTCTGGCCGACGGTACGGGTTGGATTTCCTACAAGTATCAAGACAAATCAGACAATTGGGCATGGAAAGACTATCCCGCTTCAGACGAGGGCGACAATGCCAACAAAGGCTATACTGCTACGGGAGAAACACTCACCGTTACAGAGGAAATGGTTGACAATCTGAAGACCTACGGATTGTTCTTCTATTGCAAGAATGTGAATATCACCTCAGTAGAGCTGATTCCCATTCAGGCTGAACCTGATCCTCGTTCAGATTTGTCTTTGGATAATCTGGGTTCAGGTTGGTCGGCTACCTACGATGCAGAAACCCACACCATTACTTCCGAAGGTGGCGGTAAAGGCTGGTGGCTCAGTGCAAAGGACTTCTCTTTCTACGACTATCTTGTCATCCAGTTTGACCCTGCTATTAAGAATGATGGTAAACTGGTTGTAGAGTATAACGATGCCGATGCTTCCAACACGAATTTGGTGATAGGTCAGAAGACCATTGTCGTGCCACTGTCGGAAGAGGGAAAGAGCAGCGTAAAGCAGATTTACATACAGGGATCAGCCGGCAGCACTTACACTCTGTCTGCTGCCTATGTGGCCACCGAAGCATATATAACTGAAAATGGAGTTGAGAATGAAGTGGAAGAGGTTGAGGTCGATCCTTTCTTCGAGCTAAATCCTGCCAATGCAACAGCAGGATGGGGTGAGAGAACCTACGACACGGAGACCTTTGAAGGTACAATCGTCGCCGACAATGCCGCCAGCGGATGGTGGATAGGCGGGGACTATTCTAACTACGACAAGGTGTATGTAGAGATGTCGGCCATCAACATTCCTCAGCATGAGGTGGAAGGCGAAATGAAGCCGGGTTATGCACAGCTGAGCGTGCAGTGCGCCAATGATGCTGGTGAGGGCGTATTCAGTTCGTGTCCCTTTGACACGCATCTGTATGCCGTGGTCGACCTCAACGAGTTCAAGAACAAGGTCAACCAGATTGTCATCCAGGGCTCTGCCGGCGTGACCTTCACCATGCTGAAGGCCATCGTCTGCACCAACGAGTACTACGAGGAGAACATTCTCCCGAACCTTCCCGAGGATCCCGCTCCTGCAATGCCGACGGCTATACAGACCATTGGCAGCGAACAGGCCGACGGCGCATGGTATACGCTGCAGGGTGTGCGCGTAGCAGCTCCCGTGAAGGGCGTGTATATCCACAACGGAAAGAAGATGGTTTTGAAATAACAAACCATTTCATTTAACTCAATTATAATTTTATTTACTAATGATGGCCGCTCCCGTGAGGAAGCGGCCATTTTTGCTTCGTTTAGTTTTCCTGGCTGTTTCAATAAAAAAATCTGCCAAATGAATTCATTTTATTTGGCAGAAAAAGTGCATTTATTTGGCAGAAAAAAAAGAACAACTCCATAGGAACTGATGAGCAGGAGTACTGTGATAAAACACTGAAAAAAACGAATGAGATCACCAACAGGAGCGTAGACGAAGGCTCGTATTACCAGCCTCAGACGGAAACGTTAAAAAAGAATTAAACATTATTAACGACTTGTGCCCCTAAAGTGTTGATAAATGACAAAATAGTATTGCAAGAATTGGCCGAAAAGTGTTAATTTTGCATGCGAATCATAACCTACTATTATTGAAAACCTTCATGATGAAAAAACTCGTCTGCGCACTCTTCCTGTGCGTCTTCCTGTTGCCCGTAGAAGCTCAGATACGGGGGAACAACATCACTGTAACCGTGACACCCGACCATAAAGACTGGAACTACCGGGTGGGAGAAAAGGCAAACTTCGTGGTCAACGTGCTTCGTTCGGGCACGCTGATAGACAATGTCATTGTGGACTACGAGGCCGGTCCCGAGATGTATCCCGACGTGAAGAAGCAGGGCATCACACTGAAAGACGGAACAATGCGCTGGACGGGCACCATGAAGAAGGCAGGCTTCTACCGGCTGAAGGTGACGGCCCATGTGGACGGCCGCGACTACAGCGCCTGGTGCACCGCCGCATTCAGTCCGGAGCAACTGCACCCCACCACCGAGAATCCGCAGGACTTCGACGCTTTCTGGAGCCAGGCCATCAACGAAGCCCGGCAGACACCGCTGCAGCCTACACGGCGCCTGCTTCCTGAGCGTTGCACCGAGGAGGTGAACGTCTATGAGGTGAGCTTCCAGAACATACGGTGGGGCAGCCGCACCTACGCCATCCTGTGCATCCCCACCAAGCCCGGCCGCTATCCTGCCTTACTGCGCGTGCCCGGTGCCGGAGTCCGTCCCTACGAGGGCGACAAGTGGCTAGCATCGAAAGGCTGTGTAACACTGGAGATCGGCATTCACGGAATACCCGTCACCATGCCTCAGCAGGTGTACGACGACCTGCGGATGGGCGGCCTCGACGGCTACTGGGACTTCAATATGAACGACCGGAAGACCAACTACTACTACCGCGTAGTGCTGGGCTGCATCCGCGCCATCGACTACATCGAGACGCTGCCCGAGTGGAACCACAATGGTCTGGGCGTGACCGGCAGCAGTCAGGGCGGCTTCCTGTCTTATGCCACGGCGGCACTCGACAAGCGTGTCACGTGCTATGGCGCCGTGCACGCCGCGCTCTGCGACCACACCGCATCGCTCAAGGGCATCGCCTGCGGTTGGCCACATTATTTCTATGGACAGAAGAATCCCGACATGAAGAAGGTGGAGGTGTCGCGCTACTATGATGGCGTCAACTTTGCGCGCCGCATCACATGTCCCGGCTACATCTCGTTTGGCTACAACGACGATGTGGTGCCGCCCACGACAGCCTATGCCACCTACAACGAACTGAAAGCCGAGAAAAAGCTCAGCGTTTACCAGCAGACGGCACACTTCTGGTATCAGGAGCAGTGGGACGAGTGGAACGCGTGGCTGTGTGAGAAGCTGGGCATAGAGTAGGCGAGACCCACCCCAACCCTCCCAAAGGAGGGAGTTCAGAGAAGGAAGAAGAAGGGGAACGGTAGGAATGGGAGGAAGAAAAGTGATGTAGGGAAAAGAAAAAACTATAAAATAAATAAGTAAGAAGAATGAAAAAGAATTTGTTAATGGTTATGATGGCAGCATCAATGGTTGCATGCTCGGCTACGAAACCTGCTGAACCGGCGAAGACACCAGCCCAGCAGCTCATTGACCGCCTTGACACCCTGCTGCAGAAAGGCATCATGTATGGCCATCAGGACGACCCGATGTATGGCCTCACATGGGAGTATAAGAACGACTCGAGCGACGTGAAGAACGTTTGCGGCGACTATCCGGCCATCATGGGCTTCGACCTGGGCGGCATCGAGATGGGCGACCGAAAGAACCTCGACAGCGTGCCCTTCACCCGCATGACCGAGGAGGTGAAGAACCACTATCGCCGGGGCGGCATCGTCACCCTGAGCTGGCACCCGCGCAATCCCGTCACCACCATCGAGGGCGGCGGATGGGCCGGGCAGAAATTCCCCGAGGGAACAGCCTGGGACGTCACCGACTCGGCCGTGGTGAAAAAGATACTGCCCGGCGGCGAGTGCCACGAGAAGTTCCAGTCATGGATGCAGCGCGTGAGCGATTTCCTGGCTACGCTGACCACCGACGACGGACAGAAGATACCCATCATCTTCCGTCCCTGGCACGAGAACTCGGGTTCTTGGTTCTGGTGGGGCGAGAAACTCTGCACCGTTGACGAGTACAAAGCCCTCTGGAACATGCTTCAGGACAAGCTGAAGGCCGATGGCTTCGACAATCTTGTGTGGTCCTATTCTCCCGGCATGCAAGACTCTCTGACCGCCGAAAGGCTGCTGGACCGCTACCCCGGCGACGACCGTGTGGACATGATCGGTCTGGATGGCTATCAGTGGAAACCCGAAGAGAAAGAACAATTCATAGAGCGCGGAAAGCAGAATCTCACCGTGCTCTGCCAGGTGGCAAAGGAACACAACCTCATTCCGGCCCTCACCGAGTGCGGCATGAAGAACATGACCGAGCCCACATGGTGGACATCGACGCTGCTGCCCACGGTGAAGGACTTCCCCATCAGCTATCTGCTCACATGGCGCAACTATAAGGACGAGTGGTTCGGACCCGCACCGTCGAAGCCCGATGCTTCCTATTTCCGCGACTTCCATGCAGACGGCAAGACGCTGTTCCTGAAAGAGATACAATGACACACTGAAAGAAAAGAAGAGAAACAAATTAAAACGAACGTATATATATATGAGTGATTTCAAAGAAAGAGTGGCCGCACTGCGTGCGCATCACGAGCAGTTGCTGACCCGTAAGAACGAACCCCTGGAGTGGGGCAACGGCATCTACGACAAGTATAAGTTTCCAATCCTGACCGCAGAGCACACGCCGTTGGAGTGGCGCTACGACTTCTGCGAGAAGGACAACCCCTACCTGATGCAGCGCATCATGATGAATGCCACGCTGAACAGTGGCGCCATCAAGTGGGGCGACAAGTACGTACTTGTAGTGCGAGTGGAGGGTGCCGACCGAAAGAGTTTCTTCGCCGTGGCCGAGAGCCCCAATGGCATTGACAACTTCCGGTTCTGGGACGAGCCTATCACCATGCCCGACGACGTGGTGCCTGCCACCAACATCTACGACATGCGCATCACACGCCACGAAGACGGCTGGATCTATGGTATCTTCTGCGCCGAGCGCCACGACGACTCGCAGCCCGGCAACCTCAGTGCTGCTACTGCCACCGCAGGCATAGCCCGCACCAAGGACCTGAAGACGTGGGAGCGCCTGCCCGACCTGAAGACCAAGTCGCAGCAGCGCAACGTGGTGCTCCATCCCGAATTCGTCGATGGCAAGTACGCCCTCTACACCCGTCCGCAGGATGGCTTCATCGATACTGGTTCGGGCGGAGGCATCGGCTGGGCACTGGTTGACGACATCACCCACGCTGAGGTGAAGGAAGAGAAAATCATCAACGCGCGTCACTATCACACCATCACCGAGGTGAAGAATGGCGAGGGACCGCATCCCATCAAGACACCGAAAGGATGGCTCCATCTGGCCCACGGCGTGCGCGCCACGGCCGACGGTCTGCGCTACGTATTATATATGTATATGACCGCCCTCGACGACCCCACACGCGTGATAGCGCAGCCTGGCGGCTTCTTCCTGGTGCCCGAAGGCGACGAGTATCTGGGCGACGTGATGAACGTGGCCTTCGCCAATGGCTGGATAGCCGATGAAGATGGCAAGGTGTTTATCTACTATGCCTCGGCCGACACACGCATGCATGTGGCCACCAGTACCATAGACCGGCTCGTGGACTACTGCATGAACACGCCGCAGGACGGGCTCTTCACCGCCGCCAGCGTGGAGACCATCAAGAAACTCATTCAGAAAAACCGAAACAACAGATAACCGAAAATGGCAAGCATAAAAGAAAAAATCGGCTATGCGCTTGGTGACGCAGCCGCCGGAGGCATCACGTGGAAAATCATGTCGATTGCCTTCCCTCTTTTCTTCACCAATGTATTCGGACTGACCTTTGCCGACGCTGCCACGCTGATGCTCGTCGCCCGTATGTTCGATGTGGTCACCGACCCGCTCATGGGCAGTCTGGCCGACCGCACGCAGTCGCGATGGGGCACCTACAGGCCGTGGCTTATCTTCGGAGCCATCCCGTTCGGCCTGGTCTTTGCCCTGCTCCTCTACACACCCGACTTCGGACCTGTGGGCAAGCGCGTGTGGGCTTACTCGCTCTACCTGCTCATGATGGCCTTGTACACAGCCGTCAATGTGCCTTACGGATCGCTGCTCGGTGTGATGACCGACGACGACAATGAGAAAAACCAGTTCTCGTCCTATCGCATGGTGGGCGCTTATGCCATGGGCTTCATCACCCTGTTGTCGTTCCCCTATTTGCAGAAGTACGTCGGCGGAACGCCGCAGCATCAGTATGCTGTGCTGGGAGCCTTCTTCGGAGTGATAGCAGCCGCCGGCACATTGGCGTGCGGCCTGCTCACCAAGGAACGCCTGAAGCCAGTTCGCGCCGAGAAATTCTCTTTCAAGCCCTTTGCCGACCTCTTCCGCAACAAGCCCTGGATTATCCTTACGCTCATCGGCATCTGCACCAACTTCTTCAACGGCTTCCGCTATGCCGTGGCGGGCTATCTGTTTGAATACTGCCTGAAGGGCGACGTTACCGTGAGCGGACTCATCATCAACTACACCGTGTTCATGACGTTCGGCGAGCTGACCTGCATGATCTTCGGCGGCGTGTCGCCCAAGTTCACGCAGTGGATGGGGTCAAAGCGGAAAGCTTTCCAGGTAGCGGCCATCATCTGTCTGGTGTTCTCTGTGGGCTTCTTCTTCATACCTATGGATCCCGCCTACATCTGGGTGATGGTGGCACTTGTGGTGCTCACCTCCATCGGCATCGGGCTCTATTCGCCGTTACTGTGGTCGATGTATGCCGACGTGGCCGACTATGCCACCGAAAAGAACGGCACCTCTTCTACAGGACTGATCTTCTCCTCGGGAACCATGGCCCAGAAGTTTGGCACGGCCATCTCTGGCTCGCTGGTGGCTTTGTTCCTCGGCATTGCCGGCGCCAGCATGATTACCGACGAGATGGGCAACACCAGTGTGGACCCGGCCAGCATCACCGATTCCGTGCTTAGCATGGTGTGGAGCCTCTTCTCGATCTTCCCAGCTGTCATCGCGGCCATCATCATTGTGCTCACCTATATCTATCCTATCAAGAAATGAGACACGAGGTGGAGCAACTCAAGCAGGAGGTGAAGGATGTGCTGGAAAACAACATCCTCAGTTTCTGGATGCAGAAAATGGTGGACCGCGAGAACGGGGGCTTCTACGGCCAGATGACCGGCGAGGGCCAGCTGGTGCCCACGGCCGACAAGGGAGGCATACTGAACGCGCGCATCCTGTGGTCGTTCTCGGCGGCCTACCGCGTATTGCGCAAGCCCGAATACCTGGAGATGGCCACGCGCGCCAAGGACTACATCATCGAGCATTTCGTCGACAATGAGTTTGGCGGAACCTACTGGAGCCTCGACTATCTGGGACAGCCAAAGGACACGAAGAAACAGTTCTATGCCATCGGCTTCATGATCTATGGTCTCTCTGAGTATGCGCGGGCCACGGGCGACCGCAATGCCCTCGACTATGCACTCCAGCTCTACGAGTGCATCGAGGAGCATTCGCTCGACAAGGTGAACAACGGGTACATTGAGGCCTGCACACGCGAGTGGGGCGAGATAGAAGACATGCGGCTCTCAGAGCTCGACGCCAACTATCCGAAATCGCAGAACACCCACCTGCACATCATAGAGCCCTACACCAATCTCTACCGTTGTCTGAAGGAACAGGAGGCTGCGAAGCTGTGCAACTATGTACCTGCCATCGGCGCAGTTCTTCCCGTGGACATTGCTGTTCCCAGGGAGACCGTCGACAGGGTGGAGGCATCGCTCCGCAACCTCATCGACATCTTCACCGATCGCATCCTGAATCCTGAGACCCATCATCTGGACCTCTTCTTCGATATGGACTGGACGCGCGAGGCCGGACGGCTAGAGAGCTACGGACACGACATAGAATGCTCGTGGCTGATGCACGAGGCTGCCCTGGTGCTGGGCGATGATAAGGTGCTGAGAAAGGTGGAACAAGTGGTGCAGATGGTAGCGAAGGCTTCGGAAAAGGGCCTCAATGCCGATGGTTCCATGGTGCATGAGGCCAACCTCGACACAGGATACGTGGACACTGACCGCCACTGGTGGGTGCAGGCAGAGAACGTTGTGGGGTGGGTGAACATCTACCAGTACTTCGGCGACGAGGCTGCGCTGCAGAAAGCACTCAGCGGATGGCAGTACATCAAGGACAACCTCATCGACCGAGAAGGAGGGGAATGGTGGTGGAGCCGCGACCCTGAGCGCAATATCAACCGCCGCGACGACAAGGCAGGTTTCTGGAAATGTCCCTACCACAACAGCCGAATGTGCCTCGAGATTCTGGAGAGACAGTTCGGCTAAACTGCCAGATGGCGCAAAAAAACTAGAGATCTTTTGTCAAAAGTGCCACTTTTCGCAAAAAATCTCTAGTTTTTTTATTGCCATTCTGCCAGAGTGTATCAGTAGAAACGCCAAAGGAAACTTGTCAATCTGTTATGTTTACGTTATAGAACACAGAGACACGTAGACACGGAGTTTTTTTGTCATACAAAGAAAAGCCTCTGTGGTTCTATGTTCTTTCACTATATCAACATCTTGTTTCTATTTAAACGGGCAGATTGTCATATCCGCCAGCAAATCCTTAGACTTTGTTTTT
>OCTW011427428.1_pt1 | contig 35909 bp, 8 predicted proteins | sample 1539671 | NCBI WGS metagenome assembly OCTW01 (sample SAMN02144230, study PRJEB22623) | gut metagenome | biome: sheep rumen | host: Ovis aries | place: New Zealand
CTGAACGGTCGATCTGCACTGACTTCTTTCCCTGTGAGTTTGGCTCCGTCTTGCTCTGGAACCATACCAGATCCATCGTCTTGTCTATTGCCTGGGCGAACTTGTCTGTCGTCATCGTCTCGTTGCTGTTGCCGTTGATCGTGTACTGGATCTTCTCGTCATTTGGTGCCTCTGGTATCGGATTGACGATCACCTCATATTCGTGCAGATCTCCCTTACAGCCTGTCTTGTTGTCCACCAGCTGGTAGCTGAATGTACCACCATCTTTTGACTCCAAGCCCTCAAAGAACTTCGCGTCCAAGTCATCTCCCAGCGATGTGCCGGACAATGTATCTGACCCCTTCCACCAACGAATAGTGTAGTCGGACGCAGAACCCTTCGTCAACTCCATGTCCACCAAATCCTTGCCTTCGCCCTGGCAGAACTCTGCCTTCGGGTTTCGGAACTCAGCGTCGGGAACAGGATCAGCAATGATAATTATCTCAGCCTCTTTCATACATCCTGTCTGGCCTGGATAATCCGCATCCTCAGATGTAAGTTTTACAGAAAGACCTTTTTCTGTAGCGTCTTCCCAAGAAATCACCAATTCATCCGCCACAGCTCCAGGAGTTGGAGTTTTTGCGACACCATCAAGAGACCACGTCATCAAGAAATTAGAATAAGGATCTCCCTTTTCCGTAGTAGAAGTCACATCATTGGAATTCAAAGTGACACTTTCACCTTTACAAAGATGAATTGTTTTCTTTTTGTTTTCAACGACAGCTTTCTCCGATGATATAATCTCGACATCCTCGCTTGCAGTACAAGTAGGGCAATCTATAGTAACCGTAAATATCTCAGAGATTGAATAATTTACACAGTTATCGTCCGTAGATACCATTCCTGGATCATTCACAAACTTTTCTGCTGTTGCATCCTGAGCAACAACAACTCTCATATAAATTTTTTCAGGATCATTGAAGTCTTTTGTTATATCATCAGAATTAAAATTGAAATTTATGATCTTATTATCCTTACCTTCAATTTTTTCAATTTCAATCTGATCATATCCCATTTTCTTAAGATGCTTCCAATTTTCTTTATCTATACTATATTGAAGGACAAAATAAGGTTCATTCATAAAGAAATCCCAAAGAAGATTTGTGACAGGAACCTTAGCGATCAAGTCAGCTCCACTACAAACTGTAGTATCTGAAGTCAAATCTCCAATTTTATAATATGCAGAAATTTCTGGAGGAGAACATGTCATGAATTTTATATCATCAATCAAAAGGTCATTTCCATGTTTCCAAAAATCCATATCATCACATCTGTTTCCACAATCCGCCACAATCTGCATTATAACAGAAGTTTCGTTTTTTAATTTGAAATCTTTTATTTCACATTTTATCCAGCCACCTCCAAGAGATGCTTGCACATTCGGTTGCGACGCAATGATTTCATTTGTAGTTGCAGAAAGAAGATTGATAGTCACCAATGGTGAGTTCTCTGGTTTAGAATCCGGTCTATTAGGATCATCCAGATTTGCAATATAGCACTCAAAATTCAGCTCTTTATCCTCACAAAGATTTTTAACCTCATATTCAAAAACAGGACCTTTATAACCCTGTCCACCTCCTACCGCCACCGTATTATTGACATTAATAAACAGACAAGCACTATTCTCAATTCCAGATAAAATACTTGTATGATCATTAGTAACTCCCGTAAACCAATTAGCAGAAGAGTTAATATCATACTCACCTTGTCCCATACTAAATCCGTTAATATTAGGAACTAGTACAGCATAAGAACCATCTTCCACACTACCTGTCCAATCCATATCATGGTAAGGCAAATCATAATCAAGACTAGTACGATGTGCTTTATGATCTCCTTTAGTCAATTGATGAACATTTCCCTTCGTATCGACATGTGTATAAGGTGCTGTAAAGTATCCATAATTTTCTTCGTAAACGACCTTACGAGAAGCAGGTGCACCATTCACTACACAGCAATCAATTGTTTTAATAGACAATGTATTACTTTCTTGTCCATCTACAAAAGCGCGATACATAGTCGATTTCGTAATCTCTTCTCTGGCCGCCGCAGTAGTTGACAAAGTCTCCCATTTATTTCCGCCATCTGTCGATTTTTCCCATTTGACAGACACATTACCATAATTTCTATCTAGAGTCAAAGAAACCTGTTCCCCAGTACAAATCTCATCTCCAGATGGAGAAAATGCACGAGGGCTAAAGCATCCTGTAACTTCAACATCCTTTATGGCAAAAGGAATTGTAGCATTGTATCCTGTAATCAATGACACGCTCAATGACTTCGATCCCGCTGGCACTGTGCTTGTATATGTATAAGTCACACACCCATCCATCACTGTCAATTTTGCACCTTTTTGACTATAATCGTGTGAACTTTGTGTTCCTCCATCTTCAAACTGCCCATATTCATTAGGATTAACGCCAATAGAAATATCATTAAGCGTTATCTTATCAATACCTGAATTATATAAATCATATTTTTTTATTCCAGGCCAATCTGGATTTAGAACATTACACAAAGTATATTTGACCGTAAATTCAGTTTTTTCTTTTGCATTAGGGACTTTTATAGTAAATAACTTCTTATTTGCTCCAGCTTGTTTGTTACCAAGATGATTAACAACCAACATATCCCCATCCATATCCTTAAACATCAAAGTATCAGGGTCATAATCTTTGCCACTTTTCAATGTTTCATCAGCAACCTGAGCATTCAACTTAAATGGATTTGATGTCAATGCGTAATTCAGATTAGGAGATTCAAAATCCGTCAAATCTTTTGTGAATTGTAAATCAGAAGACAATGATATTCCGCTTGGTCCATTAGTAAAAGCATCTGCAAAATCATAATATTGCCATGTAGCAGCATCTCCTGTTGCCTTAAAACTAGTACTTCCTAGATTACTATCGCAATCCTGTCCCTGTGCAGACAAGAATAATCCGCACAAAGTAGCCAAAGATAGAAATCTAAGACCGAATATATCCTTTCCCATAATTTTCAACGTTTTCAACATATTTATATACCCTATTATAAAATTACCCTATTAAAGGACAAAATTATAATACAAGTCCACAATTCAAAAAAAAGATAACCATAAAAGAAGACAAAACATGTCATTAAACACAAAAGGAGACGATTAAATACATCTCCTCTTATTAAAAATCAATTGTCTGTTGGTATATCACTCAATCTGTCGACGACAACAATATCCTCTTTATTGTCGACAGCCACATCATTACCTTTAACAAAAGCCATTGTTTCTACCATTGCAATTTCTAGTGGCAGTCCAAGAGCCTCGCAAAGGAAAAGTATTGTAGCTGAAGAATCTTCATTCAAATCAGCTGTAGTCAGCATCATCTCAATCACCATTTTCAACACATCACGACGACTGTCTTCTGGCACCTGTTCACCGACAGAGGCAATATAACTCGTCACTTCATCATCTTCCATTGGAGCCTGCTTTGCAATCTGTTTGTCAACAGCACGTCTGAAGACATCAGGTTGCTGGGCAAAATCAGCGGCGATTTTCTCCACCAAGTCTTCTTTTTCCTGCGGCACATCAAGTTCAGACCAGAATGTAGCTGCACAAAACACCGCAAGTTGATCTCCGAAATTTATCATAAGCATAAAAAACAAAAGCCACTCAACGATCTCTCGGAGTGGCTAAAATATCATATCTCACTATTTATTCCTGCTCTGCACCGAAAGCTGGAGCCTCCTCAACAGGAGCTGATGGAGTCTCTACTTTTGACTGATAGTCGATTTCCTCTACTGCCTCACCACCTTTGCTTCCTACAAAGTGAGTTGCCAATACTGACAATACAACCAAAGCACCCCACAATGACCAAGTCAATTTTTCGATAAAATCAGTAGTTTTTTGAACACCAGCAATCTGATTTGCACCTCCAAATCCAGACAAAAGTCCACCACCTTTTGAGTTTTGAACTAGAACAACACAAATCAGCAAAACTGAAATAATCAAAATAAAGATAATAATAGCTACGTATTCCATATTATGTTACAAATTTTTTATCAATTTCTCCAAAAATGCAATTTGGTCTGCAAAGTAAACACTTTTTTCTGGATTTTTATCCATCAACTTGCGAAAAGTTTTAATTGCCTTCTCATATTTATGCTGTTTTACATAAATTTTTGCCAAAGTTTCAGAAAAAAGTTCTTCTGCAGGTTGAAACAAGACCTGTTCTGATCCATCATCCTTCACATCAGAATCATGCAATTGAGAAGACGGTGCAAAATCTCCAAGATTAATTTTTGGACCTTTTCGCAAAGATGATGCTCCTTTCATCAATGATTCCAAAGTATCTGATCCTATCAGGTCTCCTGTATTCTCATCTATATCCGGACGTTGCTCCAATTCCTGCAAAATATCTACAGGTTGGAGTGTCTGCGTTGCCTCACGATTAGTTGTGACAGGGACATCCGGCTCTGATTTATATGTTTGTTTGTCGTCTCCAACTTTTGAGAGAGTTTGGAACAACAGCCGTCTGTCAAAGATTGAAAAAGAAGAGTTTTTCAACTCCTGCAAATATCGCACGTCCACACGTCGCTTCAACTCTTGAAGATAAAGCAAACGAAATGATGATACAAAAGGATATTCCACCGTCAACATCTCCAAATCATGGAAGTCGGCGGCCGCATATTTAGATCCTGCAAAGAATGCCCTGAAATCACTCATAATCCATTACCAATTTGCGACGGTAGCGTTAAAAATCTGATCTATAAGTTCATTTATGATCGTCTCACACAACTCCTCCTGAACCTGATTGATTGTCTGAGTATTTGAAAATTCCTGATATGAGCTAAAACTACGTTCAAAATTTTCTGATGAGTTAGACCTGTTCACAAAAACGACCCTAACAACCACAGTCAAACGAGTCATAGTTGAAGAACCAGAAGAATTGATAGCACTTGGAGACAAAGAATAGCCTGTTATTTCTCCAGATATCTGAAGATCTCCATTTTTAGGAACCTGATTAAGGCTTGTCTTAGACGAGAATGTCTCCTTTAATTGTTCTGTGAATGTAGGAGCGAGAGCCGGATATACCAACGTCGCTCTGTTCGGGAAATTCGCGATCGAAATAGTTTTAACCTTGGTATAATCAAGAGAAGAACCCGTAAAACTATACGACACCGTGCAAGCCGGCAAAAGCGACAAAGCCAGAATTAAAATCAAAAAAAATTTTAATTTACTCAAGTCCATATTCCTTAATCTTTCTATATAACGTACGCTCAGAAATATTCAGTTCCTTTGCCGCAGCACGTCGTTGATTTCCATGTTTTTCCAACGCGCGACGAATGGCATCCTTCTGCAAAGAATCCCAACGCAATGCGCTATCGTCAATCACTTCCACATCCTGAATGCTAGAGTCTCCCTTATCTATCATAGACGTCTTCGGGCCATCATCGGAATGCACATCATGCACAACAGGGACAGACGAGCCAGAAGACTGACGTATCACATTGTCGAAAGACTTTTTCAGCTCTCCAGATTCCAGATCAACATCATCAATTTTCACATGACCTTTGGAGACAAACTCATTAATCACATGTTTCAAATTGGCCACCTGCTTCTGCAAGTCAAACAGAACAGAATAAAGGAACTCCCTCTCCTGAGAATAAGAATGTCCACCCGACTCCTGAGTAGGAGACAAAATTGGCATATTATTATGATGTTCCTCTACAGGAATATAATTCAACAAAGTCTCTCTTGAAATCAGCTTGTTATCTTTTTCAAGAATAGAAATCTGATCCACAACATTACGCAACTGACGGACATTACCAGGCCAATGATATTGCAACAATGTGATAACAGCATCCTCAGTCAGGCGGACAGGTTTTGTAGAATATTTTTCAGCAAAATTAAGTGCGAATTTCCTAAAAAGAAAAGCGGCATCCTCTCCTCTTTCTCTCAAAGATGGCAATTGAATAGAGATTGTATTAAGACGGTAGTACAAATCCTCTCTGAACGTGCCATTCTTCACCGCCTTTTCCATATTTAGATTTGTAGCGGCGACGACGCGAACATTAGTCTTAATCGGTTTGGAAGAACCGACGCGTAAAAATTCTCCCGTCTCCAATACACGAAGCAATCTGACCTGAGTAGTCAATGGCAGTTCACCGACCTCATCAAGAAAAATTGTGCCTCCGTCAGCCACCTCAAAAAAACCTTTTCTTTCAGAGACTGCACCGGTGAAGGATCCCTTTTCATGTCCAAAGAGTTCCGAGTCTACAGTACCTTCTGGAATAGCTCCACAGTTTACAGGTATATACGGACCATGTTTTCTATCACTAAACTGGTGGATGATTTTAGGGAAAAACTCCTTTCCCACTCCACTCTCTCCAGTAACCAAAACAGAAAGGTCTGTTGAAGCAACTTTATATGCCACCTCAACTGCACGATTCAGACGATCATCGTTACCGATGATACCAAATCTATTTTTAATGTCTTGTATATCTTCTGGAGACATGATGCAAAAAAACTATTCTTTTTCTGGATTATGAGTTTCCTTCTTCGTCTGTTTACGAAGAGGGTTTGCCGAAAACTCAGCATAATTATTTCTTTTCTTGAATATATCGCAAGCCAAATAAAGAGCCGAACGGAATGAATCTTCCCTAACTTCTCCCACACCTGCCTTATCATAAGCTGCGCCATGAATAGGAGCGGTACGGATGATTGGCAAACCAGCAGTGAAGCTCACACCCATATCCTGAGCAATGGCTTTGAATGGAGTCAATCCCTGATCATGATACATTGCCAGCACAGCGTCGAAATTGACAAAATTGCCAGCTCCGAAGAAACCGTCTGCCGGATAAGGGCCAAAAGCCAAAACGCCATTACTATTAGCCTGACGAAGAGCTGGAATGATAATTTCCTGTTCTTCAAGGCCAAGAGTACCGTTGTCTCCAGCATGTGGATTCAATCCGAGAACCGCTATACGAGGGCGGACAATGCCGAAATCCTGAATCAAAGTTTTGTTCAATATCTGAAGTTTTGACACGATCGCATCCTCAGTGATCAAAGAAGAAACCTTGCTCAAAGGGCAATGAGACGTGAGGATTGCCACACGAAGCACATCACTGACCATCAGCATCACGCCCTTATCTTCAGGGGCAAATTTTTGTTCAAGATACTCAGTATGGCCAGGGAAATTGAATCTTTCAGCGTTAAGATTTTTCTTGTTGATAGGAGCTGTGACAAGAACATCAATCAAACCGTTTTTCAAATCTTCTGTCGCACGTTCCAAAGCAAGAATAGCAGCATCGCCTGCTTCCTCAGATTCTTTAGCCAATTCCACCTTAACGTCTTCTGAAATACAATTTATGACATTAGAGCGTTTGTCATTTGCCTCAAGCGGCGAATTAATGGCATTAAGGCTGAAGTTTTCAATTCCAAGAGCCTTTCTGTGAAAAGCCGCGACCTTAGAAGAGCCATAAACAATAGGAATACAAAAATCATTGATTCTTGTATCTACTAAAGTTTTTATTATCACTTCGTATCCAACACCGTTGATATCACCTTGAGTAATACCAACAACTATCTTTCCATCTTTCATAAATAATCATTAAGTGGCACAAAAATAAAGAATAATTACGCCAAAAGCAAATGCAAATAAAACAAAAAGCAGTCAGGAAACCCCGACTGCTTTTTATAAAGGTTCGAAACCCAAGATTACCAGTAAACGACTGGACAAGAGTAACGATAATGTTTAGGAGCCATAGCATACACGATAGAGAATTCATGCGACCATGAACCATTTGTCTTACGAGATGTAAACAAGTCGTAAGTATAGTATGCCTGAAGACCCTTATAGCTACCACCGATCATGAACGATACAGTGTTTAGTTTTGCATATTTGACACCATCTACCTCCGTATCGCGAAAATCATGACGATAAGCGACACCAAGCATCATGTGGCTAACGAAAGCACCGACATTGATACTACCAATGTTGTAATCACCCTGATGTTGGAAATTCAACGTACCCATGACATAGTTTTCCGCCTTACCTCTGTTACCCCACAAACCAGCAGAAGACTCTAGGTTGTGCATATAACGAGCATGGAAACTATAACGACGCGACAACTCTATAGCATCGTCATCCACAAAACCGTACCTTGGAGCGGAGATATGGTAGATAGCAGCACCTACACTTAATGTATTCTCCATCACATAAGCAGCACCGAAAGTAAAGTCAGGGAACACTGCCTTATCTTTCATGTTGTCATCCTCCAAAGAGTTGTCAAGAAGAGAACCATTCTGCCACTGGTCGCCATAAGCACCGTCTTCACCGACCTTCTTAATGAAGACTGCCGCAGTCAAACCAAGACGTACATAATGGCCTTCCGTGACCCTGATATTATGGCTATAAGTAAGACCCATCTCATGACTCTTATAATCCTGAGCCTGACCATCATACACATAGTGCACACCGACAGAGCTGACCAACTTATAGAAGTTCTGGTCGTATGTGATACGCATTGTCCTATACTCATTCTCAAGTTTAGGCCACTGCATACGATAGTTGAGGCCAGCTCTGTAGGCGTTAGATTCGCCTACGAAGCATGGATTTAGAGAGAATGGAGAAGTTGCATGACCACTCAATGTATAATCCATTTCCTGAGCTGGTTCGTTAGCCAAAATTGTAGTGGCAAATGATGCCATCAACATTAAAACACTTAACTTTCTCATTGCAAAAACCTCCATTATCTAATTAGTGTAATCTTACCTCTTTCCTCACCGCTCTTAGTGTAAGAGCCTACAGTCGACTTATATGTACAAGTCCATCCGTATACTCCAGGTGAACATAACTTACCTTTGAATGTTCCATCCCAAGCATCGCGCAAGCTATGACCTTCGAACACAACCTCACCAAGACGGTTGTAGATGATGAAGTCGAATTCAGAGATCCAATCACCGCCCTCAAACTGGAATTTATCATTCAAGCCGTTACCATCAGGAGTAAACTTGTCTGGAGCCCAAACATCTTTCCACTTGTAGATATGGCTTGAACTATCGTAAGCACATCCGTTCCAGTCTTTAGCATGAACTGTAACAAGGAATGAATCCTCAAGCACATCAAATGTATGCTTAACAGCCTTACCATTCAATATAGTGCCATCGCTGATTTCCCAAGTCCAATCTACATTGTAAAGCTCGCTTGAAGGAGTACGTCCTGACAAACTAACTGTATTGTAGTTCTCGTCAATCAAAGTTGGATTAATCACATACTTGATTGGCTCAAGAGTGTGAACCTTAATCCAGATTGAATCATGACCGACACACATGTTTGAATCAACACCTGAAACATATACCCAACCGCTATCACTTACTGAAGCAGCAAGTTCTGTCAAATCAGGATTATTGTTGACATCAGAAATAGCAGGATAAGAACTCCAATAATAAGTCTCAGCACCTGTTGCTGCGAAATGTATTGTATCACCCTGATTAGGACAAACAGCAGTTTTGCTTGCTTTTATTCTAACCTTAGGCAATGTCATCAAAGGTACAGTAACATTAACCTTAGTTTCACAGTTGTAGAAGTTATAACCAGTAACAGTGTAAGCCATAGGAGTCTCAATATTTGTTCCTCTTATCTCACCTACAGTATCACCAGTGTTCCACAAATAAGAGTCTGCACCTGATGCCACAACTGAATAATCGCTACCCTTACATACATATCCTTCAGTAGCAGAAGAACCCTCACCACCAGTAATTGAAACTGACATCACAGGAGATGGATTAACTGTCACTGGGAATATCTTTTCAGTACTACAAGAATTAGAGTGACCAATCAACTTGATAGGCAACACTGTTGGTTCTGTTGGAATAAATGCAAGGATCGAATTAGAAACCACTGTAGAATCAGGCAATACCCAATCATAAGTAGAAGCTCCTTGAGCAATCATCTGCAAACGAGCACCCTGACAGACAACAGAATCACCAATGTAACTCAAAGTTGGATTTGGATAAGTAGCAACAACGCCCATAGCCTTGTTAGTACATACCTCATTTTTAGCTGTAACATAGAATGTATCAGCCTTCATTACATGAGCAGTAATTGTATCACCGTAAGTGTTACCCATGATACCATTCTTTGAGCTCCAATAGAACTGATCAAATTCTCCATTAGATACCTGAGCAATCAGCTGTACAGAATCTCCCTCACAAACGATACCTGCAGAAGACTGAACATACAGATCAGGCATATCAAACACATTGATATTGATCTTCTCCATTGCCTTACATCCATTTTCATCAGTACCTGTAACCTGATAAACAGCATTCTTACGAGGTCTTACAGTAATTGTATCATTATTGTCACCAGAGCTCCAAACGTAGGTCTTAGCACCAAGGACATAAAGTGTTGTAGAATCACCCTGACAGATATTGTCATTACCATAGATACTGATACTTGGAAGTGGATTAACAATCACAGGAACCGACTTAGTCGAAGTACATCCGTAAAGTGATGTTCCAGATACGAAGTAAATAGTATCATGCTTAGGTTTGTCAATAAACTTGTTACCGACAGAACCGTCGCCCCATTGGAATGTCTTAGCACCGACACCAGCGACATTTAGAGAAAGCTTATCACCCTCACAAATTACAGTATCACCAGTGACTGTAAGAACAGGAGCAGCCTGCATCTTGACAACTCTTCTCGCTGTTGATATACATCCATTGATATCAGTACCGACAACCTCAAACAATGTCTGATCCTCAGTGATCATCTGAGTAACGACGTCACTCAAGCTCTGGACACCCTTAGTCCACTGATAGTTAACAGCACCAGTAGCCGTTAGAGTTGCGATATCACCCTCACAAACATAAGTGTTAGGACAATCAATAAATACCATCGGAGTATCACGAACTGTGATTTCGATTGGCTCAGATGCCGAACATCCATATTCGTCGTAACCTGTCAAGAATATAGTTGTGCTATATTTAGGTTTTGAAGACATGAACTGGTTGTTCTCACCAGAGACATCACCCATTGTCCAGCTATAGTTTTGAGCACCCTTAGCCTCAAGGTCAAGTGTTTCACCCAAACAGATTGGCTTGTTACCATCAGTCCAGATAACAGGAGTAGGACGAACATCCACTGTAATAGTAGCGTTATTCTTACATCCGTTAGCATCGTAACCCTCAACATAGTAAGTTGTCTGAGTCTTAGCAGTGTCGCCATAAGCATCCTGAGTAGACAATGTATCCTTACCTCTCATCCACAAGTAAGAGAATGCACCGTGAGCCTGAACGACAAACTGCTTGCCAGAACATACATAAGTGCCTTGCTGTCCACGGATATCAAGAGATACCTCAGGAGCATTAATCTTATTGACAGTATGAGATATTGAGTTAGAACATCCTGTATGAGTATTGTAACCAGTTACGATATAAGTTACAGTGTCAGTTACAAGAACCTTCAATGTATCTTCCATACCGTATGAATTACCTTTGTCATCTTTCCATACATAGTTGTCGAACGAATCCTCAAAGTCGCCATAAGGTATCAACTCTGCATAATCATTATCACAGACGTTGCGATCACCCTTCACGTAGATTCTTGGAGTGTTCAACACACGTACAGAAACCGTAATGTTACCAGGACAAGCCTCAGGAGCACTGATTCTTGAAACCTTAACCATGTAATCCTTATTCTGAGTAACAGAAGGGATTGTCAAAGTCTGGTCAACAGCCTTATCCTCAGCACTTAGATTCATCCAAGTGTACTTCAAATCCGAATTGTCAACGCCACCGACGAACGAAGATGCAACCTCAAGTTCAAGGTTATTAGTGCCATCACACAAGCTTACTGTATTGCCATTAACGACACCAGATGAAGCAGAATTCAAGTAAACATTTGGAGTTTCACGGACAGTAACAGGGACCTCAGTCTTGCCGACACAGCCTCTGTCATCACCGTATGCAGTATAGATACCGGCAGAAGTGACCTCATCGATCTGCAATGTAGCAGACTTAGACAATGTATCAGTACCACGCATCCAGAAGTAGTTAGCAGCACCACCTGCATTAAGAACCATATGTTCACCACGACAAACCGCAGTCACACCTCCAACAGTAATCTCAGGAAGTGCCTGAGTACGGATAGTGATAGAATCCTTGCTCTTACATCCAGTAACTCTATCTGTGATATTAACCACATGTTTCTCTGGATTCATATCATTAGCTCTCAAGAACAATGTATCAAGGCCAGACTTAGTATCCCACATGTAGCTGTAATCACCCTCCAAACGAGGAGAGACAACCACCTTGTAGTCACTGCCAAGACAAGCAGCCTCATTATCACCCTTGACTCCACCAATAGTGTTGAACTGAACACTTGGAAGATTGTTAACCGCAACAGTGAAATACTGTCCACGTTCACAACCGTTAGTACCCTTGACATTAACAAGATATCTTGTAGTCACCGCAGGGCTAACTTTCAAAACATTTCCAACTGTACGTTCTGCATCATCCCAAGTATACTCAGCTACATTTACAGCCTGAAGATCAAATACCGCAGTATCAAGTTTACAGATACTTGCTGTATCTCCACCCATTCTGTTAGTTGCAATTGGAGCATACTCTACAACAACTGGAACAGCGATAACAGACTCACATCCGTTAGTGTTTCTTGCATAACCAAGATAAGTTTCAGCCTCAGTAGCCACAACGTGCAATGCACTTGTTCTAGACACTGTATCATTAGCCTTCATCCACCAGTTTTTGATCATAGCTGTAGTTGTATCCATGATACTAATGTTGAATGGGACATTCTCACAAACCACAACCTGACCTTCAACATCCTTACCTAGGGCGAATGCCTTCAATCCTGGAGCTGCCCAACCTACAAGATCAACATCCTGGAAGACGCGACAACCACCGTCGTAAGCAGAAACCTTAATCTTCGACTGCTGACCTTCCGTACGGAATGTATATGACAACGAATCACCTGTTCTATTGATCAAGCCATCCGCACTTGTCCAAGTATAGCTGTACTTGTCGTCTGGATTATCAGGAACAGCCTTCAACAACAATGAATTTCCAACACAAGCGGCACGTTCACCGTCGATCTGGAACTCAGGACTCTTAACATATCCATAATGGAAATCCTTAGTTGTTGTACATCCTGTTTCTTGGATCTTAACAGCGACACTATAAATATTATTCAAAGAATCCTCAATTGGACGCTCTGCGATAACATTATGCAATGAATCTGCATTTTCAATAAATCCACGATTGTTATGCTCCTTCATCGACCAATTGTACAACAAAGTTCCATATCCACTTGCAGCAACAACCATATCTTGAGCCTCACCACGACAAGGGACTGTATCTGACAACAAGAACAATGTTGGTTTCTGGTTCATATCAAGAACAAAGTCAACCTGAGTCTGACATCCGCTCAAATAACCTGTAGCAGTGAATGTCATAGGACCGTTTGGACGGATCTTGTAGACATCCTCCTTAGACAATGTGTCATTAGCTAATGTCACCCACTCAAATGAAGAAGCACCAGTCAAACGAAGTGAAAGTGAATCACCGTCACAGAAAGGAACTCTAAACTTACTGCTTGCAGAATCATAAGGGATATTTCCACCCAAAAGTGGAGAATCATAGTAGCTAGCATTCAAAAGCAACTTAGGAGCAGCCACAACATTAACCTTGAATGAATCAGTAGTAGTACAACCATAAGGATCAGTCACTGTACAAGGGAACACCTGATATGCAGGCTGAACTATAGGGTTGATAGTCTGAGCTGAGATCGACTCTGTAGACCAGTAATAAGTGACATTAGGAACTGTTGAATGAGCGGTGATAGTAGCCTGATTATTTCCACAAACAACAGAATCTCCTGTGAATGTCAAGTTTGGAGAACGACGAACATTTACATAATATGTTGTCGGAACTGAAGAACATTTACCATTCGATCCTACGACCACCACAGGAGCAACAGCACCTGCATCATACTTAAATGAAGTTTTGAATTCAGCGCTATTGTTCTGTTCATTGTGCTGCCATACATAAGATTCAGCACCAGCAGCTGTGAATGTGTATTCTACACCGTCACATACATTTTGATTACCATAGATAGTCAACTCTGGCAACTGATCAACCTCCTGCTTGTACGCCTTCTTAACAGAACATCTTGTACCATGCTTAGTTACGCTTGTACCAGTAACCTCAAACTGAGTTGTCTTTTCCAAGATATAATTAGTAAGCTCAGCTGCATCAATAGTAAGATCTCTAATCGGATCATACCAACTGTACTGGTACAATGCATCTTGAACATTAGACTTTGTAACCAAAGTTACTTTCTGACCTGCACAAATTGGATCTGTCAATCCATCCTTTCTTGCAACACTGAAGTCTGGATCTGGAGTTGGTGTCAAGACTGTTTCAATTGGGTTACTTTCACAACCAATAGAATCATAACCAACAACCTTAACCTTAACTGGATCGTTAGCAACATAGATCTTTCTCGAAGTTCCGAAACCGAGCAATTGCTCATTTGCAGGATCTGTTATATCATACCACTGATACTTAACAGCACCGTCAGCTACAGCTTCACCATAAGAATTAGCACATGGTTCAAGCTCACCCAATGTTTTATCAACGATGATAATAGGAGAAGGGCGAACCTCAACAGGCATCTCATAGAAGCTACTACACTTAGTCGCGTCACTAGTGATTACAACAGAATAAACTGTTTTCTCACCCCTAGGGCCTACCTTATAAGTAGGATATGTTGTTGTAACAGTCTTCGATGGATCATCAGGATCGATATTACTCCATACATAAGTCATAGGACCAGTCTCATTGTTTGGAGTAACATTTAATGTTGTACTATCTCCACTACATACAGCCTTATCATATGAAGGATATGCCTGAGGAGCGTTCTTAACTTCCAAACGGAACTGTAGACGATCCACACAAACACCACTCTCTACATCAACCATGTAATTACCAGACGCTTCTGGATGGAATGTATACTGGTTTGTAGCAGTCTTAACCTCTTCACCATTTGGCAAATACCATGTGTATGGATTGTTCTGTCCAGAAACATTCGCATCTGGTTTGATATGACTAGTTCCTTCTTTTGAAACCTCCAAAGTCACATCTGAATTCTGACAAGCTACAGGATCACCCTGATACTGAAGAGCTTGATGTTTCTGTACATCTACAGGATAAACGATTGTAGAAGCACAAGGGTACTGCATATCACTTGACTTCAAATCCAAACGTACAACCAAAGGTTCATCTGTCATCTGCAGGTTGAACATAGGTGTTCCCTCTGAAGTTTGAGGTAAAGACTCTGTTTGTTCGTTATTCCAAACAGTCCACTTAATATTTGTATACTTAGGATTATTATTCTCCAAATAATCCTTAATCACAAATTCTGAAGAGCCATTCTCACAAATAATCTCAGGTGCTGTAACATTCGGGCTTGGAGCTGAAATTGTATTAATCTCGAATGTTGTAGAATTAGTACATGTAGTACTCTCATCCTTAACCATCAACGATACTGTAGTAGTACCATTTGCAGAAGGCTCACATTCAAACTTATTACCTACATAGCCAGAAACTGTGTTTCCACTCCATGTGTAAACATAGTAAGGAATATTAGCACCCTCCAATACTATTTGGTCATTAGCACAAATAGTAGCGGTACCATCATCATTTACACCAGTCACATTAATAATTGGCTTGTCGATTGGAGTAGCAATGAAGCTTGTAGAACGATAGCAAAGTTCTTTTCCATCAGCATCATACAAAGATCCATAAACCTTAAAGCTACCTCGCTTACTTACAGTCACATTCTGAGTATAGTGTCCATTAGCGTCTATAATGTCTTCCTCATCAGAACTTCCTTCATTAAATACCCAACTGAAATCACGCAACTTATATTGTGGATCACAGTTCATACAAGAAGGGATTACAGTCTTAGACTCACCATCACAGAACTTCAACTCTGTTAGTCGACGTTCTGGATCAGCGCCATCAACAGAAAGACCAATAATAGGAGTGCTCAAAATCTTAATTTGCGACGTTGCTTGTCCCTGACACTGATTTCCATCAGTCACAACGACAGAAATGTCCTTCGTTCCTGCACTCATTCCTTCCGCAACAATTGGAGCACCAGTCAAACCAGATATAGCTTCACCAATCCAAGTGATATTACTAATAGGACTCTTTTCAGGAGAGCTATAAGTGATATCCAAATTCAATGAGTTACCACCACAAGCGACCTTGTCACCAATGATTGCAACAGCTGGCGATTTGTGAACTTCAACCCATTTTTGATTTTTATTAACACATTTCAAATTTGAATTGGACATTGCGTATGCATATACCCATGTGTCCTTTTCTGGGTTGTATTCACCACGATTAGATTTCTTGCTCCATCCTTCCTTCTTATCTTCACGCTTCATATGGTCTTCATCGAAAGGAGGAACCGTTGGCTCTTCAAGACTCACATAACAATATGCATTATCTGAAGTAGCAACGTCAACAACCAAACCATTATCGTTGCCCTCGACATAACAGTAATTATTCTTAGCATTAACACCCTTAACACCAATACTTAGAGAAGGCAACAACTCCATCTCAATTGTAAATATCATAGAAGATGTACATCCCTTATCATTTACAACAGAAACTTCATATGTTCCAGGCTGATCGTATTCTCGACCTTTATTTCCATCTGAACCACCTCTCCAAGTGAACTGGCTACCATCTGTATTTTCAGGTCTAGCCTCAAGGATAACCTTGCTGCCCTCACAGAATTTAATAGAACCAGTCAAACCTGTCTTGTTATCACCATGGTTTGAAGCAATAGGTTCGATCTCATCCAAATAGAATTTTGGAGTAGAATAAATTTCAAACTTCTTAGTACCAGAATTAGTACAACGATCATTTGAAACTGTGTAAGACAACTCTAAGAACATATTGTTAGGATCAATGTTCTCATCCTTAGGAACTGTGACATATACATGCTGGCTTGAAATTGTATCACCGGCAGTCTGGTATGCAAACACCCCTGTTCCAGACCATGTGATATTCTTCAAGTTTTCTGTCAAAGCCTCAGCATCAAAGTAAACACTGTTTCCTGGACAATGAGAAGATTTATCCTTATTCTCAACAACATTGATTAGAGGCAATGGATAAGTATTATACTTATAATTCAACGTCTGGCTACAAGTTAGCTCGACATCAGTTGAAACACCTCCAACATATTGTTTCTGGATGAATTTCTTGTCTGCAGTCACATTCTGAGAATTCTCAGTAACCTTAAGAATTCCTTGTTCATTAGTGAATGTTAATTCTGGGCCATACGCTGTATTAGCCTCCCACTTGATATCAGTTGGATCAACACCGTAAGCAGACGCCTTCAAAGTAAGTTCCTGAGCAGAACATGGAGAACCATATTCCTGAACCTGAATATTAGGTTTAGACTCAACATTAATAACAATTGAAGAAGGAGCAGACTTACAAACAGCCTCACCCTGAGACAACTGAACATAGTATTCATAACGTCTTGCACTTGTAATAGGACCTGTAACATGCTTCATTGAAGCCTCATTAACAAACTCTGTCAACTCTGGCGTCTTGATCCAGAATGTATATCCAGTCAAGTCAGAACCACTTGAAGTACCAGTAAGTTCAATCTCTGCTGGTTCACCTTCACAAACTCTATCAACATAATTGATTACTGGAGTTCCTGGAGTGACTACATTTACTGAAGTCTCAACGATGTCACTTGTACATCCATAATTTCTATCCTTAACAGTAGCATAGAACTTGAATCCATTAGCACCGTTGTTAGCAACAACATTATCAAATGTATTAGTCTGACCATTCTTGACATCAGATGTCATATTCTCATCCACAGACCAAGAATAAACATAGTCAGAAGGATCAACCGAACCATTTACAGTAGCAGTTGCGATCACGTCTCCATTAGCACATACATTCTTTGGAGCCTCGACTCTAAATGTCGGAGCCTCGATTACACCGTATGTTGTCTTCAATTCCTGAGTACATCCAGCAGCTGTAGTAATAGTCAAAGCAACCGATTTTGGCTCTGTAACATTATTGATAGTCGTTGATGAGCCATTAGCAGTACCATCATTCCATGAGAATGAAGTACCAGGAACAGCAGAGTTCAAATTAACTGCATTTACAATCAAATCAGCACCACTACAAACTTTACCGTTCAAAGCTGAACTTGAAAGAACATAGTTAGGAGCCTCGTTAACCTTGACAGTAAACAAAGCAGACACTTTACATCCGTTCTCACCAGTACCCTCAACATAATAGTTTGAAGTAGCACGAGGAGTAACCGTAATATGATCACCATATACAGGGCTACCAGCCTCCGTGATCATTTCTCCATTAGAGTTAAGACCTGCATACCAGCGAACCTCATTCCAATTGATTGTAGATGAATTGTCCACCTTAAGAGTAATACCGTCATCACCAAGACAGAAACGTTTTTTGAATTCAACCGGAACTATCTTGTCATTTTGATCTAATGTCGTCTCATTATCATTTACATTCATGTTTGCATCAGTAAACTGAGGAACGTTAACCGCAGTATACTTGATATAGAATGTATCACGACATGTAGCCAAGTCATTTGAAGAAGCAACCAACGCATAGTGTCTTTCACCTGAGCTCAACACCTGATTAGAAGTAGCTGTAGGATTAAAGTTTTTATGATCCTCATCAACAACAAACCAGTTCTTAGCATAGTAATCTGCACCGACAACGCCAGCCTCCGACTTTGTCTCAAGTCGGAATGGTTCACCAGGACAAACACTACCAGTAGAGTTCAACACTACATCTGGCTTATTAATGATATTCAAGCTGATCTGCTTAACCGTAGAACATACACCCTTAAGATCAGGATATTCACCCTTGATCAAGATGTAAGAGCCAGCATTTTCAACATTGATATTATGTTTAACTGCCACATTAGCATTTTCAACGAATACATCACTCCATACAGTTGGATTCTTTGAATCTGCATAATACCAATTCAATTGTTTGTCTGAACTTGCCTGTACATCAACCAAAGCACCGTCGCAGACCGAAACTACATCTGGTGCAAGAATCTGAGGTGCAACATTCAAATCAACATCCACTGTAGCAGTTGTTGTAGGACATCCAAATTGGTCTTTGGCAGTAACTGTATACCTAAACGACTTGTTCTGATTTACGACTTCATTATAAGTATACATATTGTCTGACATTGGTATGCCATTAAACTCATAACTGTTGTAACCACTTGTAAATGTAAGGACAGCGTCTGTATTGCTACACAAGTTGATTGCCTCACCATTTGTATGAGGATTATTGTCTACAGTAACCAAATTCAAAATCTGCTGTTCTGTTTGAGCTAACTTAATTGAAGTTGAGTACGCACAACCATTCTCTGAAGAACCCTCTGCAACAATCTCAACATAACCAGTTGAAGACGTAAGTCCATTTACATTGTATGGCTTATCTGCTGCGACTGTCTGTGTAAATCCAGAAATTGCAGTTCCTACACGAGCGTGATTTGTAGAATCATACTCATATGCTTTCCATACATAAGTGTTAGTAGAAGTTGCATCATTGATAGTGAAAGACATTCTGCCATCTGGACACAAACGTTCAGCACTTGAAGAAATTGCAAAATTAGGAACAGACTTTGGCACAACAGTAATAACCTTAGATGTCACACACTCAGGTGCAGCATCATAAGTCTTACTATAATCCTTAACCGCAAATACTTTTACTGTCTTAGTCAAATCTCCCACAGTTAATTCAAATGAAGATTGGTTATCAGTGCTTCCAATACTATTCCAATAGTACTCAACACCCGAGACTGGATTTTGAACCGACAACACAGCCTTCTGTCCAGCACAAACCTCAACGTTCTCATTTACCTGAAGAGCTGGATAAGACAAGATATATGCTCCGACTCTCTTAGTAGTAGTACATCCATTAGATGTAGCGACAACAGTATAACGTTTTGTCTGATTTAACTGAGGAATTGTGTATGATCCATCAGCAGGGTCACCCTCACCTAACCAAGTTGTTCCTGCTTCATCATAGTAAGTAAATGAAATATTATCATTATTACCATAATTTGGCTTGATTGTAGCAGAAGTTCCGACACAAGCATAAACTGTAGGCAACGAGAATGAAGGAACATAATTAGGAGTGAAATAATCCTTCAATTCCTCACTACATCCATCAGCAGTAGTAGCAATGACACTAAAATCATATCTATTACTTGACGTAATATTTACCTCGAGAGTAGGTGTTGTCGCACCATTATGCCACAAATAAGAAACAACATCTCCACTAGTGATATTAGGATTCAAAATAACTTTTTCTCCAACACACTTACTTGGATCTGTTACCAAAGAACCATCTGCAGCTACAGAAGTAAGTATATACTTTGGCACTGAACTATTTCCTTCAACGCCAAACTTTGGTTTATTCTTTACTACTGTCTTAAACACTCGTTCTGTTGAACATAATTTTCCATCAACCTCATAAGACACTGTCAACTTAGCAGACTGTGTTGCATTTAAGCCAGACAATGACAGAGGTTGGTTAGACACTCCATTTCCCCATTGATAGTTAACATTCTCAAAAGGAAGATTATTAGAAGCGATCACAGAAAGATTCAACGCACCTTGATCTCCACTACAGTAAACTATGCTATCATTCTCTGGTGATGTACTTGTAACACGTTTTCCTGTATTTGAGTTTTCAGCGACAATAGTGATTGAAGGAACGGCTACTGGAGCAATTGTGATGTTCGACCACTCCTCACATCCAAGAGCATCCTTCGACTTAACCTTAACCCAGATTGTCTTTGAATAAACAGGATCCGGCTCTACATCATAATAAGCATCTGTACTTAATGAAGTAGACTTATCAGATGCAAACCACTCGATTGAGTAATCAGCTGGATTAACCGGAGATCCACCTGCAGTCACTTTCAATGTCTCCTTAGTACCAACACAAGCCTTAACTGTTGAACCAGCAGGCTCATTGTTAATCTTAAGATCAAGTTTGTCACTGACAGTGATAGAAACAGATGCCTTAGCAGAATTACAGTTATCTTCATTAGTAGCAGAAACATTGATTGTCTGATCTGGCGAAACTGTATTGCTTACAGCTTGGAATTCAAACATCGCAGTTCCTGTAGTTTCATCAAATGCCGCGCCATTCTTATTACCATAAGAGCCGCCATTGTTAAATGAAACCGATTTATCGTTGTCATTAGTAGACTTAGCAATCACCGTCACCTTATCGCCCTCACAGAACTCATTGTCTGATGTTGGAACACCATTACGCAACACGGTCACTTCTGGTGCATTAGGAGTTGGCTTGATTGTGATTGGGAACGACGCTGTAGTCTCACATCCATTAGATCCCTTGGCAGTAACTTTAATAGCACTGTTCAACGCAGTTGGACGACTATACTTAGCATAATAAGCATCAGTCTCAGAACCATTATAAGTGTTATTACCAAATGTGAATGTATTTGTAGACGACGCTAATAACGCTCCATCAACACTAGGCGTATCCGTCACCTTACCACCGTCAACTGTAAACTTCAAATAATGAACAGAAGTCACATTGTCTACATCAGGACAAGCATCCATGAAGCCCAAACCTGTCTCAGCATCAAACAACTTGATGATTGGCAATGGTTTTGCATTTATAGATGTATACTCAACTGCCTTACATGCACCGCGCTGAGCCTCAACCTTAAAGTTGTATGACTGACCAGCCTTCTCTGGAACAAATGGAGCTGTAAGAACATTCTCATAAACCTCACCTGAAGTCAAGTTTGTGATTGTAAAGAACTGATTTGAAGATCCTGTGTTTGGTATGATATCAATCTGAGTATCGATACAAGGTTCTGCACTATTCTTAAACTTAATTTCTGGAGTTCGGTCTATTGTGACAGTTGTCTTCAACTTATCCGACTTACATCCAAAGTTAGATGTAGCACGAACCCAATAGCTCTTGACATCCTGAATGTCAGCATAGAAACCTTCAGCGTTGCGGCTATCATCAGCGATTGTCATAAATTCGCTGATAGCAGAACCATTTCCAATTAGAGTCTGAAGTGTTTCGTCTGAATACCACTCGTAATTCTTTATAACCTCACCTTCCTTAGCATTTGATATTGATCCAGAAGCAGTAAGTGTTATAGTCGAATTCTCACAAACAGCCAAATCTGTAACAGGAGTATTATCTGGCTGCAAAGTGACAGCTATATTCTCCATATTAACAAGATTTGCAATCAAGATATCGTATGTTGCAGTAACCTCACATCCATTAACATCCGTACCTGTGAACGTGTATGTCTTAGCGACAGAAGGATTGAATGTGATTTGAGCTGCGACTGCAGGATCATGCGCTGCATTTGTGATTGCCGAAGTTGCAGCAGTCAAGCCTGCATTACCCCAATCGACATAAATACCATTAGTAGCAGTCAAAGTTACTGGTGTCTGACCACCAGGACAAACAATTGGTTTGTTGTCATAACGATTGACTACATCATCAGTAATACGCAACGTCTTAGGAGAAGCCACATTCACTGTATATGTGCCTTGGCTTACACATCCTGCTTCAGACTCAAATGAGAATGTGAATATTGTTCTCTTATCATGCATCTGAGCTGTTGGACGTTCTGTGTTCGTACCATATACATCGACATCCGAATTTGAAGGTGTCACTGTATAAGTGTACTCACTATAAAGTGTGGCTCCATTAGATAATGAGAACTCTACCATTTCATTAGGACATACAGTCAAATTTGAAGTAAGTTCATTATCTCCAGAAGCTTTTTTCTTAGCAAGAATAGTAACATTAGGTTTCTCAGCCTTTTCTACTCTCACAACATACGGATCTGAAACACATCCTCTGTCATTCTTCGCTACTACAGTGAAGTTATCCGCAGCCGCATTAAATGAATATGTCGACGGAATTGTCACAGAAATCGAAGGTATAGTCTCAGTCTTCTTTATTGTAGCACGAGCTGAAGTCTGAGATGCTGTACCGTCAGCTGCAGGATTATAAACCACATAAGTGATTCCATCCTGAGGATTGTCAATACTGATGTTGAATGCTGTCTTCTCACACACAACCTCAGGAGCAGAAGCAGTAACCGTAGGCACCGCAACTTCTTCAATAACGATTGTATTTGAGTTTGGCGACTTACATCCTTTGGCATCTTCAACGCTAACATAGTATGAACCAGCAGCCTGATCAGAAAGAAGTTCCGACGTGCTTGTAGTCAAAGAATTGTTGACATACCAATCATATTCTTTAATGGCAGACACAGAACTTGCAATAGCTTTCAAATTAGCTTTACCACCAGGACAAACATAGATATAACCATCTTCTATTCTGCTTCCATCAGCGACCAAAGAAACAGTAGGAGTTGGAAGTACGTTGATTCGGTATCTATCTGATGTTATACATCCACATGAAGAAGAAACTTCAACGATAAAGTCAATGTTTCTAGTGATTTCTCCTAGACTAATTGTCTCAATAGAAGAAGAATTGACTGTCTTAGTCTCTATCACTGTACCAGCAGCATTAGCTTCCTTCACTGTAATAGTTGCTTCATTACAGCCCTCACCGAAGCTTGTGACATTCACATCAATGACACAAGGTGTAGAACTACATACCTCAGCAACATTAGTTTCAGAAAGTGTATTACCTGAAGTGTTCTTCAAAACAGCAGTGAACTTAGGTTTTTCACTTGGCTGAACCAATACACACTGAACTTCACTCTCACACTGATTACCAGGTTTTACTGATCTCATTCGTGAACATGCCCACATTGGTCCTGTCACTGTAGTAGAGAATGTATGCTCAGGATAAGCATTTCTCCAATTAGAGAAATCAGCGACTAGTTTTGTATATGGATCCATCGAAGAATTGTTGCCAGACTGCAACCAACCAGTCAAACCATTTGTACGCAAATAAGCCACAGTATCAGTATATGCACCATTTGATTCTGTTTTGCTTGGATTTGCAGTATACAAACGATACCAGAAATCGACCTCATTAACTGAGAATCCACAATTAGGATCCATTGTATTGGTAATCTTAACCTGCTTGTCGCCAATACAGTTGGCTTCAGCAGAAATCATCTGACGAGGGCGCTTCATCAATGGAGCAGTCTTCTCAACTGGAGTACTTGAACATCCATTTGCATCAGTAACAACCAAACGAGCGATAGCTTCGGTCTCACCTGATGCAAAGTTATATTTGTACGAAGTAGTAGCGGTGATTTCACTATTATTAATCTCCCAAGCGTACTTGTTGATTTTATTAGTTTCATTCTCTGCCTTATCCACAATTATATTTGAAATAGAGAATGTTGTCTCACCATTACCTGCTCCATAATTACCATTAGTATTACCCTGATATGTATTCACTGTCTTCTCACATGCAGGAGATGCATTCAAGGTGAATGTAGGAGCTTTATTGACTTTGACATCAAGAGGAGCCTCATTTGAAGCGCAAGATGTACCGTCGCTATAATTATTAGAACCAGAGACTGTGAATCTCTTTCTTCTGTCTGCAGTGAATGAAGATACTGAAATCATATCTGAATTCAAAGCTATCTCCTCATCAGCCGCACCGTCTACACCCTTCAAAACAAGAGTTGCTTTTAATGAGGCATCTGAATTAGGGTCGGCAGACTCATCGACAACCTTAACATAATATTCATCACCCTCACATGGAATTGAAATTTCTGTATAAGAATTATCAGAATTTTTCCTCATTGCTTGAAGTTTAAGCACTGGAGTCTTAGCTTCTTTGAATGTGTAATCAGCAAAATTCCTACATCCAAATGAAACACTTTCCGCGTCTCGATTCTCAACACCTACATATCCTGTATAAACACCATTGTTAAATTCTGCAATAGTCTTAGACAGAGAATATTTAGAGTTTGTTGTCTCTCCACTACCAAGACGACCATAATCAGTGTGGTCTTGGTTTGTGGTGAAGAACTGCCAGTTGTCTGCTCCAGATGCTATGATATCAACTGTAGCAAGAGAGCCAGGACAAACATAGTCAAACGCCTTATCAATAGCAATTGAAGGACGAGGGGCTACCTCAACTTTAATTTCATTACTGAAATCAGACTCACATCCTTGACCATCTACAATCTTAACCAATCTTGTTGTTGATGTTTCTGACGGTCCAAATTTAACTGTGTCCTTATCATACTTAAGATCAGTCAATTGGCTTTCATTCTGCATTGCATACCACATGTACGTACAGTTAGATGTAGTTGAGTTTGCTTGCAAAATTGCAGAATCACCCTCACAAATGTAGACATGGTTAGCATCATTTGGATCAACATTACCCTTGATTGCAGCAAGAGTTACCGATGGACGAGCAGCGATAGTAAACACGATATTAGTGTCTTTTGGACAGCTATATGATTGTGTCACTTTGTCGGTAACCTTGATTGTATATGTTCCCGGATTTTCGGGAGCGATGAATGAGAACTGGTCAAGCAAATGATAAGGAGCAGTCTCAGGAGCGAACGGTTCCATTGTTGCATTCAAAGGAACAGTCGAATTATGAACAATATTATTGAAATTAATCGCAGGAATCTTAGAATAATTAGAATAATATGTCACAGAATGGCTCTTATAAGACTCATTCTTAGAGCTTGCTTTATCCAAGAAATACTGACCATTAGCAAGACCCACCTTGATAGTAACCTTTTCTCCAGGACAGAATGTAGTCTTAATATCTCCGTTCTCATTATAGAACGCAGCCTTAATCTTAGGATTCTGATCTGGTGTGAACTCTACCTGCTTGATTTCAGATGGACATGTGATGATAGATCCATCATCACTGTTTGTTCTCTGGATTGTAGCGTATACCTGATAAACAATCTCATCTCCATTCTTATAGTTAGCAGAAGAATTGAAATATCTATAGTTGTAGAACTCTTTTGTTAAAGCTCCATAGATATTACCAGTGTTTGAAGTTCCGTAACCCTCTTTGAATGGATGAGGCGACACTAACTTGAAATCATTAGGATCCTCAGTTTCATCATCTGGAATCTTATTGTTGTTAGCATCAAGAGCATAAACTAAGTTTCCATCAGCATCAACAACCTGACTCTTTTCATTAATACGATTTCCATCCATATCAACTACATCTCCATTGGCATTTTTCTTATACTCACGGAAATAGTAAGAAGAATAGTTGTTAGGATTTACCAAAACCTTAATTGCAGAATTCTCACATGCAGGATCAGCATAATCAAGTTTAATTGAAGGTACGTCATAAACATTGACTGTTCTACCCCACTGATTAGAAACACATCCATAGTTATCCCAAACACGAGCATAGTATGCAGTGTTTGCATCTGGCTTAAACTTTAGACCTGCATCTCCAGTAACAGTATTGCCACCATCCTTACGACGAGCATTCCATACATAATTGCCATCAGTTGTTGGAGTCCAATTGCTATTATCTGAAACATTTGCCTTGAACTTATCTGCAGAACCAGCAGGACCAGAAACATAATCCATTGCCTGATAAATGGTTCCTGTCGTATAAACCTTAGCGTCTACAATATGGGCACCTTGACTTGCACGACCTATCACCTGGAATGAGAATTCCTCGCCCTTACAGATATAATTAGGAACGCCAATTACACTTACAGTAGGATTCAACTGTTGAACATCCAAATCAATTGTTGTAATTGATGGACATACGGTAGAACCATCCGCATAATAGCAAGAATCTGTAATTGAAATATGGATTCCATCTGTAGAGACTGAAGGGAAATGAGTATTCTTTGTCGGACCATGTCCATACTCAAGAGCAACCCAACGATTTGCCAAATTAGAATTAAACAACTTACCGTTGCGTTTCTTGACACCCTTAACATTTACGCTGAATGTATCAGCAAGAATAGCAGGTTCATTTGGCTGACTTGAACGGACATTTCTTACATATAGATAATAAACGTCACCTACACAGAAATGACCAAATTGAGGATGTTCTTTTGGATTGTCATCATCAGCATAAATATAGTAAGCTACATTATTTCTGTGATTAGCATTAGCGTATGCGTAATCAGCATCAGTATGTACTACATATGTACCATCTGCATTTTTCTTAGGAACCAAAACTCCTGTGACATTGTCGGCAACCATTTCATGAATATGAGCCGCAACAACCTTACCCTTTGAAGCGTTGTAAAGCTCCCAGTCGATGATCGGACCATCTGTTGGAGTAACAGACACCGCAATATCAGAAACACATCCATCAGGTGTTGTCAATCTCACACCGTAAGGAGCATTTGAAGCATAGTTCGCAATATTGTAAACAGGCTCTCCTGTTGTTGTAGAGAACATTGAGCCTACTATTTCTTCATTACTTACACCATACTTATTGATGATATTAAACTTGTAAGCTGAAGGATCAGAAAGTGTTCCAATCTTAATTGATGTCTGGTCTCCAGAACATACAGTGTTAGGATCAGCATAAGCGCTGAATGCTGGAACAGGGATCTTCTTCAAGTTCAATGTGTTTGAAGGAAGAGAGACACAACCTGTAGCCTCAGAAACCGCTGTCACATAGTATGAAGAATTTCCATTTGCATCAATATACTCAGTCAATGCAGTTGGAATCAATGTCTTGTCAGTGCCAAATGTAGTGGCGTCTGAAACATTGTTTGTAGCATTATACCATGTGAACGAATTAGCTTTCAAAGCAGAAGTTGAACGAGCCTCGATTTCACACTCAACACCTGGACAGTAGTAAACATCATTACCCTCAACTCTAGTATACTTGGTTGCTACCAAATTAACTGTTGGACGAGAAAGAATATTTATTGTACCTGTCTTAGTAACCTCACATCCATCATAATTCTTTGCAGTTACAGTAAACTGAATTGTATTTGCTCCAGCGATGTAATCCATACCGCCACGAATTTCGAAGAATGTCTTGTTTGATCCTGTTTCTGTCTGATTATATGAAATAGAACCTCTCTGAGTCTTCAACTGTCCATTATCAACATACGACAACTCCAAATCAAGAACCTTCTCAGCATCTGTCAAATTCGCTGTTGGAGTGAAATTCTCTACCTCTACCTCAACATAGAATGGAACATTAGGACAAACATTATCAATCTCTGTATTACTCAAAGATTCAAATGACACCTTCAATTCTGGAGCAACAGATACATTATAAGTAGCAGTTGCTGTGTTTGGATCAGACTTACACTCTGCTGACAAATAACCTGCGGCACTTCCACAAGTGTTGTATGCAGATGCTGTAAACTCAGTTCCATTAGTAACATCTGCCACTGGTATTGAATAATATGGTCTACCCTGAGCATCTGCACCTGAAAGATCGTCTACTAGATAACGTTCAACTGTCTTACTACCATAAGATAACAAATAGTGAGTATACATGCTGTTCATCAACTTATTATTTGTTGTGACATCAGCATTTGCATCTCCCAAAACAACAGATACAGCCTCACCTTCACATCCCTTAGCAACCGATACTCGTGGAGTAGCGACTTCACAAAGTTCAACCGCTAATGGAGCTGACCAATCACTGACACATCCATTATTATCAGTGATTCTTGCTTTCAAACCACTTACCGCACGGCTGATTTCAACTGAGGTCTGAGTGTTACCTGCAGGAACCGAATAATTGTCTGCAGCCCACTCTATTGTCTTCATTGTTGTAGAAACATCGACCGTCATATAAGAGTTAATCCATACAGAACCGACAGGCAAACCAGCAGAAGCACATAGATATGCACCTGCCAAGCCATCATTTGAGGAAGCATCAACATTTGTTGTATGCTGAGCATTTGATGTATAAAGCTTGATAGTCGGATTAGCATATACGTCGACAGAAATTGTTCCTTCTGCCATACAAGCGCCACGCTTGTTTCCGTCTATAATTGGAGTAATCGAAATGCTATGAGTTAAAGCACTTGATGTAGCAGACATATCGAATTTAGCAACGTTCGATCCCTTGACTGTCTTTGTCACACCGTCTACTGAGATTTCAAAATCAGTAGCAGATGAGTAAGACGGATTTGTTCCGCTGAACATGTCTGATTTCACATTCACATCTACAGTGTATGCGTCAGACGAGCACAACATGTATGGACCAGTTTTTTCTGGCACTTGTTTAACAGTTTTTCCTATAACATTTACGGCAGATACAATAGTTGGAGCAGGAATAACCTTAATTGTTGTAGACACCATGTCACCAACACAAATGTCTCCATTGTCAATTGTCACCTGAGGATAAGCATAAGCTGTTGATGCAGTCAAATTAGACGACGACACATTTGCAGTTGCCTTATCAGAAAGATTAGAGATAGGCAAATCAAATGCTGTCTGATCTCCATTTGTAGCTACATCACCATCTTTATCAAATCTTACCTTGAATGAGTAATTGTCGCCATATGTATTGTATGATGCAGGCAACTTCTGAGAAGTAAGAGTAATTGCCTCACCACTACATACTACCTTTGGATCAGCAGTAAGAGTGATAGCAGGCAAAGCTACTGTCTTAACAATCTCACGTGCTGTAGCCTCACATCCGTTGGCATCCTTAGCAGTAACAATATAAACGATATCGTCTCCTGCATTAACATCCAATGTATTTACTGTTGATAAAGTTGTTGCATCACCCTCCTTCTTCCAAACGAAATCAGAGAATGTCGAGCTTGTACCTGATGCGGTCAACTTTTTAGTCTTAGTATCACCCAAACAGAACAATGTTGTTCCATCAGCAGGAAGTTTAGTTTCACTTGATGTGATTCTTAGAGCTGCAGGTGTACTTACACCATACTGGAACTTAACATTTGCACTACATTCATCATTAACAGCAAGAATAGTGATTGTCTCTGTTCCTGCTCTATCCATTGCAAACCAACTGATATTTGAAGCATCCGCATTATTAGATGTTGTAGGAGCTGTACCATTCTGTTTGTCTGATGACAGTGTCCATTCTGTAGATGTCAAATTATAAGTAGAGTTCTTAACCTGGAAAATCAACGGTGTCTCAGGACAAACCGCGTCACCATTATTTATCTGATTAGCTGCAGCGACACTATTCTTATATACGACAAGATCAATAGTAGGAAGTTGATTTACTTTGTATTCAAAGAATGCAGTATCACGACAAACCTTACCATTTACAGTATTTTCCGATTCTACAGCATACATATATATACCAGAAGCTGATTGGCGAGGAAGATCAATCACACCATATGTACGGTTGCCCGATGTAATTGTGTTACCAGCCACCCATGATTTAAGTGCAGAACCCTTAGTTTGATATTTACCAGCATCTTTTTCAGCCTCATATAGTTTGTAACGATATCCCTTAGAGAAATCAGAAGAGGCATCATCCAACAACACTCTGTTGTTGTCGTTAGGACAAACCTTATCTTTCTCTACCTGAGCAGAAATAATAGGTGTTGCCACCTGACTCAATGTCACTGTAACAGGATCACTCTTACATCCTGCACCATCTGTATATGTTGCAGAATAAGTACGTGTTTCATCATAAGACTGAAGTGACAACAAATCATTCTTAATCTCCAATGTAGAAGCTGAGAATGTTCCAGTCACACCATTGTCAAAATCGATTGTTCCTGCATTAGCTGTATTTGTTGCACCTATTGCAGCAGTTACAGTCACTGGTGTCGAACTGTTTGGATTTGGATCTGAACAAACAGCAGCGACTGGAGCAAAGTCTAATGTAGGCTTAACTCCAACATTTACAGACACCTGAGCATCTGTACCCTCACATCCATTATCTGTTGTGCAAGATATAGAATACTCAACTGTAGTCTTCTCATTTGGAGCAACAAATGTATTAGTCTTACGTTCTCCACCTGCTGCCACATTGATATCTGAACCTATCTGGTTTCCAAAATTGTCTTTAACCTTGAAAACAACAGCAGTTGTAGAATTATTCTTCAATTGAATCGCGTATGGAGATCCCTGACAAACTACACCAGTAATCTCTGTACCATCTGTTTTTACAACCTTGGCCTCAAAACTTGGAGTCGGATAAAGTTCAACATCTGCAGAGAACTCAGCTGTACATCCATCCTTTGCAGTTACAACTCCACCCACTCTATAGTTTGTATTACTTTCTGGAATAGGTGCTGTAAAACTCTGTGTCAACGAAGTTACATCATACGATTGCTGAGAAGCCGTTGTTCCTGCATAGAATGCATAATCAACCTTCGCTATTGTGTTATCTTCATTGACTATAGCGTTAGCTGTTCCCTGATCTCCTAACTGTATTTCAAATGTAGAATTAGGACAAGCATATACTTTCGTTGTTTTTACTACTGGAAGCGGTTTTACATATACTTTATATTCACCGTCTGCAGTACAACCATTATCAGAGACAGACACCTTCAATGTTTGGTATTGACCAAGAGCATCAGATTGAGCTCCTGACATTCCATAGCCCAAAACTCCTTCTCCAAAGATTGTCTCCTTATCTGTAGACGCCTGAGACAACAAAGCTGTATTTTGAACCTTTACAGAAGCATTTGCCAACTCACCGTTCTCATTATAAGGACGAACATAGAAATAGAAGTTTTCGCCAACACAATATGTATTCTTCTCGTTGCTTGCAAGTGAAGCCGAAGTAACATTTGTAATCTGAGTGGCAGAAGCCGCCATATCAAACTGAACAGTAGGCTTAACCTGAATAGCAAGTTTTTCAGTGATAGCACACTGAGCTACGTTACCATTCATACCATCTGTCTTGACTGTGAATCTGATCACTTCTCCACCAGCTGCAACAGCAGGCACTGTATATTGGAATGAGAATGGATCTGACTTGCCATATCTTCCAGATGTTGTCGGACCATAGCTATTACCTTCTGCATCCTTAATGACATAATAGTTAGTCATGTCAGCAGACGCATTATTAAGAGTGATAGTCAATACTGTACCTGGACAAACTGGTTCTGCAGTCCATAGAGTGACATTATCTGTTGGATCAATTGAAGACGTCTTTCCAATCTCCGTGCTTCCATTCTTTATAGTGTAAGTTACCAACGGAGCAGCAAGGTTCTTTGGAATAAATGTCTTCTTTTCCAAACAATTGTCATCATTAGTAAATTCTACTTCATAGTAGTACTGATAAGCACTTGCATAAAGTGAAACATCAGCCACCTTTGAAATAACCAACTGATTAGAAGATGTTTTCCAAGAGAAATCTGCAACAGTCTTAACAGGTGTAGCACCTTGAGTCTCTTCAACCACAAAGTTCACCGCTAAAACTGCTTTAGCTCCCTCCACATCAATTGTGAGTGGATCTCCAGGACAAACCTTCGCTATATCACCTAAAATAATTTTTCCTGCAGACTCCTGTACATAAACAGTCCAAGTAGTCTTACATCCACCCTCTGCAGTAACCGTAAGAGTATGTACTCCCTTACCTAGTTCTTTTTCTCCTGAAGTATAAACGCCACTATTAGTTCCGGCATTACCGACTGTGGCTGTAACAGCAGGATCAGTAATAGAATTTGTGGCATCATACCATTGGAATTTATATTTAGAAGCAGAAGCTGCTGGATCAGTAGAGAAAGGAGTCACTTTTACTTTTCCTCCAGGACATACCTCCAAAGTGACTGTTCTTGTAATATTGTTCTTTACTTCGATCTCTTGTTTATATGAATCAGGATTGATATACAAATCAACAACAGGAGATGATGTCAAGTTGACAGATGCGATAGGAGATGTGTAAGTACATCCATTTTCATCTTTCGCAATCACATACACCTCATTCACACCTGCCATATTAGCACTTTCTGTAACGACATCGTTAGACAGAAGCAATGCTGGCAAATCCGTCTTATCATCAAGACGGTTTCCATTTAAATAATAAGTGGCAGTATATCTAGTAGAACCCAAGGAATTATGGCTCTCATTTGTAATACGAATATCTCCATACTGACAAGTTCCAGTAATATCGAACTTCGGATCCAAAGCTGGTGCTGGAGTAAATTCCTGTTCAATTTCACTGACACAACCAGCTGAAGAAGTTAGAATAGCCTTGATCGTATAAGTTTCTGTATAATCACTTGCCTCTACAAATCTATGTGCATTAAATAATAGAGAGACCTTCTTACCATCAACCTGCTGACTACAAGATGAAGCACCTATTGTCCAATCTGGTACAGTAGGATAAGATCCTCCATTTTTCTTTTTCACGAAAAATTGAATATCTGTAATTGGGTCTGTCTCAAAATTATTTCGAGTATAATTTAGATTAAGAGCTTCTATACTCAAACCATCAGCCTGATCAGAGCCTGTAGGACAAGTCCACTTATCGACAAGCGTTCCTTCTACTGCAGTTGCTCCAAAATGTGTTTCTGCCTTTACGATACAATTATCAGTGTTACTATTTAATTCTGAATCTGTCTTGTTCAACTCTCCTTTAGTGGATGCCATGTAACAAACAAGAGTTCCTTCTGAACCGTTTGACGTAATATAACGCCAAAATGCCTTATTTTCATTGGTTCTACTTATTTCAAACTCATTGCTGTTCAAAACCCCATCATGTAATCTTTGGAAACCTCTTTCTGTTTTTATACCAAATATATATGCATTATAACCTTTTGTTGCAGTAGCATTCAAAGGGCCATTGACCGCATCACAAAGAGTAGCAACCAAAGACTTTTTCTTCACCTCACATGTGAAATACATATAACATGAATGTCCTCCAGCCTTCAATCCGCTTCCATAATTACAGTCACGAGTGATGAACTGCAATCCAATACGATCACCCTTCTTCAAAGCATCAAGAGGATATATCAAAGTTCGCCATCCCTTAGATTCCGAATTCCTTATTTCAGGCGACGATCCTGTAGAAAACCAACCTGTATTTGGTAGATTTCTATGATCACATTTACCAATGCCATCTCCTCTTTCACACTCATAATTATGTCCCCTGCTACATGTCATATCGAAGGAACTCATTTTTGAGTCTCCACATGTCAACTTGTTCCATCCTGATCCACTGACATTTATCATTCCCAAATCAACATTTGGATCACTTGTTGAATATGCACCAATAGTAAATTCAGGAGCACCAGATCCATAATGGTTTTTTTCAGGAGCTTCTGCCAAAGCAAGAAAATGAATCATCAAGATATCATCATCGTCTGTTTTTGAAAATTCATACAACATTTGCTCAGCAGCTGCAGTATGTGCAAATTGAGTACCCCATGAAGGCACAGCCAGCTCAGTTGACAATGGATTTGTGGATGCTTCACTATTAGATGTTCCCATCTTCATATTATTAATTCTCGATCCACAAGCTCCAATTCTACACGAATGCTCAGCACCTGGAAAAACTCTTGGCAAGTCAATACTTTCACCATGTATCAAATTAACTAATTTAGTGCCATAGTGATTCACATTAGGATCAGAATAAAATCCATATCCAGAAGTAGTTCCACTTTTAGCAATAACATGATATCTATATTGCTCATTTTCATCTGCTTTCTGTGCACCCTTATCATAATAAGCCTGTTTTACAGCATCCTCAGCACTTATTTCATAAAATTGGTCTGAAGTAGTCGCATAACCATCACCACTTGCTTCAATTGAAGAAAAATAATTCTTAAATGGTTGTCCTTGTGCATTAATCGCATTTCTAAATGGGCAATCCGTATTATATCTCAATTTATAGCCATCAAGGAAATCTTGATAATTCCAATAATAATCATAAGAAGCAGCATAAGCACCATTGCCTATATTTTCACAAGAAGAATTAGTTCTTTGATTAGAATATAGTACAGCACCATAGTACAAGCGCCAACCGTCCAAACCATGGGCAAAACCAAGGTTTCGCTGATTCTGTCCACTCACAGACAAAGTAGTACCGACCAGCACTACTCCCACAGTCAATCTTCTGAACCGCTGACGAATAAATGATTTACACTCGGCTAAGAGCGACTTGCCCTTCACCAACACGGAGGAATTCAATCCTCTTCCCACATGCCTTGCATCGATATCCCGTAGCTTATCCACTCGGGTATCATGATGGCTTTGGACGGCATCGTTCGGCGCAGCGTAAAGCCAACGCAGAAGCATCGCTATCCAATCAACAAATTTCTGTAGAAATTCTCTCATGATTATATTATTTTTTTTATTATTTTCCATTTGTATCTCACACTTCTAATATAAATCCGTTGCTACATATAATACATATTTAAAATATGAGTGTCAATAACACCACCGTCTATACATATTTATACAAGCAATTCCTTTCATTTCTTTCATCCTTTTATTTATCCTTTTATAAATTATTAATATCCTAATATTCCTATAAAATAGGTTTTTAATCACGATTACGTTGCATTCGCAACTATTCATAAACCATCTATAGAACTATCAATCAATTTGTTAACTCTAAAACTCATTACACTACACTTCAAACCATAGTATAATTGCTAACAAAGTTAAATAAATCAATACTAATAAAATTGTAGGAAAAGTAAAAGTTATCAACAATTTGAACGATTTTAGACATAAAATCATATATAAATGAGACGACACAAAAAAATCAAATCGTTCCACGATTTTTATTTAATGCATTCGACATCACAAGAAAAATCGTTGCACGATTTCTTTTAATGCATTCGACATCACAAAGAGAAATCATTGCACGATTTCTTTTAATTCCGACACCAAAAATGAAAATCGTTGCACGATTTCCATTTTTGGAATCGGCCACCGTCGCGTTGCGAAACAGGGTCTACGACCCTGGT
>OCTW011618601.1_pt1 | contig 35909 bp, 26 predicted proteins | sample 1539671 | NCBI WGS metagenome assembly OCTW01 (sample SAMN02144230, study PRJEB22623) | gut metagenome | biome: sheep rumen | host: Ovis aries | place: New Zealand
CCAACTCCGAGCTATATCGCATATATGTCTGCTCAATATTATTTTTATGGTAATAATAATTTGTTGAACTCTGTCGCACGAATAAACTCTGATTATTCTACTATTCGTCTGTATGTTGACCCGGATCAATTGTTTTGGGATCCACATCCAGTTTGCACATTTTCACTCAATGGTCAGATAGCAGAGATATACATTTCAAATTATTACTATTATTTCTTCTTGGAAGAGAGTTTGACGATGGGAAATATTTTTCATGCCCTAGGTCATATTACTCATATGGTCAATGTTGATGAGTTGTTTTTTGCGAGCACATCCCCTTGGATTAAGGAATCATATGCGAGTTTCTTCGGTTGGTATAATACATATGAATACTATTCTTCTTTGTTTACTTCTCCATCTTTTTTAACATATTGTGACCAAGACAATCAAGCATGGCCGGATGACCCATCTCATACAATGGCATTCACTCCTTTTTTTGTTGATCTTTATGACACATTTAATGAGTCTGTGAGTGACCCGGATTGGGTGAATGATCAAATATCTTATGTGCCTGTTTATCTCATTAATTACGCAGCATTACATAGTCGTAATTTAGCTGAGTGCAGTTCTTTTTTGCAGGGCCTTACTTGGTTATTTTATTCAGCAGATCAGCTGAATGATTTTTTAACTTGTTTCTCCTCTTTGTCCACATATTAATGCCTTTTTTATGTCCGTCTTAAACAAAACAATAATTACTGCTTCATTTGCTTTAATGCTCACTCTGGTTAGTTGTTCTGATTGGAGAGATAATAAAGAATTGAAGTCATTAACGCTGTCGGGGGAAGAAAGCGATCTTTTCTATGTTGCCGATAGTTATTTCGAGTCTGAGACGGATGATTGTTACTATGCGATGAATCCTGATTTTCCGTCTGCTTTTCCCGTTAAAATCAACAGCGTTGAGGCGACAGTATCAGTTGGTAGGGCAGAAAATGGATTATCTTTAGTGCTAAAGTATGTTTTTGATAAAAACGGAGGCGAATTTGAGATAAGTGCAAGAGATCTAGCTTATGAAGTGAAAGAGGATGCCTGTGTTTTCTCTATGGATAATGTATCTCTTACATTCTCTTGCAATAATCTCCAGTTAATACTGCCAGAGGATCCGATGGACTTGCCCTATCCCGGAGGGCAAGGCAATTATTGTTTAGCTCATGCCTCTGTCAAAGGTTCCTACATGCCGGGTAAGTCAATAGAGTTCGTCATAGAAGGCATGGCGGGTGGCGAACGACTTTTGGATCATCATATTAAACTGGAGGTCAAGAAAGCGGTCGCGTCGAGGGATGCCGCGTCGTTTGCCGAAGAAGGTGTTGATTATTATTACCCGTTGCCTTCTCCTTTAGACTACACGACTTTTTCAAACGACACTGAGGAAAGAGTTAGTGTGCTCCTTTCTGGAAGCAGTTCGCCTAATCCCATCCCTGATATGCAGTTTGATCTGGCCCCTGGAGAAGTCCTTCCTGTTTCTATCCGTTTTGTTGATTATAAGACAATGTCTGTTTCAAAAATGGATTGGGATGCAGTTGTTTTTACGTGTGAAGATGGCTTGTACTTCGGACTGATGTCGTTAGCAGAGAATAATCCGGATCTACAATTGGCAGCAGAACACTTTTGGAGCATCAATGACTTAGGGCGAATCGTTATGCCTCAAATCAGCAATTACTATGTTCGCCTGACGGAAGAATTGTTGGAACATTATTTTGAATAGTGTTTTTCTCCTCAAAAATCACTAAATTTGACATACTAATCACAAAAGTATGTCTTGTTTTATCGTACCCTTAGTCCAAGCATTGGCGACAAGCGCCTATAGGACAGCCACTCGCAACAAAACTGCAAAGACCCCTCTGGGGCGCCATATCCCCGACCTCGAAAAAATGCTTTGGGGCGGTACTCTGATGCTAATCGTAGACCATATCATCAATGGTGAGCTGATGTGGCGCTTCCCGTTCTTCTCCGCCCTGGAGACTTCCGGAGGCTTCACGACCATGCTCCACGAGATGCTCACGGTCGGAGTCCCGATGTCCCTGGCCCTTACCGTAGCTTGGGTCATCTGGGTCGCAGTCAAGGAGCACGGCCTGCGTGCATATTCAACCAAATAGCGCTAATTCAGCAAAATAACCTATACCAATGACTGACAGAAGATCTTTCCTCAAAACCGCGGCGGCTGCAAGTGCGGCAGCAGCGGCCACCCCGCTCCTGAGCGGTTGCACCACCGGCAAAGACAAATACGGCATCGCTCTCGACAAGGGTATCGAAAGCCGCCTGATTGTGGAGAAGGCCAACGCCGTGCCTATCACGGGTACCTTCCTCGACGAGATTTCCACCGATATCCCCCACCAGAACTGGGGCGAAGCCGAGTGGGACCGCGACTTCCGTTACATGAAGCATTTCGGTATCGACACCGTCATCATCATCCGCTGCGGCCTTCGCAAATGGATGACCTACCCCAGCCCCTACCTCCTCAAGAAGGGCTACTACTATCCGTCAGTTGACCTTGTCGACATGTTCTGCCGCCTCGCCGAGAAGCACGGCATGAAGCTCTACATCGGCCTCTACGACTCCGACGAGTACTGGTACACCGGCGTCTACAACAACGAAATTGAGATGAACAAGTTCATCATCGACGAGCTTTGGGAGCGCTACGGCCACTACAAGAGTTTCAAGGGCTGGTACCTCAGCTACGAGATCTCCCGCCGCAGCAAGGGCGCCATCGAAGGATACCAGAAGCTTGGCCAGCAGTGCAAGGAACTCTCCAAATCAGCAGAGTACCCCAACGGCTACCCGACCTTCATCAGCCCCATCATCGAAGGCATCAAGGGCGTAAGCGCCCAGAGCGCCCAGCTCCGCAGGGCCGACAGGCCGGACATCATGGAGCACATGCGCGACTGGGACGAGATATTCGAGGGTATCCACGAATTCGTCGACGCCTGCGCCTTCCAGGACGGCTACAACGACTATGACGAGATCGAAGACTACATCTCCGTCAACAAGATGCTCGCCGACAAATGGGGTATCCACAGCTGGACCAACTGCGAGAGCTTCGACCGCGACATGCCCATCAAGTTCCTCCCCATCAAGTTCGACAAACTGCGCCTCAAACTCGAAGCCGCCAAACGCTGCGGAGTCGAAAAGGCCATTACCTTCGAGTTCTCCCACTTTATCAGCCCCCAGAGTGCATATCTGCAGGCAGGACACCTTTACGACCGTTATCTCGAATATTTCGGAAGAAAGTGAAACGACTGATACTTACCATCGCCTTTGCGCTCTCCGGCCTTGCCGTGGGGGCGCAAAGTCCTCAAACCGAGCAGCAGTTCGATCTCGACTCCATCTATCAGGGTTGGGACGACACGCTTGAAGAGCTGGTGGTGATCGGTTACGGCGAGCGCAAGAGGGAATACCTCACCGGCAGCGTCGCCCAGGTCTCCTCGAAGGAGATCCTTAAGGCTCCCGTCACCAACTCCCAGCAGCTGCTCACCGGGCGCCTCGCCGGCCTGACCAACATCCAGACTACCGGCACCCCTGGCGCCGACGGCACCCGCATGTTCGTCCGCGGCCTCAGCACCTGGAGCGGCAGCGAACCCATCTGCGTGATCGATGGCATCAAACACGATGTCGGAATCATCAGCAGGCTCAACCCTGCCGACATCGAAACCGTTTCGGTCCTCAAGGACGGCGCCAGCACCGCGGTCTATGGCCTCGACGGCTCCAACGGCGTGATCGTCATCACTACCAAGGCCGGCGCCCGCGGCAAGAATACCGTTTCCTACGACGGCTCCGTCTCCTTCGACTTCAACACCGCGATGATCGAACTGATGGACGCCCAGGAGTACATCTACTGGAACAACAAAGTCCGCGAGATGGACGGCTTGCCTCTCTACTGGACTCCCGAAAACATCCAGAAACTCAAGGATATGGGAATCTACGCCGAGACCAACTGGCTCGACGTGATCTACAAGCCCTTCGGCCTTACCCATCAGCACAACATCTCCGCCTCGGGAGGTAACGAAAACACAAGTTACTATGCCTCGCTCGGACTGATGAACCAGGACGGCATCCTCAAGAACACCCACTACGAGCGCTATAACTTCCGCACCAACCTCTCCACCAAGGTCGCGAACGGGCTCGACTTCAAGACTACGGTCTACGGCCAGTACTCCTACCGCCATCTCCCGTGTATCCCGCTCGACGCCCAGAGCGAGTATTCTCCCATCACGCAGGCCCTCTACGCTGCGCCGATCCTCGCCCAGACCTACAAAGGCTACCCGCTCGGCATCACCAACGGCACTTACACCTATACTCCGCTCGCCGGCCTCTACAACGGCGGCTACCGCGACCAGAGTTATGCGCTGATGAGCGCCACCTTCCAGCTCGACTACGACTTCGGGGTGCTCTCCGATGCGCTCAAGGGCCTCAAGGCCTCGGCCTTCGCGGGCTTCAACGGCGACCTCACCATCTCGCAGCAGTACGTGCAGCCCTTCAAGCAGGCCCAGTTCAACCCCAAGACCTTCACGGTCGAGATCATCAACTTCATCCCCTACACCAAGACCACATACATCAAGGGCCACAGCTATAGCGCTGACCTCGTCGTCCGCCCGCAGCTCAGTTACGACCGCACCTTCGGCAAGCACCATGTTCAGTTCCTCGGCCTCTTCGAGGCTGAGCGCTTCTACGTGAGTTACCTTCAGGGCCACGGTTACGGCTTCGCCACCTCCGATCCTATCGACATCAATATGGCCACCGAGAGCACTACGGGCGCTGCGAGCGGATCCCACGACCACCGCGGATTCGCGAGTCTCGTCTACCGTGCCGGCTACATCTACGACGGCAAGTACATCTTCGAGGCTTCCGGCCGCTACGACGGCTCATACGTGTTCGCACCGGAGTCACGCTGGGGCTTCTTCCCCTCGTTCTCCGCGTCCTGGGTGATCTCCAAGGAAGACTTCATCAAAGACAACGTCCGCTGGCTCGACCACCTCAAGCTGCGCGCATCCCTGGGCCAGACCGGCTCGGCCGACATCGCTCCTTACTCCTACATGGTCAAGTTCAGCAGCACGGGCGCCAGCGACGCCTACGGTATCGGCCTTGCCCCGGTCAAGGGCTACTACACAAGCGGTTACCCCAACACCGAGGCCACCTGGTCGCGTATGTACGACTACAACGCCGGAATCGACGCCATCCTTCTCGACAAGAAACTCACCCTCGGGCTCGACGTCTTTTACCAGTACCGCACCGGCATCCTCGAGGCTATGACCAGCTCGGCCTACGCCCCTTCGCTCGGCAGCAACTATCCCACCTACGCCAACACCGGCCGCATGGACAACCGCGGTTTCGAACTCACCGTCCGCCACGACAACTGGCTCGACAACGGTATAGACTACAGCCTTACCGGAATGGTGATGTTCGCCCGCAACCGCGTCCTTTCCCGGAAGATTACCGACGATCACCCTTCGTACCGCGCAGTGCTAGGTGAGCCTCTCGGCACGGTCTACGGCTTCAAGTGCCTGGGCCTGTTCCAGAGCGAGGAAGAACTCCTCGACGCGCCTACCCCTCCTCAGGGCTATATCGACGTGGGTGAGCAGCGCTACCTCGACTACAACGGCGACGGCCGCATCACTGCCCAGTACGACTACGTCCGCCTCGGATACTCCGACGTGCCCGAGATGACCTTCTCGCTCAATGCCGACGTCTCCTGGAAGAACTGGTCGCTCTCCGCCCTGTTCCAGGGCGCTACCAGGGTTACGACCAAACTCTGCGGCGTCTACAACAACGGCGTAACCGACAACACCGTCTACACCCGCACGTTCTACGGGCTCGACGCCACCAACGGTAACATAGCGCTCGCCAAGAACTCCTGGACTCCCGACAACACCGGAGCCTATTACCCGCGCATCCACCAAAGCTGGAACGGCAACACTATGTGGATCAGCGACATGTGGCTTGTCGACGGTACATACCTGCGCCTTAAGAACCTCCAGCTTACCTACTCGCTGCCGCGTTCATGGGCCCGTGTGCTCCACACCTCCAAAGCAAGCGCCTACCTCGCCGGCACCAACATCTTCACCCTCTCCCACTACAAGTGGATGGATCCGGAGAACCCCGGTGTCAACGACGGATTCTATCCCCAGCAGAGGACATTCAGTGTAGGACTTAACGTAACATTCTAGAGCCATGAGAGTAAAGAATATCATCACATCGGCGCTTGCAGCGCTCACCCTGGTCTCCTGCAGTTGGATCGACCTCGGACCTACCTCTCAGCTCTCTCCCGACCAAATATGGGGCGGAGACGAGACGACTCTCGACGGCTACGTCTTCGGCCTGTATGCCGCTATCCGCGACAAGGCCGAGATCTACAGCCGGAATGCCTTCTCCGACGCCTACACCGACATCGTGAAATCCGGCTCCTGGGACCAGTACGGCCACACCTACAACTCCATCTCGATGGAGCCCAACGTGGTTACTTCCGACAACGCGTCGACCTTCGAGATCTGGGAAGACAGCTATGTGCGCATCAAGCGCGACAACGAGTTCCTGCGCGATGCCTCCAAGTATGCCGGCAACTTCAGCGACGCTTTTCTGCGTACGCGCGTGGCTGAGATCAAGTTTATCCGCTCGGTAAGCTATTTCTACCTGATCAGGGTCTATGCCGGAGTCGTTATCCGCGACGAAAACGACGGTGTCGACGGACCTGCCCAGAACAACAAGCCGCGCCTCACCGAGGCCGAAAGCTGGGATTGGGTGATGACCAACCTCAGCGAGGCCGCCCGCGACCTTCCTGAAGCCTGGGAGGGCGGCAACTACGGCCGTGCTACCAAAGCCGCCGCCTTCGGCCTCCTCTCGCGCTGCGGCATCTACAAGGTCTGGGCGCTCAAGAACCACGGCGGCACCGACGCCGAGGTAAAGGCGGCCTGCCAGGAAGTGATAGATGCGGCCGATTCATGCAAGGCCCACGGCGGCGCTCTGGTCTCCGACTATGCGAGCGTTTTCTCCTCGCAGGTCAATTCCGAGAACCTCTTCACGGTCTCGTTCTTCTCCAATACACGTTCGTCCAATCTCAACCACGAAGCCGACCGTTTCTTCCGCCCCAAGGGCGACAGCAAGACCCACGGCGGCGCAACCGTATCGGCTACCTTCGGTCCCACCGCCGAACTTGCCGACGCCTACGAGATGGCCGACGGCACACCCTTCGACTGGAGCGTCCACGGCTCTGACCCGTGGACCGGCCGCGAACCGCGCTTCTACGCCACGATTCTCTACAACGACGCGCGCTGGGAGGGCAGAAGACTGCGGATGTACAACAATCCCGACGACCCCGACGGAGTCTACGACGGCTTCGGCACCTTCCGAAAGTCCGGTTCTGCCGAGGCCAGCGTGACGGGCTACTACATGCGCAAGTGGATCACGGAAGAAGACAATTCCTGGACGACCAACGGGAGCTCGCATTTCTGGATTTTCCTGCGCTACGCAGAGGTCCTGCTCAACAAAGCCGAGGCACAGGCCCTTTCGGGCGACATCCCCGGCGCAGTCGCGACCCTTGGCCAGGTGCGTTCGAGGGTAGGACTCCCGAATATCACTGCCTCCGACCTTTCCGGCTTCTGGCCGCTGCTCGAGCACGAGCGCATCGTCGAACTGGCAGGCGAGGGCTTCCGCTATTGGGATCTCCGTCGCTGGCGCAGGGCATTCGACGTGCTCAATGGCTCCAGCGTCCACGGTTGCAAGCCGACACTCCAGTCTGACGGATCCTATACCTACGAAAGGATCGACGCCGACGGCGGATACACCCGCATTTTCAAGGAGGAATACTACGCATTCTCAATCCCTGTCTCCGAGCGCAGCGCCAATACCGAGCTCGGCGACAATAATCCCGGATGGTAATGAAAAAGTTTACACAATGTATATTTGTTCTTGTCGCTGCGCTCTGTGCTTTTTCGTGTGCAGTTCCCGACGACGAATTTGCGCATGACGAATGCGCAATACGCGCCATCTACGTCTCGCCTCCCGGCAATTCGACAGCACCCCAGGTGACGGGCAAGATTACGGTAGACCCCTCTACCGGCGATGGCTCGGTGATATTCGCCATTCCGCGCGATTATCCCGCCCGCTATGGTTACCGTCCCGACGACCTTACCGTGCGTGCCATCCTTACCTACGACGTGTTCATTACGCCGGGCCTGGAGGGGCGCAAAGACCTTTCAAGCGAAGATAAACCCTATACCGTGACTGTCTCCAATCGCACTACCGGAGAGAAGCACAAATACACGCTTTTCGCATACATTTCAACAATTGCTTCAGATTAGCATAATTGCAGGAAGGTATTTTTCCGGGCATTTGCCCGGAATAGGGTCGCGAAGCGACTGCCCGGAAAAACACCTTCCTGCTGAAAAAATAGAAAGATGAAAAAAATATTATCTGTTTTCGCAATTCTTGCCGCGATCGTATCGTGCGGCAAACAGGGCCCCGAAGGCCCTGACGGTCCTGATGAGCCTAAAGAAGAGCTCACAGGAGCCGACATCCTGTCCTTTACGCTGGTTGCAGGTGAGCAGAAAATCGAAGCAACCGTCTCTTCCTACGAGAAGAGGGTTCTGATTGTCTACATGCCTGAGCAGATCGGTCTGCTTGCCAATGCATCGGCGGAGGTTACTCTCTCCAAGGGCGCAACTATCTCTCCCGATCCTTCGCAGCCACGCGACTACAGTGTGGATCAGGTATTTACGGTAGTTTCCGGCGACGAGTCCAACCACAAGAGTTTCGTGGTCAGTTCCGAAGAGGCCAAGGTGGTTAACAATGCGAAGAAGACCTGGGCGAAGTCTTATGGCAGCCTTGGCATCACAGACCAGGTATTTGACCAGGGCCAGAGCCAGATCGGTTTCTGCGACTTCGACAAATTCGTGACCCACGAGGGCTCGGTTTTCGATCTCGAGGGCAAGAAGCTCGGCAAGATCAACACAAGCGGCATACCTGCCGGGTGGGGCCTTATCTCGCTTGCCAACGACGACAAAGGGCGCTTCATAGCTACTTTCGGCAATGGTTACGAGCTCCGCAATATGGTCGATGTCAACAACGAAGGAGCAATCTATATCTGGAAGGACGGATACGATTCAGCGCCGACCGAGCTCTACCGCTTCAACGAAGCCGGTATCCCCGTCTATCCTCAGTACTACTGGGGACGCTCCGACTGCTCTTCGCTCAGCGCTTCGGGCGACTACGACGGCAAACTGATGGTGACGACCCTGCATTTCGCCGATGTGGCCATCGAGGGAGTCACGACAGGTCTTCACAACGTGCTTCTTTTCGACAAGGGAGAGTTAAGCGATTTCAGGGTATTTGATTCGCGTCAGACTCTTGGTGATGGCAACTGGACCCAAATGATAAGCCCGGCTGAGGCTTCGTTCGAGGGCTCATTCGTCATCGGAGACTCCAACCGCACAGGTGTCGGTTATGGTGCTTTCGTCCGTAAGTCTTTTGATAATCTTGCAGAGGATTACGAACTCGTCGGCGCCGTCGATGAGATTCCAGGTTGGGATCCCGATGCTTCGTACCCCGGCCTGTATGGCTATGGCAACTACTCCGTGGGTCATGTCAAGGCATTCAAATGGTTCGGCACAGACGCTGCTATCATCACTTCGACCTTCTGGGAGGGAGCCTTCATTACCGTACGTCCGCTCGATACCGAACTGAAGTTCATCGTTCCGACCGAAATCGTCTCCAATCTCCACGAAATCCGCGCTTCGAGCGCTTATGTGTTCAATCCTGCCGACCAGACCGGCTATATCGTGATCAACGTCGGCTTCAACAGCGGCGAAGTTATTCTCTACAAACTCTCCAGAACAGCGATTTAGTATGAATAAAGCAGGCAGACACCCCGGCAAGACAACCTTCGCTTCGCTCTTCCCTCCCACCTCCGGTGGGCCCCTCCCGCTCACTCCACCCCAAAAAACCGGTGGCTTTTTTGGGGACCCCGGTACTGGCCGCGGGTGGCCAGGGTTGCTTGCCAGGGTATCTGCCTGCTTATATATATTGTCTGTAGCAGCCTGTAAACCTGAAGTAAACCCGCAGCCTGAGCCTAAGCCAGAGCCGCAGAAGCAGGAATACTTCGGCCATGCGCTCAAGTCGATGAGCGTGAAGGCGGGGGAGTGGACGCTGGAATGCGAGGTCGACACTCTCGCGGGTACGATAGTGCTTCCAGCCTACGAGGAGGATCTTCCCAATCTCAAGTCGACGACCGCGACTGTAAGCCTGTCAGACGGTGCAACCATCGTCCCTGATCCGTCGCAGCCCAAAGACTACCGCAAAGGTGCGAGTTTCATCGTGACTGGAGAGGATGGTGGCGAACAGATTTACTCTCTGTCTGTCAAGATGCTTGAGACCCCGCAGCGCCCTGCAAAGCCCGTCGTGATGTGGATAGATGCAGCCAACAGTTTGGGCTTTCTCAATACGCCCGAAAAGGTGGCGGATGTTGTGAAAACGGCGTGGGATAACGGCTTTTCCGGAATAGTTATGGACGTGAAGTCGCCCGTAAGCGGTGATGTTCTCTATGCGAAGAGCGATTTTCTGGGCTATTGCACCACCGTGGGCAGCAAGACTGTCCCTCAGTCGTTCGACCTGCTGCAGGAGCTTGTAGACCGCTGCCATGCGCAGGGTATGACCATATCCGCATCGGTCAGCGTGATGACCTTCCCGCGTCCGCAGACCTCCAAAGGGCAGGATTACTACGATGAGAATCTCGATCAGGCGGCAACCTATGAGCTGCTGCCCGAAGGAATAGTCGATTCGCGTGGCGATTCCGAGGCCCATTACAAGATGCTCAATCCCGCCCATCCTGCTACGCGCGCGTACGCGATTAGAATGGTGAGCGAGCTCGCCCGTAATTACGATCTCGACGGTATCGCGCTGGATTATTGCCGTTACCTCGACGTAAGGAGCGATTTTTCGGACTACTCGCGCTCCGAATTCGAAAAATGGAGCGGTTCTCCGGTAGTGAACTGGCCGGACGACATCATCAGCTATTCCGGAACTTCGCGCGATTCTTACTCCTATGGACCGCGTATCAAAGAGTGGATCAAGTGGCGCTCGTCGGTGATTCAGGGCGTGGTCAAAGACTGCCGGGACGCCATAAAGGCGGTTAAACCCTCGATAAAGCTCGAGTATTGGGCTGAATCGTGGTGGTGGGACTGCTACATGAAGGGCCAGAACTGGGCCTCCCAGAAGGCTCCGATGCCTTCCGGTTATATCTGGGCCGCCTCCGACTATATGTCTACCGGTTTTGCCGAGTATCTCGATATCTTCCACTTGGGCATGTATGTGAAGACTGTCTACGGCTACGGGAGTCAGTGGACTATGGAGTACCTTGCTAACTACGGGAGGCAGCGCAACGCCGGTGCCTGCACGCTCTACGGCTCTTTCGGTGCCTACACTACAGGACTTGACTTTACTGATGCCACGATCTTCAATTATCGCAGTTTTGAGGGCATGATGATCTTCGAACTCGGGTCGGTCCGCAACCGCTGGGGCATTTATAAAACAGCAATTCGCAAGGCAATGCGTCTCGAAGGCGAATATAAGTGACCCCCCTCCTACAATATGCTGTGACAGCATATTTTCATTTTTATAAAAAATATTTTTAAAGAATTCGCAAAAATTTTTGGATTTTAAAAATATATCCATACCTTTGCATTAGAAATAATGCTTAATAGGCCTTATGAATATGCAAAGATCAATCCCCGCCGCGCTGCTTTTCAGCCTCCTCTGCGTCGCCTCATGTTCGATGGTCGACGATATGCCTTCGCTCGACGCCGAATCTTCCGGCAAGAAGGTCGGTTTCGATATCAGCGTCACCCGCGAAGGTGAAGCTATCCCTCAGGAAAGGACCACCAAGGCTTCGGAGAGTTTCGATGCCTCCGATAAGATCGCGACTATGGATACCGATCTTCCGTTCGGTCTCATCGGCATTGACTATGACAATCATGAGATCGTGGTTGACAACGAGCGTGTCGGTTCTTCTGCTTCCGGCTACAACACCGTGCTCACCACCTCTTTCTGGAAAGATCTCAATACCCAGAATGTGGCTTTCAGTGCATACTATCCTTATGTGTCCGGCGTAGGCTATGGCGACGAGCTCGAGACTTACTCGATTCCTTATACTGCCGAGCAGACCAGTGCCGGTCCACTTGTCTCCAAGACCGTCCAGAAAGCAGTTGCGCTGCTCGATGTCATTCCGCTCGAGTTCCAGCACATCACTAACGACATAGGTTACCGTATCTGTGATATTACTCCCGTAGAGGAGCTTCAGGGCCTTATCCATCTTCGCAAACTCACGGCTTACCACGTTGCTTCGGCAGGTGTATTCGTCAATGACATCGCTTCGAGCATGGGTGTCTGGCACCGTCAGGGCTATTATCGCGATATAGTCGTGTTCGAGGGAGATGCCAAAGTTGGGGTCGGCTCTGAGAACGAGATGTTCGTCGGGCGCGACGCACTCGAAAGCCGGATGCGTGATTCCCACCGCTATTACTCAATTCCCGATGAGATCAAGCTTGGTTGGCAGTTTGTGGAGGCCGTCTTCGATGTGGAAGGATTCACTCTCAACGGTTTTGATTATCCACCACTTACCAACCAAAAGGCTAAATTCAATCTCTACGGAGTCCTTCCCGGCAACGAATTTGTCTACGGCAGGCAGTACACTTTCCATCTTGGACTTGATTTGACAGACATCTATAAAGAAATTACTTTTGCCCCGTCCGTCACTGGATGGGAAACAAAAATCTACGAGAATAATGATGAATTTTGATCCCTGGATTCTGCTTCTCTTCCTTCCGGCAGCGGCCTCATTTTTCTGGCTGCTGCTGAATCGTTTTCTTGCCAGCGGGACAAACACCTATCTCATATTGCAGTTCCTTGCTGTAGACCTGACGCTTTTCTTCCTCTCCGACGCTTTCTATGCCGTTCCCGGAATCCCGTCGGAGTTGCTGGTATTTACTCACCTCGTATCGCTTGCGACAGGTCCGTCAGTGGTGCCGCTTATCTGGATGTATTTCCATAAGCTGCGTCACAGGGCCACTTACAGCACGCCTCAGCTTCTCTGGTTGATTATTCCGGTTGCATTGGTCTTCTCCGGCACTGCGCTCACGAGTACCATCGGTGTCGAGAGGCTTGCGGCCTTCCTCGACGATCTTATCTCAGGTGATCCAAATGTTCTCGATCTTTATCAGGGAACAGCGCTCGGTCACTACTATATCTGGACTCATATCGTCTTCAGAGGAGTAGTTATGGCTGAGCTTGTAGTTGCTGCCGTATATCTTGCTTTCATCATTGTAAAGGAAAAGGTAAGCTTCAAGAACTATTTTGCTTACGAGAGGCATGATGCTTCCATCAGGCAGTTTGAAATCCAGCTCTTTACGCTTATCATACCCGCTGCGTTCCTCATCTCCAAGGTCTCTCTCCCCAAGTATTATCTGGACAACCATCTCTGGGTTTCCATTATCCAGGCCGTGGTTGTCACGTGGGGATATTTCTCCTTTATGCTGCATTCGCTTGCGGGAGAACGCAAGACGATTACGAAGATTCAGTTCCGCCACATCATGATGTACAATTACAATCCCTCCACCAAGGGCCCCATTATTGAGATCATGATGGAAGAACTCCTCGAAGACGCCGAGCAGGACGCCCTCGTGAGGCTTCACGACAGGATAGGGGAGTCTATTCAGACTGCAGACGATATCCATCCCAAGGAAATCAGCGCCGTGAAGGAGATGCTCTTTGGTGCTGTCGCCAACTCCTGGGACGACAGCCTTCTGACCCGTTTCCAGACCCTCATGCTCAACGAGCAGCTTTTCCTTCAGCCCGGGCTCAGCCTGCAGGATATGGCCCAGAAGCTCCATACCAACAAGACGTATGTCTCCAAACTGGTAAACAACACCTACAATATGGGCTTTCCTGAGTTGCTGAATACCCTTCGCATCGACTATGCGGAGCAGTATATTATGAACCATCCCAACGCCAGGCAGGAGGAGATTGCCAAAGCTTGCGGATTCCTCAGTGCTTCTTCTTTCAACAACATTTTCCGCAAGATCACCGGAATGACTCCCAAGATGTGGATGCTCAGCATGGACAACAAACGCAATGCTCAGTAAGTATGATATTCTGATAGTGGACGACGTTCCGCTGAACCTCCTTCTGGTCAAGAAGATGCTCGGAGGCTTCAACTTCAATGTACGTACGGCCGAAAACGGTTTGGAGGCCATACGCGAGATTATGGCTCAGAAGCCGGATCTTGTACTGCTCGATATCCTGATGCCGCTTATGGACGGCTTTGAGGTCCTCTCAAAGCTCAAAGAAAAGCCGGAGTGGTCCGATGTGAAGGTGGTCGTGCTCAGCGCCCTCAATTCCAACGAAGATATCGTGAAGGCTTTCAACCTGGGCGCCGCCGATTTCATCACGAAGCCCATCCTGATGGACAAGCTCTGCAATGCAGTCGCAAAGGCGCTTGAGATACCCCTTAAGGCTGATTCTGGGCAGTAAATTCAGAGGGAGTAAGTCCTGTATACTCCTTAAATGCCGTAGTGAAGTAAGAAGCTGAGCGAAATCCGCAAATCTCAGCGATCTTTCCGACAGAGGTCTCGCCTCGGAGAAGCAGGTCTTTGGCTTTGGCCATTCTTTTATCGCGGATCATGGTGGAGGGCGAAGCCGCGCCTTCCGCTTTTAGTTTACGGTTCACATGAATTCGGCTGATTCCGAGAATTGCAGCAATCGACTCGACATCGAAGTCCTTGTCTGCAAGATTTTGTTCGACCAGAGCCTCGACTTTAGCGGTGAAAAGTCCACCGGATTTCGTCACAGCCGGCGTCACTGTTTTAGTGGTCTCGGGCTTCTCCACAGGCTCGATTTCCGGCTTGACAACGGGCTTTGTCGAGGGCGTGGGCTGCTCCGGAATCTCAGGCTTGGAGACTACCGTATTTTGTCCCTTAATTTCTTTGGCCGTAGCTTTCTTTTTCCGCTTGCTTAAGGCGATTCCAGCTATAAATCCTACGATCAGCGAGAGAATAACCCAGATAACCCAGGACTTCCCGCCCCAGTCAGACGGCGCTGTAGTGGCATATGTTTCAAATACTAAAGGTATCGAATTCGAAATTAGGCCGCTTCCGCCAGTTTTTGTTGCTTCTGCGCCTTCCTTGAGCAGCTGAATGCTTTCGTCACTGATTACCCACACACCCGAGTCTGTTTGAGAGGGGTAAATCAGCGTCGGTTCACTGTCATATTCTGCTATTTCATCAACCTCTCCGGTGGTCGTGTCAAGTGTGTACAATTTGGTCACACCTCCAAGTATGATTTTCCCGCTGTTTTCGTCCTTTCTGGCGGTGCTGATCTGGCCGGTTCCGAGCGAAGATCTCCTGAATCCGCCGGCGTTAGAGTATGTGGTTAGATTTCCTTCGTTGTCGATTATCAGGAGCTCTCCTTGAGAATTGAAAAATACACCTATTATATTATTAGATGGGATTTTTCCGCCACTCTCAGAGAATCTGAGCATTTTTCCGCTCCTGCTGATCCTCAAAACGCCGTTGTCGAGGGTCCCTATCCACAGGGAACCGTCTCCTGGGTTCTCTGTTATACTGGTTATTGTTGTTTTGACAGTCTCGTTCTGGCCGCATAATGGTGTTATAGTCGTGGTCAAGAGCACGAATACAAGCGCTGCAGATAGTCTTTTTACCCGGATTCTCATTGTTTTAGGGTCTTTATATATATAATATAGGTATAAAGATACGAAAAACTTTCCTTTTCTCCTATTCCTCTTTTCGCCCCCGCCAATGGGGTGAATTGCTGTATTAAATACGCTTTTTAACATATTTTCGTGTTTCTTAAAATCCTTTTGATTTCATTAAACCGTTTGTTCTGTGTATTCTGTGGTCTATTTGGTATATTTTTTATCTTTTTCAAATTAAAAATTTTTGATATGCCCCCTCTAGGCCCCCTGCAGGGCTTTTTGTTGAATCAAAAACACATTTTGGGGGGGCAATTCAAGAATTGCAAAAACTTTTGCAAAAAAATCAAAAATTGTTTTTGTAAATCAAATATTTGTTGTATCTTTGCAATTGTTAAAGGTGTATTTCGGGCTTGTCCGAAACGCCGATTAAAGTAAAGTTTTTTATATCAAAATGACCTCAGGACGTATTCTGAACAAGATTTGGATGGCAACAGGAGCCCGTTTCCTCGTTGCAGTCCTGATGGTTTTCTCCAGCGCTTTTTTTGTACGCGCACGTGATATTGACGCGTCCGTCCGGGTCACTTATCCTTTCGACAACGCTGAAGTCCGCGCAGATTATATGGCCAATGCCAAGGCTCTCGCGGTAATCGACAGCCTCCTTGCCAATGCCGATTCTTCTGCTAAGATCGAGATCGTCACCTACTCATCTCCCGAAGGTCCTGAGTCTTACAACCTCAATCTTTCCAGAATGCGTGCACGCTCCATCCGTGATTACATCATTTCTGCTGCGCCTTACGTGACTCCCACATTCCGCATCGCTTCTTATGCAGAGTCTTGGGCTCAGTTCCGTGCTTATATTGCTGCTGACAAGTCACTTTCCGCTGCTGTGAAGTCCGAACTCCTTCTCATCATCGACTCCGATTCCAAGCTCGATGAGAAAGAAGCGATGTTCAAAGCTGATCCTAACTATAAAGCTCTCTACCGCAAGTACTTCCGCTCTCTCCGTTATGCTGATATCTCGCTGAGAATCGAGAATTCGGCCCTTGGCCTTGCAGGTTATCGCGATTCTGATTTCTCCGACGGTGCTGAAGGAGATGGCTCCCGCGGAGACGGCCTCTATGGAGACGGTTCTGACGCACGTCGCCACGGAGCAGACAGCCTTATGACTCTGCCTCGCCTCGACACTCTGCGCGACGGCGCACGCATGCTCGCGGAGCTTTCACGCGTTCAGCGCGATACCACTCAGCAGGCTGACGACTCTGGTAACGAAGACGAATATGTGACCGAAAAGGTTCCCGTCATAGCAATCCACAATAACTTCCTCGCAGAGGCTGCCACCGTAGGCACCGGTTTCCACACCGTTCCTGTTGCATTCGGTGTTGAAGTTCCCGTCGGAAAGCACTGGAGCGTCTACGGCGACTATATGAATACCATTCCTTGGCACGCCTGGCACAATAACGCAGACTGCGTCGAGCTCATGCACTGGGGTCTTGGTACCCGCTGGTATCCCGGCACGACCTTCAAGCGCCCCTTCACCCAGGAGAGCGGACTCCGCGTCCTCGAAGGTTGGTACGCTTCGCTTTCCGGCCACATGGGCTACTACGACTTCGAGCGCAAGGGCAAGGGTTATCAGGGAGAGGAAGCCAACATCTCGATGGGCTTCGGCTACAGCATGTGCTTCGACGAGCACTGGAGCCTCAACTTCGGCATCGCATTCGGCCCTATGTACACGCAGTATCGTTACTACGAAGGCCGCAACAATAATTCCCGCCTCGTCTATCAGTACGGTGGACACACCTGGTACTTCGGTCCCACTGATGCGAGGATTTCACTCACTTATCTTTTTTACGCGAACAAGAAGCATAAGAAGAACTAACGGCATACGAAAATGAGAAGACGTCTTACCATAATCATCATTGCAATCCTTGCAGTCCTCACCGGCTGCGAGCGGCGCCCGCTTGAGTATGGTACTGTCTCCATCAACCTCAACCTCAAGCTCAACCTCCGCGTCCGTGTCAACGGCCACTTCGAGGATCTCCCCGAGCCTGAGATGATGCGCGTTATGTTTTTCGATCCCGAAACATTTGATTTGGTAACAGAAACGTACCTGCCTGCTAAGGGTGGCCGTATTTCCCTCCCTCCTGGAAAGTACAAGTTCATTGCTTACAACTTCGACACTGAGGCAACCCTGCTGCGTAACGACCGTAACTACTACTCGATCGAGGCCTATACCAACGAGGTTTCCAACTCGCTCAAGTCGAGTATGCTCAACGCCCTCCGCTACGGCAAGTCAGCCGTCACCAAGGCCGACTCCGAAGATGAAGATCCTTGGGATGCAGCTCTCCGCCGTCTGCAGGATACTCCTGTTATCTACGAGCCCGACCACCTCTTCGTGAGCCATCAGGACGTCGAGGTCTTCAACATCCAGGAAGACCAGACCATCGAGGCTGATGCTGAAACCATCATCGAAACCTGGAAGATCTCGGTGCGCATCAAGAACGAGCAGTACATGGCATCGGCCCGCGCTCTGCTCACCGGCCAGATCGCATCCAACTTCATCGGCCTCCCCAAAGAAGAGGGTAAGACCGACACCGACGTCACTCTGATGTTCGACATGAACGCCGGCTCTGACGACGATCACAATGATATTGTTATAGGAAGGTTCAACACCTTCGGCAAGAACCCTTCCAACGAAAGCCGCCTCTGGCTGAACATCATCCTTAAGACTACCGGCGGAGAGACAGTCGAGTGGCACAAAGATATCACCGATGAGTTCATGACAGAGGATGCAATCGAGAACCAGACTATTACTATTGTAGAAGAAATAGTTATCGACCCTCCGGAGAATCCGGGCGGAAACGGAGGCTTCCAGCCTGGCGTTTCCGAATGGGATGAAGAACACGTACCGATTAATATTTAGAAATCAATAAGTTAAACCATTTTTTATAAACAATCAATTCATTATGAAAACAAATCAATTGATTCTCGCAACCGCAGCAGTGCTCGCACTCGCAGCTTGCAACAAGGATGAGTTCTCTCCTAAGAACTCTTCTACCGACGAGATCGGCTTCAACGCCGTGACCCGCCGCTCTACCAAGGCAAATGGTGAGATCATTACCACTTCCGCCTATGCTACTGACAACACCTTCCAGGTTTGGGGATGGCAGAGCCAGGCCGGCGACTTCTCTGATGTCGCTGACAATGCAGCCTCCAACTTTATGCCCAATCTCACCATTTCTTACTGCGGTGGCCCTCAGGGCCGTGCAGACGCTTGGCGTAACGCGGACAACTACTACTACTGGCCGTTCACTGGCAAACTTAGTTTCCTTGCTGTTCACCCTTCGACCGTTGCTCCTTCCACCACAGGTTGGGATGCTACCAACAAGAAGCCTAAGGCTACTATTGCTGACTACACCATTACTCCCGGTACCAACGAGACTGTAGACCTGCTGTTCGCAACCAATGAGGGTGCCCGCCAGGCCGCTGCTCTTCCGATGGTGTTCAAGCACGCTCTTTCGCAGATCGAAGTTAAGGTCAAGACCGATGAAGACTATACCGCGGACGTTGCTTTCGACGTTGAGAGCGTTGTCTTCAACAATATCGACCTCTCCGGTGATGTGGCTTATGCCAATGACGCTATCGCTTGGTCTGACAATGACACTCAGACCGAGTCCTGGACCTACTATGGTACTGTTCTCGAGGATATCACAAAGGACTATCAGGTGTATGGTGCAGCAAAGGTGAACATCCCTCAGCCTGCAACCGTGGCCGATGATCCCGCAACTGCCGGCGTCATCGAGGGTACCTACCTCACCATTGGCTACTCCATGGAGCAGACCGGAAGTGCCAAGATTACCGGTACCGTTAACATCTCCAAGCCTCAAGCTTGGGAGCCCGGCAAGAAGTATGTCTATACTCTGAACTTCAAGCTCAACGAGATCCTCTTCAACCCTTCCGTTACCGAATGGGTAGTTGTTAATGTCGACACAATCAACATCCTTGACTAATTTGATAATAATAATAAAAGTATAAAGTCATGAAAAAGTATTTCATCATCGCAGCCGCCGCGCTCGTAGCGCTCGCCGCCTGCACCAAGAATGAGGCCGACAAGACCGCTTACGAGCAGTCCAAGGTCATCAACTTCAACACCGTGGCCGGCAAGGCTACGAAGGCCCCTATCGAAGGAACCACATACGCATACGATGCTCCTGAATTCGGTGTGTTTGCTTGGTACCTTGCTTCGGGCACCTGGAACACTGCCGCAGCCAATGCTTCTGCTGTCTCTTACATGAATGATGTAGAGGTCGCTTTCGACGACACCAAGGATATCTGGGCCCCCAGCGACACTTATTACTGGCCGCTTGAAGGCACGCTGACTTTTATCGCTTATTCTCCGAAAGATGCAGCGACCGCAACTTTCAGCAACGCCGGCCTTCTTACCCTTACAGGTTTTACCGTAGATACTACTGTAGCTGATCAGGTTGACCTGCTCTATTCCGCAATTAATGCTGACAAGAGCGCCAATCAGTCATACTATGTTGATGGCACCAACAGCAAGAACAGTGAGACTGCTGAAGGTGACAAGGGTGTGAACATTGTTTTCAAACACGCTCTCTCACAGGTTATTTTCAAAGCGAAGACCGCTGATGATGTTTATGATGCAGGCCTCAGCTTCAAGGTAGATGCGATTACCGTCAATGCCGCCAGCACTGCTGCCAGCATGACCGTAACCAACCCTACAGAAGCTCAGCTGGCTTCCGCAATTACCACCTGGACCAACCCCGGCACAAATGCTGACTTTGCTGTCAGCAGCACCGCTTTCCCTGCCGCCTCCAACACATATCTGACCAAGACCCTTTCCGACCCCATCGGAGACGCTCTTCTGATGATCCCTGTTACCGCTTTCGCCGGCACAGATCCTACCTTAACCGTGAGCTACACCCTCTACCGTCTCAGTGACAATCAGGACCTCGGTTCCAAGGAAGTTACCATCCACTTCGATGACATCGACGATGTCGTCGCCAGCTGGGAGGCCGGTAAGAAGTATGTCTACAACCTCACCATCGACCTCCAGAAGATTTACTTCAATCCTACCATCACCGACTGGGTTGAGGGAGGTTCTCAGGATGTTGACGTTCCTGCAGACGCAAGCTAATCATTTTTCAATAGTATAATTATTAACAATTTCAATATCAACACAATGAAAAAAGTATTTATCATTGCCGCAGCAGCTCTCGCATTCGCAGCATGCTCCAAGAACGAGATCAACCTCGTTCAGTCTCCTATCGAGTTCGCTCCCAACGCACTCCTCACCAAGGCGCTCATCCTTCCCGACAGCGACTCTCCCGAGCAGCTCGCTTTCCCTACCACCGAGAGCTTCAACGTCTTCGGTTTCGCAGCCCTCGACGGCAGCACCTACGACTACGCCCACCCTCTTATGAACGATGTCAACATCTCCAACCAGGGCGGTGACTGGAAGGCTACCACTGGTACCTACCTTTGGCCTGCAACCGGTAAGGTAGATTTCTACGCTTACTATCCTGGAAGCCTCAACGCTACCTTCGTTTCCGATTCCGAGCCTAAGGGTATCAACATCGCCGGCGTAAGCCTCGGCACTGCTATCGGCAGCCAGATCGATCCCCTCGTTGCAGCTGTCCTCGCTCAGGATGCAGCTTCGAAGCCCACAGTCAACCTCGTCTTCAAGCACATCACCAGCCAGATCGCTGTGATGGCAGTAGACGCTACCACCACCGAGAGCCTCAAGAACAAGATCTCCATCGAGAAGGTTGTCTTCAAGAACCTCAAGACCAGCGGCGACTACACCAAGAGTACCACCATCGGTAAGGGTGCATGGAGCAACATCAACACCAAGGCAGACTTCGTCTCCTTCGAGGGCAGCGAGGTTCTTGCTACCACCGAGAGCTTCCTTTCCGGTTCTACTTTCGTTTCTTCTATCGACAACAGCGCAGCATTCGTCGTCATCCCTGAGAACGTCGTTACCGGTACCGCTGAGGATCAGGTTGTCGAGGTTAGCTACAGCATCGCAGCCTACACTATCAATGGCTTCGACTATCCTGCAACTCCTACCCAGACCGTTACTATTCCTCTCTACGGCCGCGTAAGCTCCAACAAGTTCCAGAACGGCAAGCGTTATGTCTTCCACATCGGTATCTCTCTCGACGGCGCCAACAACGAGATTATGTTCTCGCCTGTAGTCGAGGGCTGGGAGAACGAAGACATCTCCGGCATCACCATCGACGCTGTTAAGGCAGTCCTGATGTAATTGTTGCAAGAATCGATTGTTTATAATATCTCCCGAACGTGGCAGGGTCGCCCTGCGGCCCTGCCCGGGAAGGGGAAAAAACAAGAATAATGCTTAAGGAACTGTCGGTCATATCACTCTTAGCCCTTGCGCTTGTCTCTTGCACGAGGAGTACTGCCTATACGCCCGATCCGGACATTATGCAGTTCTCGGCGGTAGCATCCCATACCGATGCTTCTGCGTCCAGCGCACACCAGCTCAAGAGCGGCATCATCACTACTACGAACTACCCGGTCGACGTGCCGTTCGTGGTGGAGGCGGTGCTCTTTGATCCGGCCCAAGGCGTCGATTCCGGCAGCTCGTTTATGAGCTCCGAGAAGCTTTCGTACAGTTCCGAAGAGGGCAAGTGGAAACCGGAGGAAGAACATTTCTGGCCCGAGAAGGGCAACCTTCTCTTCTATGCCGGATCGCCTATCCTGCCCAACGTGTCCGTAGGTGTCGGCAACGGCGTCACGGCCGATTGGTCCATCCCCACCGAGGCAGACACTCAGGTCGACCTTTGTTTCGCGAAGGTCATCGAGAGGTGCGAGTCGCACTCGACTGCCGTTCCCTTCGTCTTCAGGCACGCTCTTACCCAGGTCTGCATCAAGGCCCGCACCCTTAAGCAGTATTCTTATTCCAGATCGGAGAACAATTATATCCAGTCCAACGTCATCAAGGTCGTGCTCGACTCTGTCAAGATCGGCGGCATCCTCTCGAAGGGTCATTTCACTCAGGAGCCCGCGAAGTGGGTTGTCGACAACGACTCCGCTATCCAGTATCCCGTGTTTTGCAGCGAGTCCGGTCTCGAACTCGGATGCAATCGCTACGATTCCCCGGTCCTCAACGAGCTCACCAAGATGCTGCTCCTTCCCCAGACTCTGTCTCCGGACGCAGCTATCACTGAGTGGCACCATATCGTAATCAGGTCAAGCATCACCGACACCACGACCGGAGAGATTCTCTCCGACGAAACTTACACACTCCCCAAATCCTCTGTCCTTCCTCTCAAGAAGATCTGTGACAGGTGGGTAATGGACTACAAATACACCTTCCGCATTGCAGTAGGCCTGGAAGACAGCGAGATTACCGTCGCTGTTACCGACTGGACCGAAACAAAGGAAATAGTTTTAGGCGACGAATGAGACTCAGAAGACTCATATATATAGTGATCGCGGGCGCGCTCGCATGCGCGTGTGCGAAATCGGAGATGGAGGTCAATTCCATTTCCTTCGAGCCCGTGTCTTCAAAGCCCACCAAGGCCATCATTTCGGGCACGGAATATCCTACCACCGAATCTTTCGTCGTCAGTGCCTACCACAACGGCACCGCAGCCTACTTCGAAGGCTTGACTGCTTCCTATCAGTCTGCCATCAGTCTTTGGGAAACTTCAACCCCCGAGTATTGGCCTCTCGCCGGCTCGCTTACATTCAACGCATACAGCCCGGCTTCTGTTTCCGGACTGACCATCGACGCCTCCGGCGTCAGCGCGACGGGCTACACCGTCCGCACCACCGAGCAGATGACTACAGATCTCTGCTATGGCACCGCCACAGTAGCGGACTGCTCTTCGCATCCCGATGCAGTGCCGCTCGTTTTCTCCCACGCCCTCTCGCAGGTCGTCTTCAGGGTCAAGGCTGCGGGGTATTACCCGAATATTGCTCTCAAACTGAATTCTCTTTCTCTCGGGAACATCTACTCCGTCGGAGACTTCAGCATTGATACATGGAGCAACCTGTCATCCAAGCAAGACTATACTATCTCTGATACGCCTATAACCACCACATATACTGGGGAGGAACCAGACGTAACGGTGATTTCAGCATACCTATTCCTTCCACAGACTATAGCAGTAGATGCCACCCTCAATGTGGGCTACAGCATCACCCAGACCGTCTCAGGGATTGATTATACAGTAGATAATCCTCCTGTAATGTTGAATCTGGCAAGTTCCATCAGTGAGTGGGAATCTGGAAAAAAATATATATTTACCATAAATATAGGTCTTGACAATCTAATCAACTTCACAGTTACAGCGGCAGATTGGAATGAAAAGAATGCCGCAGTAGTGGTTGAGTGACTTGTATAGTATGAGAAGAAGATTATCGACATACCTGCTGATTTGCGCACTTGTCGCTTTCGTTTCCTGCGAGAAAGACAGGAAGGCTACTGACGTCGGGCTCAAAGATGAAACCATAGAACTGTCACCGCGCGAGGCCGTGTCCACCAAGGCGTTGATGGACAATGCCGAACTTCACACAAACGGCAACAAGATGCGCGTGTTCGACATTCTCTCAGGCTTCTCCGGTACAGTGTCGTGGATGGATGAAGGCAACCCATATTACATCAATGACGAGATTGTCTACAACGGCAACGCTGTCTGGGAGTATACTTCAGGCCGGAAGTATCCATGGACAGTGGACGGCTCGCATATCTTCTTCGGTTGGCTCAGCTACGACAGCCATCTTGCCGAGAGCGACACTCAGTTCTGCTCGGATGCATACGATGCTGCAAATCAGATCTTGAGCATTCCCATAAAGGAGATGAATACTGCGACTGATCAGTTCGACTTCATGTATTCGACTGTGAAGTACGTTGACGCTGAAGATCATGTCGCAGGATCCCCTGTTCCCCTTGAACTCAAACACCTTTTCACTGCATTTAACCTCACTCTTAACAACACATCTGATAATAGGATTTATCTCAAGCGGGTCACTCTTTCTGGGATGAAGAATGTAAGAAGTGCCCAGATAGCATTCACCTCAAATATCCCGACAGTCACCACTTCGGATATATCCTCGACAGATATCGTACTCTTTGAGTCTCCAAACATTTCAGGAGATCCTGCCGGCACTCTCTTTGAGAGTGTCGATGCGGCTCAGACACTTTCAGACTTTATGCTGATGTGGCCTCAGTCTTATGTTGACTTAAGCGGTGCACAGTTAGTCGTCGAATACAATATTCTTGATGCGAGCGATCAGCTTTCTGAGGATCTGTCCTCAACAATCATACTTGATAAACAAAATGTATTTAAGACGAATTCCGTCGGGATGGATGCTGGAACCAAGTACACCTTCCTGCTCGAGTTCCGCAAGAGTACGATAGTATTTGACCTCAAGGTCCTTCCATGGGAGTACGAATCCTATGAATGGGATTACTCGGATCACTCTGTTTCCGCACGCAGTGGTACGTTTAGGGACGGTGTTTTGGCTTTCTATCGTTATAATCTGCTGACCGATGCCTATGACAGGGAGCCGACGTCAGATGAGTGGTCGGCTAAAACGATGCGTTTCAACACTCGAAATGAGATATTGAAAGGCCGTTTCTATATTGAATCTCCAACTTCAGGTCGATGGCAGATATCTGCATATCCTCTTTCAGCTGCTCAGTATTTTGTCATCGAGCCTACTTCGGGCGGGATAGATGCATTCACTGACAATGGTAAAACCGAGTTCACAATAAGCGTGGACCCCAACCTCACTCCGAGCACGACCCAGACCCTTTATTTCAATGTTGCTATCTACTTCAATGGGGAATGGCACGATGCTAATTCCGAGTTTAACCGCAAGAATTTCAAACTTGTACTTGATGCGAACTAACAGAATAATATCATTTGTCGTTCTTTCCCTGCTCTTTGCGGGTTGTGTCAAGGAAGTCGATTCCCCGGCCTCCCAGAGTGGTATTATCCTTAATCTCGTTCTTGAAGAGCCCGAAACAAAGGCAACCAAACCTGGAGATGCTTCTCGAAATGAGAATCTTATTTCAGAGGCACTGGACATTTTCTTCTATGATAAAGATTCTTTTGAGATTACCAAAGAAGTCCTTGGTTGGCGCCGTTCCGGAACAAGACTTATGATTCCAACGAATCCCAATGAGATTGAGACCATATTCGGTACTTTGGGAACCGGTGCCAAGTGCGGTGTTTTTATCGTCGCCAATTTTTCGGGTACGTACGCAGGTACTCCCAATAGCAGGACGCTTTCCGAGATAAAGAGTTCCCTTCTCCCCGCCCCTAACTGGGAGACCCTCCCGCAGGAGAGTTTCGTGATGACAGGTGAGAAAGAGATATCTTTGAGGAATGCCCAGGGGTCAACCCCTGTTGACGAAGAAGTCGGTTTGGAAAGAGTTGCCGCTAAAATCACCTTCGATGTCACTGTCGCAGAAAGCGGTATTGCCGATGGTGCCTGGATCCCTGACACCCAGAATATGACCGTATATATGGTCTATCCTATGCGCAAGGCGGTACTTGGAGCGGAAAAAGAGCCGGTACCTGTAAATGCCAATGTGACTTTTGGTGATGGAGAGACTGTTGTTTACTCTCAGTATTTGGATAAACCATTGAGAGCAACGGGGGAGACAAAACCGCGTTCACGTCGCAATGGTGGATCGACCACAACCGTTCAGTCCCCTGTTTATTCAACTGATATAGACGGGGTATCTTATCCGTTCTATTCTTATCCTTGTTCTTGGGATGTCGGTTCACCGATGGAGCCCTACATGAAACTGATTATCCCATGGACATACGGCAGCACTACACGCAAGTATTTCTACAAGATACCCTTCCACGATAATTTCCTGGAGCGCAACCACTGGTATCATATATCTATCGATGTACAGATTCTTGGTACTGAGCAGGCTGATCCGCCAGCGGTAGATATCCATTATGTCGTTGCCGATTGGCATGGCTCGATGGATACTTCTTCTGCACAGGATATCACCAGCGTAACATCGGTCCCTGCAGCCGTTATTACGGCGAAGTTCCTCAGTGTCCCGACAACGGAGTATATAATGTATAATACAGACGTGTTGAAGATCCCCATTCAGTCGAGCCACGATGTAGAGGTGGTCGGCTTCGATGTGGTTTCGGGTGCTTACACAGCTTCGCATGATGTGGATGCCAACTATGTCGGAACCAATCCCCGTATTTATAATCCATTCACAACTACACTCTATACCGGTTCTAAGATAGTGGCCGTGCGGCCAGATTACAGTCAAACGACTCCTTCTGCTGTTTCTCATAGTTTTACCTACAATCAGGCTGAAGATGCTCAAGGCTGGTCGGTAACCGTCCAGGGACGGGAGAGCGTTACTCTAAAGCACGTTATTAACCGTGATATGACTACCGATGACTACGACGTTGCTCCGTATACTATCCGAATGAGATTCCGCCATACAGGCGAGGGTGCTGAGGAGTATTATGCCGACGTAACGGTAGAGCAGAGACCTTCGATTATTATCAAGCCGGAGGCAAACAGCGGAGGAACGGCTAATTACGGTTACGGCTATGTCAATGGAGGACAGGGTGGCGGAACGAATTGGTCGGGTTCAAGAAACAATTGGTATTCTACTGATGGTAGTTGGACGGGAGCTTCATCATATGGACAGGGGTGGACTGCTTATTCCGTATATGATGAGTGGGATTACTATTTAGGTTCATCTCCTGGTGATTTGTCTAACTCCAACAACAAAAATACCAATATGTATGTCATCGAGACATCTGTGCTTCCTACGACTGGCCGGGTGGCAAGTTATATGCTTGGAGACCCCAGAAGTCGTGAAGTAGATAATCTTGGGCAGACATGGAGTCAGAGCAAACCTTCGGTTCAGGGAAGCGAACGCAGAATTTCCTATTATTATCCGTCTGGTGGAGATGAGTATAACTACTTTATTGCGCCGAAGTTCCGTATTGCATCGTCTTTTGGCTCCACTCAACCGACAACCTTTGAGAATGCTCAGCGTCGCTGCGCCTCATATCAGGAAGATGGATATCCTGCAGGGCGCTGGCGTCTTCCTACTGTCGCCGAGATTATGTATATGGCACAGTTGACCACCGACGGATTGATTCCTCGTCTTCTTGGTAGCGACAGCGGTACCAATACTGACTATTGGAGCAATGACGGTTATGTGACAGTGCCGTCTGGGACAAGTTCGGCCTCTCCTTCATCCAGTACCGGCAAGTCCGGGACCAAATATACCCGCTGTGTTTACGACGACTGGTATTGGGACAATACGGAACATGAGACCGTAACTAAGACAACGTTTACATGGGGAGACCAGTTGCGGGAAGATGTAAGAAAGAACTAACGTTATGATGAGAAAGTATAGCCACATATTGCTTGCATTCGCACTCGCTTTTGCGGCATGCAGCCCATTGAACGAGCCGGAGATGACTCTGGAAAAGGCCCCCGAAGGAGCTAAGGTAAAGCTTGCCTTCAAGGTGGCCGTCCCCAATGACGGTCAGGCCACTAAGTCTATGGGCAATACTCCGAGTATAGACCCAGACGGCTTTTATGTGGCCGTATTTGGAGGCAGTGGCTATTTCAATGAATGGGTTAAGGCAACTGTCGAGGAAGCTACCACCAATTATCCCAGTACATCGACCGTCTATACCATTTCGGCAAATCTGTCTGTAAGTGAAAGTCGTCTTCGTGTTCATTTTATCGCCAACTGTCCGAAATCTGTTCGTACAAGCCCACCTATCTCCGGTAGTGCAGACACAGAGGAGTACGTTCTTTCTCGCGTGCGTTCGCAACTTACAGAGGAGTACAACGACGGTTATTGGCAGAAGGTGATTCTCCCGAATGGCGTCAAGGCAGATAAGGTAGGGGATGAATACGTTGCAACAGCAGCAACGTTAGCTCAGTTCCCCGACCCTATCGTCATGGTCCGTAATTTTGCGAGGGTATACCTGCGCAACTTGACTCCGATTGTTGGCCAGTCCGGTAGCGGACATCAGCTTGTAACTATCAAGAAATTCGGTCTTGCTTATGCACCGTCTGAAGGTGTCATTGCGCCTATTCTTTCAGCCCCATACGCGTCAAACGTAGTGGGCGAACCGATTACGGTTCCTGACGACGACAGCGATACCACTCCGGTTTACTATGAGAACTTTTTTATTAACTATCAGAATTATCCTATCGACTCAACGGATCCTGATGAAACACTGATTACAGGGGATCCTTTCAATTATGGTGGATATTCTCCTGCGGATCAGGCTTACAATTATTATACTGGGGCAGGTCATTCCGATCCCGGTGCGCCGTTGGAGTCTGATCTCAAGGCATGGGACAACGAGAACCCCGAGAATAATGTTCTTTATGTCTACGAAAGGACTATCCCTTCCGCCAGCCGCCGTGCGACCCGACTTCTCATTAAGGCGGAGCGTGTAGACCAGAACGGCGTCAGCGAAGGTGATAAGTTCTATGCTCTCGATATCGTCAATTCAGAAGGTGTTGCTATCCCGCTGCTTCGTAACCAGTCTTATACCGTACATCTGCTTAATATCGAGGATGGCTCGGGAGAAGACGATATTACCCAAGCCTCGACTGCAACATCGGCTTCTGTTACCGGAGATCCTAATTTCCAAGGCCTTATCAATATTTCTGACGGTAAATCCAGTATAGGTACTTCCTTTACTGAGAAATTCTATGTCCAGCCCCAGCTGGACTCTGTAATGTTCCGTTATATCCCGACCAATATCTCTGACGAGAATTATGATGCCAATAAGGAAGGCAATGAACTGGTAACCGTAAGTATTGGTTCGTACAATACCGAGACAGGTATTTTCACTGAGCTTACTCCCGCACAGGCATCAAGCCAAGGTGTCCTATGTTTCAATACCGAGGGCGGAAACTACAGAGTTTGGATATCCAAAGATGGTGACGATGTTATCCAGTATGTAAGGTCAAACAACAAATGGGTGGAGGCTACTCAAGATCAGATCGACAATCATCCCGAAATTGAAAAGTGGGGAATGATCAAGTTCGAACTTAGTGACTCTTATGCGGGGGCGGATGGTTATTTTAGCGAGGAACGCTTGATGTCTATCCATGTGGTGGGTAAGTATAGTGACAGAGAGCTGAATCGAAATGTCATAATTAAGACCTCTCCGCGTCAGGAAATGATAGTGACTTGTCAGCAAAAATTTGTGGCTAAGAGTGCAGGAGAAGAGGAGGTCGTCAGGATCCTGATTCCTGCCGGTTTGTCGCGTTCTGTGTTTCCTCTCGATTTTACAATCGAACCGGACGGATATAGTCTTACCCCGAACGGAGATGAATTGCCTGTTTCTTATGGCACGTCTACTGTCCCCGGTGTTTCGACTCCGGCCTTCTACTATGTCAAGTCTTTGACTCAAGAGGCCTACAACGCCTTGGAGACTATTCAGCGAAATGGCAGAACTTGGAAGGTAGTCGATTGTCATTTCAAGACTACCGTTGCTGATAACGCTTGCCGTGTATACGTCAATAACCGTTATTTCATGGATGATTCAGCAAGTGACGAGTTCTATAATTACCTGCAGCGTCAGTTTACTTGGGATACAGTACCCACTACTGTCTACCGCCATGGTAACACGACATTCGAGTTTACCCTTGATTATGCCCATAGGACAGATACTCATGTGTGGTGGGATCCTGAGAATAATATGGAAGCCGGTCTTTCTGAGACAAACCGGGTCCTTCCCAAGTTCTTCCTGGTGACCTTGACAGGTTTGACTCCCCAGTATCAGGAGGACGGCGAGACACCTGTTTCTGTCGAGCTTGAGCACTACAGCGGCAACTCGTATCTCTTCTACGTTGGCGACGTCAATAGCAATCCGACCAGTACAGATGCCAACCAGAGGGCTATCGCGCTTACAGCTACAGGTGCTGTCGGATCTACGGCTTCAGTAACCCTCTCGACTGCAAACCTGGACAACCCCGACTTGTATGCTACGGCTACAACCTCTTTGACTATCCGCGGCGCGGAGTTTATCGATGTCGGTTATAATGGTACCTATGTTGGAGCTGGTATTGGTAAAACGGCCATATTCCATTTTACTTATGTCGATGGTATCGTGATTCCTGCTACTCTCGCATTTGACGGATTTACTCTTGACGGAACGGGTCAAAACAATAATCTTGTTAGGGATAATGGCAATGGTACATACACTTTGACACCTACGGATCTTACTCAGAGAACTTACAATATAGCGCTTAAGACAACTACTCGTTTCTCGTCTGCTACAGTTTATCTCTCCGCTGAGGATTATTCAGGAGTCAATGCTACACTTCCACGTCAGGGAATCACGTTTACTACGACTAATGCTGCAACTAATTTCGGAGGCAGTAGGACAAAGACAATTGAAGATGTAACCGTTGAATTTAGCAATGGTGCTACTATTTCAGGATCATATACTACTGCTGCGAACAATACAGATATTACGATTTCAGCCCCCTCAGGGTGCCATCTGACAAGGGTTGAGATTCATTATACCAGCAATACTTATAGGGCATCAAATGTCACTGTCCGCTCTGGTGGAGGAACTTACTCATATTCCAGTCCTACCGGTACATGGACTGCTTCCGGCAGTTCTACGACAAACGTCACCCTGCGTACTACAAAGCGCAATAACTATAATACTCAAATTGCTTCGATAGTTGTTTATCTCGCAGATGATTAGCCTTCCGGGCGTGGCGTCTAACCCTTTGATTAACAGACGATTCCGCGAAACAATGTGCTTGATGTCAGGCACATTGTTTTGTTTTAATCATTGATAGTCAGCAGCATCTATGCCACGCCCTCGGTTAGTCTCCCGTAAAGTTCCCCATGGGGCGTTTTTTGTATTTCTGAGAATTATATATATCTTTGTTGAAAACTTATATATGGGCACCTCAATCACCAGGCGAAAACTTATAGACATCAGGTCGGATGTCTTCAGTGTCTTGTCAGACAAGGCAAGGAGGAAGAATGTTTCTCTTAAACGCTACATTGAGGACCTCATTGTGGATGATGCTATGAATTCCGATATCGTTGTGCCCGAAGGTGTCACCTCTCGGAAGATTATTTCGCTTATTGGGATAGCCAAGTCGGGAGTAGATATCGACTGGGAAGAAGAACGACTTAAATACCTGTTGTCGAAATGATTCCCAAGATTTTTCTTGACACAAACATCATTCTCGATATTCTGCTGCAAAGACCCGGCTATGAAGATTCTACCCGGATTCTCCAGGCAGGGGAGCGCGGGCTCCTCCACCTTTGCTGCTCTTATCTGACGATGGCCAACATTGCCTTCATCCTCCGAAAGACCGTCGGCAAAGCAGCGCTTGTCCCGAGTTTATTGCAGATCCAATCTCTTATTGAGGTCCTTCCTATGGATGTCGAGCAATTAAGAGTATCATTTTGGATTGATGGCCGAGACTTTGAAGACATCCTTCAGGCCGTTTGCGCAGCAAAAGCCGGCTGCACCGCCATTGTCACCAACAACATCAAAGATTTCCATCTCAAACTCTCCGCAGAGTCCTCGGCCTGCCACCTTCCCCTTCCTCCAGCCATCACTCCATCCGCTCTCCTCGCTGAACTATCTTAGATTCGCCCTCCTCGACCGGCTATGCGAGACAAGGTTGTTGATGTCTATATTATGATCGTGTTTCGGGCATAATAATTGAAGTAAAAATGCTCCGAGTATGATGAAAAAATCCGTTTATATACTGCTTGCAGCGGGGATGATTCTCGCTGCGTGCACAAAGGATGGCCCGGCGCTGATGCGCGGCAGTTATTCGTTCAAGACCGGCGGCAGTATCGAACTTACCGGCAAACTGTATGAGACTAAGCTTGATACGGTGAAGATCGATACCGTCGTTCGGACTATCACGATAATCGGCATCCCGATTCGGGATACTTCTTATAATTACGTCACCAAGACCGATACGGTCTCGGTGCGCGACACCGTCGTGAGCCGCAGGCTCGTGACCGAAAGCGGCCAGATGCACATCCTTGAGAAATCCGGCGGCGAAATGGTCCTCACCATGAATATCACCGGCGGAGACCCCGTAGTTGTTCAGTCTACCGTCTCCGGCAGCACAATTACCCTCGGGAAGACCAAGCGCTTCGTTCCGGTCCACGACGCCGGCGGTGTTCTTTTCGGCTACCACGATCTGGAACTTTCCGGCACAGGCACCCGCTACGACAACATGATAGTCTTCGACCTGGCCTATGAGGGTCTGTACAAGGAAGAAGGCTTCGAAGGCGAGATATCGGCATCACGTATCAATTGCATTGCAACGGAGAATGAATAGCAGAACTCTCATAATGCTCGCAGCTTGCGTCGCATTAACTGCCGGCTGCAAGGGCAGGGTAGTGTCGCTGCGTCAGGCTCCGACTCCCTCCAAGCCAGTCACCGTGAAGGTGCAAGAGGTCCATATAGGCGATATCTCGGGCAATACTGTCTATGTCGGCAGCCTTTCAGCTTCGAGAAGCGCAACGCTGACGGCGCCGGCGCCCGGTACTCTCGAGCGCTTAAGCGTAAAGGAAGGCAGCAAGGTGACAAAAGGTCAGTCGCTTGGCAAGATACGTTCGGAGTCTGTGGAGAGTGCGTATAAGGCTGCATCTTCGCGCCTCTCGCAGGCGGAGGACGGACTTAAGCGAGCAACTAAGGTCTACGAAAGCGGTGCGCTCGCTGAAGTGGAGTATATCGGCATCAAGACCAAGGTGGAAGAAGCGCGTGCGGCTGAAGCTGCGGCGCGTGATGCGCGTGACCGTTGCAACCTCATGACGCCTCTGACTGGAGTAGTAGAGAAAGTTTGGGGTATTGATGGCGGTGATGTATCAATTTCGCAACCGATATTAAGCGTTATCGACCTTGGCTCGATTGAGGTGAGGTTCTCTGTTCCTGAAGGTGAATACCATCTCTATAATGTTGGCACGCAGGCTTTTGTGGAGATTCCCGCCCTTGGTGAGACTCTTGGCGGCCGTCTCGAATCGAAGGGCCTTGTTGCATCCTCACTCTCCAGGAGCTACGACTTCCGTGTATCAATTCCTAAACTCGATGGGCTGATGCCCGGGATGGTATGCAAGGTCCGTCTGAAGACTGATGGCGCCACCGGGACGGTGGTGCCTGCCTCCGCTGTGATGACCGACAGTCATGGCCGCTATGTCTGGACGGCGACCTCGGGTATAGTTGACAAGAAATACGTTACCCCTGATGGCTTCAGCGGAGACGGCATTGTCGTCTCAGAGGGCCTGCAGGAGGGCGATCTGGTGATTGTCTCCGGCGCGTCGAAAGTCAGTACAGGGATGAAGGTAGATACTATACTGCAATGAGACTTCCCGGTTCGTCCTCTTCCGATAAAGGCATAGGCGCATGGGTGCGTTGGTCAGTCTCCCAGAAGGGGGTCGTGGCCTTTTTCATCCTCGCCATTGTCGCGCTTGGTGTGTTCGGAATCAAACGGATGAACAAGGATGAGTTCCCGACTTTCCAGATCAAGCAGGGGCTTGTAGCCGCGATTTATCCCGGCGCCACTGCAGAACAGGTTGAAGTTCAGCTTACAAAACCCCTTGAGGAGTATCTCTTTACTTTCAAGGAAATCCACCGCGAGTCGCTTCACTCGGTAAGCAAGGAAGGTATCTGCTACATCTATGTAGATTTGGTGGAGAACGTCCCCCAAAGTCGTAAGGATGAGGTATGGTCCAAGATCAAACTCGGACTTCAGGCCCGTAAACTGACTCTTCCTTCGGGCGTGCTCGCTATAGCGGTGCTCGACGATTTTTCCAATACCAGCTCTATACTCCTCGCAATGGAGTCTTCCGACAAGAGTTACTCCGAACTTGAGGATTATGCCGATGTTCTGTGCGAGAAACTGCGTTCCATCCCCGATCTTGCAAAGGCGTCCGTACTGGGGCGGCAGCAGGAGGAAATAGCCGTGACCGTAGACCGCGACAGGTTGTCTGCCTATGGCATCGATCCCTCCCAATTGTTCCTGGAGTACCGCGGAGCTTCGCTCTCCGTGCCGGCTGGCACCTTCTCGACCAATTACACCGAGTCCGCAATCCATATTGCGAGTTCCGTGGTGAGCGAGAGGGAAGTGGCCGAGCGTATCGTTTACTCCGATCCTTCCGGCAATGTCGTAAGGCTTAAGGATATAGCCAAGATCGAAAGGCGCAGCAAGACTCCTTCGTCGTTCATATCCTACAACGGCCATCCGTGTCTTGTCATCAATATCGAGATGCGCCCCGACCACAATATCGTGGCATTCGGCGAAGAGGTAGACGAGGTTCTCGCAAAGTACAGCGAAGACCTTCCGGACAGCGTGAAGATGAGCCGTATCTGCGACCAGCCGAAGGTGGTGGACAGGAGCGTATGGTCGTTCCTTCGCGACCTCCTGATCTCGATGCTCGTGGTCGTGTTCGTGATGCTGCTGCTGTTCCCGCTGCGCTCCGCGCTTATCGCAAGTTCGGGCGTGCCGGTGTGCATCGGCGTCTCGATCGCGGTGATGTATATGACAGGTATGCCGCTCAATACGGTTACCCTTGCCGCCTTGATAGTGGTGCTCGGAATGATAGTCGACGACTCCATCATCACTATGGACGGATACATGCAGCACCTGAGCCTTGGCCGCAAGGGAGTTGACGCCGCCGCAACCAGCGCGAAGGAGCTCTTTATGCCGACCTTCATTGCGACGCTGGCCATCTGTCTGATGTTCTTCCCGATGGAGCTCATCATCACGGGTTATCTTGGCGATTTCATCCGCCTCTTTCCGTGGATAGTGCTTACCGCACTGATGACTTCGCTCTTCTATGCGGTCACGGTGGTGCCTTCGCTGGAGGTCCGTTTCATCGGAAACGGCCGCGAGGGCTCCAAGAGTTTTATCGCCCGAGCGCAAGACTGGTTTTTCTCCGGTCTTCAGAAGATTTACGAGCGTTGCCTCGCGTGGTGCTTCAAGTTCCATACGCTGACGATAATAGGCGGAGTCGCTGCCATAGCATTGGGAGTGCTGATGTTTTCGCGCATCAACATCCAGATGATGCCCAAAGCGGCCCGCGACTTCTTCGTGATAGAATTGTACACCGAGCCCGGCAACGGTATCGAGGTGACAAGGGGGCGCGCGGACTCCCTCGAACGGCTGC
>OCTW011544548.1_pt1 | contig 35901 bp, 50 predicted proteins | sample 1539671 | NCBI WGS metagenome assembly OCTW01 (sample SAMN02144230, study PRJEB22623) | gut metagenome | biome: sheep rumen | host: Ovis aries | place: New Zealand
ACCGTTGTAGCCCCAAAACTCGACAATGGTATTCTTCCCGTCATCGAAGAAGCCCTGATACCCATCGTCAGCCGCTCTTCCCTTTATGGCGCACACCATGAAATCATCCTCTATCTCTTCATTCAGATTTTTGTCCACGATGAAGTCCTCTATTTCGTCCAGCGTGGGCTGCCGCTGGCTGCCGATGAAGCGGTATGTCCAGCGGCGGTCATCGCCATACTCCTTCTCAAAGGTGATTTTATTCCTTGCCATTATCCGACCACCTTCATGCCCTTCTTCTTCGCCCAAGCCGCCAAGGCCGCCTCGGATTCCTCTCTGCTCTCCACATGGCCGAAGCCGTGGTGGCATGTCTTCCAGCCGGCCTTCCCGGGCTTCTGATACCTGGGGCAGAACTTGCCCGCCAGGTCCTCCATCACTTTATACTTCCAGCCTCGGCTGTCCTCATAAACTGTCTCGCTCATTTTGCTTGCCCCATTTCATTCTCGCTGGTGGCGAAAGCCATCATCACCCGCATCGAAGCATTCACCAAATGGGGCTCGCTGCGATCCCCCATCAGGTACATAATCAGATGCCGCACGGCACGCCAGGCATGTTCCTTGGTGGGAATCGTCCTCCAGGTCTCCCCCGGGTGTTTAACTGCCCCGGCGGTCAGCCCTTTGGCGACTTCATTCAGCCAAGCAGGCTCGATGTAACGAAACTCATTGTTTTCCTGATCCTGCGGATATGCCGCCCTAGTCTCACTCATTCACTGAGTCCTCCTCTGCATCTTCATCGTCAAAATAACCCATCAGAAGTCCTGCGAAGGCCACCCACTCCATATTGACCTTGGTGAAAAACTCTGCCCAGTCCTTGTTCAGCTTGTAGCAAAATGCCATCAGCGCTATCAGCAGCAGTATGTTCACTACTAGCATCAAGGCCAGCATTGTCGACATACTCATTTATTGAATCCCTCCCCCTGCTTGCCACCATGTAGCAACTTCTACTCCAGCAGCCCTCTCTATTTCAAAAACCAACTTATCAAAAGCCTTTTCCCCTATGTGGTATAACTTTTTTATTTCATTGGGGTTTGCCAGGAGGAGTTTTCCCAATGTGTCATAGTCATATGCCCTAAGTGATTTCTTTATCGATGGCCGTAGGTCTAAATCATCTATGCTGATATCTGCTAATCTAATAGCTTCAAACAGAGATTCTTTATTTATCATTTACTCAATCCTCCTGAAGCCATCATATGCGAACAGTGTCAATTCCCTCTCAGCCTCGGCCTGTGTCCCATACACCGCCATCACCTTCGGCTTCCTGCCCTGGCGGTATTCCATGACGGCGTATCCGTTACTCCGGGGCTCGACTTTGAAAGTCCTTGTTTTAGTCAGATTCTGATAAACCACTAGGCCGCCTCCCATTCCATCAATTCTGCCAGGCTGTCAAGTTTACGCTGGGCATCGTGCTCGTATTCATCCTCAGCCAGGATTGCGACAATCTTTCCCTCCCAGTCCCGCTCGACTACTGCATATTCAAGTACCACCAGCTCGACTGCAATCGTGTGCCCTGTCCTGGGATTCTTATATGTCATTGTCTCGCACCTCCCAGCAAATGCTTATGCCTCACAAAATAACATCCCGGTGCTTTAAACCCCAAGGCCGTGCCGATTTCCTCCCAGGTCATGCCCGCCTCCCTCATAGCCGCCATTTCGCGTGTTCGCTCGACATGGTTTACCATCCTGCGACCAGGTCCAGCCAGTGGATTCCCCGTTTCATAGAGGCTGAATGCATCCTCAACAGATGTGGGGGCGGCGCGCAGGATGGCGATGCAGAGGGCTCCATAATTTGTTGCATGGATGATGTCTAAAGTGTCGCTTCTCCGCATTTTGCAAACTCCGCCTCCACATCGAAACCGCATTCATCCAGAAGGATTTCTTTTACCACGCCGGCAGTCAGCTTCTCTCTGTAGCAATCAGCTGTAAATTCGTTGAAATCATGCAGGAAGTCCCTCAGACGCTTACCGCCATACCCGCGCTTGCACCGCAGGAACATAAGCACAACCATCAGCAGGTCTCCGGCCATGCGAGGGGCAAATTCCTGGTCAACATGCTGGCAGGCGTTCCGGCTGATTTCATTGACCATATCGGCCTTCATAGCCGAGAGAGCGGCCTTTGCTTCTATTGCCGACATCCCCTGCATCTTCCGCTGCAGCTCCCTGGACTTCCGTCTTGTTATGCTTGCCATTACTTCTGCCTCCCTATGTGCTTCACTCTGTCCTGCTCCTCTGCCTGCTTGGCATTGTTCCAGCGGTCAATGGTGCCCACCAGGTAACCCGTTATCCGCCGGATGCGCTCGAACTTGACATTGCGGCAGGTGTACTTCACGTCCACCATACCCTCATCACCCTCGGCCCGACTGACCTCCAGCCGGACAATCTCGCCGTTTGCTTTGGCGACTGCCCGCTCAAGATAGCGCCTGGCCTCATCTTCCGTGAAGCCCGGCAGGTTTTCTGCTGTGACCTCCACTCCGTCAATCATCATTGTGCTCATAGCTTAGCTCATCTCCCAGCTTTTATTAAGCCCATACACTTCCTTGCCTTCTGCCATTGCTTCAGCTATCTGCCGCACGACATCTTCAGCCTCTTGTTTATTTCCGCAAGTGCAAAGTAGCTGCCAACGGCCATCCTCTCGTTCCCATCCCACCAGGACTTCATCGGAGCTATGATTAGGCCAGTATCCTATGCGTTTCACATAGTCAAGGTTTATAAGCTCCTTTTCCCTAGATAGCAGATACATTTAAATCCTCCATTAGCCTCTCTCTGAATTCCTTTTTGGTCATGATGTGCCGTTTCTCCGGCGGGTAGTAAATTGGATAATCCATCGACGCCAAGCGCGTTTTGCTTTCACGGCTGGTGTCAGTCCTTTTCCTGCGTTTTTGCGTCATGTAGTTTCGCCTTCCTTATCTCAGCCTTCACAGCTTCCATGAGTGCGTCCTGCCCCGCTGCCTTCGACCGCAAGGCACGCATGACTTGCTCGTCTATGGTTCCCTTCGAAACCAGATGATTGATTATCACGGGTTTATCCTGCCCCTGGCGGTGCAAGCGGGCGTTTGCCTGCTGGTAGAGCTCCAGGCTCCAGGTCAGCCCGTACCATACGATTAAATGTCCACCCGACTGCAGATTTAATCCATAAGCGGTGCTGGCAGGATGGGCCAGCAGCATCGGGATTTTGCCCTGATTCCAGTCGCTGACCTCATCCGCCCCCTCCAGCTTCCTGGCCGTGGGAAATTTTTGCATCAGCGTGTCCAGGTCGTGCTTGTAAGCGTAGAACACCAACATGGGCTTGCCCTCATTCTGCTCTACTATTTCTGCAAGCTTTTCAATCTTGGCGCTGTGTATATCGACGATGTTGCCGTCATCGGTATAGACGCGCCCGTTTGCCATCTGCAGTAGCTTATTGCTGAGTGCTGCGGCATTGGCGACGGTAATCTCATCTTCGGATCCGAGCCCCAGCACCAGCTCTTTCGTCATTTTCTGATATGCTTTGACCGCTTTGTCCGGCAGGCTGATTTTGATTACATTGTCGATGCGGGGCGGCAATGTCAGATAGTCAGCGGCCTTGAGGCTCATGACCTCCGGCGCAATAGCGTCGTATATTTCCTGCTCTGCCCTGCTGTCCCGCAGGCGGTAGCTGTATACTATGTGGCCGTTCATCTTGTCCGGCTTGAAATACTGCTCCCTGTATGCGGTGACGCTCTGGCCCAGCGCCGCCCCCTTGTCCAGCAGATAGATCTGGCTCCATAAATCGACTAGATTATTTGGGGCAGGCGTGCCCGTGAGAATCACCACCCGGGAAAAGCAGGGCAGGCTCTTCCGCAATGCCCGGAAGCGCTTAGCCGTGGGGCTCTTGAAGCTGCTGGATTCGTCCACAACCACCATGTCGAAGGGCAGCCGGAATTTGAAGAGCTCGCAGAGCCAGACTACATTTTCCCGGTTGATGACATAGCAGTCAGCTGGCATCCGCAGCGCCGCGATGCGCTGCTTGGCGGTGCCCAGCACGGTGGAGAAGCGCAGGCTCAGGTGATCCCATTTGCCGGCTTCATCCTGCCAGGTGGACTCCGCTACTGTCCGGGGCGCTATTATCAGCACGCGCCGCACCTCAAAGAGGTCATATATCAGATTCTGGATGGCGGTCAGCGTGATGATGGTCTTGCCAAGCCCCATGTCCAGGAACAGGCCGTAATGGTCGAAGCGCTCCAGGCGGTCAATCGCTTCCGCTTGATATGCGTGAGGTATGAACTTCACAGGACACCACCTCCTTGATAAACGCCCCCACCTGCTCCCGGCTGTCGATCACCCAGACACGGAAGCCCAGCTTGGCCATGCGGTTGAATACTGCTTTCTGCAGGGGGCGGAGGATTTTCCCCTGAGATTTAATCTCGGCGAAAGCTACCCGACCGCCTGGCATAAGCACCACCCTGTCTGGCACACCTGCCTGATTCGGGCTGACGAACTTCCAGACTATGGCCCCACGCTTCTCGACTTCCCGTTTGAAATAGTGCTCAATATCTTTTTCGTTGTCCATTTCTCCCCCAAAAACTACAAAGACTACAAAACTACAACTACAACAGCGTTTTCTATATAATGTTCATATTAAGGGCTATATACGCGTATACGCGTACGCGCGCGCGTATATGCGTCTTTATTTTTATTATTTTTATATATACAATGTAGTTATGTAGTTAATATGTCGTAACCCCTTGATTTATAAGGGTTCACGCCAGCTACATTGTCAGCTACATTGTTTGTAGTTTGTAGCTTTTTAGAACATATTTTCTAGAATTTCAGCTACATTAAACTACAAAGTCTCCGACAATGTAGTTGGCAATGTAGTCGGCGATGTAGTTGGTCTGCAGTCAAGGATTCATTGACCGCTGATACCCCCTTTGGCTGCCATACGGGCCAAAGTTCCTGGGCGTTTTTATGGGCTCCCAGCCGTCCAGATTCCGCAGTACGCTGTTAATCTCCAGAGACTGCAGCCTGCCCATCACTTTAGGTGCGCCGTTCATGGCCTCCACCCACACTTCCAAAGCGCAAACCTTGTCGCGCAGAACTGTTCCCGTCGGCTGGTCAAAGTCGCCCTCGCTGGCATTGATGAAGGCCTTGCGGGCCTCCATGTCCAGGGCCTCCCAGTTCTCAGGGAGGAGCTTATTGACATAAGCCCGGATAAGACCAGCCCAGGGGCTCTCTTCCGTATGGTCACGCTGAATCGCCTGGGCCTGTTCCTCCATGTAGGAGTCGAGGTACAGCGGCTCATCCAGCGTGTACGCCATGACCGCCTCTGCCCATATCTGGTCAACCACGGAATCAGTGAGGTCTTCGAATGGGCTGAGCTTCCTCGGGGATACTCCTACCTGGACAGGCCACCAGCGGCGACCGCCTGTGGTATCGCGGATGAAGTTCGGCTCATTGGTGGTTGCCACGAATATGCACTGGCGCTCATAGTGTTCCACTTCTCTGCCGTAAGCGGGCCGGAAAGAATCGTCCTGCTTGGTGATGAACTGCTTGACCGCTTCCAGTTCCGCCTTGCGAAGGGCGGCAAGCTCAGCCAGCTCGATTATCCAGGCTCCTTGAATCTGCTCCATGGCTTCCTTGCCGATGACCGTGCTCACGCTGTCACTCGTCCAGCCGTGGCCCAGGCGCTTCCAGATGAAGGATTTTCCCAACCCCTGGCTGCCGATCAGCGTGAGTACATAGTCGAATTTGCACCCGGGCTCCATGATGCGGTAGACTGCTGCGGTTATCGCCTTGCGGGTGACCACCCGGTTGAATTCCGTATCCTCAGCCCCAAGGTAGTCAATCAGCAATGTGTCCAACCGGGGGAGGCCATCCCAGGCAGGCAGGTTTTCCAGATAATCCCTGACCACATGGATGGAATTGACCTGCAGCACCTCACGGAGCGCATCGTCAATCATTCCCTTGCCGTCAATCCTGTACTCTTTGCTGAGGAAATTGCGGAGACCGCTGTCATCGGCGTTGCCCCACCATTTCCCATCGGTGGCCACTTTGTGCCAGGGCAGGTTGCTGGTGACCATAATCCTGTGGCTGAAGCGGTCAAGCACGACCTTTCCAGCCACCTTCTTGTCATGCTGAAGGACGAGAATCACATTCTGCGGCAGTTTCTTCAGGTCGCCATTCTTATTGAATTCCGCCTTTCCCATCCATGCCTTGTCATCATCGTCCGGGATGTCCTCAAACTCTGCCTTGGTCTCTTCCTCCTTCTCTGTGAGCAGGGTTTTCTTTACTTCCTTGTCAACCCGAGCCAGTTCCAGCATGGCAAGATACGACGGGCGGCGAATGGCTGGTGTTGCGGGGTTCACATCGTCATCGGCATTGGCGAACTTGTGGATGCGCACCATGTCAAAGGCATTGACCAGCTGCTCGCAGCAGGGGTCTGTGGAATGGTGCGAATAAAGGAATTTTCCTTCGTACACAATCGCCCCGGCAGATGTGGTTCCCCCGGCGTAGGTGTATCGGTCATCGGAGCCCTCGCATTTCACATACACGCCGGGCAGGAATTTTTCCATGGCCTCCTCGATGCTGTATGTGCGGCAGAACGCTCCGATGAGCCCCCTCTTTTCGTACGGGTCCATCTGCCTCTCAGCAGACTTCTTCACCAGCTTGAATGCCCGGCTGGATGCCGGCCATTGCGACTGGTCTTGCCAGTTCTCATACCTTGTGAGCACCTTGTCAGGGTTTATCCAGCTGCCCTCATAGGCCTTGAAGTAATACTCTATGTCGTCCGGCGTTGATGGCCAGTACATGAGTCGGTGCGGCTCGTAGGTGGTATCGTCGAAGAAGTCCATCCCGATATCGGCAGCCAGCCTCCGGCTGATGGCCTGATATTCGTCCGGGGTGACTCCCCTCAGCAGGGGAATCACAATCCGTATACGGGGATTATCGGGGCGGTATTTATGCGTGCCATAGAGCAGATAAGTGACCTTGCCCAGCCCGTTGGCGATGACTTCGGCGAAATTCAGCGGAGCGAAATCCATGTCGAGGGTAATCAGGTCACGCCAGGCCATGTTTGAGACCTTGCGCCGCCCTCCCTTGACCAGGCCGCCCACGAAACCGCCAACATCCTTGATATCATCCTGCCTGGACTTCGGCAGGTTCATATATTCTGTCAGCGTCTCCCCTGTGTACTTGGTCTCGCTGAGCCTCTTGACTAGCTGCGGCCATGACATCTCCACATTCTGCCAGTGAGTGGAATGCCTGGATTTGCCGGTGGCCAGCCTTAGCTTGCGGTCAGCCGTGTTTTCTTGTACAGGTTCTACCATAAGGCTTCCCTCAATCTTTCTTGAAATATCGGTCTTCCCAGCCTTCTGCGTTGAGGATAAGCCCCGGCGCCCAGTCTATGGGCTGAGACATTATCTCCTCCACCTCAGCCAGGCTTCCCTGCCCCTCTGGCATGTCTGCCACCATCTCATCGTGGATGTGCATGACAATCTTGTAGCCCGCTGCATCCAGCCGCGTCATTGCCACTGCCAGGCAGTCACGGGCAATGGCCTGCACCGCATTCTCCACCAGCTTGCCGGAATAGGTTTCCAGGACATCCCATTTTCGTGTCGTCTGGTCAACGCCCAGATAGGTGATTGACTCCCCGCCGAAGCGGTTCTCTGCTGTGCCGGGTGCCTGGTATGCGATGCGCCTCCCGCTTGGAAGCCGCATGAACAGGCAGCCATCTTCCACGCTGAACTGCATCCCGTGGCGGCAGTCTACGGGGCGCCTGTTATTTATAGCGCGGATAGCGGCCTGCTCCATGCCTTTCCACAGCTTGACGATGTTCGGGGACTTCTCCCGCCAGCGGTTCACGATGTCCTTTATCTCCTCATCTGTGAGCCCCATCTTGTCGGCGCCCATGGCTTTCATGGCTCCGAGGCCGCCGCCGTACCCGCAGGCCAACTCAGCCACCTTGCCCTTCTGCCGCAAATGCCCGTTCTCGCCATGTTTTATCACAGGCACGTTGAACATTTGACTGGCGGACATGCAGTAGATATCACCGCCCTCAGCAAATACCTTCTGCCGCCATTTTTCGCCCGCCAGCCAGGCGATGACTCTGGCTTCTATTGCCGAAAAGTCGCAGTCTATGAACCGCCCCCCGGGCGAAGCCACAAATGCAGAACGGATGAGCTGAGAGAGCGTTCCCGGTATATCCTCATAGACGAACTCGAAGAGGTCGCGGTCGCCTTGTTTCAACAAGTCACGGGCGGCCCCGATGTCATCTATGTAGCCCCTGGGCAGGTTCTGCACCTGCACCAATCGGCCCGCCCATCTGCCTGTGCGGCTGGCCCCGTAAAATTGCAGCAGGCCATGCACTTTGCCATCGTCGCACAGCGCATCGAGCATGGCCTGGTACTTCTTCGTTGATGTTTTGCCCAGCTTGAGCTTTAGCCGCAGCGCCTCTTTGGTGCTTTCCTTTTTAGCGACTTTCATGATTTCGGGGATGGTGTCTTTCGTCAGCGATGCTGGCGGCTCCATCAGTCCTTCATTTGCCTGAATCCACAACTTCAGTTGCTGCCCGGATGCGGGGTTGTCCAGTCCCGTGAGTTCCTGCGCCTGGGCTTTTACATCTGACTTTATGGCCTCATCAACTTTGATGGCGGCCTTCACCATGTCCGTGTCAATCATAACGCCACGGTCATTTATGCGCTGATCCAGCGCCCACAAGTCCTGCTCGAACTTGCTCGGGCGATATTTCCACAGCTTTTTCCTGAGTGTTCTCTCGGTCTCTACGTCCCTGCGGTTATAGTCGATGAACAATGACCAATTTTCCGGGTCTTCCTCTGGTGTCTTGAACCCTCGACCTTTGATGCAGAATTTACGGATGAGCGTCTTGCCGATGGCCATTTTTCTTTCATCCTCTCTGAGCCCCATCGCCTCACCTAATCCGGCAAGGTTTCCCGGGAGCCCCAGCGTGAGGCCTAGTACCATCGTGCACAGCCATTGCCGTGCATCCAGCCACTCATCAGCACCTATAAGCCCCTGCCCCCTGCAGTAATGCGTGAGCACTGTTCGTTCGAACTGGGCGTTATAAGCAACTTTCAAGACATCGGGGTTTGTGAGGTCGGATAATACGCTGCGGGGAATTTCTTCCCCGCGAGCCATATCCACTACTTGAACCGTGTCATCGTCATAGGCGTAACCGAAGAGCAGGAGGGTGCAAGTCTCTGCATAGCGGTAGCCGCCAGCAGACTTGATATCTACCGCCCCGAGGGTTTCAACATCTATGCTTAGAATCCTCATATCAGTTCAAGAAGTCCTCCATATCTCCCAAATCCTCGAAATCATCCTCGGCCGCGCTGGAGCCGCCGCCCATACGCTCGCCGTCCTTGACCTTCTGGACATTGCCCAGGCCCATGCCTACGCCTGCATGCCCGTTGAAATTGTATGCGTAGGCCTGCACAACGACATTACAAATACAGCCTGCATAAACTTCGTCCTTGTCCATGATGGGCTCTACATGACGGTCAACAACCTTCGGCGGATGATTCTCCGATGCCTTGGCGTTGATGTAATAGCACCCAGCATAATACTTGTCATCGGGCTTCTCTTCATCGCCGTCCATCAAGGGGCTGTCAATCTTGCGGTCGGGAATGCCCTTCAGCTTGTCGTCCTTTTTCTCAGCATCGATGGCGGCCTTCAGCTTGTCCAGATTGGCCTTGTCATTCTTCGCGATGAGGATGGCTGTGCTGTATTTCGGGTCGCCGGAGTTCATGATCTGCTTCGGCGTGAACAGGTTCGGATAAGAGATGACAACATTTTTAAGAGTGACTTTGGTAGACATTTTCACATTTCTCCTTTATGCATCCAGATTTTCAAAATCATCTTCGCCAGGAGTAAACTCCGGGCGTTTATCAGAAACCGGGGCCAGCGTGGGCTTGCCCTGCGGCTTTTCCAAATATGGATTCAGCAGTTCCTCAAACTTCTTTTTACCGAGCAGCTTAGTGACGTCGGTTATGGTTTTGAGCTCCGGCGGCTTCATATACTGCCCAGGCTCATAACCCGCCTTGCTGAGCGTTTCCATGATGGCATCGGTGTCTTTGTAGGTGCGCCTGCTCCGGCCCTCTACCAGCTTGTATCCCGGCCATTTGTGCCGCCCTGCCACGGCTTCCGTGAGGGCATACTGGGCAATCATGTCGGCGTAGTGCTTCAGGTCATCCACACGGCCCAGGACATCGGCAATCTCCTCATCAGAGAGCAGGCTCACATCCTTGAAGTCCAGCTTCGCCAGCTCAAGATTGTAATCGGAGAGCGCCCGGCAGCGGGGCGCAGCCTTGCAGAACCTGCAGTGCTCTCCGGCGCAGAATTCGCCTTTGCCCGCCAGCGCCATAGCCGCCCTCTCTTTAGCCCAGTGGCCCCATTCCTGCAGTTCCGCTACTGACATGACCTGCTCACTTACGCCGCCATTTCTGGGCTGGACGATGGTCATGCAAACCTCATCGAAGTCATAGATGAAGCCGAACTGCTCGACGGCTGCTATGGCGTATATCTGCAGCTGGGTGTTGCCTTCGGCGGAGACCTGGACTCCCTTGCCGTATTTGAGGTCGATAATGTTCAGCCTGTTGTCGGCGATGATAACCATGTCGCCGGTGCCGAAGCCGCCCTCTACTATGCTGTCGAAGTGAAGCTCTTGCTCCACTAAGCAGGCCGCCAGCTTATCAGCTTCACGGGCCGCCACGATTCTTTCGCAGCACAGGTCTGTATACTGGTGAACATATTCCACCATTGATTCGCTGTAGAATTCGTTATCCGTGTCGAAGTCCGTGAGGTCGTCGCTGTTCTCTACCCCCTGGACAAACCGCCGCATGATGTACTCGGCCATTGCGTGGGCATAGGTGCCCTCAGCGGCAAAGTCACCGCCCTTGTCTGGGAAGTCCTGGCTGGCTATGTATGAGGGCGGGCAGTTCAGCCAAATCTTCGACCCGCTTGCGCTCAGCTTGAAATGTTCTGCCATATCAAAGGGCCTCCACTTTCTTCAGGGCTTCGTCCAGCTTGTCTGCAGGAATCTGGCTCTGCCGGGTTACGCCCAGCTCCTTTAGCAGCTTCTTGCATTCAATCTGCTTGCCAGCCGTGGCCGCCTTAGTGAAGAGCGTTTTCAGCTTCTCACGCTTCGCCGTTTCTTCTTCGCTGGGCTTCGGGTCGCTGGGAGCAGTCACGGACAAAATGTCGTTGACTTCCTTCTCCTGTTTTGCCGTCATGGGCTTGCCCAGCATCTCTTTGGTATCAGTGCCCTTGCCCTGTTCTTTGCGCTTCTCAGCGGCAGCCGTGGACGCCGATACGGTCTTTTCCGGCAAGGGTACTGCTGCCGCCCCCGCCTTCGCCATGGACACCGCCGCCATGCAGCCTGCAATGTCTGATAAAGCATTGACCAGTTGGTCATCTGCCGATATGTGGATGTTAATATCCCAGCTCATTTGCTTACCTCCTGATTTTTGATATAATAGAAAAAGATACGCGAATCTTGGATGGGTTTGGTATTTCTTCCGAGTCGTTGCTGCGCCAACAGCAACGACTTTTTATTTTGGCGAGCTTCCAGGCAGTTCAATGTGCCAGCGAGGCCTGCCATTTTCGTCTGTCGGGGTCTTTACGATGGACCTTTTGATGGGCTCTATCTTCCCCGGCCACCGACGCTGCAGGTATTCCTCAATCCACTCCTTGGAGTGGTACGTGGTTATTACTCTGCCAGATGTGTGAGATTTCATTTACAAAAGCCCCCTTATTGCCAGACAAGCATTCCACTGATAGTAACCAAATACTATGCTTGCCACGGCTATCGCCAGCATGACCGTGCCGAAAGGTGTCAGTGGCCATGCCGGCAGTTTCTGCCACAGCTTCTCCAGCCGTGCTTCTATGCTGATTTCATTCATGCCCTTATCCTCCTGTCAGCGCAATCCCGAGGAGCACGCCAAGCGCCAGTCCCTCGACGATGAGGGCAAGCAGCTTCACTGCTTGCCAGAACATTTACCCCCACCTCCCCGGATTTTCTCCCGCATTGCAAGCCCTTTCAGGCGCTCCAAGTATGCAAGTTCAGCCTTCAGCTTATGCAGCTCGTCTTTAACTTCCAGAATCTTCGCTTTTAACCGAACAATCTTTCTTTCGTGATTTATCAATTTTCTCGGCCTCCAACTTCACATTCACACCGAGTACCTTGCGGATCAGCTCCTCGAACACTTCTGCCTTGCTGACAGAGCCATGCTGCCTGGCGGTGGTTATTTGCTTTTGCCGGGGCATATATCCCCCCTCCTACCTACTTCCTGTAGCTTTTGGTTTAGTCACGGCGCAAAAAAAATATCATTGACCGACATGCCCAGGAAGCTGGCAATCTTCTTAGCATTTTCAATGGTGACACGCTCAGGATTCTCTTCCATCTTGCGATATGTGTCAATATAAACGCCAAGAGCGTCAGCCATCTCCTGCTGGGTCTTCTCGTTTACCAGCCTCGCCTTTTTCAGTGTCATCGGCATTTGTATAACCTCCTTTCCAACTATCTGTCCGACCACGTTTCCTACTTTATCATACTTTGGGTAGAATGTCCAGTATTTTATTGAAAAAAGTAGGATAAAAGTTTATAATCATAAGTATAAATTGTAATCCCTACTATATTATAAGGAAGGTGGAGAAGATGGCGATCGGCGATAAAATCAAAGCTCTACGAGACAAAAAGGGGATATCCCAACAGGACTTAGCTAAGGCTATCGGAGTCAGCGACCAAGCTATCAGCGCCTGGGAAAACAACAAGAAAGTTCCTCGCATGGGTTCAGTTGAAAAGCTGGCATCGTTTTTTGATGTTCCCAAAACATATCTTATAGAAGACACTATTGGAGTAGATAAACTATTTGTCCCAGCTGCAGCTGCTGCCGCGGGCTTTTTTGCAGGAGGCCCTGTCGGTGCGGCAGTTATGGGTCTGCTGACTGCTGCGGGTGCGTTGGCGAACACGATGGATGCGCATAGTGAGGGAGAGAATAGCAATCAAGAAACGCTCCCATTTCTCATGACTAAGAACAACGACGAAAAAGAACTGCTACAGTTGTTCCGCGCACTACCGCCAGAAAGTCAAAAGGCTGTGGTAGCCCTGGCAAAGACATTATCCAATTTATAATACCGTCATAAACAGTGGCGTAAATCAAGAGGAGGGTTGACCTATGCCTACATACAAGAAGTGGCTCATCGGCATCGCCTTTGTCGTGGGTCTCTGCGTGATTTCATATCATGTCGGCTATATCTCCGGCCTATCGGACGGCAAGAAGCCCGCAGTTGCAACAACGCAAGAAGAATCAGCGCCCCGTCCAAGCTACCTCATAAGCGCTGACCTCTTCATTCCGAATTTCAATGCCAATACAAGCGCATTCCGTCTGGTAGACTACCGGCGGGTGCAGGATGATTTCCTCGAGTTCGGCAGCACCAGCCAGAATCTTATCATCATCGGCAAGGGCGATACCGCCAAGCTGGACAATATCGGCATAATATTCCCAAAGAACAGCAGGCAGGCCTACGATGAAGCCGTGGAGGGCATACAGGCGGCCATACTTGCGCTCAGCCCGTCAACGACTGGCCAAGAGTGCAGGTACATAATGGAGCAGCTTGGCCTTTTCGAGAACATCAACAAGACCGAGAGCATGAAGATTTCAGAGCATCACGGCATCCGCTATGCCGTAACCTACGAAACCTACCGCGTCAACTTCATGGCCATGCCCGCCCCCGCCAACTAAAGGGAGGTGACCTACATGTTTACCGCAGCTCTCCCCACCTCTGCCGCTGTCTATTGCAGGGTATCTTCGGAGGCCCAGCAGGAGCGGCAGACAATCGAAACACAGGTGGAGTTCGCGCAGAAATACTGCGACCTCAACAACATAGAGATAACAGAGATTTACAAGGATGACGGCGTTACCGGCACCCTGCCCTTGCAGGAGCGTCCGGCAGGAGCCCAGCTGCTCGCGGACGCGCAGGCTGGCCACTTCCAGCTGGTGCTCATCTTCAAGCTTGACCGCCTGGGGCGCAGCACCCGTGTGATACTGAACGCGGTTCATGACCTCGACAACCTGGGCGCCAAAGTGAAATCCATGACCGAGCCCTTCGACACCTCGGACGCTTCCGGCAGATTCCTGCTGACGGTCCTTGCCGGCGTTGCGGATCTGGAGCGGTCCAACATCCTCCAGCGCATGGACATGGGGGCCACCAGGGCCGCCAGGGAGGGCAAATGGCTAGGCGGTATCGTGCCATATGGCTATATCAAGGGCGACGACGGCTTTCTGGCTGTCAACGATGCGCCTATTCCGGGCTTTGATATGTCCGAGCCTGACGTGGTGCGCATGGTCTTTGATATGTGCGTGAACGATGGCGCCACGTCTATCCAGATAGCTGACCATCTCAATGCCCTGGGAATCCCCCCTGCCTGGGTGGCGCATAACCTGGGCGGCAAGAGGCGGAACCGCACCAGAGGTACCTGGGGCTCAAGCCGTATCCTTCGGATCCTGAGATCTACCACCTATATGGGGATTCATGAGTATGGGAAGCGGAGCACCAAAGACACCATAACACGCCCCGTCCCGCCCATCGTCGATGTTGAAATCTGGCAGAGGGCTCAAACCGTGATAAAGAATAATCAGATTGACGCCATAAAAAACGCAAAACACAAGTACCTGCTGAAGTCCATTGTCAAATGCGAGTCATGCGGGGCCACATATCGCGGCAATCCGGCTGGCCGGAAAAGCACAGGTGGATATTACAGCTGTGGTGGCAGGTCAAACTGGCGCCGGATGGGCAGGACAGAAAAATGCCAGGCCATGAGCATCAGCATGACCTGGCTGGATGATTTTGTCTGGCAGGATTGTCTGAAATTCATCAACAACCCTGGGCTGGTAGTGGCTGCAGTCGATGACTCGGAGGCTGAGCGGGAAGCTGATGTGCAGACCGAATCCCTGCTGGAAAATCGCCTGGCTGAGCTGGATGCAGACCGTGAACGGATGCTGGACCTTTACCGGCAGAAGCTGATAAGCCTCGATGACCTCTCCGGCCAGCTGGACAAAATAAAAAAAGACCGCCAGGTCGCCCAGGCGGAACTGGATGCGCTGCGTGACAAGCACGACGCTGACCAGTTCTTCATCGCCAAGGAAACTGCGGTGAATATGCTCGAACTGCTGAAAGAGACCGTCAACAAGCCGGATATATCCTTCGAGATGAAGCAGACTGTTATCCGGACCATGGTGGACAAAATCACGGTGCGTACGCTGGAGGGCGGAGCAAAGGCTCAAGTGACCATACATTACAGGTTCCACGATGAAACGCCTGCTGACTTTACCCGCACAGTAAACCGCAAGGGCAACCGTGCGGATATCAGTGCAGGTATAACCATAACCACGGTGGCAGAATACCCGCCCGCCCCGGAGCCCGGAAACACCCAGCGCGAGAGGCTTATATACCTGCGCTGGCGTGAGAATCTCACACAGGGTGAGCTTGCCGCCATCGGGGGCACCACTTCCGCTTCCATCGGAGGCGTTGAGACCGGGAAATTCTCTTCCCTTCGGCCCCCCGCTCTCCGTGCCATCTCCGACCACTTCGGCCTGCCATACTGGTTTCTGGGTGCCTACGACCGATTGCCGGAACGGACTATACCGCAGCAGCTGTATAAGTATCGGCTCTATAGGTTGTATGATATGGGGCAGGCTGCCGCCTTCTTCGGAGTTGACCGGCGGACATATTTCAAATGGGAACATGGGCGCATCAGCACCGCCCCGAATGCAAAAAAAATCCAGCCCGAGAAGCTGGAGAAATGGAAAAAGCCACCCGTACGCCTGGGTGACTCAATCCATCAGCAGGTCGGCCCTGCCAGCCCCTGCAGCTGATTATGCAGCTCTGCAGGTAGTTGCGCCCGACCGTCCGGGCAGTTGATATCTTTGTGGTCGGTTCTCCACATTGATTATATTATATCATAAAAGCCCCTGCCGGAGATGGAGAACGGCAGGGGTTTTTGCTTTACTCTTCGATGGATTTCGTCAGCGCTTTTTCGATGAGCCAAAGGCCGCCCTCAATGACGAACGGCAGGACAGCCAAGTCACGCACCTTGCACCAGCCGGACTCATCCTTTGCTTGCTCACGCAGCTGGGCCACAAAATCATCAGCCGTTGGCTTTACGGCGGGAAGTAAAATATCCAGGAGCCACCTGGTAAAATCCTTTTTGACATCTTCCGTGACCTCCTCAACATGGATTGATTCAATAATCTTGTCACGAAAACGAGTCCAATCTGACACGAAAAATCACCCTTTCATCAATATGCTTTTGCCGTCATGTACTTCTTCCGGAGCTTTTCCACGACCTTCAGTTCTTTCTCCACATCTCTATGGAGTTTCGCCCACATCTTGCAGTCAGGCTGGGCCTGTACAGCCTTGGCGTACATGTCCCTGGTTTCTGTCTCCCAGGCCAGCCATGCCTTGATGATTTTCTGGTTGATGACGGCCCTGTCTGTGTGAGTAGCAATCGGCGCATACTTCAGCTCCGTGATGTCTGTCTCGCGGCTGACCTTTGCCGGGTCGATAATCTCGCCGTAGTCCTGGAAACGCTATAATTTCGCTACTTTTTCGTATATCTGATTAAGGATTTTTCTTACTCCGGAATCAGAATATCCTATACGTTCAGCTATTGCTCCGATGCTAAGACCTTTACTTATATGCAATCTCAGGACATCTTCTTGCAATGGTGTTAGCATAGCATCATACACTAATGCCTCAAACTCTGCTCTAGTGGATTTTCTTAGCCTTTCTCTCGCTTTTCGTAAGCCAGGCTGCATATTATCCCCTCGGCAAGTAAAATCACACGATTTTCGAAAGATACTTTCCAGCAACCATGCGGGTTCGCACGATTTTCGAAAAATCTAAATGTCCAGGTACAGCAGATCCCCGTCAAATGCTTTCCCACTAATGATGAGGTTATCTGTGTACTGCCACATATAACCCTTGATATCGTCCTCGCTGCCCCACTGAGCATTCCACACCGCACAGCCCAAAGACTGCCAGTCGATATAGTTCTCGAACCAGCTGAGGCTGGCATACACGCCACAATCAAGTGGCTTTATTTCATCGAGGAAAGCCTTGCAGATGGCAGTCACATTCTCCATGGAGAAGTCGAAGCCATGGTTGCGCTTGTAACCGTCCGCATCCTCAATGTCAAACCACACCGGCAGCTCCAGCAGCACCCCTGCCTCGTCAATAACCTGCTTGCAGTTTATAGCCTCCTGCCGTGCCTGCTCCGGAGTGAGTGCATAACTGTAATGGTAGGCACCGCACAGGAGCCCGGCGTCATGAGCGCCGTTGACGTTCCGGATGAAGTCCTCATCCTTGGCGTACCTGCCATAGCTGGAGCGCACAATGGCAAACTTCATACCAGCTGCAGCCACGGCCTGCCAGTCAATGTGCCCATTGTTCTCAGATACATCAATCCCCCTGGTCATCTCAAATCCTCCTTCTTCTCTTCCACAATCATCTCATCATCATCATTCCACCACAGCCGGAAACGAGTTGTCTCCATCCCAGGCCAATAACCAAGTATCTTCATCCGGCGCTCAAACGTGCTTCTTTGCAGTGTCTTTAGCTTTGTCCACATCTTTGACACCCTGCTTCGCCTCCTGCTTCTCCCTTGCCAGCTGCTCCAGCTTCTCTTTCAATGCTGCCGGGATGGGCACCCCGCAATAAGCTGCATTCTCGATGATGCTCAATCCCTCATTGCCAAGCATTGAGTATGTGAACAGCAGGCAGAATACATTCTGGCCGATCGCCAAATCCAAATAATGGGCCGCCACTATCAGAGAAATCAGCGTCAGCTTCTTCGCTATGCCCTTCAGCCCGCGCTTGCTTGACAGCTTCGCCCTGGGCCGCATGTACGCCGCCAGGACTCCTGTGATGTAGTCTATCAGCATGAACATAGCCAGGGCCTGCAGCGCATTATTCCATTCTCCAAAGAGAAATGTTGCCATGGTACCTGCAACTCCTGTAAATGATCCCCATGCCAGCTCCATCCGGACAGGGGTGATTGTTCTCAGTAGCTCTTCCAAAATTTTGACCTCCCTTCTCTACGAAAATAGACGAGGAAGGCCGTCAAGGTGGTCTGATATTCATTTGTTACCTCAATCGTCATCCTCGCTGCTCTTTGTCCTCGATGCAATCAAGTCTCGAATGGTCTTCGGGGACTTCATTTTTTTCTTGCGACGGATTTTGTCAATGTTGAAATTATGGCAGTAAGTCCCCACGCCGTACCAATCTTCGCCAGGCATATAGACATACAGCAATTGACCGAAAATAGCCGCTAAAATCCCGCCGTTTTTGAGCCTATGCAGGGTCAATCTGCCGAGATAGCTTCCTGAGTTCCTATCAAAATAGGCTCGTTTTATTTGCATGTCGATGGTAACCCCCCACGACGGACTGAACATAGACGTGTATTCCGATGACGTGAACGGGCATAAATGCACACCCTCTTCTGTCACCCTTGAACTGCCATCCGCCAAATTTATAATTAGAAATTTATTAGTCGCTCCGTAATGTTCACTCACCGCATCGGGACTTGGGATTGTGAGCTTATCGAATGAAAATATTTTGCTTGCGTAACCATCCCCTACTTTGTTGCCTTGCGTATCATAAATCCCAAGTATCTTCGAAAAATCACCTTTAACTGTTATGTATCCATCGTCGGAATAGAAATTTAGCTGAGGTCTTTCGTCAATGCTTACGGGTTCGACAATCATTGCCTTGGCGTTTCTCCATGCGGATTTAGTTACAAGGTTTTTTTCGTACGGCTTAACACTAATCCACCGTTGTAAAACCGTCTGTTTCCCTTTTGAATCGACTCGAATTATGTAGTAAACAAGTGGGATGCAGATTGCGTACCAAGAATGTACGTCCTCGTACTCACCTAGCTCCGAATTATATTCTTGGTCAACTGTATGCGGCGCAATTGACGCTTGCCCCGTTGTGCAGATCGTCATTTCCCATTTTCCACTACCATCGATGAATCTAAAGTTTAACGGTTGTACCGTCCAAGCCGCAACATGAATGTCTACATTTTCAAGGGGTGAGCCGTCGTCAGCGTCATAACCCGACCAATGGTATCGCTTTTGGATTTCAGTGTCTAATGAATCATGTTCTGCATATATTTGTGCAAATGTGTCTAAGACAATACTGTATCTATCTAGGTTTATTGATTCCTGCTCAACGCCATTTTTCCTTACTCTAATTCGGGTATTATTTCTTAGCTGTTGGTCACCACCGCTAGGCCAATGAAAGCCAAAATCAGGTCGTTCTGGTGAGTAGTTCCCCGTCTCGTGCATAAAAAGATTTGTGACTTCGAAACAAACTTCATGCTGATTCCAATTTTCAACCGCTTCGCCTTGATACGGGTACTGATTTATGTCTATTTCTGCAGTATAAACCGCATCATCCGTCACTTTCATATCTAAATAAAATGACGAGTCATTATCATCTATGCGCTGTTCTGAGGGATTATCTGTCCCCATCATATAGGTGTATAGAGTCCCTTTTGCATCAACATACATCCAGTTTGAACCACGACTTTTCAGCGGCTCGATATTATCCACGGCTATGACTTTTTCCCCGCTTTCCTTAAATGCTCCGCACCCGATTTCCCCCGCATATGGGTACATCATTGCTTCGATAACTGGCTTTACATTCGGCCTAACAGGGCGATGCCCGTAGACAATTCGCCCATCAGTCCAAACGGTATCGCCAGGCTTAATCGGCATGTTTCCGATTACTCGCAAGCTACGCCCATTGTCGTCCACCACGCCGCCAACGCCCACGGACCGAACGACAACCTGCCGCATATACTCATACCCTTTAGACACCTACGACCACCGCCATTCGCCCGCTATCTGATAAGATGCACCAGACCGAATCGCCGTCCTGAAAGTATATATCAACAGCAGGGACATATGGGACGACTTTGTTTCCAATGGCCACACTGCCGCCCCTTATAACGCCCCGCTTAGCCTTCTGATTTTCCGTCCGTTTATAGATTGCAGTCGTGACCATGTTGGCCACGGCTGCTTGCATGTTCCGCAGGTCTGCCATATCAGTACCACCTCACAAACTCAATCGACTGACGATTAACAATTTTTTCGTTTATTGTTACCGTATTCGACCGCAAGTGATAAGTATTTCCACCGAAAACAATCTTGTCGTTGAAATCAATCAGATGCGGGTAATCATATACATCTACGGTTACGGTTTCCTCAGTTCTGCGGTCAAGCCACATAATCTGATTCGTCAACGCCTGCAGCATAGATTCGCCTTCCACCGGGAACGATGTGTCAATGAGAGACACACCATTTATAGTGCGTTTCGCCATTTCGCCCTTATCATTGTGATAAATCAACTCTTTGAGCAGATACTGGTTCCCGTCCATATCGCTGACAACGATGCCGCCCTGGAAGCTGCTCTTGGCATTTTGCCACGGAGTCCGTCTATCATCATTGTTCGTGGAGGTCACGACACCGCCGAGAACGCCGTCAGAATCGACAGAATAGACATGAGACTGGGTATCTCTCACAGGGTCGTGATAAGTCGTCACCTCATCAACGACACTGCCGCCATTGTAGGTCGTGGCGACTTCCTGGTAGAGGAATTTTTGCCCGTTTTCCAGAGTCTCATAATAATAGTGAGTGACCACCGTTTCGTCTCCATGCTGCACCGTGGTTTCCTCGACTAAACCGTCGTCGTTATATTCTGTGCCGCCTTCTCCACCTTCATCCGGCAACGGCTCATTTACGCCTTCCGTCCAGTCATTAAAGTAAGGTTTTACCTCAGTCTTACTCCACGGATCACTCCCCCATGTCGTCCGAACCAGCTTTTTATTGACAGTGTGTACGGTCAATTTCTGCCCGTCAAGGGTAACTGTGTTTTGTTCCTGGCCACGCTGGACGACATAGATTGTATTGCCCCTCAGATAGCAATTGATCATCATGTGCGGCAGGCGGGACGTCCATCCGAACAACTCTTGCAGTAACCCGGCGTAATTCGTCCCCGATTTAACCTCAGTGCTCATAGTCGATATAAAATCGGTAAAATGCAGTGAAACATTTTTGCCGAGCTTTGCCGCTATCTCAGTGATATGAGCACTAGCAGGGGCGGAGGGAATCGCTTTTAGGTCTGCATCCTCATAGCCGGGGTCAGTGCGGATGCAGCCACCCTTTGAATGCACATAATCAATGTATTCCTCCGTATATTCCCACTTATTAGGCGGGACAGAGTACGCCAGCTGCTGATACAGCACAGCATCAATATCAACGGTACATTTGCAGGTCGTCATTACGCCCCTGGTCGTGGTTTCCTCCACTCTCCCACGCAGAGCATAGTCAATCAATTGGAAGTCTACCGCATCCATGATTTCGCAGTTTCCTGCGAATACGAATGTGATATTGTCGGTCAGCTGCTGCTCCGCCAGCGATATTGTGCAGCTCTGCAAAAAAGCGGATTTGTCTGCCGGCGGTACAATCCCAGGTGACGGCTCTGGCGGAGTTGGTGGGATAAACACATCCGTGATTTTATGCGGGATTTTCCGCACTAAATCAATTGGTAATTCAACCGTTACGCCTATTGCGCGCTCAGTGTCCAACAGCAATTCTGTAACATAGAAAAACTCCCATTCTCGGTCGCCATCTATGCTGATTATATTCGCGACCTTTCGGTCAGTATCTACGAATAGATTGATTATTCCTGTGAGCGCTCTTTCACAGTCAACATCGAAATTATATGTAGCAGCAAGGGCGCGCTCAGTATCAAAACAGATTGACTGACTTGCGCTTATTTCCCTGCATAAATCGGCATCAAAATTAACAGGGATACTATTTACCGTAACCGCACGCACTAAGTCTACATCAAGCAGTATAGACTGATAGAGACTTCTTTCAGCATCGGCTTCGACAATATCCCAGACATTTTCGTTCAGCCCGATTTGACGATTGCTGATGATAACATTCGAGAACAGATTCGAGTTGTTATCGCTCTGCATGTAAAAATTGTTAAACGCATCGCCGTCATTGACATTGCCCTTATAAATAAGCCCCTGCGACTGGAAGTCATTGGAGTAGTATTTTACCCCGTCAATCCATAGCTCGATATAGCCATCGGTTGCATCTGATACCATATGCAGCAGATAGGTCTTGCGTGCGCCCTGGGTAATCGTCCCCGCAGGCTTTACATCCACCTGCAACGGGCCGTTTATATAGCAAACTAGGCTCGTCGTGCTATTCATGCGGGCGATGCCTGTATCTTTGCTATCTTTGCGGTCGTATACCCGCCATTTTGCGGTTCCAGTGTAGTATAAATCCCACTTTGCCCACAGTTCTTTCGTGGCGGGGATATCAAAGCAACCCTCACGCCCAGACTGCCAGAAGGCCATCCCGATGGCGGATTTATTCAGCGGCAAATTATTGACGGTATTGCCGGTTACTGTCAGCAGGTCTGCAGTGCCGTAGTTCTCATATCTCCATGACTTATCAACGACACGCTCAGTATCGACGATTACCGTTTCAGACCGCGAGATTTCCCGCTGGGCATCAGCAAGATAATCGACTGCTACCTGTTCGATTGCATTATCGTCGAACCACAATGGAGAATTCGAGATAACAATATTTGAAAAGAATGTCCCTGCGCCGCTAGATTGCAAATAGAGATTTGCAAAATTGGCGCCGTTATTAACCTCGCCAGTATACGCATACAAAAGGCCGCCGTCGTCCGTGTAGGCTTCAATCAAGCCGTTGGACGAATCTGCAATCATATGCAATATGACTGTCTGCAGGGCGTTTATTTTCGCCGCGCTATATGTGGGGTCATCCCATATCTTTGTTGTACCGTGGTTAAAAAATGAAATGCGGCCATCCGTCTGAGCAGTAATACCCGTAGTGTTCCCGCTTCCCGTAGAAATGTCATACGCCCGCCAACGGTTCACACCGTCAAAAAATACATCAAATTTTACCCAAACTTCTTTCGATGATGCTACATCAAAAATTTTCGTCTGCGTGGTCTGATAAAATGCTTTGCCAGTCCTGCTTTGAGTTGCGGGCAGTCCAGTCAACTGCACCGCCGTGGTCGTGTTAATCAGAGTGTCGATTTCGCCGATATTTTCATAACGCCATTTTGACGCAGGGATAGAGGGCATGCGGAGGGCATCCACCCAGAATTCATGCGTTTCGTAAAATGATGCGTCGGGCGGGGTGAAGTTTCCGCTCCACAATTCTATCCCGTCATAAAATCTAAATTCATCTATTGTCCCGACAAATCCAGAATGACCGATTTTAACATCAAAAGTACCTCTTGTGTATCTAGGCGCACCACTGTAATTACATACCCTCACCCCGTCAACATATAACTGCAAATACGATGCACTTGTTGCGCTGTATCGGTAAATAAGCGCAACATGCGCAGTCCTGCCTACCATGGTGACTGTTGTCGCTCTATATATTTCCCCATTATTCGAGGTCACCCCCACCGTAGTATTCGCCCAAAATTCGAGGGTGTTCGCGTAATTTGTGTTGGTGCTACGTTTCAAAGTCACAAGCGAATAACCGTTGGTCGGGTTAACAATGTCAAGTACCCTCCCCGCGCTTGCGGTAGAGTTATCCATCGTTAACCAACAATCAAAAGTAAAGCTCTTTTCACCTAATTGTGCGGTCACCAACAAGCGCTCTCCCGACAATTGTAGCGCTTTACCAGAGATTGCATTCGTGGTCGAAATGGACGGATTGCCGCTTACAGTCCAGTGATTATCGGCAATAAAATCTTTCGTTGCCGATTCATCAAACCTAAGCCATGACCTTAGATATTTATTGCCGATATTCATTCAGTTCACCCGCCTTTAACTAGCCGTGACAATAGTTGCAGTCACCTGCAAAGATACGCTCCTATCGGTGCTGGGGCTTTCCGTATTTGCGCTCGATGCCTGCGCCCAGAAAACTGTATTCGTCGTGTCGATAGTTGACGAAATGGTGATGCTATCCGCGTAGGTGCCATTCTCAGTGAGGCACAACTTCCAACGGTCATTCGTGTCGCCGCTGTCTGCAATTACAGTGTTGCCGCTAGTCTCGTAGCCAGACTCGCAACGGATTGCCAATTTTACTTTTTTACTCTCGCTTTGGGATGCGTCAAGGGAAACAATAATCGGCTCGGTGTAAGCACCGCCCGTAGAAACCGCAGTGCCATCCGTACCGCCAGCAGTCGGGTTATTTTTGTAGACATTGATGTAAGAGTTTGCCATTTTTATTCCTCCTTTTAATATTCAAAACCAATGGGTGCTATTTTTGCGGAGATATTAATTCCTGTATCTTGACTATTGTAAAAATGGTCAAGATACTTATCGTAATCATAACTCCATTTTCTGCCAAAATAGCCCAACGCTAAGTAAAACACGGTATTTACATCGTGCACATCACTAGCACCGCGCCCCCATTTAAAAATGCTTTTGCTGTAATCTCCCATTGAAGGATACCAACTCAAATACCATGCCGAATATGAATCCGAATTGGTAACTTTAATATACAAATTGCTCCATATGTACCCCGGCTCTGTACGAAAAGCAAATTTACTAACAACACACGGCAAAGTCCCTAACTTTATTTCGGGTTTACTTACATCAAAAAGCATCGATATGGGGTATGAAAATGAGCCGTCACAGCTGATTAATGTACCGTCTTTTTCCCCTGCAGTCACCTCGCCACCGTAAATATTGATATATGGATTTTTCGCCATGTCAGCACCTCCAAATCTCAAAATCCACGGTAACATAGTTACGGAATCTCGGCAGGTACTTGTAGCCTCTCAGCACCACCCGGCATCCTTGCCACTGCAGGCCGTTCTCGTCCGTAAATGTGACCAGTGTCCGCGACTCCCAAAGGGCGACGATTTGCATGAAGTCATTCCAAGTAAAAAGAGCCGAAACGCTGAACGAGTCACCACTGGCCACATGGCCGTAATCTTGGACACAGTTGCCGTTGATCAGCGGGATTTTTTCAACGCGATCATCGACATTATACCCGCAGGATTCGGGGGAACGATAGCTTTCAATGTCGTTAATTTTGACTTTCATTTTATCGCCCTCCTTTACCCTGCGAAACCTGTATTAATTCGGTTTGTAGCTTCTTGTACTGCCGATGTTACGCCCCGTGCTACATCATTCGTTATGTCGTCGGTGAGTTGCTTTTTCATCGTATCATCGAAAACATACGCCCCGCCCAGGTCTACATTTATTGTCGGGTTGACGGTTATCTGATTGCCCTGCTCACGACTCTGAATCGCGCCCAGGATTTGTGACAGGTTCGAGTTGATTTCCGGGACGCCCCCGTTAATCTGCTCAAGGATTGCAGTCATCTGGGCCCCGCTCTCGGAAACTGCGGAAGAAACCTCGGACAGGTCAGCACCGCTCTGCCCCATCAGCGAAAGGCCCCAATCGTTGGCCCCTTTCATTGCCCGCTGGAAGCCCTGGACCTCGGCCATATTAGTCCGCTCCCACGGGTCCACACCCGCTTCTTTCATCATTGCCCTTTGAATCATCTTCACGGCGTTTTGCTGACGGGCTTCCGTGTTCTGGGTGTAGTCGTACAGCATCCCGCCCATGCCGTTGTCAATCTGTCCCGCCATTGCCCTGCGGTAGATGTCCAGGTACTTCTTCTGAGAAGTGAACATGTTCTTGATGTTGTCATTGACGGCCTGTTTCTTCTGCTGCTCAGCCGCCCTGGTGGCCGTGACCTCATCCATGCCTTTTTTTATCCATGCTTTTTTCTCCCGCTCGATTTGATTTAACCTTTGCGTAAGTGAGTCTGCATAGATGCCGTCAAGATATTGCGCCGTTTCTTTTTCAAAGTCCTCGATGATTTTGCTCTTCTTCAGGGCAGCTTCCTGCTCCACCTTTGCAGGGTCAGCGCCCTTCTTGAGGGTATCTTTCGCAGCATTTTCAACGCCCCGGAGATTGTTCTGTAGGTCATTATGCGTAAGGGTGTAGATGCTCCTGTCGAGGGCTTCGTTGGCTTCCTTGGCTTCCTTGGCCGCCGCTTTCATCGCCTTGGCGATATCGTCAGCCACGGATGCCCAGGCTGCAGCTTCGGTCTTTCCCTCTTCGATGGAGGCATTCACCTTGTCACGGATAGCCTCAAGCTGCTCCCGGCACTTCTCGGAAGTCGTGGTCGCCAGCTTCGCTTCGAGGTCAGCTTTCGTGGCAGCAGCCTTCTCTTCCAGCTTGACAGACTCAGCAACGCTGTTTTGAGTGAGCGCAACACGCTGCTTTTCCCATGCTTCCTGAGCCTTTTTTTGTTCTTCGAGAATTTCTAACCGCTTTTGGGCAGCCGCTTTTTCCTCGGACGAAGTAAACAGATTCGCCCAGCCTGCAAAGATGATTTCTCCCGCATTTGCGCCCACGGCTCCGCCGGCAACAGCTCCAGGCATTCCGCCATACATTCCGCCTACGATGCCACCGGCTATAGTACCTAAAGTCTTTCCTCGGCCGAGATGGTCGCCGTACCCAAGCTGCTTGAGTATGTCTAAATCCTTGGAAGATGTCCCCACTTCACCAATGGCTTTTTTTACATCCCCGAGAATCGACACCAGAGACACAAACGCGGATGCTAGGCCGCCTACCGCCGTACCCGCCGCGCTTCCGAATTCCTTGATGCTTTCTTTATTCTCGGCGATCAGCTTCGCAAATTCAGCGAAGCCCGCCGTTATCTCCGGCATCAATTCCCTGCCAACAGGCATCATCGCCTGCCCAATGGCCCCCGTCAGCTGACCTGCCTGCATCTGCATTGCCTGCCACTCAATGTAAAGCTCATGGGCTTCTTTGGGATTCAGGAGCCCCGTGGTCTTTATCCGGCTGACAATCTCAAGATTGGTCGCATAATCCTGCAGCACCGGCACCAGGGCGGCCCCTTTGGCGCCGAGGACATTGGTTACGAACTCAGCTTCACGACCGCCCTGTACGGCCTTTTGATAAGCCCCAGCAAGCTGAGATAACTGCTGTTCATATGACAGCAGATTTCCGTTTGTATCGGTCAGCGAAAAACCGAATTCACCCATTGCCAGCGACAGGGAATTCTGAGTCTTTGCCGCCGAAAGCGCTTGCTTATCGAGACGGGCAAAGATGGGCACTACAGAATTGATGTCGGTTCCAGACAGCTGAAATACCTTGGATAGCTTAGACGCTTCGCCCGTGGTGGTATGCAGCCGCTGAGACAGCTTATACAGGTTTTCCCCGGCGTTCATGGCCTTATCTGTAATCGAAAATAGGCCGTACCCGCCCGCAATGGCAGCCGAGGCCCCCGCAATGCCCGCATTTATGCCCTTAATTGCCCCAGTAACGCCTTCCACCTTCGCCCTGGCCCCGGCGGCAGCTGCCCCCAGTTTCCCGAAGGCGCCGGTACTCTTTGCAGCCGTCTTCCCCAGCTCTGCATTGACCTGAGCAATGGAGGCCTTCAGTCTCTCAATGTCCCGTGTCTGATATAGGCGCTTTGTGTCCACGCCTCTGGTTATGCCAGAGTCCTTGCCGTAAGTCTTGGCATTGGCTTCATAGGCACGGTTGAGCAGTTCCAGTTTCTTCTGCTGTACCGCCAGTTCAGCATTCAGCGCCTTTTCCCTGGCCTGCAGCGCTTCCACCGACTTCCCTGCCGCTTCCAGCCTGGTCACATCAATGTCGGCCTTCAATCGAATCTGATTGGCTTCAGAATTCAGGCGGCTGATGGCTTGTTTTACAGTCTGGCCCGCCGTTTTGAATCCCAATTCCAGGTCAGACACATTCAGCCCAAGCGAGAGATAGAGGGAGTCTATCTCCTTGCCCATTGCATCACCTTTTGCCATTTCATCACCGCCCTTTATAAAACATCGTCAATATATGACAGCTTATTGTCTGAGTCCTTATCCTCCATCAGCGCCAGCACGCGCATCTGATCCAGGAGAATCACCATGTCTGCTTTATCAATCTCATCGATAGTCCAGCCATATGCATCCTGGTATCTGAAGTAAAGATATAAAACATGTTCATACGGAGACAGGTTTACTTTTCTTCCCCGGCCTCCGCTTCCGCGTTTTTTGGGAGTTTCTTCAGCTTCTCATTGGCCGTGTTAAGCACCCAGGTAGCGGCTTCCAGATAACCAGGCACAACATCAGCCGGGTCAATATCGTCTGCATTCTCGATGCCATAAAGCTCGGCCAGAAGTTTGGCGTGCTCGTCCATCAGCTTGATAAAATCCCAGGACTCTTTATCCATGCCGTCATACTCAGCTACCCTGCGCCACATCTTCATCGTCGGGCGCTCCAGCTTATATTCCTTGCCCTTAACCGTAATCATCGGCATAACTATTCCTCCTAAATAAAAAAGGCGACAGGAGTTAGTCCCTGCCGCCACAAAATCAAGTCACGGCTCAACGCTGGTGTACCAGCTCGAAATCACCGTTGCACTTTCGGTATTATCGCTGTCAGCAATCCGCTTCCATGCGCCATCATACTCACGGGCCACGAAACGGCCTTCCAGCCTGGGTGTGGTGTACTCCACGCTTTCGCCCTTTGTCTGCAGCGTTTCCTGGGTGGGCGCGAATTTGCCTTTCAAGAGCTTCACATAACGAGTCTCGCCGTTATGCTTTTTGCTCTCAAAAAGAAGCGCTACATAAGGAGCCGTGTCAGAGGCCTTGGCAATCATCTGCTTGGTGGTGCTGTCCACCGTGTGGCCCAGCAAAGCCGCCTGATCGGCAATGGGCAGGTCTGCGGTTTCCACGGTCACCGTAATCTCACTCATAGACGAATCTGCCGCAAAAGGTGCGTCATCGCCGTACAGAGTTGAGAAATTGACCGACGGGTTGATATCCACATTGATTGCGCCGGCAATCTTCACCGGCGTGTCATAAGTCGCGCCGGAGCTGCTGTCAGCAGACAGCAAAGCGTAATACAGGTTTTTAAGGCCTACTGTTGCCATTCCGCATTCACTCCAATCCTAAAATCAGCAATCATAATTAACTGTCCATCTTCAATATAGGGATAAGCTTGATAGCGACTAAAGCCCAATCCGGTCATGTCACTGCATACCCGCCGATACAGGCCCGCATAGTCGCCATCGAGGGTCATGATATGAATCCTCATGCTTACCCTATGGGTTATTTCATCATCATCTCCTGCGATGGCCGGGACGTCTGAAATAGTCGAATACACTAATGCGGGATATCGGGATTTCAGATCTGCCGGAGCCTGCATGTGATAAACCGAATCAGCACCGTCTGCCAGCATTGCTGTCAGCGTGGAATCTCCGGTCAATGCCGCATACACAGCATCTTCAAGCGCAGCTGTCTCCACTCTATCCCCTCCTTATGGCATTCTTTATGGCGTCCTGAATCTTATCAGATACCGCCTGTTTATTCGCGTCCAGCGCAGGATACAGAAAAGGCCTGTTTACCCCGGGTGAAAACTCAAGGATCTGACCATATAAATAGCCATCTTCGCTTTTTGCATTAGCGGAGATGGCGTATACAGTCCCTTTTGTGTTCGGCTCAGCCTGGATGGAGTCCCGGAGGGCTCCCGGCTTTGCCCCTGCCCAGTGATAAACCTGCCCATTTTCCTTCTTATGCCCTTCGTAAACCGGGCACCTGCTCTTTGCGTCGTTCACGACCATCTCGGCCCCTTCTTTCAGGGCTTTCTTGGCCGCGTCAAGCACATGGTCCCCAAGTTCCTTGAGGTGCTGCTCGACGGCTCCCGTGGTCATACCGCCACGGGTAAAGGTCTTAGGTGGTCGCCTTGCCATCTTGCACCGCCTCCCTGGCCTCCAGTACCGTCCAAATGTGGCGGCTTTCAGCATCATACGGTGTGCCAATCTGCACCAGTCGCCGCCCCCGCCAGAGGATTTCATCATCTGGCAGAACATCTGACCGGTATCTGATAATCACCCGGTAGGTTATCGCGGCCTCACGCTCAATGCCGGTATTTGACATAGGGCCGCCCGTGGGCAGCACCTTGGCCCATACCGTACACCTTGTCGTTTCAGCACCAGGGATGATATCGCCCCGGCTGTTTCGCGAATGGGCATGATAGACAATGCTAATGCGTTCAGTGAGGTCGTCAATGCTGGTACGCATGATAGTCCCGGTGTTAAGCATCAGCATCACCGCCAGTCCAATACTGAAGCTGGGTAATCTGAGATCGGATGTAGAACGGATAGTCGGCCCGTCCGTCATTGGACGGGTCTCTATTCCGAAACATCTCCGACACAAGGGCCAGCTTGACCAGGTCGGCCTTGGCCGCGAAATCAGCTGACTCATCGTAGTAAGTGGAAAAATCACTTACTGCAGACAACAGATAAGAATCGGCGGCCGCCATACACGCCTGCAGGAGGCTGTCTTCAGCGTCGCCGTCAATCCGCAGGTACAGCTTTACATCTTCGAGAGTGACCGCCATTTACCTCACCGCCTCAGGACAAGGCGACTTTGTAGGCCTTCAGAGCAGCCGTGTCATCAGCAGTTACGCCGAAGCGGACAACGCAGCGGAGGGCGGTGCCGTACTTGGCGAAGAGGTACTCGGTGGAAACGGCGATCTCCACGCCCTGGCGCTCGAAGAACATCACATAATCGGCCATGTTGCCGATGTAGAAGGGAGCGTAGGCAGGAGTCTGGCCTGCTGCTGCGGAGCTTGCGAGCACGCTGTTGGGCAGCACTACGACGGGCTTGCCACGGAAACGGAAGGTGTCGGGCGCGGTCACATCCGGCAAGAGCAGAGGACGCTTGTTGTCGTCCTCCAGCTCGCTCATCCACTGGAAGCCATCCTGATTGGTGAAAATCTTGGTGTTGGCGTAGTAGATGGGGTCAAGGTCAACATTGAGCGCCTTGGTGAGGCCCTTGTAGTTGCTGATGGTAGAAGGATTGGTGAGACCGGTAGAGAGCAGGCTCAGGATAGCGCTGTTTTCGGTATTGACCGCCTTGCGGGCCAGCCGCTGACCCACGATGCCAAGGATATTGACATTGGCGTCCTTAATCAGCTGATTGGACACGGGGATGATATCGCCGTAGTCAGTAATGCTGTAGGATGCCTGGCCAAACTCAAAATCGCTTTCCCGAATCTGTTCAAGCTCAGTGAAGTTCACCAAAAGGCCACTCTCCTCGCCAAGGGTGGGCCATTTGCCGCTGGTGGAATTTGCCTGGACTACATGGCAGTAATCACGAAGCTGAGCATAAGCCTTACGGAATTCGCGCAGAATCGGCAGCTGCTCTACAGGCACAAGATAGCCGCCCTTGCTGTCGGTGCCTTCAATCTGGCCGGTGAGGGAATTGCTGGAATCGCCACCGCCGGTAACAGTATCGGTGCCACTGCCACCAGTAACGGTATCAGTACCGCTGCCACCGGATACGCTATCATCGCCGTCGTTGTAATAAGCGCGGCGCTCCTCATCGGTCAGACGCTTGCCGAAGAGCAGCTTATTGAAGGCGCGGTTGCGAACCTTCTCGCGGCTCTCATTACTCTGAGCCGGTTTTGCGTTCTGGCTGAAATTGGTGAAGTCTGCGGCTTCCATGGCCTTGGCGGCCTTGAACATATCGACGGCATTGTTGAGCTCGCCTACCAGCTTCCTGGCTTCAGCGGTCTTGCCTTCCTGCTGCAGATTCTCAATCTGAGCCTGCAGCTCGTCCACGGTTTTTCTGAGTTCATCACTGTGCTTCATTTCAAAGCTCCTTTCGCTAATGCCAGGGCAATTTCAATTTCTGCCGTGGCGTCATCATCATCATCGTTACCCGGTGCCTCGTCCACGGGGGGCGGAGCAATCCTGATATTCTCAGGCACATGCTTGGCATGCACCTTACCCACGCAAGCCACAGCCTTCAGCGGCTCTGTCAGCTGTATGTCAAACACATCAGCCGCCTCCGCCCCTGTCAGCCAAGTTTCGGCTTCAACCATGTCGTGAATCTGCTCATCGGTTACCCCGTACAAAGCGGCTTTACGGTAAGTAGTCTCAAGCCCCTCCTGGATGGTGTTCAGGATATCTGCCACCTTACGCAGGTCATCCGAGTTGCCATAAACACCGACTGTGGGTTTGTGAATCATCAGATATGCATTGGACGGCATCCGGCGCTCGTCTGCGGCAAAGAAAATCTGTGTCGCAATACTGCAGCACCAGCCATCCACCACTGCTGTCGTGTGTCCATCATGGCGGGCGATCATATTGGCGATGGCCACGCCGGCATTCACCACACCGCCATCGCTATTGATGTATATGGTGAGGTCTTTGCCTTTGAGCTCGTCTAGCTGCTGACGAATTTCTTTGGGCCACTCAAAGCCGGTGCCCGGGTCGTCCCAAGCCTCAAACACGCCCCCCATATCGTCATCCACGATGGCGCCGCTGATGTAGAGTTCAGCGGCATTGTCACTCTTGTTTCGGATTTTCAGCATCAATCTCACCTCCTTTTTGCTGATACGCCAGCCCTATGTCTTCAAGCTTTACATAGGAGCCGTTGACCATATGCACATCGCCGTTTTCACACGGCGGCATGTCGAGTTTATTGCGGGCTTCATTCGGGCTGTAGATGGCCGTGGTGACCAGCTTCTGCAGGATATCGGCCTGCTGGGTGGGGTCGCCCCGGAGGATAACCCACACATTAAACTTGAAGCCCAGCCCCTTCCTCTGCTCAGATGCGGTCAGCAGTTTACGGTTCATCTCCTGCTCATAAACCGTCACGTTATAGAGCAGAGTATTTACATAGAACTGCAGGTTCTGCATGGCTGAGTTGTTATAGGACGACTTGGTGTAGTCGTTCAGGTGGTCAGGGTTCACGCCAAAGGCAGCCGCAATCTGCAATGCGTTGTACTTCCGCAGTTCGTAGAACTGGGAATCAGTCAATTTGAGGTCGAGAGTCTGGATGTCACAGCCAACCGGCAACGCCACCATGCGCCGGCTCTCATCCTTGGCCTGCTGGTTGATGGACCGCAAAAGCTTACGCCGGCCTTCCTCATTGAGGTCGCCAACGTATTTGACCACGGCATTTGCCGTGAGGCCCTTCTCATAGAGCTTATTCAAAAAATCCTGGCTGGCCTTGTTGCCATTCATGCTTTCCGCCAGAATCTCCCTGACAGACTTACCAACAAGGCCGCTCTCTTCGGTTATCCATGCGCGCACATGCAGCATGTCCTCCGGCTCTATCCAATACTGCTTCCCGGTGCCTGTGTCCGAATAGCAGTAATAGAAGCGCCGCCTGGTGTATTCCTCCGTATTGTTCACCCAAAGCTGCACCCGCTGGGGCGGCAGGATATGAAGCCCGGTCAGCTTCCCCCTGTCTCGGGCGATGAAGGCGTAACCGTTGCCGAAGTGATTCCGGCAATACTCCAGCGTCGTGAAGAACTGGATCGGCGTCATACCGATATTCGGTTCCACACATAAAAACCGGGTCGTCTCATGAGACGATACCCGGTTCTTGTCGCCGTCCATCAGATAGACGGGCATTTTCCCCAAGCTTTCCGCCAGGGTTTTCATGCAAGTAAAATATGTGATTTCGGAGAGGTCAGGACCATAATTCCCGTGAGTTCCGGAAAAGAGCTCCATGATTTCAGACATGGAAACCGTGGGACCACCCCCACCCGTATCATTGCTGAACGCCTTTTTTATGGTGCTCATTATGTTCATCAGCTTTCACCCCCTTCCAATCCCATTTCTTCCAGAAACAGGTCAAGGTTTGCATTCCCATCTACCGCCCGCTTGCCGTCTGTGAAGAACAGCTTCCAAGCATCCAAGACAGCATCACAGGGGTCAATCCTCTGCTTCTGGGTCATCTTGTCGATTTTGATTTCCCCGAAGCTGTTCGGCTGGCTTATGATGGCATTCACCATGCTCCATGTGAGCAGGGCGTTTTCTTTGTCATAAGCCACCGTGCCCGCCTTGACCGACAGCTGGAAGTCAACTGTGGTGTCGTTCAGGCTCCTGGCAGACTGGGCAATGTCTGTCAGGTCGCAGGGCAGAAGGTTCTCCAAGTCTGCCAGCAAGGTATCAATGTTGTGGCGGTCATACCCGCACCCAATGACCTGCAGCTGGTACTTGTCAATCATATCTGCCAGCTCCGACACGATATGCTTGTAATCGGTCTTTATACCATAGATGCCAGAGGTGGGAGTCAGCAGGCCTTTCGATACCCAGTAGCCATACGGCACATCATCGGTGCGCTCATGCTCAGCCAGGCGCAGCTCAGGGATGTAGCTATGACTCCAGACGTAAGCTGGCTCCTCCGGCTTGAGCGGAGGAAACACCAACGCTATGGAGGTGAGGTCGCCGCCAGAGGAAAGGTCAATGCCAAGGTAGCATTTACGGCCCTTCATCTCCTGCAGGGTGATGGCCTTGCCACAATCCCTCCACCGGGCAGCGTCCACGAAAGCGCCTCCCGTGTAAGTCACCCAGCGATTGAGGGATTTGGTGAGGAAGTTTACCAGCTCCTCGCCCTGTTTCTCTTTTGCGTCTATAGCCTTCTCGGCCATGCGTGCAACCATCGTCGGATCCAGATTCTCATCGTCCGCCCAGAGCTGCAGCGGGTTTGCCTTCGCCCAATTCTTTGAGTCCCAGATGTCGTCCTCTTCATCCAGTTCTGCGATATAGACAAAGAGCGAATCCTTCTGGACATTCCCCTGCAGCACCTGCTTGCAGAATCGGTAGTGCTCATAGCATGGCCCATTCAAATTGAATCCCGCCGTCGTGATGGCGAAGGTCAGGGCATTGTCCACGGCCAGCTGGCCGTCCTGCATGAGCTTGTACATCTGGTTTGTGGGATGAGCGTGGTACTCATCCACCACCGCGAGCACAGAACGAAAGCCATCTGCAGATTTTGTGTCTCTGCCGATGGCTTTTATTATTGTGCCGGTAACCAGACTGGTTATCGTGCGGTCATATTTACGGATTTTGTAAAGGCCTTTCAAGTCTGGGTCGGACTCGATGAACTTGTCTATTTCGTCCCAGACGATATTCGCCTGGTCTTGCTTTGTCGCTGTGCAGAATATCCTGCCCAGCTGGTAGCCGGAGAACGTGGCGACATCGTTGCACATCTCTCCGGCAAGGAATGACTTGCCGTTCTGGCGGGCTATCTGAACATACGCTTCACGGAATCTCTTCAGCTTTGAGCGCTTCTTTCGCCAGCCGAAGATGCTGCCGATGATGAAGTTCTGGAAACCTCTCGTCGTCAGCTTCTTACTGCCCACGCCTTCGCCGATGGTCAGCGTGTTGGCAATGTCGATATGCTTCTCCGCTTCCTTGACATCAAAAATATACTCGAAGTTTGGATTATTCATGTCGTCGAGGTGGCGCTTGCAAGCAAGGTATTCAGCGTTCCCGCAGATGCGCTTCCCACTCAGTATCAGTTTTGCATAGGCCGTGGTTCTATCAGTTACTTTCGCCATGGCCATCAAGCTTTCAGGAATTTCAAGAACTTATTCTCCTCGCGCTCCTCGGCCCTGGTGGGCACGATAAGCCGCAGCCGGTCAGTAGTCGCGAGGCCCAGCTTCGCGCTGCACTTGAAAATCGTGTTGGCGCATTTATCAGCAATCGCGACATAAGGTGAAGGGATTAGGTTATTGGCGCCCATCACAGTCAACCCATCATTCTGAAGATGATCCGATGCTTCGACGTACCTGGCATAGTTGTCGGCGTAAATCGCCAACACCCCCAGATCCAGATTATCCAGCAGATTGATTTTCCCGGCTTCACTCACAATCCGGCAGTATTCGTCTGCCGCTTCAGTGCTCAGCCAAGCCGGAGCGCTGATTTCCAGCTGCTCTCGGTCAATTTTGATCGCTTTTTCCTGGATTTCCCGATTCAAGCGCTTTTCTTTGCCGATTTTGCCGGTGGAAATAGCGACCACTTTTCTCGGTCTCCCTCTC
>OCTW013414768.1_pt1 | contig 35892 bp, 33 predicted proteins | sample 1539671 | NCBI WGS metagenome assembly OCTW01 (sample SAMN02144230, study PRJEB22623) | gut metagenome | biome: sheep rumen | host: Ovis aries | place: New Zealand
AAGGTCGGTTGACATATAGTCGGCAGACCGGTTGACTATATGTCGGACGGTTGGTTGACATATAGTCGGCAAAGGCTTTAGACGGCACTTCCTATTGGTTTCCCCCATGGAAACCACCGTTTTCCCCGGCACTTTCAATCGCTTTAAGCGGAGACTAATATAGTGCTCACGACGTGTCAAGCACGTCGTGAGCACTGTTTCTCTGGAATTACCGCTATCTCCTGACCGTCTTCTTCTGATCGCTGATGACGATACCCTGCGTCTGATCGGTGGCGGGCAGGCCGCCGATGGTGTATGCCCGACCATGGCTCTCGGCGACACGGCTTACCGACCGGACGGCGGTGGCCGTAGGCCTGACGTCAGGCCCGTAGATGGTGGTCCAGTCGTCGCGCATGGATACCGGCACCCATCCGTTCGCCTCACAGTCCTTGCGACACTTCTCCGCCTTGGCCTCATTGCCCAGCTCGCGCTCCACATCGTCGCAGAGCAGACAGAAGGCCATCGAGGGATAGCGGTTGCCCGTGGTGACGAACTCAAACATCGGATAGTCGCCCGACGAGTTGCCGAACGTCAAGATGGGCTTCTGGCCCAGCTGGCGCGTCATGATGTCCACCTTGCTCCATTTCGTACTCTTCTGCTTGAAGAGTCCCTCCTTGTCGACTCGGATCTGGGCCAGTTGCTCTCTCGTCGGCTGGGCCGACAGATAGGTCAGACAGCTGCAGATAAGGGCGGCAGCAAGCACCCACTTGTTAAATATTTTATTCATATCCTATCGTTGAAGATTCAAATTCGATGGCAAATATACTATCTTTCTGCTACATCTGCAAGCAAATGACAGTAAAACTTTGCCCAAGATCATGGATGCACAGTGAAAGGGAGACAGGTTAGTGGATAACTTATACGTCCTGCACGGTTGAGCAATTTCTGAGATAAAAACTTGGATAATCCAGTAGAAATCATTAACTTTGCAGACGGGACAATCTTTCGCTTATGAGACTACGACAACTCAGACGCTACACGTTCACCGCCTAAACGTTTATCGACAAAAATGAGAAGATATATCTTGCTGACCACAGCTGCTATCCTATGGGGCAGCATCCTTTCCGCTCTGGCACAGGGACATACTGAAGAATTCACCGTGGCAACGCTTAACATCGACGGACTGCCCACCCATGTGATTGGGATCCCCGTCAACATCGACGGGCCTGGCGAGAAATATACGCCGGAGATTGCCGACTATCTGCTACAGAAAGACTATGACCTCGTGGGCCTGCAGGAAAACTTCAACTACTACGACCTGCTCTTTACGAAACTCGCGACCAGTTACCACCACGACCAGTGCCTGGGCAAGATCTCGCTCGAGTCCTTTGCCTTCCCTTTCCCCTACGACGGCATCAGCCTCATCTGGCATCATGGCATCCAGGGTGAGCACACCCAAAGCGTCTGCTGGGATGAGTCGTACGGTATTTTCAGCCATGCCGCCGACGCACTTACCGATAAGGGCTTCCGCCGCTATGACCTCACCCTGAAAGGCGGTTCGGAAATCGTCGTCTACAACGGACACTGGGATGCCAGTTATGACAAGGACGAAGAGTCTGGCCGTGACGGCCCCGACCGCGAGGCACGCATCGCCCAATGGCGGCAGATACGCGACAGCATTATGGCTCGTCTTGACAAACGGCCCGTGATCGTGCTGGGCGATATGAACAGTTACTACCCTCGCGACGACATCAAGTCGCAGTTTGTCGACTATATCGAGTCGACAGGCAAGGCCAGAGTCTTTGACGCCTGGGTAGAGTTAGAGCGGAACGGAGAATATCCTGCCAAGGTAGACGGCCCCGTGACGCATGATGAGAATGGCTGGGGGCACCACGGGGAGGTGTACGATAAGATCCTGTTCATCAACCCCACGGACGGCGGTCAGTTGACGGCACTTAGTTATAGTCTCGACAAAACGGGCTACATGCGTAGTGACGACCCTGACAAGCCCTTTGGCGACCACTTCCCCGTTGCCGTAAAATTCCGAATCGTCCCAACGGGAGATAGTGGATCAGGCATAGAGAGTATCACCGTCAGCCCATACCAGAACAGAGAAGGCTGGTACGACCTGCAGGGACGCCGGTTTGCCAAAAAGCCGACGACTCCTGGCATCTATCTGCATCACGGACAGAAGATACTTATCAGATAGAGGAAGAATCCACTCACGCTGAATGATAATAATTCCCGAAACGCTTGGCAGTTTCGGGAATTATTAGTACCTTTGCAGGCAAAAATCAAAAACCAGATAGACAAAGATGAACAGAGACAACACTATCTTCGAGTTGATCGAGAAAGAGCATCAGCGCCAGTTGAAAGGCATCGAGCTGATTGCCAGTGAGAATTTCGTGAGTGACCAGGTGATGGAGGCTATGGGCTCGTACCTGACCAACAAGTATGCAGAAGGCTATCCTGGCCATCGTTACTATGGCGGCTGTCAGGTGGTAGACGAGGTGGAGCAGTTGGCCATCGACCGCGTTTGCAAGCTCTTCGACGCCGAGTATGCCAACGTGCAGCCCCACTCTGGCGCACAGGCCAACGCCGCCGTGCTGCTGGCCGTACTGAAGCCCGGTGACACCTTCATGGGTCTGAACCTCGACCACGGCGGGCACCTCTCACACGGTTCGCGTGTGAACACCTCGGGTATCATCTACAACCCCATCGGCTACAACCTGAACAAGGAGACAGGCCGTGTGGACTATGACGAGATGGAGCAACTGGCCCTCGAGCACAAGCCAAAACTGATTATTGGCGGTGGCTCGGCCTACAGCCGTGAGTGGGACTACAAGCGGATGCGTGAGATAGCCGACAAGGTGGGCGCCCTGCTGATGATCGACATGGCACACCCCGCTGGCCTCATCGCTGCCGGACTGCTGGAGAATCCCGTAAAATGGGCTCACATCGTGACCTCTACCACCCACAAGACCCTGCGCGGTCCCCGTGGCGGTATCATCCTGATGGGTAAGGACTTCGACAATCCCTGGGGCTACACCACGCCGAAGGGTGTCGTGAAGAAGATGTCGACCCTGCTCAACTCTGCCGTCTTCCCCGGACAGCAGGGCGGTCCGCTGGAGCACGTCATCGCCGCTAAGGCCGTAGCCTTCGGTGAGGCTCTGCAGCCTGAGTTCAAGGAGTGGGCCAAGCAGGTACAGAAGAATGCCAAGGTGCTGGCCGAGGAACTGGTGAAGCGTGGCTTCGGCATCGTGAGCGGTGGTACAGACAACCACTCGATGCTCGTAGACCTCCGTTCGAAATATCCCGACCTGACAGGTAAGGTGGCAGAGAACGCCCTGGTTGCTGCCGACATCACCGTGAACAAGAACATGGTGCCCTTCGACACCCGCTCTGCCTTCCAGACCTCTGGTATCCGTCTCGGTACGCCCGCCATCACCACTCGTGGCGCCAAGGAAGACCTGATGATTCAGATTGCTGCCTGGATTGAGGAGGTGCTCAACGATCCTGAGAATGAGCAGGTGATTGCCAGCGTCCGTCAGCGCGTCAACGAGAAGATGAAGGACTATCCCCTCTTCGCCTATTAATATTAGAGGAACAAGACAAATAAAAACCCCGCCTGCTGTGGCGGGGTTTTTATTTGGTATCTATCTCTTGTATCAGAGTGTATATTCACATCTGTAGGTGAACGCCTCACCATTGAAGGTGTAGTACCACACCACCGTGAAACCAAACTTGCTGCCCTTGCCCTTCAGGTTGTCGAAACTCACCTTCTTGCTCTCGCCAGCAGCCAAGGCACCCGACTTCTCAGTATAGTTGGTATAGCTCAGCAACTTCAGGTCGGAATAGATCTCACAACGCGTCAACAGAATGTCGTGCTTGCTTTCGTTATTCAGGGTGCAGCCCAGTGCATCCACCTCATTGCCGTCGAAGTAGGGCTGCCACTCGATGCTGAAGAAGTCTCTGAGGTCCTCTGGACGCTCGATCGTCACAGGAACCGAGTCTTTGTACTTACCGTTTGACGAGGTCACAGTGATGGTAGCGGTACCCACACCGACACCTGTCACCACGCCATTTGCATCCACGGTGGCGACGCTCTGGTCTGAAGAAGTCCACTTCACGGCATCAACATCCTTGGTATAGATGCTCAGCGGCTTCGACTCCTGACGGAGCATGCTCAAGCTGTTTTCCTTTATATAGAGATTGCGGTATTGCGTGATGGTGATCGTAGACTCATGCATATACATATTGGTAGTCCTGCTCGCAATCTTGCTCGTAAGCGGCGACACGTCGACACGCTGCGTGACAACAAACAGATCCGTGTAGAACTCGAGATTGCCAAGCTTTGCCCACATTTCCTCTGGCTCGAAGATATCAAACTGGGTCATGTTGGTCTGTGCAGTGACGGATATATTTCCACCAAGTTCGTCAATCTCGTATTCCGTTGTCAGCAGCTTGAAATAATATGTAATCACATACTGCTGATGGATTCTGATAAGGACAGGTTCATCAATAGACTCACTTTCGATTGTGATAAATGCTTCACGCTCCTTGCCCGACTCATTCTCAGGAACACTGACAGAGATGGTTTTCTTGGAAAGTCCCCTCGTAGCGTTGTTCACCCTATAGGCGACCCAGTCTTGATCACAGTAAACCTCATAGTCGTTGATATTGTGCTCGAACTCTATCTCAAACTGACCACCTTTCGTCTCTACCTCATAGTACACCTCAGACACCCGGATCACATTGTTCTGCTTCTGCGTGACGGTGAACGTACGAGTGATTTCAGGAGCCTTTACGTCAGTGAGTGTAACGGTAGCTTTGCGCTGATCGAAGGTATTGTTCTCGTCGACTGTTACGGTCATCTGCGACATATCCGTGTTTAACGAGACGTGGCACCACGATGCGTCGGAAGTCGCCTGATAGTTTGTTAAGTCCTCATTGCGGAAAGTGGATGTACGAGTGAGGGTATTCTCATCCTCGTTAGCGTCGAATGTCAAATCCTTAATAATCAGCTCTCTGAGCCGACTGATGTACTCATCACTGCTACACGATCCGAGCCCTGCAGAAACCAGGATTACGAGCAGGCATATTCCTAACCATTTGACTATTTTCATCTTACATAAAAATAAATATACAGAAATCGGGTGCAAAGTTACAAACTTTTTGCTTAATTCCTAATATTCGTGCAAATATTTATTATTTTTTCAGAAGATGCTATTTATTTTAATGTAGCATTAAAGTGGTTCACGACCTGTCGGAACAGATGATTCCGCGTGTTTCCGCCAAAGATGCTGTGATTGCGATTGGTATACACCAGCTGACGGAAATCCTTGTCGGCCTGCACCAGCGCCTCCACATACTCTGCCGTATTCCTATAATGCACATTATCGTCAGCGAGACCGTGGCAGAGCAACAGTGAGCCATGCAGTTGGGATGCCCTGGCAATGGGGTTCACCTCATCATAGCCGGCCTTGTTCTCCTGAGGTGTCCGCATATAGCGCTCGGTATAGACAGAGTCGTAGTAGCGCCAGCACGTAGGCGGAGCGATAGCCACGCCGGCACGGAAGACGGGACGCCCCTCAGACATCGACATCAGTGTGTTCCAGCCACCATACGACCAGCCCCAGATGCCGATACGCTCCTTGTCGACAAACGCCTGCTTGCCCAGCCACAGGGCTGTCTCTACCTGGTCGCGGGCCTCCAACTCTCCCAGCCGCAGATAGGTACACTTCTCAAACGCCGCCCCACGGCCACCAGTGCCACGGTTATCGACACACACACAGATATAGCCCTGTTGACAGAGGTACTGCTCGAGGATGGCACCATTGCCGCTCATGCCAATACCCCACTCGTTGAGCACTTGCTGATTGCCCGGGCCACCATACTGATACATGATAACCGGATACTTCTTTGCGGGGTTGAAGTCTGCCGGCTTCACCATCCAGCCGTTCAGCTGAATACCTTCAGAGGTGGTAAACGAGAAGAGTTCTTTGGTGCCCAGAGTGTAGTCTGATAGCTTCTGAACCAGCTCATGATTGTCTATCAGCGTCTGCAGCACCTTGCCATTGTTCTGACAGAGCGTGTACTGCACGGGATGATTCAGGTCGCTCCACGTGTTGATAAAATATTTGTAGTTGCCACTGAAAATGGCATCGTTCACACCAGCCTTCTGCGACAACACCTCCGTCTTGCCATTGGCATGGGCCACCATCACCTGCTGTTCGGTAGGTCCGTTGGGATTGGCAGCGAAGTAAGTGTCGCCCGTCTGCTCGTCATAGCCATAGACATGCTTCACCACATAGTTGTCCTTCACGATCTGACGAAGCAGCTGCCCGTTGTGGTTATACAGATACAGATGATTATAGCCGTCACGCTCACTGGGCAGCAGGATATGCTTGTCGGTGATCTTCACCTCCTCGAAGGTTTCCTCCTTTACATACTTGTCCACCTTATCCTCGATGGCAAGCTGGCAAACGGTCGACAGCGGGTTGGCCATGTATACCCTCAGCACGTCCTGATGGCGATTGAGGGTGAAGATCGCAATCTTTGCCGGATCGCTGGTGGCTTTGATACGGGGGATATAGCCATCGGCGTCCAAGGGCAGATCTATACGGCGCGTCTGGTGCGACTTGATGTCAAAGCTATGCACACTGACTTTCGAGTTCACCTGTCCGGGCACGGGATACTTATAAGTATAGAAGCCAGGATACTCTGCATAGTCAGGTCTCTCAGGAGCCAGACCCTTGAACAACTGGAAGGAGAACTGTTTCACGTCTGTCTCGTCATAGCGTATCCAGACAATCTGCTTTGAGTCAGCAGAGAATACCATCGACGAGTTGGTAGAAAACTCCTCCTCGTACACCCAGTCGGGGATGCCGTTAAGCACCTCATTGAACTTCCCGTCCTTAGTCACCTGACTCTCGGCATTGTCGTAGAGCAGTTTCACCAGGAAGATATTGTTCTCTCTTACGAAGGCTATTTGGTTGCCGTCGGGCGAGAAAACAGGAGTCTGCTGCGGGCCACCGTCGCTCAGGGGAGCCAGCTTGTTGTTCCTAACATCATATATATAATAGACAGCCGTAAACGAACGGCGATAGATGGGCTTCGTCTGAGTCTGAATCAGTATGCGGCTCCCATCAGGACTCATGATGTAGTCGTCTACCCTGTTCACCTGTCCACCTCTGGCTGTGGCTGCATCAAAGAGGATGCGCTCCTGCTTGCCTGCGCGGAAAGAATAGCAGACAATCTGTTTGCCATCAGCACTGATCTGTGAATAAGTCTCACCGTCGGCCATAGGACGGACGGCTGTCATCCTCTTCTGAGAGAACTCTCCTTTAACAATATCCTTCAGGCTCAACTGCCCGCCCGCAAAGAGTGACAAACAAGAAAGGCACAATAGGCCTGAAAGACATAAAGCTCTAAGTCTGTTCATGTAGTTATTATCCTTTTATTTAAAATCTGAAAACTCGTTATTCCGTAGTAGCTGGTCAACAGTGGCATTCTTATTACGTTTCATATAGTGGTCGGCCATACGGGTGAAACGTGTAGCGAAGACTTCCTCACCCATCGCCTGGTCGACCACCCATTGTATCTTCCCGACATAGATATCACGCTGTTCCTGACTCAGGTTCCGTTCGAGCGGCATGGGATAAAGGCTCAGCAGATAGAAGCCAACGCAGTCGGGCACTATATACTTCCTGTCCATCATTCTCAACTGCTCCTCAGAGTAACCGTATTCTGGCCTCCTGTACAGCGAGTAGTCTGCCCCCAGATACTTGTCGAGACAGATGCCGATGGTGTTATTACCCACGATGATGCTTTGGTCCAGCGAACCAATCTGTGCATACACCTCGGGCATGTCGAAATCAGGGATATGCTTTCGCAGATAACGAAAGGCACTTGTCAGCTGCTCGTTGATGTCGTCCATACTGGCATACTGCTGCTGCGTCTCGGCGATAAGCGCCTGCAGCGTGGTGTCCTGATAGAATCGCAGGAAAGTCTTGTTGATCTCCGGATCGTCCACCTTGCCTATGCGCAGCACATCCTCCACCAGTGTCCGTGTCTGCATCGGATAGACGGTGTTCATCTGCTGCAATGCGGAGAAATCACCCGTGGTAAGATAAAGGCTCTGGATACGGTCATAACGGTCAACGACAATCGACTTGTCATCATCAGACAGTCTGAATTGCCATTCACAACTAATGCACCCAAGCATTATGACAAACACCAGATAATATATTTTACGCACTGCGAAATTGACTACTATAGTTATCTATTTGTTAAAAGACCGTGCAAATTTACTAAAAAATATTCATAAATCCAAATTTTAACCTAATTATTTTAAAATATCACCCTAAAAATGCACACTTTTGTTTATTTGTGTAAAATAGAGGCTCGTATTTCAGCCTTTTTGCTTATTTTTGTAGCCAGCTAAAACAAATGATATGAAGAAACAAATGCTATCCCTCATGCTGACGGCCTCCGCCTTAGGAGCTGTCGCACAGCAGACGCTCACCGTCAGCGTATCCAACCCTTCTGCCACAGTTCGGAATGACCAGCCTGTCGTCATCAGTCTCAAGTCCTTTGGCGACGTCCGCGCGGCACTCGTCACCACCAGCGGACAGGAGATTCCCTGCCAGCTCGACGACCTCGACCAAGACGAGACCTTCGACGAGCTCTGCTTCCTGACAGACCTCAACGGCAAAGAAACGAAGCAGTACGAGGTGAAGCTCCTTTCCGAAGGAGAGCCACGTCCCTACCCTGCCCGTGTCTACGCCGAGATGCTCATCCGCAACGACAAGGTGAAGGAGAAGAATAAGCACAACAACTTCATCGAGTCGATTACGGCCCGTGGCGACTGTGCCAACTCTTACAACATCCAGCATCATCATGGTGTCGACTTTGAGAGCGAGCTCAACGGCATCCGCATCTACTTCGACAAACGGCAGACGATCGACCTCTATGGCAAGTACCAGAAACGCCTCGAGTTACAGGCCACACAGTTCTATACCTCGAAGGAGCAGAAGGCAGAAGGCTATGGCGACGACGTGCTGTGGGTGGGCAACACATTCGGTCTCGGAGCCTTCCGCGGCTGGGACGGTCAGCAGCCCACGATGATAGATCCCGTTCGTAGCCGCACGCAGCGCATCATCTCCTACGGTCCGCTGCGCACCATCGTCGAACTGGTAGACCGTGGCTGGCAAGGAGTGAATATGACCATCCGCTATACCCAGTATGCTGGCCATCGCGATACCGATGTCGATGTGTTCTTCAACAAGAACGTCGGCGACCGCCTCTTCTCTACGGGTATCATCAACGTGAAGGGCTCTGAGGAGTTTAGCGACAAACAGGGATTACGTGCCTGCTGGGGTACCGACTGGCCTTCAAGTGACACCATCAACTTCAAGCGCGAGACTGTCGGTCTGGGTATCTGCATCCCCCAGCAATACATCAAGCGCGAAGAGCCTGCCAACAAAGACAACTATGCCTTCGTGGTTGCCACACCTGACAGCCACATACATTACAAGATTATTTATTGCTCTGATAACGAGACATTTGGATATCATTCCGCCAAGGAATGGTTTGAGTTCCTGAAGGAGTGGAAGAAAGAAGTGGTTGACAGACCAATAGACATCAAGATATTCTGACTATTAGACTATTAGACTATTAGACAAATAGACAATTAGACAATAAGACTTCTTTTTATTTTTGTATAGATGTTTAGTATTCAGAAAATCTATATGTAAAGTTGTCTAATTGTCTATTTGTCTATTTGTCTAAATGTCTATTTGTCTAAATGTCTTCCGACCTTTGACGTAGTATTGCCAGAGCAAAGAGAAATCCTTTCGCTCTGGTATTTTTTTTGCCACGCGACTCGCCTGAATCCGTCGACGGTCTTCCTCGAAGTCCTTCCGCCAGCGTTTGAATGCCTTCCGAGCCCTATAGACAGCCTTGAAGTCGCCGAGGTTGCGCTTGAGGATCAGCATCTCCCAGGCAGCCAGATAGTCTAGGAACCATCGCCAGCGCATCACAGGCCTCAGTTCTTCTTCTGGCAGGCACTTATACAGCATCGTCAGGTTGTTGCGGAAATTCAGGAAGGTCTTCATCGAATTCGACTTTGGCAGCGTGCCGCCACCCACATGATAGACGTAGCTCTCGGGCAGACATACAATCCTACGGCCCTTGATACGCAGCCGCCAGCAGAGGTCGATCTCCTCGTTATGGGCAAAGAATCGGCCGTCGAGCCCACCCACCGACCAGTAATCGGCAGAGCGGATCATCAGTGCGGCACCCGTCGCCCAAAGGCAGTCTGTCTGATAGTCATACTGGCCATCGTCTTCCTCCACTGTCTCAAAGATACGCCCACGACAGAAAGGGTAGCCGTATCTGTCGAGGTATCCCCCACTCGCCCCAGCATATTCAAAGCGGTCTTTGTCGAAGATAGATAGCAGTTTAGGCTGGCATGCCGCCACATCCTGATGCACATCCATGAATTCTACCAACGGCGTAAGCCAGTGGTGGGTCACTTCTATATCGGAGTTCAGCAGCAGATAATACTTTGCCTCAATCTGCCGCAAGGCTTTGTTGTAGCCCTCTGCAAAGCCCCAATTCCTTTCCAGCGGGACGAGCTTCACCTCGGGAAAGTGCTTCTTCAGCATCTCCAACGAACCGTCTGTCGACGCATTATCGGCAACATATACCGTCGCCTCGTCTCTCGAATACTGCAGCACAGAGGGCAGATACTTCTCAAGCATCGACAGCCCGTTCCAGTTCAGTATCACAATAGCCACCTTCTCCATCTCGCGCGTACCTTATTTATATTATACCCTTCAGCGCTTGCTTATCACGAGTCAGCTCGCCAAGTTGCACACTCACCAACTGATTGTCGAGAGACGCATCAGCATCCCGAGGTGACAGTTCTACACGGATATAGTTCTTCGTGAATCCATGCATCGCCCTTCCGCGTGTCGCTTTCTCGAAAAGCACCTCCGCCTCCTGTCCGATATGGCGCTGATAGAAGGCTTCTGTCTTCGCCTCCGAGAGATCCAGCAGACGCTTACTGCGCTGTTTCTTTTCTTTGTCGCTTACCTTATAGGGAATCTTCAGAGCCGACGTCCCAGGACGTTCCGAATAGGGAAACACATGCAGTTGTGTCACGTCGAGCGCATCGAGGAAGCGGTAAGTCTCCTCAAAGCACTCTGGAGTCTCGCCACGACAGCCCACCATCACGTCTACGCCGATGAACGCATCCGGCATCAGCTCCTTAATCTTATAGATCTTATCAGCAAACAGCTGTGCATCGTAATGGCGATGCATCAGTTTCAGCACCGTATCGCTGCCACTCTGCAACGGGATATGGAAGTGTGGCATAAACGCCCTGCTCTCTGCACAGAAGGTAATCAGCTCATCCGTCAGCAGGTCGGGCTCCAGCGAACTGATCCTGTAGCGGCTGATACCCTCAACATCGTCGAGGGCCTTTACCAGGTCGATAAAATGCTCACCCGTGGATTTTCCAAAGTCGCCGATGTTCACACCCGTCAGCACAATCTCCTTGCCACCCTCCTGGGCTGCAGCCCTCGCCTGGGCTACAAGTGAGGCAACGGTCGGATTTCTGCTGAAGCCCCTGGCGTATGGAATAGTGCAATAGGTGCAGAAGTAGTCACAGCCGTCCTGCACCTTCAGGAAGTAGCGCGTCCTGTTGCCTCTCGAGCAGCTGGGCGCGAACGACTTGATATCCTTCGTCTTCTTAATATAATAAGGTGTACGGGCCTCTACGCTCCGATCCAGGTTTTCGCTCAAGAACTGAATCAGCTGCGCCTTCTCATCAGAGCCCAATACCAGATCGACTCCCTCGATGGCGGCCACCTCTTCTGCCTCCAGCTGGGCATAGCAGCCAGTCACTACGACGAAGGCGCCGGGATGCTGACGCACCATCCGATGGATGGCCTGCCGACACTTGCGATCGGCCACCTCTGTCACCGAACAGGTATTAATCAGACAGATATCGGCATGCTCACCCTTCTCTGCCGTACGCACGCCCAGCTCTTGAAGCACCCTCCCAAAGGTTGATGTCTCTGAGAAGTTCAGCTTACAACCAAGCGTATAGTAAGCAGCCGTTTTGCCTTGAAAAGCGGAAGAATTAATCATTTTTCACTTTTTAACCTTTATACCTTTTAACCTTTCCCTGTTATCGGGCACAAAGGTACTACATTTTTCGCAATTTTCATCAATTTTTGCCTTTTTTCCTCTAACTGGTGAAATCATACCATTTTTTAACATTTCGTATCTCGTTGATTATCAGTACTTTGCTAAAAAGTTACAAAATTAACCAAAAAAAAATCGAAAAAAATGATACGCCGTATTAAAATTATGCTTACCTTTGCATCGTTTTAATAAACAAATGATTGTTTTACAGATTTAAAAGCATTAGAAAAATGAAGAAATTAGTATTTATGTTCGTGGCAGTTGCTGCTATCTCTTTCGCATCTTGTGGTAACAAGGCTCAGGCTCCTGTTGAGGAGACTGTTGACTCTATCGCAGAGGTTGTTGATAGCGTTGTTGACAGTCTGGCTGATTCTACAGCCGCTGCTGTTGACTCTGTTGCTGCTACTGTTAATCAGTAATCAACGAACACTTGAGAGAAAAGAGGCCGTTGGACGGGAGTCCAGCGGCCTTTCTTTGTCGTTATACATGGACACACAGAAAAAACGGCCCTGGGACGAAACGCCTCAGGGCCGTACTAATGTATAAAAGTAGTCAGTATTAGTCTTCCTCCTTCATCTCCTCCTCGTGCTGCTTGATCAGTGCCTGCTGGATGTCGTTCGGCACAAGTTCGTAACTCGAGAACTTCGTGGTGAATGAAGCACGGCCACCCGTCAGCGACGAGAGGGCGATGGAGTAGCTGGCCAGCTCCTTGAGAGGAATCTTGGCGGACAGTTTCTGATAGCCGGCCTCAGAGTCCATACCCATGATGATGGCACGACGGCCCTGGAGGTCAGACATCACATCACCCATGTAGTCGCCAGGAACGAGCACCTCGAGGTCGTAGATCGGCTCGAGCACCTTCGGACCGGCCTCCTTGAAGGCTGCGGAGAAGGCGTTACGGGCTGCCAGCATGAACGAGAGTTCGTTGGAGTCAACGGGGTGCATCTTACCATCGTAGACGATGACACGGACGTCACGGGCATAAGAACCTGTCAACGGGCCCTGCTCCATGCGCTCCATGATACCCTTGAGGATGGCAGGCATGAAACGGAGGTCGATGGCACCACCAACGACCGAGTTGATGAAGACGAGCTTGCCGCCCCACTCCAGGTCGATCTCTTCCTTGCCCTTGATGTTCATCTTGAACTCCTGACCATTGATCTTGAACGATGTGGGATCAGGCATACCCTCGGTATAAGGCTCCAGGATCAGGTGTACCTCACCGAACTGTCCGGCACCACCCGACTGCTTCTTATGACGGTAGTCGGCACGGGCCATCTTCGTGATGGTCTCACGATACGGGATCTTCGGCTCGATATATTCAATCTGAATCTTCTCGTTGTTCTCCATACGCCACTTCAGGGTACGCAGATGGAACTCACCCTGTCCGTGGACGATGATCTGACGAAGTTCCTTCGACTGCTCAACCACCCATGTGGGATCCTCCTGACGCATCTTCTGCAGGGCAGCCATCATCTTCTCGGTCTCAGACTCATTCACAGCCTTGATGGCACGAGAGAACTTCGAATTAGGATATTTAATGAAGTCGAACTTGTTCTCGCAGTCCTTGCCGTTGAGGGTGTTGCCCGTCTTCACATCCTTCAGTTTCACGGTACAGCCAATGTCGCCGGCACGCAGTTCGTCAACCTGGATACGGTTGGCACCTGCACAAGCATACAGTGTACCAATACGCTCCTTAGAACCACGATCGGCGTTCGTCAGGTCGTCACCACTCTTCACAGTACCACTCATCACCTTGAAGTAACTCACCTCACCGATATGAGGCTCGACACCTGTCTTGAAGAAATAGAGTGATGTGGGAGCAGCCGCGTCGGCAGGCACTTCCTGACCAGCAGCATTCTTGATGACAGGCATCTCGCTGACGAAAGGAACCACGTTGCCAAGGAACTCCATCAGACGGCGGACACCCATGTCACGACCTGCGCAGACACAGAACACGGGGAAGATGGAACGGGTGACGAGGCCCTTGCGGATACCCTCGCGCATCTCGTCCTCAGAGAGGTCTTCGGTCTCGAAGAACTTCTCCATCAGCGTATCGTCGCCAGCGGCGGCAGCCTCCACGAGGGCAGCCTTCATCTCCTTGGCCTTATCCAACTGATCAGCAGGGATGTCCTCGATGATAGGAGCACCACCCTCGGGCTTCCAAGAGTATTTCTTCATCAGCAGCACGTCGATGACGCTGTTGAAGCCGGCACCTGTAGCGATAGGATACTGCACGGGGACGCAGTTCGGGCCATAGACCTCCTTCAACTGGTTGAGGATCTGGTCGAAGTCGCAGTTGTCGCGATCCAACTGGTTCACCAGGAAGATAACGGGCTTCTTCAGTTTCTCCGTGTTGCGGAAAGCGTTCATCGTACCCACCTCAGGACCATACTGACCGTTGACGAGCAGCACGGCCTGGTCGGTGACGTTCAGGGCGGTGATGGCACCTCCCACGAAGTCATCACTACCCGGGCAGTCGATGATGTTCAGTTTCTTGTTGTTCCACTCTACATGAAAAACAGTAGAGAACACCGAGTAGCCGTACTCCTGTTCCACAGGGAAGTAGTCGCTCATGGTGTTCTTACCCTCTACGGTGCCGCGGCGCTTGATGATGCCAGCCTCGTAGACCATTGCTTCGGCAAGAGTCGTCTTGCCGCTACCCGCACTGCCAAGCAGGGCGATGTTCTTGATTTCGTTTGTTTGATAGATCTTCATATCATTTAGGTTTTAGATGAATTATCCAGTAAAGCGGCCACTAAGGTAGGCATTTTTCGATAAATAGCCAAGAAAATCTTGCAAATATTAAACATTATTAGTAATTCTGAGCTTCGCTCGAAGATACTCACGCTCGAAAACACTCAAATAAATTTGGTATTTTGCTCGCTAAATTGTATCTTTGTACCCAAAATGGCAAGTTTATACATTCATATTCCATTCTGTAGAAGCAGATGTATCTATTGCGGCTTCTATTCGACGACGGCGCTCGACCTGCGACAGCGGTATGTCGATGCGGTCTGTCGGGAGATGGAGATGAGATTGGAGGAAAGAGGAAAGAGAGAACCTCTTTCCACTATCTATCTCGGAGGCGGCACGCCCAGCCAATTGACTGCCGAGCAACTGGAACAACTCTTTATATATATAAATAAGGTATATAACAGTACAGAGGTCACCATTGAGGTGAATCCCGACGATGTCACTGCAGAGTTTGCTGCGAGGTTAGCGCAGCTACCCGTCAACCGCGTCTCGATGGGTGTGCAGACCTTCGATGACGAGCGGCTGCGGTTCCTCCGTCGCAGACATACAGCCAGTCAGGCCGTAGAGGCCGTCGAGAGACTGCGCGCGGCAGGCTTCAGGAACCTAAGCGTCGACCTGATGTACGGCTTCCCTGGCGAGAGCCTGTCAGACTGGGAATCGGATATCGACGCAGTCCTTGCCCTCAACGTAGAGCACATATCAGCCTACTGTCTGATGATAGAGGAAGGGACGCCATTGCATAAGATGTTTACAGTTGACGGTTTAAGTTCTTGCGTCCCTGCGGTAGCAAGCGGCAAAGCCGAGCGTACAGATGATTACTCCGGCAATCAACACAATGAGAACTGTCCCCAGTGTGTTGACGAGGAAACCGAGCGCCAGATGTACTACACCCTCATCGACCGTCTGGAGGCAGCGGGCTACGAACACTATGAGATATCTAACTTCGCCAGGAAAGGTTTCCGTTCGCGCCACAACTCCAACTACTGGAACGGCACCCCCTATATCGGTTTGGGGGCGGCAGCCCATTCCTACGACATCAGAAGCCGCTCGTGGAACGTGGCCGACATCAATGCTTATATGGAGGGTATCGAACACGATGAGCGACTGTTCGAGGAAGAACTCCTTGACGACGACACCCGCTACAACGATGCCGTCACCGTCAGGCTGAGAACCAAAGAAGGCCTCGATCTCACGGCACTCTCAGACAGACACAGGGTCTACTGCATGAAAAATGCCCGCCGATACTTGGACGACGGGCTGTTGGAAATCGATTCCGCTACAAATCCTGCTGTCGGGGATTTACGATCCCCGACCCCATCCCAGCGATTACGCCTCACCCGCCGCGGACTCTTCGTCAGCGACATGGTGATGAGCGACCTCATGATGGTCTAAATCTCCTCATTGGCCTCGGCCGACTCCTCCACAGCCTCCTCGGCCATGTCAAGCGAATCGACAGCATTCGAGTCTACCACCTCTTCAGCAAAGTCTGTCTCCTGATAGTCGGTAGGCACGGCTCCATAGCAGGCCATGAAAATGAAGGGCGTCGCTCCGAAGCCGAGCCACACCAGTCCCTTCGTAGAGACCCATCGTACAATCTGATTCAATCCCTTCTTCATATAGAAACGTATTAAAACTTAGCGTCCCAAGAGATAGCGCTCAGCGAGGATGGCTGCCTGACAGCCACTGCCTGCGGCCACGACGGCCTGACGGAACACGGGGTCGGCACAGTCGCCGGCCACGAAGATGCCAGGAATCTTAGTCTCAGGCGTGCCATTGATCTTCTTAAAGTAGCCCACCTCATCCGTCTCAAGCCACTCACGGAAAATCTTTGTATTCGGTGTATGACCGATGGCAAGAAAGAAGCCGTCGATGGCGATGTCCACCAACTCCTCATCGGCCTCACCCTTGCGCTTCACCAGGTGGGCACCCTCCACGCCGTTCTCTCCGAAGAGTCCAAGCGTATTGTGCTCGAAGAGTATCTCGATGTTCTCCCGCTCCATCACCCGCTGCTGCATCACCTGAGAGGCACGGAGGAAGGGTTTCCTTACAATCATATACACCTTCTTGGCCAGACCAGAGAGATAGAGGGCATCCTCACAGGCCGTATCACCACCACCGACGACGGCCACCGTCTTCTTACGATAGAAGAAACCGTCGCAGGTGGCACAGGCCGACACGCCCTGACCATTATATTTGCGCTCGTCGTCGAGGCCGAGGTATTTAGCAGAAGAGCCTGTGGCGATGATTACCGTCTCTGCGGCAATCTCCGTCCCGTCATCAGCCGTGCAGACGTAAGGCGCCTTCGAGAAGTCCACCTTCACGATCTCCCCGTCGCGGATATCGGCCCCGAAACGCTCGGCCTGTTCGCGGATTTCCATCATCATCTGGTTGGCATCCACCCCCTGGGGATAGCCGGGGAAGTTCTCTACTTCGGTGGTCTGCGTGAGTTGACCGCCAGGCTGCATGCCACAGTATTCTATCGGACTGAGGTTGGCACGTCCGGCATAGATGGCAGCCGTATAGCCCGCAGGACCGCTGCCGATAATCAAGCACTTTGTCTGTTCCATATCGTTATTTGTTAGCTTTCTGGGGACAAAGATAACACAAATCAGACGAAAAACAAAATAAATCGTCATTTATTTCTTTGCTTTTATCATTTATATCAGAAATTGTTTGTAACTTTGCGGCAGAATTACTTTAATTACGTACTAAAACAGATTTAATATGAAACTACGTCTTTTCGGACTGCTGGCTTCCCTGCTGCTGTCGATGGCAGCAATAGGGCAAACGAGTATCTACGACCTGCAGAAGCCCTTCGGGTTCTGCACACGTTCTTCACGGACTGCCGATACCTCCTTCGACATCACTGGCGGAGGCTGCTATGCCTATCCCGTATCAGGAGTGAGCGACGGCGATGTCATCACCCTGACATCTAACGGCGACGACATGAGAAGCGAGATAGAGCAGGCCATCAAGAACTATAAGGTGATCATCCTCGACGGTTCCGACGGTATATTCAATGTGTCGAGCACCATCTCGTTCACCAGCATCAGCGGAAAGACTATCCTCGGCATCAACGACGCCTGCCTCAGCACCACGTGGTATGCCACTCAGGAGATCATCGACGCCCTCAACGCTGCCGGCGTGCCCAGCATGAGCACCAGCGGCGGGGGCGGCACCCTGTCGAACGGCACGCAGGTGAAAGAGCAGGCTGAGTTCAACACCCGACAAATCATCATCGACATCACTGGCGACGCGAATGAAGATTATCGCAAGTCGGGCATCTTCTACTTCAAGAGTTGCAATAACCTGATCATACGCAACCTGAGGTTCGTAGGCCCTGGCTCCATCGACGTGGGAGGCGCCGACCTCGTATCCTTCTATGGCACGAAGAACTGTTGGGTAGACCACTGTGAGTTCTCCGACGGTATGGACGGCAACTTCGACATCACCCAGAAGTCGGACTTCAACACCGTCAGCTGGTGTACCTTCAGTTACAGCGACCACTCCTACATGCACCAGAACACGAACCTCATCGGCAGCAGCGACAGTGAAGCCACGGGATACCTGAACACCACCTTCGCCTTCAACCACTGGGGTGAGGGCTGCAGGGCCCGCATGCCCATGGCCCGTGTGGGAAAGATCCACATGCTCAACAACTACTACACCTGCGTCAACGGCAACAACTGCATCAACCCCCGCAAGAGTTCTGAGTTCCTCGTTGAGGGCAACTACTTCGACAAAGGTGTGAAGAAATGCTACAGCCAGACGGGAGCCACCGCCGTCACCTGGAGCGACAGCAACTTCATCACGGAGAAGTCGCAGAGCAAGCCATCATCGTTTGGCGGCACCGTCACCGTGCCGTATGCCTATGACGTCGCTGAGGCAAGCGTCGTGCCTACAGAGGTTTCCACCTACGCCGGCTCCACCCTCTATCTGCAGGCCGAGGACCCTTCTGCCATCGTCGCTGCCAAAACGGGCACCTCGGGGCGCGACGACGTCTACTACAACCTTGCAGGCCAGCGTGTCTCTAAGAATACCCGGGGCATCCTCATCGTCAACGGCAAACTGGTCATAAAATAATAGCCTCAGGGCGGAATGCTCCATAGATTTACACCCGAAAACTTTTCATGAAGTTTTCGGGCTTTTTCTTGCAAGTTTCAGAAATAAGTCGTATCTTTGCAGACGACTAAGCCAGTCCACATAGGACAGGGCGGGTCAAGACATTGATGGAATCCAAAGGCCGACGATGCCGTTTGTAGGGCAGGCCAAGGGGAAAGGACGTTTTCTAACGTTACTGCCTGTGATCTTCAAACTTCGCAACTTTGAATCCACTTCACAGAGGTAATGCAACGAAGCGTTCGCGTGGGTGTATTATACCACGATGGGGCTTTACCTTATTATATATAAATAAGGAAGAGGTGTTCATATCGTTTCTATAATATTACTCGGCGTGGGCTGGCTTGCGTTGCTTATCCTTGATATGGGGGCAATGCGAAGGCCTGAAGACGGGGATAGGCACAAAGGAACAACTCCCACGTCTTTTTTATTTCCTCAACCACATCGCAATTAACTATTTTTGCATATTAATGTGGGTTACCTTTTGCATATCATATCATTAATTCACGTAACGAATCGCTTTAAGAAACAATAAATAATAGAAGTTGTGCCCGACACAATCAAGGGTAAAAGATTATGATTAAAATTACAATTCACTGTTTTAACTGTGCCGTAAAAATTTACGCAAATAACAGTTCTGAACTTTTGGCGAAAGTAAGTCGTAATTCAACAGCAAACGTTTTTGCAGAATATGGCGATACCTTGTATTTTAGGTGTGGAATAGCTAAAACAAGTACTGCGATAGATAATAATGTTACTGACATCATGTTGCAAGTAGACTCAAAGGGTTCTCTCTTAGCATTCCCAACTAATAAAGATAATATTGAAGAGACAAAAAAAACTATAGATACAAATCTAAAGAGAATTGACAGAAATAGCAAGAAAGGAATAATTGTGATATTTTCGATATTAGCAATTCTTATTATGGCAGGATTTTATCACGACTACAGCGTCAAAAAAAATTGGGAAAGAATGAATCAAAATCGATATATGTATAATCCCACAGATAAAGGAAGCCAATTAGTTCCATATATGGACAATAGTAGCGGCATGAATGACAATTATGAATCAACTCAGGAAGCAAATGATGTGTGTCCTAATTGTTATGGTAGTGGAGATTGTCCAGATTGTGCAGGTAGAGGACAGAAACATTCTCAGTATTATTATGACGGTTCATATGTTCACGATTGTACCACTTGTAATGGTAGAGGAAAATGTAATGTGTGTTTAGGAAGTGGTAAACGATATTAGTTAAATATTTTGACGTACTATTCTCTATTAGGAGTTGGCTGCGATTTATGTAGAACTTTGAATTTATTGTAAAATGAATGTTTATATTTACATTTTTCTTTTCTTTGTATTGTCAGTTTTATCCATTTGGGAAATTAAACAGCATGGAATTGCTCCAGTTCTAATTAAATTGCCAATGGTTGTAATTGTTTTATGGATGCTTTTTGCTAGTTGGGATGACAGGAGGTCACAGGTTGCATTTATAAATATATTCTGTATTATTGTATTTATTATAGGGGCGATTAGGTTATACCATAATATAAAAAGTGGTGTATGGTTAATCGTTTCTAGTTGTCTATTTGCTTATGCGAATTCTTTATTCTTTGCAACGGCAGTCTTAGTTGGCCAGGAGAGTGTAGTCATTTCGACTATAACAATCTTTATTTGTTTAAGCATGATACTATTATTTCTTCAATTGGAGAAAGATGGAGAGAAATGGTATAATGCTTTAAATGAACCAGAATCTTGGTCTTCAAAATTGTTTACGGGTTTGTTCTCGTTTATATCAATACTTGCATTTGTTGCTATAGTTATAGTCTTGCCGACATACAGAACTATATCAGATGGGACAAGTTTTTATCGTGCATATTTATCCTCAGATGGTGTATGGTATCCAAGTATTGTGCTTAAGAAAGAGAAAGAACCTATAGCAGCCCCCTCAAAAGGTAAAGACCCAACATCAGAGATGGATGATTTTTTGAACAATCCTAAATCTTTAACCCCACACAAGTATGGAAAGAAAAAGAATCCAATTAACAAAGATACATTGTAAAGAGATTAACTTAAAAGTATCATACTAAGAGTATAATTTAGTAGTAGTATTGATGATTCCATAATATGTGAGTGCAATGGCAATTATATCACTTAAACGAAAGTATACTGATATAGAATTTATCATAGGGATACAAAAGAGGGACGAAAGAATCACTAAAGCATTCTTCTTTGAATGCCAGAAATACTTCAAGGCTCATTTCAAGGCAGTATTCTTTGCCGATGACGTGGAGGATGAGGTGTTTCAAGAGTCCTTTATAATCCTGTGGAGCGAGATTGAGCATCGGCGGATAAGCGTCGAAGATCAAAAGATTTTCAGGAAAGACCGCTATGGGAATGTCAGGCTGCTAACGTGTGGCCTGACAACTTTCTTGTTGTCTATAGCCAGAAACAAATATCGTGAATATGTGAGAGAGAACGCCTCAGTCCAACTAGAAGAGAACATCAATAATCCTTTATTGGCAGACCCTGCTTCTGACGATGCTGACGACACGCAGAACCTTAGGATAGAGATCGTAATGGACTGCCTATCTAAAATGCCTGCTGGATGTAAGCGCCTATTGACCATGTTCTATTATGAAAGAATGAGTCTGGACGAGATATTGAAGGCGCTGAGCCAGTATTCTTCAAAAGATGCTCTGAAATCAGGCAAGAGCAAATGTATGAACACTTTGCGACGCAGAGTGTCCGTCATGTTTGAACAATATCACTTAATGCCATAAAGCTTATGATAGAAAAAGATTTCCATAATGAGGTCGATGATATTATTATAAGAGGTATCGTTGAACACGGAAGAAAGATTGAGCAAATAAAGAAATGGCAACGTGATGGTCATAAGTCTGTTGTCAGACGGCTTTCGTATGTGGCACTGGTTGCTGCTGCGATACTCCTATTAGTATTTGTAATCACACCTGCTCCGAAGGATGAACCTCTGGCATCTGATAAGAATGTTGCACATACTCAGGAACCGCCCAACTCAATAGGCACGGATACTTTATCTACAGTACCCAAATCGAAGGAGAAGGACCGCCAGTTGGCATACACGGACCTCAAAAAAGCAGAAGCAAAAGGCAAGGCTATTCAGAAGGCCGACCCACAGGCAAATAAGAGGTTGGTGCTGGCGGAAGCTGGGAAAAAAGTTTCTCTAAAAGACTTCCCATTCATTGTTGAGGAAGAAGAAAGGGAAGGTAATGGGGCATCAGAGCTTTCTATAGTGATAGATTCTGGACTGAGAGAGTTTGGAATGGAGCGTTTGTCATTAGAAGGTTCGAATGCAGATTCGCTTATGAATCATTTGGATCTCTTTGTAGATGACGATGACGATTATGATGCTGAGTGGGCAAGAATCCTTATATTGGCAAAAGTGAATCGAAAGGAAGAATGTCTACAGTTGCTGAAAGAGTTTATAAAGAAGGATGGGCCACACAAAGAGCAGGCCATCAGGTTAAATGGATTGCTAGAATAATCTTAATAGATGTTAAACCATCCTTTGGTAGGGTTACCTCTGCCATTATTCTGCATTAAAGGTAAAAGAACAACAAACTTAAAATGCAGAAAATATGAAAAGGATGGTTTTAACATTGATGATGGCTGTCATGACAGTCGGTATTGTAAAGGGACAGAATCTAAATTCGTTCAGTCACAAGTACGTAAATCAGACCTGTATGGCTTGTAAAGGCAAGAAAGTATGTACATTCTGTAATGGCGCAGGACAATATTATATGCCCTATTTCGGAAGGAACATATTATGTGATCTGTGCGGCGGACACGGAACCTGTGCATCATGCTCTGGGATGGGCTTTCACCAGATACTCTATTTCTATAATGGCGTGACTCGCAGATGGGAGCCTGCCCCCATCCCGACGCCAGGCACAAATGTCTATGATTTGCTATTGCCAACATCCACCAATATTAATTCCACACATCATTCAAATGGGAACAACAAGTGTTATACTTGTCATGGAAGCGGCAGATGTACGAGCTGTGCAGGAAGAGGGGAAACTCGCTCAAAGTATTTCTATGATGGCTCTTACGTGCATGATTGCTATACCTGCAAAGGTAGAGGCACATGTAACACATGTTTAGGGAGTGGCAAACGATATTAATTGCAAATAGAAATTCAAGGCTCTTTTGACTGGGGATTTGATGACATATCATAAGATGACCACTGATTACGGTACGAAGAAGGATCGAATCTAAGAATACGCTTAATGCCCATGTCAGCAGAAGATAATAAGCAAATAAGGAGTATTGATCACTATATCAATAAAGGTATAGCCGAACGTGGTAGAAAGCAGGAACTGCTTAAGTTATGGCTGCAACGCCATTGCATCGGGTCAAAGATATAAAGAATCAAATATAGGGAGCGTGAGTCATGGATAAGAGAAAGGAGAACAAGATACTTGGCTGTCTTTTCGGGCAGGCATCAGGTGATGCACTGGGTATGGGGGCTGAGTTCCTCGACAAAGAGAGTGTATTGAAGAGATACCCTAATGGGTTACGTCATTATGACGATATAAGATACAACATATCTCGCGGGTTCAAGCCCGGTGACTATACTGACGATACGGAGATGATGGAGAGTATCGTGTATTCATTGAACAAAGAAGGGAAATATGACCTGATGGGCATTGCCCAGTTCTTCCGCAGATGGTATGAGTATGGGCCGAAAGACTGTGGTCTGCTAACTTCCAGGGTGCTGTCCAATCCACTATATAGGCTAGATCCATTGGGCGTATCACGGACAACATGGGAAGAAGAGAACCGCGATGCCGCTGGTAATGGCGGTGTGATGAGGACTTCGGTGATAGGTTGTCTCAACGGCGACATAGAAGAGATGGCTGCTGACGTATGTAGGCTCACACATTATGACCCCCGATGTGTTGGCTCGTCTGTCATAGTCTCTATGGTGATACACCAACTTATCTACCACGACCACACGATGACACCCGACGAGGTGATACAGTTGGGCAGGAAGTATGACGAGAGCATAGAGTATTACGTGCAACGGGCTTCCGACCCTGACATATCTCGCCTGACACTTGGCGATAAAGCGAAACAAGGGTACACGCTGAAAGCGATGGGGGCTGCTCTTTGGGCACTATGGCATCCCACGGATTTCACAGAAGGGTTAGTTGCCGTTGTCAACGAAGGTGGCGATGCCGATTCCAATGGTGCTCCTGCCGGTGCAGTCCTTGGAGCCCGCTTCGGCTTTGATGCCATACCTGGAGAATATACTGAACGACTGAACAGGTATAAAGACTTGAAAAGGATATTCGCCAAACTATTGACTGTAATCGAATCGTCAATAGTTAAAGATTTCACTTTATAACAAAGTAGAACAACATAGCATGATGGAACTAAAGACTAAATATATTTGGTATTGGCTGAAAGACCAGTTGAGTCACCCAGGATGGTTTGAACGACTATTTGTTCATCGTACTGCATGGGGTGCTTTTACCGTATATTCCCATCTGAGACGGACTGACAATAAGGAAAAAATCGGATACAAGACGCGAGAGGATGCTCAGCAAGCAGCTGATAGCATGAAAAAGAAATATGGTGCTGAGTTCGTGGTCTATAAATGTCTTTATTGCGATGACTGGCATGTCAGCAAAGACGTCCGCGCTACCGAAGCAAAGCGGAAAGCTTCGGAGGCTAAGGCATTGAAGCAGTTCTCTGTCAAGGAGTCAGAACGATCAGACAGTCTGGATGTCGAATTGATTCTGTCTACCAAGATTCCTGATCTGGCTCCTGTCTATGGTGGTTTCCGTGGACGGACACTCTCATCACAACGTCAACTACCGGTATGGTCGAAAATGGTGGAGGGAGGAATCCGACAAGTGATAGACTTAAGGGCTGACTATAAGTCGACATTCTACCAAGACCTGTGCCAGAAAGGCGGTGTTGGCTATTTCCATTACCCTGTAGCATACGAAGAAGAGAGAATCGCAAGAATGGCAGAACTCTTTCCTGAATTGTGCAGGCTCATAGACGAGGGCAGGTTCTACATCGCCTGTGCCCAGGGGCTGCATCGTACAGACATCGCCCTCTGTTCCTATTGGATGTTCTATGCGGCAGACAAGGGTATGGATCCGCCAGCCCTCAGAGGCTATCTGAAAGTGAAAGGAATGAATACAGCCAAAATCATGAGAGTGCTGAATGCACTATACAAATACTGGACAGAGAAGAATGGGACATCTCCGATTCCAGAAGATGTATTTAGGGAGCGTAAGGAGATTATTAAAGAATTAAATTTAAGAAAGGAATCAGAATGAAAAAATTAGTATTAGCACTTTTGCCAGCGTTGGTCGCCCTGTACAGTTGTGGACAGAAAAGTTCTTCATATCAGTCAGATGCAAACGACACGATACCCATTGTGCATCAGCATCAGGAGTTCAGCGAAGCAGTCGATAGTCTTGTCTATCAAGAGCTATGGGGGAATAGCTGCTTTAAGGGCGTTGCATACGTCTCCGAAGCAAAATCTATTAGGATTGTGGCGCATACTTCTCTCGTCAAAAGAGGAGAATTCACAGATACTGGCACAGACTCTTATAGAGGAATCATTGAGAAGGGGTTGACGAATTACATCTCCTCGAATCAGTTCGGAAAGACCGCGTTGACAGGAATCTATGATGACATTCCCGTTTATTACCGCAATAAGATGATAGGCAGTGATACTATCATAAGCGAAGCATGCTGCCTTTTCCCTGAAGAATTCAGTAAGTATGAAATATTCGTTGCTCTGATGAAGATTGGTCCGACCACAGATACAGAGAAAATGTGTGGGGCAGCCATAGAAGGAATCATCAGTGAGATAGTTAGACGCGATATGATTGGACTTATGATTCAAAAAGACTCTGTGATGGAAGGTAACTCTGGAGTCTGGGGCTATTTCCAATCGCTTTGCAAGAATAAAGGAGCCGAGATATGGACGCACTCAGATACAAGGAACGACTCTCTGGACGTTTGGAATGCCGTAGTCATGCTAGATCTATTTGCCGGAGGAAAACTGGATAAATATCCCCAGAAGGAGTTGAAGAAAGCACTCCGCGATATGGCACTTGAACAGGCATACAGAGAGAGCCATGGAGGAGACGAATATAAGGGGGACAATCCTGGAGAGAAGTTCTTATTTAAGCTTTTGGAGAAGGCTGCCTACTACGCTCCAGACATCAGTGAGATTGCTGATTCTATTGAGGATAACGGGAAGGGAGGATTCGTGAATTTTCCGGATTGGACAGGCATGAACGATTTGTATAGGTTTTCTGTGTATAAAGGTTCTGACGGAAGATTTAAGGTTAAATGCGCACACAGGTTTTAGGAACATCAGCGCCTCCACATTCTGCTCAGGGTAGTTTGCTATGGTCTGAAACTCATCGATGGCAACGATGCATTTCTTGTCTGCTGCCTTCAGATAACTAAAGATCTCTTTTGCCTTAGAGGCACCTGAGCAGTGTCGTGGACAGACGTGGCTGACGTTTGCTGACGTTGTGCGCAAATAAAGTCTTCTAATTTGCTGATTCCTGTCTGCACCTTATTAATAATAAATCCCGAAACGCTTGGCGGTTTCGGGATTTATTCGTATCTTTGCGGCAAAATACGCAGAGTATGAAATATCCTTTAGGCGTACAGAACTTCGAAAAGATACGTAAAGACGGCTATCTGTATCTGGACAAGACCGACATGATTTATCATATCGTCAAGGGTGGCACATACTATTTCCTAAGCCGCCCGCGACGTTTTGGAAAGAGTCTGCTGATATCTACCCTTGAGGCCTATTTCAAAGGGAAGAAAGAACTCTTCAAGGGACTGAAGATGGAGCATCTGGAACAGGAGTGGACATCCCATCCCGTGCTTCACCTCGACTTGAACGCAAGGAACTATTCAAATAAGGAGGCTCTGCAGGCAGAACTCAACAAGCATCTGGAGATATGGGAGGCTGAATACGGAAGCGGATACAAGGACAGGGCCCCGGAAGAGCGATTCCAGCATGTCATCTTCAATGCCTACAAGAAGACTGGCAAGAAAGTGGTCATCCTTGTTGACGAGTATGACAAACCACTGCTGCAGGTGTTCGACAACAAGCCGCTCCTGAACGACTACCGCAATACATTGAAAGCCTTCTATGGCGTGGAGAAGACGATGGATGCCTACATACAGTTCGGATTCTTCACGGGCGTCACCAGGTTCTCAAAAGTCAGTGTATTCAGCGATCTGAATAATCTGACGGACATCACGATGGACCGTCGATATGTGGAACTTTGCGGTATCACGGAGCGGGAGATCAGGACCTGCCTCGACAATCAGGTGGGAGAGATGGCTGAAGCCAACACCATCAGCAAGGAAGAGTGCTACGAGAGGCTGAAGAAGACGTACGACGGATATCACTTCGAGGCAGGTACCACAGGCATCTATAATCCATACAGCCTCCTGAACGCGCTTTCAAGCCAAGCCTTCAAAGACTATTGGTTTGAGACCGGCACCCCATCGTACCTCATCGAACAACTCAAGCAGACGAATTATCCCTTGACCAATCTTGGTTCCGAGGAAATCACGGCTGACGTGCTCGGCAACATCGAGACCATAGACCAGAGCCCCATACCAATGCTCTATCAGAGCGGCTATCTCACCCTGAAGGGATATGACCAGGAGTTCGAGATGTATCGTCTGGGATTCCCCAACCTTGAAGTTGAACGAGGCTTTACGCGCTTCCTCATTCCATACTATACCCTGTTAAAGTCGGATCAAGGCCAACTCTTTGTGGCAAACTTCGTAAAGGAACTGCGTGCCGGCAAAGTACAGGCCTTTATGCAGAGGCTCGAATCACTCTTTGCCGACGGCGACTATCAAGTTACAGGCGACGCAGAACTCTATTTCCAAAATGCCGTGTGGATTATTTTCAAGATGATCGGCTTCTATACAGAAGTGGAAAGGCATACTTCGGATGGCCGCATCGACATGATCGTCAAGACCACAGACTATATCTATATCCTTGAGTTCAAACTAGACAAGACTGCCGACGAGGCCTTGCAACAGATTAACGACAGACAATATGCCAAGCCCTTCGAGCACGACGGTCGTCATATATATAAAATTGGCATCAACTTCTCGACAAAGACCAGACGCATCGACGGCTGGAGGATGGCAGAATAGTATTATTCGATATCTTATTCCCGCCTGAGCAACCAGAGGGCGAAAAACTGGTCGTAGACGAAATAGGCATCACCTTCCTGAGTGATGAAGTCCTTGTCAAGAAGCGCCTTGACGGCTGACATCACGCTGCTGGCAGACCACAACTGGTATTTCCTGATGAAAGCGCCACCCGTGATATTCAGAGCCCTACCCTCCTTCGCTATGGCAGAGAAGACCAGGCGCTGCCGCTCTGACATCTGGCTGAACAGCATCTCATAGTGTTCCGAATAGAGATCCAGCAGATAATTTACTGCCGAATCGACCATGTCAACGGTACATGGCTCATTCCGTTCTGTATTGAGGAACAACACATTCATCACCCTTTGCAGGCAGGAGGTGATACCGCTGCGGTCCGGCATAGCCTTTTGTTACAAACGGGTTTGTCATATACTCTTATTATTATAGTCCGCTGCAAAGTTAAGCATTTCTTTTCGTATTCGCAACTATTTTATCGAAAATATGATAATCATAAACATGATAATCATAAATCCAACAACCGCAACATTGTTCGATTGTCCAAACAATTATCCAAAAAAGATTATCCGATTTGGATTAATGACTTGCCTCGTTCACACCTCCCGTTTCACCCCAGTAGACGGTACCGACCTTGGTGTATTTACTCTGGAACTTGTAGTCCGAAATGTGCAAGTGAATTTTTCAGAGAAAAGTTTGTCATTTTCGCTTCAAAATGCCATAATTGTAGTTTATTAGCTGATTATCAGCTATTTAGTCTATGGCATTTGCTTATTTGAAACTTCATATAAATGCCATAAATAGCATGAAAACATCGTTTACCCACCCTTCTGAGTGTTGCTTAAGATAGGAGTTTATACCTGTTTAGATAGGGTAAACTGACAGTTTAGACTGGGTAAACTGATAGTTTAGACTGGCTAAACTGTCAGTACAAGCTATCTTTACGCTTTGCAACTGCCTTGTTTTCAATGGTTTAAGCATAAATTTAGCGCGTTTCAGACCTATTTCAAGTTAAAAATGGCATTATGATGGCATTTGCCAATACTAAATGCCATAAGCTAAAATGCTAAATATCAAGTAGATAACTCCAATAATGGCATTTCGTTAAGATTTTGAGGAAATTTTCTCAAAAGAAATATTGCATGAACACTACACCTGGAATAGCGCAAACGTTCTTGACTCTGTCAGGCAAGCCATTTACAAATATGGAGAGCTTAATAATACTTAAATTTCACAAGTGTGTGATTCACAAGTTTGTGAAATTGATTCATTTTTGCTATCTTTGCCCTCAAATTCAACAAGTTAGGGAGAAGAGTTTTGTCTATGGAGTAGCATAGAGACGATGAAAAGAGCATTGATGATTTATTGTGTGCTGTGGCTCGCTATCGGGGCGACGACCCAGGTCAGATTATACAGAAGATAACTTTTCAATAATAATTCTGGTAGAAAGATTCGATCTCTACAATCATGAAAGCGAAAAAAGAAGAACAACAGGCGACGATGTCGCAGGAAGAGGCCTTCCGCGGGAGGACTCACCACTACCTCATGTGTTTCATCGAGAGTTGTCCGCTCAAGGATCGGTGCCTGCACTGGCTCGTCGGACAGTATGGCGACCCGCAGCCGTGGGCCCTGATGTCGATGAATCCCCGCAACCCGAAGGTCGGAGGAGAGAAGTGCGAGAAATTCCGCCCAAACGAGCGGACCGCCATGAAGAAGGGCATGACCCACTTCTACGTCGACATGCCGGCCCGCGTGGAGAAGGCCATCCGCCAGGCGCTCATCATGCAGTTCGGCCGCACCCAGTATTTCGAGATGCGCAACGGCAAGCGCCTCATCACCCCCAGCGACCAGGAGCTCATCGCCGACATCTGCCACGACTATGGCTGGAACGGCCCCTTCGTCTACGACGGCGAGGAGGAAGACTGGCTGTGGTGAATCAATACTATTGCCTTAATAGCCACATTGCAAAAAACTTGTCATATACTTCGTAGACGCCAAGTGCCGATGTGACAAAACTCTTTTCTACAAGTCCTTTGATAGCAGACTGCACGCTGCTTGTGGAGGGGAGATGCCAACGGCGGATAAAGTCTGCCGACGTGATGGCAGTGGCCTTGCCCGCTTTGCAGATGGCAACTAACAGCATTTTCTGCTTTGGTGGGAGTTGGAAGAGCAAAGACTGATAACTGAACTCATTGGCACGTAAGATATTATTGATAGCGATATCTATCATCTCCAAGGAGCAGGATGATCCAGGGGAAGTGATGGCAAACAATTCGTTCATCACCCTCTGTATATACCATGTGATTCCATCGAAACGCTCATAGACAGAGAAGAAAACAGAGCCAGGGATTGATTTGCCGGCAGCATCAAAGTGCTTCTGGGCAAACAGACAGTAGGTGTCTTTTGGAATACAGTCGAGAGTCATCATAGATGTACTCTGATAGAAAGGACGAGCGGGACTGTTGAATATCTCCGCCATCATGGTGCGCTGAGAACCAGAAAAGATAAAATTAGCATTACGACAATGCTGAACATGCGTTCGTATCAGGGCCTCAGCATTACCATCTGGATAGTGACTTACCGCCTGAAACTCGTCAATGGCAACGATACATGGTTTATCAGCAGCCTCAATATATTGGAATATCTCTTCAAGGGTAGTCCTCGGCGTATGGATGTCACCTACTTCAACGTTCCATGAGGGATTACCCATCGGATCAAAGGATATGCCACTACGCAAAGACGAAAGGACGTTTGTGAATTTCTGCATGACCTTGGCCCCCATTGGGCGCAAAGACGAAAGCATGCCACTTCCCATCGCCATGATCATGTCTTCCATGTTCTTTGTTGCATATATGTCAATGAGAAAGGTATAATAATCCCGCCTTACCTCAGTCATGTGGAACAAGTTTTCTATCAACCCCGTCTTCCCTATACGACGAGGTGCTATCAACGCCACATTATTACCATTCCTAATCAAGCGATACAACTGATCAGTCTCTTCTTTCCGGTCACAGAAGTACTCTTCGGACTCATAGCCATAGAGGATAAAAGGATTGTTTACCATAACTTTGTTCTATTTGTGTGCAAAGATAATTATTATAATTCAATTATCATAGTATAATAATCGTATTATAATAATCTTTAACTAAACCGCTGGCAGCTTACGGAATGCCTGCGGTAGTAGCACACCTGATTACTGACAATTTCACATCGTACCAGCCCTCCCATGTTGCAGGAATCCAATGGTATTCTTATTGCACAGCCATTAGGCGACAGCCTAAAAAAAGTGGAGGCCGTTAAAGCCTCCACTTATCTGTTTGTATGGAGCGAGTAGGAATCCCTCTGCACTCCGTCCTACTGTATGCTCCGCATGCATTTGAATGGTGTGATATTATCTATTTTATCAGGCTGGCAAAAAGGCCAAGTCGGTTACTACCCTTATAAAATATCTTAGGAAATGAGTTGAGGTAGCCGTGGGGACAGAAGGTAGCCGTTGGGAGGTACTTGGGTATGACGGCTGCTAAGACTCAGGTATCTGTCCCTCATACTATCACCATCTGTGGCTTTGATACCGGAAAGCCAGTATCATTCGTGGACAAGGTTGAAAATATTCTGTATTCTGGTCACAGCGTAGTCGTACCAATAAGTATGCCGAAGTAACACGGTGACAGGCACGATGTTACACAGGATGTCCGCCATCGTCAGGCCGAACCTCACGTCGAGCATCCAGCGGGCGATGGCTTTCGCCTCGCCAGCCTCATAGAGCGGTGTCAGTCTTTTCCAGAGTGCTTCGTATGTCATATCGCCTGCAAATTTACAGAAAAGTGAGGAAAAGGCCAAATTTATTTTTGCTTTAATAGATTTTTCGTATCTTTGTACCCAAATATACGCAAAGACAATGAAGAAATTGCTATACCTTATATTATATATAGCCGTGCTGACCGTGGCAGGCTGTAGTGGCGGAAGCGGAATGAAGGGTGATTCCTCCTCAGGTTTCAGCATCACGCTGGAGCGTGCCAAGGGCTATACCTATCCTACTGATACACTGAACCTTGACACCGCGCGGCAGATGGCACTGGCACTGCTGGAGCACGACTCCGTCAAGACAGATGTCGGCAAGCGGATGGATTTGCTGCGCCTGCTGACCGATGTCGCACGCATGGGTCTGGACTATGAGGAGCAGGTGAAGTGGGCTTCACAATTGGCCATGCTCTGCCGCGAGCAGGGCGACGAGACCGAGGCCCTGCGCACGGAGTCGGAGATAGGCATCGTGCTTACCCATCTGGGACAACGGTGGGAGGGCTTAGCGATGCTCGACAAGTCCATTGCCCGGCTGGAACCGCAGCGTCACTTCGCCGAGCTTGATGCCTGCATCATCGCCATGAAGCGCAAGCTCACGGCACTCAGTCTGTTGCCGTCCATTACCATGCCTGAAGATTCCGTCACATCCGAGCTGCGCTATCACAGCATCATCTCACTGGCCGAACGGTTCGTCGCCAAGCTCGATGACTACGAGCAGCATCCCGACGACTATGCCGACGGCTCCCCTCAACAGCCCGACAGCGACGAGGTGGCAGGCTACTGTGACTTCTACCGTTCGCAGGCCTATGTATTCCTGGCCCAGGCGTATGCTTCGACGGGCAATCGGAAGGAAGCCGAGAAATATACCAGAATGTTCGGGCAGTCAGATTTCGGGCAGACACTCAACGGGCGCAGTGCCATCACTGAGACCCAGCGGCTGCTGGGCGATTACGACAAGATGCTTGCCACCTACGACGAGATAGACCGCCAGGCTGGCGACGATACGCTGAACACCAACTATGTGCGACAGCTGCGGGGACGTGCCGAGGCTGCCGAGGCCCGTGGGCAGCATGCTCTCAGCCAGCACTACTGGCAGCGCCACTCTGCCCTGAGTGAGGCCGTCAACGACCAGTTGCAGGCCAGCGAGGCCCACGACTATGCCGCCCGATATCATGCCTACGAGCAGCAGATGGAGATCCAGCAGCGTGAGGCCGAGGCCAGCCGCAATGCCATTATTGCTGTTGCAGCCCTTATCGTGGCGTTATTGGCCATAGGCTTTGCCGTCTATTACTTCCGCCAACAGCGCATCATCCGCCACAAGAACCGCGTGCTTGTGGAGCAGATGACCGAGGCCGTGGAATATAAAAGGATGATGTTAGATGGAAGGAATCAAGGGGACAGGTCGCTTGATTCCTTCGGTGAATCCGAGGTTCAAGGAAAGGCTACGGGTAGGCGACCGCAGGTCGGGAATCCTGTCCCGTCGATTCCCAGCCTCGACACAATGTCCACCGACGAACTGTCGCAGCACATCCGCTCCGTCATCATCCGCGAGCGGCTCTACCTCAGCACTCAGTTCGACCGTCAGGCCGCCATCGACTACTTCCACCTTTCGAAGGAGCGCATCGGTGCCGCCTTCTCACAGGGCAGCGAGTTCCCCACCATTGCCGACTTCATCAACCACTGCCGTCTGGAGTATGCCAAGGAACTGCTCGCCGTCAGTCCTGAGATGACCGTCGATGACATCGCCTCCGCTTCCGGCTTCGGCACCCGCCGCACCTTCAGCCGCCTCTTCAAGGAGCGCTACTCCATCACCCCCACCGAGTACCGCAACCAGAACAAGGATGCAGGGAACTGAACCCTTGCCGAGGGTCGAACTTGTCTGAAATGAGGGTCCAAGTTGTCTTATTTGTTGTACGTGTGCGTATTAATAAGTAAATTTGCAGCCATAAGGCGAACTTATTAACTTCAATAACAATACAACAATGACAAGGAAAACAATTCTTATTACGATTGCCATGCTCTGTGCGATGACCCAGGGAGCGTGGGCTCAGGATGAAGAAACGGTGGTAAATGCGTACTTCACCACGGATGAGATGCCCGACATGATGAAGTTCCTGCCCGGGCCGCCCGACAGCACGTCGGTGGCGTTTATGAACGATGTGGCCCGCTACTACTGGGGCAAGGAAATGCGCAAGAATGCGGAGCGTGCCGCTCAGGCCACCCGCGATGCCGTCTATGGCCTGGAAACTATCCTCACCGAGTTTGAGGAGGCTTTCGGCATGAAGATTTCCAAGGATGAGACACCCGAAATCTACAAGGTGCTGCTCGACGGCACTGCCACGTGCGACAGCATCTGCACCATTCCCAAGCAGAAGTACAAGCGCCGCCGTCCCTTCATGGTGTTTAACGAGCCGACGCTCTACCCCGAGGATGAAGAGTCACTGCGCAAGAACGGCTCTTACCCCTCAGGCCACACCCTGCTGGGCTGGAGTTCGGCACTGCTGATGTCAGAGATCAACCCCGACCGCGCCACCGAGATCCTGGCACGTGGCTACCGCTACGGCGAAAACCGCCTGGTGGTGGGTGCCCACTGGCAGAGCGACACCGACGCCGCACGTCTGGCTGCCTCTGCCGCCTATGCCCGTCTGCACACCAGCGACCGTTTCCTGGAACAGATGAAGAAGGCCCGCGAGGAATACAAGCGGCTGAAGGGTGAGTCAACGCCCGTACAGTCAGCCCGCGTAGTGTCTATGACCAGCGACCGTGCCTACACACTGCAGGGCACGCCCGTAACAGCCGGCACCCGTGGCATAGTCATCCAGAACCAGCAAAAAGTCGTGGTTAAGTGAAAACAATTATATTCATATAAACAATAGAATCATGAGAAGACTAAATCTATGGATGCTTGCCGCCATCCTGACCATCTGCGGCACTATGACAATGGGGCTGACCTCGTGCAGCGATGTTGACAACCCCGTAACCAATACTGGCATTACCGAGGCCGACATGAAACAGGCTTCGATAGGCCTCCGTCTCGACCTGACAGACATCGTGCTTGGCACAGACCGAGTACGTATCTGGGACTTCAAGGAAGACAACAAGTTTGTGGCTTACGACCTCTACACCGACGATGAAGAGAATTTTGCTGTCGAACAGCTGTCGGGTACATGGAAGCCCTTCGTAAACCAGAACCTCGCTTGGGATATTGACGAGAATATCCAGGCCAGCGGCATCAAGGTTATCTTCGATGATGAGAACGGCGGCCCAGGCAATGCTGCTGGAGAGGAGACCTACTTCGGCTTCAACATCCCTGACGAGAACAACAAGGTAGAGGATGCCGACCTCTATTTCCTCTCTCAATATGCCCTCTCATATCTGGCATACAACGAGTCTGTATCCGAGCATCCTGAGCTATATGAGGCTGACGAGAATGACGAGAATGACGTGGATAACGTGGGTGATGACTTCGATCCCTATCTGGCCCGCACACGCGCTGCCTCAGCCTCTGACTTCGCTCCCACCAAGAATGAGACGGTGAAGCTGTTGGGAAATGTCTCCAACAATGTCACCCTGACACAACAGGCTCTCACCACCAAGGAGGGACTGCAGCAGCTGCACCAGACGGTGATGAACACAATTTCGAACCAAACCAAGGGCACCGTGAACAACAACCCCAACGATGCTACCTTCAACCTCAAGACGTGGCGCAACCAGGAGACCATCCTGCTTTGGGACGGACAAAAGAACATCACCGTGCAGTTGCCTTGGAGCAGCCAGGTAACCAACAACAAC
>OCTW011517817.1_pt1 | contig 35877 bp, 27 predicted proteins | sample 1539671 | NCBI WGS metagenome assembly OCTW01 (sample SAMN02144230, study PRJEB22623) | gut metagenome | biome: sheep rumen | host: Ovis aries | place: New Zealand
CGGCGTATCCGGTTCCGGGAAATCCTCCCTTGCGCTCGGTGCGCTGTACGCGGAAGGATCCCGCCGGTATCTGGAATCGCTGTCCACGTACACGCGCCGGAGGATGACGCAGGCGGAGCGGGCAGACGTGGAGGATGTCCGGTATGTGCCGGCGGCGCTTGCCCTGCGGCAGCGCCCGGGTGTCCCCGGAATCCGCAGTACATTCGGGACCCTGTCAGAACTTTTAAACAGCCTGCGGCTTATGTTTTCGCGTCTTGCGAGCCACCGCTGCCCCAACGGGCACTACTGTCCGCCTTCTCTTTCTGTCGCGGCCATGCAGGAAATCACCTGCCCGGTCTGCGGCGCGAAATTCTATGGCCCCGGGGCGGAAGATCTTGCCTTCAACAGTACCGGCGCCTGCCCGACCTGCGGCGGAACGGGCGTCGTCCAGAAGGTGAACGAGGCAGCCCTGGTGCCGGATGATTCCAAGACGATTGATGAGGGGGCGGTTGTTGTCTGGGGGACGCTCATGTGGTCGCTGATGAAGGATATTGTGCGCACGATGGGCGTTCGCACGAATGTCCCGTTCCGGGATCTGACGCCTGAGGAGAAGGAGATCGTCTATCACGGCGAGCTGAAGAAGCATCACATTCACTATGTCAATCCGAACACGCTGGAACCGGCAGAGATGGACTTCAACTATTACAGCGCGGTCAATTCCGTGAAAAATTCTCTCGCCAAGGTAAAAGACGAGAAGGGGATGAAGCGGCTCGAAAAATATCTGGTGGAGGATGTATGCCCGGACTGCCACGGAACCAGACTGTCGGAAGCCGCCCGCGCGCCAAGGCTTCGGGGGATAGGGCTGGATGAGGCGGCGGCCATGACGCTCTCGGAACTGATCCCCTGGGTGCAGGGCGTTCCGGCGTCTCTTCCGGAAGACATGCGCCCTATGGCGGAGACTATCTGCGAGTCTTTCCTGGATGTCTCAAAGCGGCTGATGGATTTAGGGCTCGGATATCTTTCTCTTGACAGGGCAGCTTCGACGCTCTCCACCGGTGAGAGGCAGCGCGTGCAGCTCGCGCGGGCAGTCCGCAACCGCACGACAGGTGTGCTCTATGTTCTCGATGAGCCGTCCATCGGATTGCACCCGTATAATCTCAAGGGACTGACCGGTGTGATGGACGATCTGCGCTCAGATGGCAACTCGGTCGTCCTTGTCGACCATGACACGCAGGTCTTAAAGCATGCCGACTGGATGATCGAGATGGGCAGGGGCGCCGGCGCGGACGGAGGAACGGTTATCTCCGAGGGGAGCGTCGAGGAGGTCTCCGGGAATCCGGACTCGGTCATCGGGCCATATCTCTCCGAATGCTATGAAGCAAGAGTCCGCCCGGTGACACAGGCGGATGCCATGTTCGCGAAGGGCACCATCCATCTGGAGACTGGGGAGATTCACACCGTACATCCGCTGGACGTCCGGATTCCGATGGGGCGGCTCACGGTCGTCACGGGGGTTTCCGGATCCGGAAAGACGACCATGGTGCTCGAAAGCCTGGTCCCGGCACTCAGAGCCAGGATCAGCGCGCAGAAGCTGCCAGGCCATGTGAAGAAAATCGAGGCAGAGGGAATCTCGCAGGTCAAGCTGATCGATGCCACGCCGATCGGAATCAATGTGCGTTCGACCGTTGCGACGTACGCCAATGTCCACGATGAACTCAGAAAAGTATATGCAAAAACGGCAGGCGCGAAGGAGCGCGCCCTGAAGGCAGGGGATTTCTCCTATAATACGGGTAAACTGCGCTGCCCGACCTGTGACGGGACGGGCGAGATTTCGCTGGATGTTCAGTTCCTGCCGGATGTGAAGATTCCCTGCCCGGACTGCCGGGGATCAAGGTACAGCCGGGAGGCAGCTGACATCCGCCGCAGGGCGAAGGACGGGAAAGAATACAGTCTGCCGGATCTCATGAATATGAGTGTTGATCAGGTCCTGCATGCCCTCGGAGGACTGAAGCTGCTGCAGCAGCGCCTGCAGGTTCTGCATGACCTGGGTCTTGGTTACCTGACACTCGGTGAGGAGACGCCGGGACTCTCCGGAGGGGAGGCGCAGCGGCTGAAACTTGCCAGTGAGATGGGAAAAGGACAGAGCGACTCGGTTTTTGTCTTTGATGAACCGACCATCGGCCTCCACCCGCAGGATGTGAGGACGCTGCTGCAAGTCTTTCAGACATTGATTGACCACGGGGCGACGGTCATCGTGATCGAACATGACCTTGATGTGATAAAGAATGCCGATTACATCATCGACATGGGGCCGGGCGGCGGAAAGGAAGGCGGCCAGATCATTGCGTGCGGCACGCCGGATGAAGTCCGCAGGAGTCCGGTGAGCCTGACCGCTCGGTATATGTAAGGCTAAAGCGAGCGGGTCTTGTAATCCTGAAGGGAGAAAAGGACAGTGGAACAGAAATCAAAGTTAATGTTTGCATCCGATTACCAGGAGGGCGCGCACCCCTCTATCATAAAACGGCTTTCCGATACCAATCTGATGGCAACACCGGGCTATGGGAGCGATGCGATCTGCGCGTCGGCAAAGGAGCGGATCCGCAGGGCGTGCGCCTGCCCGGATGCGATGGTGGAACTGCTGATCGGAGGAACACAGACCAATGCGACCGTAATTGACGCGCTGCTGCGGTCCTATCAGGGTGTGATCTCGGCAGACTCCGGGCATGTGAATGTCCATGAAGCCGGCGCCATCGAGTTCGGCGGGCACAAGGTCCTGGCCCTGCCGGGGAAGTTCGGGAAGCTCCGTGCTCCGCAGATCCGGCAGTATCTTGAGGATTTCTGTAACGACGGGAACAACGAGCATATGGTGATGCCCGGGATGGTCTATATCTCTCAGCCGACCGAATTCGGAACATTGTATTCCCGCAAAGAGCTCGCGGCCATCCATGCGGTCTGCCGGGAGTACAAAATTCCGCTTTACATTGATGGCGCAAGGCTCGCCTACGCACTGGCTTCCCCGGATAACGATGTCTCTCTGAAGGATCTTGCCGTGCTTTCGGATGTCTTCTACATCGGCGGAACCAAATGCGGTGCGCTGTTTGGGGAAGCGGTAGTTGTTCCGGATCCCCGGCTGATTCCGCATTTCTTCACCATCATCAAGCAGCACGGCGCGCTGCTTGCCAAGGGGAGACTGCTCGGCATTCAGTTTGACGAGCTGTTCCGGGATGACCTCTACCTGGATATCGGGAAGACGGCAGTCCGCTATGCACAGGACATTCAGGAAGCGCTTCGGAAGGCAGGGTATGAGCTGCTCTTTGACTCTCCGACCAACCAGGTCTTTTTCATCATTGAAAACAGCAGGATACCCGCGCTTGAGTCAGAGGTCGAGTGCTCCTTTATGGAGAAATACGATGAGAACCGCACGATCCTTCGCCTGTGCACCAGCTGGGCCTCCAGCGGGGAGGCTGTCAGAAGACTCTGCGGGATTCTGACCCGCCGCTGATCCGCCGCGTATAAACGCTCAGTCAGGGGTAAATTCAGCAGCTGCACGGATGGAAAGCTCAATCCCGTTCCTTGTGAGCGCCCTTGCCGAGGTAAATATCCATCTTGCGGCTGCCGCACGGTGGAAGCTCCCGTTTCATGCGTTCCACTACAGGTTCATAATTCAGATCGGTAATCGGAAGGTCCACCCTCACATTGTCAAGCGCCGACAGGCACATGCCTTCGAGAATTTCAAACCCGTGATATGCCATATCCACGTTGCAGCTGTGAACCTTGCTGTCATCGTCCAGCCACGCGGCAAAATCCGTATAATATGGTGTCTGAATGGGAATCTGCTGATGGTTGCGCCATCCCGGGTCCTTTCCCTTCACAAGCCTTCCGCCTGTAGCTTTCGTACAGGCGCCCCAGAAGCCATCTGTTTCCGCGTATACATATCCGTCTGTTCCATAGACTGTCAGGCGGTTGTCGCTTGATCCGTATTCCGGCGGATTGTGTGCTTCCGCCAGATAGCCGCACTCGACGTAGGCGTGGACCCCGTTTTCCAGTTCCATCGTTCCCAGCAGATAATCCGGTGCCGGGTGACTGTCCTCCAGGCAGATCGGACCGTGCACATGCCCGCAGACCCACTTCGCCCGATATCCGCCATTCGCCCAGAGAATATAGTCGACGTAATGCGTTCCGAGCTGCGTGAACCAAGCCTGCGTCTCCACGTGAATTTTCGTGATATTGCCGATTTCACCCTGCTCGATGCGCCGTTTCATATTCTGCATCTGCGACAGATATTTCTGCTGATGACAGACAACGGCTTTGATATGGTGCTCATGGCACAGATCCAGAATCTGCTTTGCCTCCTGAAGGCTCCTTGCCATAGGCTTTTCAAACGAAATACCCTTTACGCCATACTTTGCGGCAGCCTGTATCACGTTCAGACGGAGATCCGGATAGGTCGCAAATACAAAGATCTCAGGCCGCACAGTCTTTAACATCGTCTGGAAATCTGTAAAAAGCGGTACATTCGGAATCCCGTACTCTTCTGCGACCGCTCGCATCTTCAGCTCATCGACGTCGCACAGACCGACAATCCTGAAATGCTCCGGATTCTCCAGAAGTCCATGCAGATGGATTTTCCCCCGGACGCCGAGCCCCATCAGTGCAACTGTATGTATGCTCATCTCCATTATTCCTCCAGCGCTGCGATTTCCCGCATCATATAAGCTCCGTCCGCCCTTACGACGGCATCACTGTTTCCGGCCGCTGTCGGACTTTCGTCTTCAACCATGATCCATCCTTTATAGCCGATTTCCTGCAGCCACTTGAGAATGGCCGGATAATCGATATTTCCTTCACCCATTACAGCCCATACATTCTCGCGAAGCCGGTCTTTGAAGTGAACATGGCAGATGAATTCCCTGTGCGCCTTCATCATTTCCAGGGCGGAGAAGCCGCCATTTTCCATATGGCCGACATCTGGCACCCAGGCGATCCGTGTGCCGGAAAGCATCTGGAACATCACCTCATAATCTTCTTTAGTTCGAAAAAGCGAATTGGCTGCGCTGTTCGGATGGAATCCCGTTATGATACCGTATTCCGCGGCCTCTACGGCAGCCTGATTCATACAGGTCATCAGATTTTCCCGGCGCTTTTCAAGTTCTGCGCCTTCCCCTCGTTGTCTGCCGCCCGCATGATGGCTGACCATAAGCTTGGCAAATGGAAACTCCCTGAGAAAGGCAAGAGCCCGCCTTGTCAGCTCCCACTCATCTTTCGTCTGCCCGCAGCCTTCCCAATCCTGGTGCAGTACCAGGCAGGACAGCGACATGTGCTTTTCACTGAACAAATCCCGTGCTGCCTTCGGGTCATTAAACCAGGGCCCAAGCATATCAATTTCCGCTTCAAGACTCGTAAATCCCGCATCCCTTGCGATATCAAGAATGTGTGGGATTTCACCGAAATGATGTCCCATCTTCCAGGGGTATGTCTGACACCCGACACGAAGCATACCTTTTGCCTCCCTGTATATGTGTTGTCACGATACGGCTTACTACCTGATTCTGAAATTATACGATGAATTTTCACGGCAGACAAGACTTGAGAGCGCCTGCATCCCCGCTGGTCTCCTCCATCTTGAGCCCGATGTACAAGATGACGGCGTCGCGGAAACGGCGCGGATTGTAGCCGGTCAGAGCGTGGATCACATAGTCCGTCCGGGCCTCCCGGTCACGCTGCGCGCTGTCCAGTTCCTGCTCCCGCAGGATGAGATACGTTATCTGCCGGGCCAATGTGCCTATATGGTTACAGTACCATAAATTCACGAAAAATATCTGATAAAATCATTATACAAGACATACAACACAGATCCAGGATTTCGTATGGTAGAGATAGAAAAATGCGCAAAGCGAGGAGGACTTGTGATTATGAAAGTTGTGGCAGCTGTTGATTCATTCAAGGGGAGTCTCAGCTCCCTTGCAGCCGGTGAGGCGGTGCAGGAGGGAATTCTCTCGGTGTATCCGGACGCCGATGTGCAGGTGCGGCCGCTGGCGGACGGCGGTGAGGGAACTGTCGAAGCGCTGACGCTCGGGATGGGCGGAAGGCTGATAAGTGTGTCGGTGACGGGCCCTCTGGGCGACAGGGTTGAGGCGCAGTATGGGATTTTAAAAGACGGCCGGACCGCCGTCGTGGAGATGTCTGCAGCGGCCGGGATCACGCTGGTGCCGGAGGCAAAGAGAAACCCAATGCATACAACGACATTCGGAGTCGGGGAGATCCTGCGCGACGCGATTAAAAAAGGGTGCCGGGAATTTATTGTCGGGATCGGCGGCAGCGCCACCAACGACGGCGGCATCGGGATGCTGCAGGCTCTGGGGTACGGTTTTCTGGACGAGAAGGGGCGGCAGGTCCCCTTCGGGGCAGAGGGCCTTGGCAGGCTGAAGACCATCACGGCTGACGGTGTGATTCCGGAACTTTCCGAATGCCATTTCCGCGTGGCCTGCGATGTGACGAACCCGCTGTGCGGCAAGAGCGGGTGTTCGGCCGTCTTCGGGCCGCAGAAAGGCGCCACCCCTGACATGATCTCTCAGATGGACAGATGGCTCGCGTCGTACGCGCAGATAAGCCGCACCATAAATCCTGCGGCTGACGAGATGCATGCGGGCACGGGAGCTGCCGGCGGCATGGGGTTTGCTTTTCTCACATTTACCCATGCCGCGCTGGAATCCGGTGTGAAGATTGTTCTGGAAGAGACCCACCTGGAGGAGTATATCCGGAACGCCGACGTGGTGGTGACCGGCGAGGGCCGCCTGGACGGTCAGACGGTGATGGGCAAGGCTCCGATCGGCGTTGCGCGGCTCGCCAGGAAATACGGGAAACCGGTCATCGCATTCGCGGGAAGTGTCACCCGGGACGCAGCAGCATGCAATGAGAACGGGATCGACGCGTACTTCCCGATCCTGAGGAGCATCGTGACGCTTCCGGAGGCCATGGACGCGTCAAACGCGAGGCAGAACATGGCGGATACGGTCAGGCAGGTGTTCCGTCTGTACCGGGTGGCGTCGGAGAAAGCGACCAGGTGAGAATATTAATAAGAAAAGTGGAACCAGATGCCCCGTTTCGTTGTATTACTGGTGAAAGTACTTTCGTGATGTGAGGGGTGCACAAAAATACTATGAGACGACCGGTGGAAGAACTGGCAGAGAAATACAGGGATTCCGTATTCCGAGCCGCTTTGAGCGTCAGCCGGAATCCGGAGGACGCCGAGGATGCGGTACAGGATACGTTTATTCAGTATATGCGTTCATCGCGGCAGTTTGACAGCGAAGAACACATCAAGGCCTGGCTTCTGCGCGTTGCCATCAACAAGTCGAAAAATGTCATGACCAGTTTCTGGAACAGGAACCGGGTGGAATTTGAAGACTACATGGAGAACACGCAGTTTCAGGAGCCGGAGGACAGAAGCCTGGTGGAGGCGGTGTTTTCTCTGCCGGAGAAGTACCGGGTCGTCATACATCTGTATTACTACGAAGACTATTCGGTGCGCGAAATTGCCGGAATCCTCCACATCTCCGAGGGAACGGTGAAAAGCAGGCTCTCCAGAGGAAGAGCGAGCCTTAAGAAAATTCTGAAGGAGGAATGGGACATTGACGAATAAAGAAAAATACAGGCGGGCATTCTCCTGCCTGCGTGTTCCGGAAGGGTTTTCGGTCGATCAGAAGCGGAGAAAGCGGGAAAAAAGAAGCGGATTGCGCCAGGCAGCGGCAGCGGCAGTGGTGACGCTTGCTGTCTGCACCGCCGGTGTGAGTGCGTATGCGGCGGATCTGGGCGGCATCCAGAGAACTGTGCAGGTATGGCTCCTCGGGGACCAGACGGATGCCGTCATTGCGGTAGACGAGGAGGCAGGAACTGCCCTCTACAGCCTGCAGGCGGATGACGGCAGGGTGATTCAGAGCGGCGGCGGTGTTGCGATGGGAGATGACGGCAGGGACCGGCCGCTCACGGAATCAGAGATGCAGGACTATCTTAATTATCCGGACAAGGAGGTCATCGATGGAAGGATTTATCTGTTCTATAAGGGACAGAAAACCGACATCACGGACCGATTTGACGCGGACGGCCTTTGTTTTCTCACCGTCAGTGACGGCAGGGAGACGCTGTATGTGACGGTCACCCGGAATGCCGGTCTGTCCGTCAGCACGAAGCGGTATGTCCAGAAAGAAGAGCTTCCCGAGGAGTGGTTCCGGTAGAAAGCGGGGGAGGTCATGAAAAATTTTTGTATCGGTATCCTGTGCTTTCTGACAGCGGCGCTTGCGGGCGTGAGAATGGTGCAGGTGTCCAATGAATCAATTCTGAGATTCGGAAATCTTGAGAAGGATCAGGCTGTGTCCTTTTCCATTCCGGACAGTGATGCCATCTGCGAACCGGATACAGTATTCGCGATTTTGAGCGCCACAGCCAGAGAAACTTCTTCCACTATCATACGGACCTCCCTCACGGAAGGGGCAGGCAGAGATTCCTATGTGGTTAATAAATACATTCTGCTCCCGGATGACGGGACAGAATATGCCGGCTCATTCCCTGTGCAAAGCGGAAGATTTCTCACGGCGGCAGAGACGCTTGACCCGGATTCGCGTGCATTTGTGTCCACGAGGGATACGGGGGAGGCGGATCAGACCGGCACGATCCGCGCCCATATTCTTGGAATGGAGATGAACGTATATCCGTACGGGAGGATCTTCGGCTCTCTGAAGGCGGACGGACTTTACTTTGTGTTCCCCGGGGAAGGCGTGTCAGAGGAGGCGTTTCTTGCGGCGCTTCAGGACAACATCACCCGGTACAGCGGTGTGCTGGTTGAGCTCTCAGAGCTGAAGGGAACGGAGAGCAAGGTGGGGATGCCGACCAGAGATCTGACGTCGGATTTCCTGGTGCTTGGGATGGTCTTTCTGCTGTTTGTTCTGCTGGTGTTCTATTATCTTCTGCGCGGAAAGCGGAAGATCGCAGTCATGCGTCTTATGGGAACGGGAACGGGGCGGATCTGGTGGGAGATGTTCCGTACATTGGTCATCGCGCAGCCGGCTGTGCTGCTTGTTCTGACGGCTGTTACCTGGGCAGGCGGCAGAGACGGGCTGTACGCGGCTGAAGTGATGCTCCCGGCGTATATTCTGTTCCCGGTATGTCTCCTGTTTTATACAGGAGCATTTGCTCTTACCAATGGCAGCGGTATCTACGTGCACGCACTGAAGGGACGGGACTATACCGGAGGAATTCTGGTCATACAGCTCATTGCGGAGTGCGCAGCGCTTGCCGCGATGATATATTGCATGTCCGGTGCATATAACTGCGTGAAGGAACTCAGAAGAAACGCGAGGGAATATCAAACCTGGACGGCGGCTGGGGACTACGGTGTTTTCTATCCGATGTATGCGGGCGATGAACAGACCGGAGAGGAAGAGGCCCAAAGAGAGGCCGTGATTGCGTCGGAGCTGTATCCGTATCTGGATGCGGCGGGCATGGTTTATGTGAATGCCCATGCGTTCGAGGACCGTTCGGAATGGGAGGGCAGCCAGACCTCTGATGCGGAAAAGACATGGAACAGAACCCAGGCAGAATACACGCAGTCACTGGAAGTGAATCCCAATTATCTGGATATCTTCCCTGTTCTGGATGCATCCGGCGCGCCGGTGCATGTCAGCCGGGATGAAAGTGCACTGACTCTGCTCGTGCCGGAGATGATGCGGGATGCGGAAGCGGAAATTCGTGACTGGTATGAAAACGAGCAGCTGGCCTGCCGTGAAAATGATGCACAGGTATACGGTGTGCTGCCGGATATACCGGAAAAGCAGGAAGTGCGGATCATCTGGGCGGCACCCGGTCAGAAGGTGTTCACCTTTGATCCGGATGTGAATGACACGGGCATGATTGATATGCCGGTGATGGAGGTGCTGACGGAGCGCAATTCGTACATCACGCAGAGGCAGATTCTTGGGACCGGAAATACAGATCCGGCAAAGATCCGGCTGAAGGACAGTACGGAGGATACATACCGCCAGATGCTTCCTGTGCTGGAGGAACTGGGGCTGGCGGATAATTTCAAAGCACTGGTTTCGGTCAATGAACAGGCCGAGGCTCAGCTGGTGGTGACCCGGGACGGACTCCGGCTTGCTCTCATCAGTATGGCGGTGTTTCTTGCCGTGGCGTTTTATCTGATCTATCAGACTACGGCTCTGGTCTTTGACAGGAATAAGCGCAGATATCTGGTAGAAGCCGTCTTTGGCGTGAGCTGGCAGCGGATGTACAGAACATACCTGATTCCCGAAACCATGATACCGGCTGTGCTGTGCCTGCTCATCGCGCTGCTTGACCGGTACAGCGACAGAGTATTTCTTCTTGTTGTCTGTGTTTTACTCGCGGCGGGGCAGGGTGTATTCATCTTCGGCTGCACGGTCCGGCTGCAGAAAAAGAATATGGCCAGTGTGCTGAAAGGAGAGTGACAGCGTGGCGGGTATGGAAGAAAGAAGCAAAAACACTCCGATTCTGCAGATTTCCGGCATGAATAAGCGGTATGGTGACCGGGTTATCTTTGATGACTTTTCTCTCACGGTGAACGCGGGGGATATGATCTGTATCTGCGGCGCGAGCGGAAGTGGAAAGAGTACGCTGCTCAACATCATCGGGATGTTTGAAAAGGCTGACAGCGGGGAAGTGAAGCTGTTCGGGGAGAAAATACCGGATGTGGACTCAAAAGCGGGGCGGAGACTGCTGAAGGACAGACTTTTCTATCTGTTTCAGAATTTTGCCCTGGTGCAGAATGAGACGGTCGACCGCAACCTGGAGATCTCCATGCTGGAAAGCGGCATTCCCAGAAAAGAGAGGCAGAAAAGAAAACTCGCCGCGCTGCAAAAGGTGAGCCTCGGGTATCTGTCCCCTGATGAAAAGATCTATCACCTTTCCGGCGGGGAGCAGCAGCGGGTCGCCATCGCGAGGGGGTATCTCAAGCCATTTGATCTGCTGCTCGCGGATGAACCGACCGGTTCCCTGGATGAGGGAAACCGGGACGGGATTCTTTCCATCCTGGACAGTTTCCATGCATCCGGGAAAACAGTCATCATCGTCTCCCACGACCCGGTAGTCGCTGCACACTGTGGGAGAACGGTGCATATCGGAGATGAGGCGTAACCTCTGGCGGATATCCGAAGAGAATTCCGGACAGGGCGTATCAGGCGGCAGACCAGCGGCTGGCAAGCTGTTCTGCCGCCGTTTCAAGATCCTCCTTGCCGTACAGATACATAGCCGCTTCGTCGTGGAAGATGCGGATCACATTCTCATTCTCCAGGAACGGATTCATCATCTTGTACTGGGCCCGGTCCTTCAGAATGGCATTGCCGGCCTCTGCAGAAAAGCCCTCCTGCAGTTCGGTGTCAGTCAGGGCATCCCGTGCCTTCTGCGACACAGGAACGCCCTTTTCCAAACCCTGAAGCTGTGCCATATCCGGATCGTTCAGAAGAAAATTGAGCAGTTTCCCTGCCTCTTCCGGGTGCATTGTGTCCTTGCGGATCGCATACATCGTCGCGGGCTTTATATACCAGCCGGTACGGTTTGATTCAGAGATCCCAATCGGTTTACCGGGGACCATCGTATAGCCCTGCTTCACCATGCTGTCGCAGTAGCGGCTCGCGTCGCTTGCCCAGCACGCAGCACCTGCCGTTTTGCCGGACGTGAAGTTGTTTGCATTGCTCTCGTCCATCGGCCGGATGATATGAAGGTCCACCAGGTTCTTATAAAAGGACAGGAATGCCCGGGCCGTTTCTTCGCCGCCGATGTAATTTCCGTCGGCATTGAAGATCTCTTTTCCTTCCGTCTGCTCATAGTGCGCGTTGATCAGGAAAAACAGATGCTTTTCATTCAGATAGAGCGGGGTGATCCCGTCCTCATACATGGCCGCTGCCGCTGCCGCCAGATCATCCCACGTCTGGGGAACCGGAAGATTATAGCGATCCAGAATATCCTTGTTGTAATAGAAGACAACGGCATTATAGGCGGTTGGCAGAGCGTTCAGCCGGCCACTCACCGTGCCGCAGGCAAGATCTTCTTTCGTGAATCCGGACAAGTCGATGATATCGCTCAGTTCATTGAGATCATAGTAGCCGGTGCCATCGGCAGAATATTCACTCAGCCAGTTGTAATTGACAAGCATTACATCGGGTTCTGTTCCGGAACGCATATAAATCCGGTAGCGGTGCTCGTAGCCGGACCAGACGCTGTACTGGCAGTCAACGGTAATATCACGGTTTTCCTGCTCGAAGAGATCGACGCCTTTCAGTGTATAGACGTGGCGCTCGTCGTTTCCCCACCAGCCGAAGGTAATTGCTGTGTGGCCATTATATGTATCATCTGCGGCCGTGTCTGCCTGATGCGATCCGGAGTAATGCAGCAGAGACACACTCATGGCGATAATGACTCCGAAAATAAGAACATCGATCCATCTGTTATGTTTCTTCATGACCCGCCTCACTGGAATCACGGTCTTTTCCGTTCCGTTTGCTCTGATACAAAAGATCATCAGCCTGCTTGTGCAGCTGCTCATAGTTCGCCTTCCAGGGCTCTGTGAAGGCGGTGCCGCTCGAGAAAGAAAGCTTATAATCCCCGAGGGCAAGATCCACTTCCCGGAATTCGTTCCGCACCTTCTGCAGCCTGACGCGGATTCGCAGCGACGCCTCACGGGCGTCAACCCCTGCAAAATGTGCAAAGATGCCGAATTCATCGCCGCCCAGCCTGCCGACAATGTATTCCTCTTCCTGGAAATTCTCGCGCAGCAGCTTCGCGAATGTGATCAGGACAGCATCACCGGCTGCATGGCCGAAAGTGTCATTGATCACTTTGAAATGGTCCAGATCGATCATCGTAAAAGCATAGAAACTGTATTCCAGCGGTGAAGAGAGACAGGAAGCCGCTTCCTGCTCAAATTCCACCTTGTTGTACAGGCCGGTCATGCTGTCGTTTTTTGCCTGCGTCTGCAGGGTCTCCACGATGCTGACTGCCGAGAGGTTCATAGCTTTCGCCCGCCGCAGGCTGAACCAGAGAATCAGGGCGATGATCACCAGAACTCCCAGCAGAGAGCGCCGGTTTTTGATCTGCATCGGGCGCGTGATGGCTTCCGTCGGTATACTGCAGACGATGCGCCATCCATTGTCACAGGTATTGCTTGTGATAATTATGTCTCTGGAGAGGATGGTGCCATCGGTGATCGTCCCCAGCGTCTGGATCATGTCATCCGAAAGAGTCTGCCCGATCTGCGACAAATCGCTGGAGTAGAGAATGTGATCTGACGCATCGACAAGAGCGGCGTCCATCCCGTCAAGCTGTTCCGGGATCTGAAAATAGTTCTTCAGTTCCAGCGAATAGAAGGACACCATGATGATCGCGTGATCGTTATAGCGCTTCAGATAGTAGAGATGGTCCGTGTTTCCATTGAGACCGAATACCCACTGGTGATCGGTGCTGCCGAGAATATCCGCGAAATCGTCATACATTCCGGTAGTGGGGTACATCGACCTGGTCTGGTTGGAGATCCAGCCGATGGAATCGCCGTTATTGTAGACAACGCTGAAATCCGTGTAATTGTCCAGCATGCCGAGGTCATTGATGCGGTCCTCCATCGAATTGACGATTCTCTGCCGCTCATAGGGATCCATCGATGAATCACCGGGATCATATGTGCAGTATTCTTCGCTGCCAAAAAGCAGGGAGGCAGCTTTTTCCACCTTGGCCAGATAGGAATCGACGTTCATCTCCAGCTGATTGTCGTGCGCCGCGATGAGAAGGGCAGCCGTTTCTTTCAATGTGTTGTCTGCCTGACCGCTCAGCAGGACGGTCAGATAAAGGGATACGCCCAGAATCAGAATGGTGAAAAGTCCGACTGTGCGCATTTGAATTTTTCGGAATTTTTCTTCCATGGTGTGTAAACTCTCTTGCTCTTTATTACTCTTTTGGATCGTTTTGTGCAAATCCTGCCCATAGTCTCTGCAGATTCTTTGTGTAGATCTCCGGACTGGCGTTCTGCTGATTCATATTCGTTACCCGGATCTCTGCTGTGAATGCGCACGGCCATTCTCCGACTTTTCGAAGCCGTGCGGCCCCATCTTTGATCCTGGAGCATATCCTTGCCGTGTGCTGTGGATCTGTGTCCTGCATCAGAATCGTGAAGGCGCTGCCGGTCTGTCTTCCGATGGACGCTTCGTTGTTAAAGATTTTGCGCAGCATGTCTGCCATTGACCGGAGAGCAGTTCTTCCGGCTTTCTTTCCATATCTTTCGGCAAATGCCTTGTATTCCGGAATTTCGACATATAGAATGGAAAATTCTGTATTGTCTGTCCAGAGTGACTCCAGATAATCTCTGAGATTTTCTGTGAATCCTTTGCCATTGAGCAGCCCTGTGACCGGATCCAGCGAAGCGGACGCGCAGATCTCCTCTGCGGATTGCATCAGCGGATCTGCATCAAAGAACATCCCCATCAGTCCGATGATCTTTCCGTCCCGGTATACCGGCATCTTGCTGGCGACAATGTTGTGCGGCTTTCCCCTGGCAATGCACTTGCCTTTGGCAAGAATCACACGTTTTCCCTGCTCAAGTACCTTGCGCTCATCCGTCTGGAAAGCATCCGGCATGACATGCCAGTGCATCTCTTCATCTGTTTTACCAAGAATCTCGTCTAGGGACTGGAAACCGTAGAAATCCAGAAAACTGCGGCTGGCACCCAGAAATCTGCGCTCCCGGTCCTTCCAGAAGTACATGACGCCGGCATACATTTCCAGATTCTTCCAGAGAAGCTCCGGGGTGATTTCTTCTTTGCTGCTGGAAGCTGCTTCAGCGAACTTCAGACCAGGGGACCTGGTATCCAGCAAAAGCTTGTACAGTGAGTCCAGGTCCAGTCCGGTGGGAATGGTGACTGCCAGATACTTCCGGAAATCCGAATGGGGGATCGGCATGAGCATGTGTATCATCCAGTGGTATCCGGGAACCGCCGTTCGAATTCGGAAGAATCCTGTCAGTTCTTCTCCGCTGTTTTGCAGATATTTCTCCCGCAGGGTCCGGATATCATAAAAAGAATGGTATCGCTGCTGATCGGGCGCATAGACGAACTTGTCCGCATATACATTCACGGCCTGGATCAGGTCCACAGATTTTCGCCCGTTCCCGATCGGAAGGGTGGAGTCGGAAGATTTTAGTCCGTGCAGTGTCTGCTCTTTCAGGTCAATGACCGCGATATCGCTGCACAGGTAGTACAGGTACTGAATGTAAAAAGCCCGCCGCTGGTCTTCTGACGCTTCGTTCAGCTGTATATAGCGGATATGCATTGCGTAGACGTAGTGGTCTTCATTATGCGCGATCACGGTCCCGGTGAGTTTCATCAGATGATCGCCCGAGGGATAGGTGAGGACCTGAGGTCCGTCGGATTTCCGGAGCTGCTCATCGGCATACTGCCGGTGCAGCGTATGAACCGGATTGTTATCGGCGTTGATTTCTTTCAGCCAGGCCTCGATTCCGTCGACCTGATCTTGGCGCAGCACTGCCTCGTAGGAATCATTCGTGTACAACGGCCGGAATGTAACGCCGTCGTCCTCGATGACGCAGAGCGGACGATCGGTCTGGAAGTCAATGGCGCTCACGGCATCATAATAGTTCCTCCAGCGCAGCTCTTCGATTTCGGTGTTGTCATGGTACTGTTTCCGGAAAGTGTCTTTGTCCATCGGGTGCCCGAAATAGTAGCCCTGCACCTTCTCGCATCCGATCTGCTTCAGAAACTGATATTGTTCCCCGGTTTCCACGCCTTCAGCCAGAGTCCGGACTCCGATCTGCTTGGCCATGTCCACGATAGAAGTGAGGATTGCTCTTGCTTTCTCATTTGGACAGCTCAGGAAACTCATGTCAATTTTCAGTAGGTCGAATTCCAGATTCTTCAGTGCCCCAAGGGAGGAATACGCTGTCCCGAAGTCGTCCATCCAGACCTGGTATCCGAGTTCATGAAAGGACTTGATGTATTTACTCAGTTTCTCCGGGTGATTGATGAAGGCGCTCTCCGTGATCTCGATATTGAGGAGCTCCCGGGGAATTCTGTATCTTCCTGCGATGGACTCAATCTGATCCACCAGATCCGCCTTCCGAAAGTCTTTGCGGGAGAGGTTGACGGAAACCGGGACGACTCTGTATAAGCCGCTGTCCAGCAGCTTTCTCCCATCGCGGCATATCTGCTCGATCATATACAGATCAAGCTTGCTGATCAGCCCCTCTTCCTCCAGGATCGGAATGAAGTCCCCGGGGAGGAGCATGCCATGTGTCGGATCGTTCCAGCGGCACAGTGCCTCTGCCCCGCAGAGTGTACCGGTTATGGCACGGATCACCGGCTGGTAGTACACCTGGATCCACCCTTCATCCATGGCCCTCTGGTAATTCTGAAGAACATACTGCCGCATCTGGGCCCGCGCCAGAATCTGCCGGTCAAACCAGATGCAGGAGGAATGCATCGGTCTGCCAAGAGAAGCGCAGGCGAGCCTTGCCCGGTCAATTGCCGCTGCCAGGCTGATTCCTTCCTCATCCATCTGACAGATACCGGCTGCAACCGGCCGGGAATTTCCATGATTCAGATTCGCGGCATCCAGAAACAGACGATGGAGCGTATCTTCCAGATTATCCGCATCTGCGTACACCACAAAGCAGTCGGAATTAAATCGGGCTGTGCTTCCGTCTCCGAACGCATCCCGGATCAGCTGCGCCAGCCCGCGGATAAGCGCGGTTCCCTTTTCAAATCCATGGAGTATCTCGTATTCCTTCAGACCGCTGTATTCTATCCAGAGAACAGCGCAGGACTTCCCCTGCTGCTGCAAGCGGCGGATTCCATCCGGCGCACATTGGAAGAACCGTTCGATCATCGGGAGACCCGTAAGTTCATCAAATTGATCCTGATGCAGTTCTTTTTCCAGGGAAGTATCCTGAAAGAAGGATTCAGACAGAAGCATCTGTGATTCCTGGTCCAGGTTGAAGATCTTGCTTTCATCTGTATAGGATACATACGCCAGACGGGCACCGCGTTTTCGGACGCTGCGTCCAATCGCGTGGATGATGTGGTACTCGCGCTGCCTGCCGCTTCTGCGCCGGTATACGACATCATATCCTGCGTCTCCTCTGGCGAAGCGATGGCTGCAGTCTGAGATCCTCGCGATATCATCCGGATGTACATGCAGAAAGGGATCCCGGCTCATGCAGGCCATTGCCTGCTCCCGGCTTTCGTAGCCGAAGAGCCTGACGAACTGCGCTGAAAAAAACACAGGGATGAATTTTCCCTGAAGGTACTGATATATTCCGACCGCATTTGGAAGATCCTCTGCGATCTGCTTTTCGGCAGCGGAAAGTGCAAATCCGCCATCTTCCATACAGCTGCCCCCCTATCCGTGATTATAATCGGGCTGTTGGATCTGACACCCCCCGATTTTTTCTGTTCCCTCTAGTATAGTCTTATAGCCCTCCGTGTGCAAAAATTTTACCGTGAGTTTATGGCCGGGAGCGGATGGGCAACGGCGGACATGTGCGAAGAACCGGATTGAGCCGGAGGCATGTGCCTCTGTGAAAGGTGCGTATGGTTCATCCCTTTAGCATCTTCCGGTACTGTGACGGTGTCACGTTCTTCTGCTTCCGGAAGAGCCGTGTGAAATAGTTGACGTTGGGCAGGCCGACCGAGGCGGCGATCTCTCCGATCGTGAGATCAGAAGTTTCAAGGCGCAGGCATGCGCGGCTGATGCGCGTTTCGTTGATGCGGGTCGTCACGGTGCTGCCGGTTTCTCTCCGGAACCCGGCAGCCAGATAACATTTGTTCAGCTTCAGGACGGCTGCGAGTTTCTGAAGGCTCAGGCCGGGATCGGCGTAATGTACGTCGATGTAGCGGACCGCCTTGCGGATGGTCGGAGAATAGCAGCGGGTGTCAAAACTCTGCACGAGGAAGCAGTATTTGCGCAGCATCTCACGGGGAAGTCGTTCCAGATCCGACAGAGTTGCGGCGGCTTCGATTTTTACGGCCATGCGCCGGGACAGATCGTCCAGATATACCGGGTGAACTCCAGAACGCTGAGCTCCCTTGCGGCAGAGCGTATTCAGAATGATGAGCCAGTTCTTCCGATCCCGCAGCCGGGAAGGCGCTCTTGTCTCCATGGACTTAAAATACGGACCGTCGCCGGCGGAAAGTGCTGCCTCTGTGTTTCCGGCGGCGATGGCGTTCATCATCTCTTCTTCTTTTTCGTATCGCAGCTGCAGCAGTTCTCTTGCCTTATCCGAATATTCCGTGCCTGAAACGGCATTTACATCCTGGCGCATCCGTTCCGGTTCGCTCGACGCGTCGCGGTAATACAGTTGCAAATCCGGATCGCCATACAGCGCGTGCCCGAGGGCCAGAAGATACGGCTCCAGGCCATCTTCGCCGGACTGCACCGGGAGGGTGGAGTAGTACTGCGCAAACCAGGTGAAGAGCGATTCCGGAAGCGCACTGCGCTCCAGAATCTGCCGGATGCGGGTGAGACTGATGCGCTCCGTGAGATAAGGTCCGGCGATGAGAACCCGGTGCGCTGGTGCTTCCGGATCCTGCGGGAGGCGGAGTATCATATACCGGCATTCGAACCGGTCATTGCTGATGACCAGAGGGCTGTCAGATGCGTTTCCATCCCGGGCGTCTCGTTCTTGCACCGGTCTCATGAGTGAACGGATCTTAACGTCTCCGGGGATACCCAGATACTGCCGCAGTCCCAGATCAACATCCGGCGAGATCGGTGTGTCTTCCGGCCGGATGGAAACGTTTAACCGAAGCTGTTTCAGATACTCCGCCGCCATATCTATGAGAATTTTTGCCGTTTCTGTCAACGTTTCTCCCTTTCTTCCGGCCAGATGCGGGATGCCGGAGTCGTCTCTGTGCTGCAGCCAGTTTATCATACAATATTCGTGAAAACAGTTCGTATATTTATCATTCGCCGCGAAAAATAAATATAAGACAAAAATATATAAATATCCTTCTCATGCTTTTCCGGGTGGCAGGGTATAATACAGGCAGAACAGGAAACTTGACGTTAGAAAGGAGCATATATGCTTTATCCAGTACTGACCGATTCAAGGCTTCTGATCGATCTCTCGGGTGTCTGGGATTTCAAACTGGACGACAACGGAGAGGGATTCGATGAGAGATGGTATGACGGACCGCTTGAGGGCGCTATGACCATGCCGGTTCCGGCATCCTACAATGACATCAAGGAGGGCGTGGATTTCCGGGAACACTACGGATGGGTGTTCTATCAGACGACATTCAGAATCCCGGCGGCGGCGCTTAAGGGCCAGCGGGTACTTCTGCGCTGTGATGCCGTGACGCATCACGCCATCGTATTCCTGAACGGACAGGAGATCGCACAGCACCGGGGCGGATTCCTGCCGTTTGAGACTGAGATCGGAGATGCCCTCGTAAAAGGAGATAATCTTCTGACCATTGCGGTGGACAACCGGATCGACTACACGACGCTGCCGGTCGGCGGAGAGTCGGACATGCTTGCGGGCGTGGGACCGGTGAGCGGCGGAAAGGCGGCCAGAAAGCGCAATCATCCGAACTTTGACTTTTTCAATTATGCCGGCATTATCCGCCCGGTGCGCATCTACACGACACCGAAGGATTACATCCGGGACATAGCACTTGTCACGGATATCCCGGGCGTTGAAGGGATCCCGGAGGGCCAGACGGCGGAGGCGTCGGTTTCGTACGAGCTTGACACCGTCGGAAGCGGGGACGCCAAGGTGGAAGTCTATGACCGCGAGGGCGGTCTCGTGGCATCTTCGGAAGGTACAAAGGGCACTCTTGTGATTAAAGACGCCCACCTCTGGGAGCCGGCGAAACCGGTCGCTGATCACGCGCATAACAAGAGCGTTCCGGAGAAGGCATATCTGTACCGCGTCGTCGCACGCTTCGGGGAGGACGTCTATGAGCTTCCGTACGGTCTGCGCACAGTGAAAGTCGATGGGACGAGCTTCCTGATCAACGGAAAGCCGTTCTACTTCAAGGGCTACGGAAAGCACGAGGACAGTTTCCCGAACGGCCGCGGACAGAATCTGGCGCTCTGGGTCAAGGACCTGAACCTGATGCGCTGGCAGGGTGCCAACAGTTTCCGGACCAGTCACTATCCGTACAGTGAGGATATGCTCCGGCTGTGCGACGAGGAGGGCATTGTCGTAATCGATGAGACGCCGGGAGTCGGAATCAACTTCGACTTCGGAGGCGGCGCGAACTTCAACGGACAGCGCTGCTCAACCTTTGACCCGGAGCACGGCGTCAAGACATTTGAGCATCACAAGGAAGTAATCCGCGACGAGATTGCCAGAGACCGCAATCACGCCTGCGTCGTGATGTGGAGCATCGCCAATGAGCCGGATGCGCACTCGGACGGCGCATACGAATACTTCAAGCCGCTCTTTGATCTGGCAAGGCAGCTGGATCCGCAGAAGCGTCCCTGCACGATGATCTCGGTTCAGAGCGGTGCGACCCCGGGACCGGACGTGGATGTGTCCGCGAAGCTTTCGGATGTCATCTGCCTCAACCGCTACTACGGCTGGTACAGCCAGGGCGGAGATCTTGAGGCGGCAGAGACGGCGCTTCGCGCAGAACTTGACCGCTGGGAGAAGACCGGCAAGCCGGTTATGTTCACGGAGTATGGAGCCGACACCGTCATGGGGCTGCACGACACCACGCCGGTGATGTTCACCGAGGAGTACCAGGTGGAGTACTACCGCATGTACAGCCGCGTCTTTGATGAATATGCGTTCGTCATGGGCGAGCAGGTGTGGAACTTCGCCGACTTCGCGACGAGCCAGGGCATCGTCAGAGTTCAGGGCAACAAGAAGGGTGTGTTCACAAGAGACCGCCGGCCGAAACTCGCCGCGTACTTCCTGCGGGAGCGGTGGCTGACGATTCCGAATTTTGGATATAAGCGCTGACCGATACCGCAATCGTCAGTCGGAAGCCAGGGCGGCAGCGCGACAATAGCATTTTTCGTCCCTTGGAATCGGTGATGGTGTAAGCCTTCACGCGGGTTCTGAGGGACTTTTTGCTGTCGGTTTTCGGGCGGTATTACGAGGCAGATGCCGCAGGAAGATCTGCGCGCATAGCGGCAGTGACCGCAGCGCATTGAAAATCTTCTGCATTCCCGGTATAGTTGTTGCCATATGGCGGATTATGCCGGCAGTCTGTTTTTGATGTGCTGGCAAGCGCCGCCGGAAGTAAAGGGGAATGAGATGGGGAATATGACACAGGCAGGGAGCCGGGCGGAAAAGTTCTGGAGCAGCCCGGTCACGGTTTTTCTGGTTGCTTTTTTCTGCTGCTTTCTCTGGGGCTCGGCTTCGCCGGCCATCAAGCGCGGTTATGAATTCTTTTCGATCGGCGCGGATGATCTCGCCTCCCGGATTGTTTTTGCGGGGACGCGCTTTACCATCGCCGGTGTGATGGTCATCTTGTTCGGAAGTCTGCAGCAGCACACGTTCCTTAGGCCGAAAAAATCCGGCTGGAAGTATGTCTTTGTGCTGATGCTCTTTCAGACGATCCTGCAGTACATCTTCTTTTATACCGGGCTCGCGCACACCACAGGCGTGCGCGGCTCGGTCATCAACGCGGCGGGGACGTTCTTTTCGCTGTTCCTGGCGGCATTTGTCTTCCGGTTTGAGAAGCTCACGGCTGCGAAGATCGTCGGCAGCATCCTGGGATTCCTCGGGGTGCTTGTCATCGTGACGGCCGGACAGACGGGCGGCGGCGCGATCAGCTTCGCGGGTGAGGGCAGCATGGTGATCGCAGCTTTCGCGAGTGCGATTGCAGGCTGTTTCATCAAGAAGTTCTCGGCGAAGGAAAATCCGGTCACGCTCAGCGGCTGGCAGTTTTTCTTTGGCGGGATCGTCATGGCGCTTGCCGGCACTGCCTTTGGCGGACGGCTGCGCCCGACCGGCGGCGGCGCCTGGCTGCTGCTCCTGTACATGGCATTCATCTCGGCGGGCGCGTATACGCTCTGGGGCGTTCTCCTGAAGTACAACGACGTGAGCCGCATCACGATCCTGGGATTCATGAACCCGGTGCTCGGCGTTCTGCTCTCCGCTGCATTCCTGGGCGAAGGGCAGGAGGCTTTCAGCGTGCGCGTCCTCGCTGCGCTGCTGCTGGTGAGTCTCGGGATTATCCTCTCGGGGAGAAAAAGGCGATAAGAGAAGAATGGTCTTGAACCGGGATAAGTGCAATGATTTGCTCGAAAGGTGGAATAGTCGCTTGCGGATAATTATTTATAATGGTTTAAGGACATTACTATTGACATCACCAATTTGCCTGTCTATAGTAATAAATAGTACAGTAATTGAATCAATGCATTGATGAGAACAGAATAGTTTTGATAGACAACGGCGTCCATACCATTTGCGGTGTGGATGCTGTTTTTTATTTGGAAGGCGGTTCTTATGAATGAAAACGATACTTATATTTGAGTTAAAATATTAAGAACATAATAGTTTACAGGCATTACTATTGACAACGTGGCCAGGTCTTGTTATAGTAAATAATCATACAGTGCGTGAACAAATAGGCTTATTGCATACGTAAAGTGATTTTTTTGATATTTTATTGTGCAAAAGTCTCATAACGCTTCGCATCCTGTCAAACGGAGGGGAAAATGATTCGTGTTGGGTTTATTGGAGCCGGCGGCATGGGAACTACCCATCTTGAGAGCCTGAAGGTACTGTCAAAGGAATTCCCGGTAGAAGTGACGGCTATAGCGGATGAAATATCGGAGCTCAGAACAGCTGCCTCTGCGATCTGGCCGGAAGCAAAAATGTACAGTGATGGTGATACACTTCTTTCAAATGGCAATTATGACTTGATTTATGTAGCGACACCGTCTTTCCTGCACACACATTTTGCACTCGCTGCCATGAGAAAGGGGTGCGATGTTTTTTGCGAAAAGCCAGTCTGCCTGACCGAAGAGGAATGTGCAGAACTTGAGAGAACTGCAGCTGAATGTAAGGTACGGTTCATGGTAGGGCAGGTTGTGCGGTCCACACCGGAATACGTTTACCTCAAAAAACTAATTGATGAGAAGCCGTATGGGAATCTCCGGGATGTCGTCATGCAGAGAATTTCAGGCAATGTCAAGTGGGGCTGGGAAGACTGGTTCCATGATGCAAAGAGATCAGGGACCGTTGTACTGGATCTGAGCATTCACGATCTTGATTATCTCCGCTATGTGCTCGGAGAACCTGATTCTGCCAGACCGGTACATGTGGCAAGATTTGACTCGGGAATGATCAATCACATTATCTCGCATCTAACATTTGCTGGTATTCCAGCAACCTGTGAAGCTGTGTGGCATATATCTGGAAAGGAAAAATTCCGTGCGCAGTTTCGGGCGGATTTTGACCATGCGACTGTGGACTTTAATGGCGGCGCTGAGCCTTCCCTCACGGTTTGCACAGATGACGGTCAGATTCTTACTCCGGAGATGCCTTCCAATGACAGGGTGGTTGACAATGGTATGAATATCAATTCTCTGGGAGCTTATTATCTGGAAGACAGGTATTTCATCAGGTCTCTTATCGAAAATACGCCCAATACAGTCGCTCCACTGGATGAGGGGATTCGATCGGTGAGACTAGGAATCCGGATCCTGGAGCAGGCAGAGACATTTTAATTTTTCTGGCACAAACTCCGGACTTTGAATTACAGAAATGGTTGGCGGCAATGCCGCTTTAAAGATTAGATAAATAAAAAAGGAGGAAGCAATATGAAAAGAACTTTGGCAACCATTCTGGCGGGAACAATGGCCGTGACACTGCTTGCCGGCTGCGGATCTTCCGGCGGAAGCACGAGCTCATCTGGGACACAAAGCTCTGGCACACAAACATCGTCTGGCAACGCAGCAACTTCTTCAGGGAATGTGACCCTGAAGGTGTTTGACGCCATGGCATATGGCACGGATGAGTATCAGACGGTAATCGATCAGTTTGAAGCAGATCATCCTGGCGTCACCGTCGAAATCCAGCATGCTGCTAATGACAGCAACACCATTCTGCAGTCCAGATTTAATTCCGGCGACATTCCGGATGTGTTCCTGAATGAGCCGGGATCCAGTGCACAGCTTTATTATGAATATGCATACGACTGGGCGAAGGATACGGATACTCTGTCAAAATTTAACAGTGATGCTGTTGCCCTTGGGAAAGATGAGGCGGGCCATGTTTACGGGCTTCCATGGACATATGAGACAATGGCACTCACTTATAATGTTGATTGCTTTAATCAAGCAGGCATAACTACACTTCCGTCAACAATGGAGGAACTCGAGCAGGACTGTGAAAAGTTAAAGGCGGCAGGAATTCAGCCATTTGCTATCGCGGGTAAGGAGACATGGGTTCTCGCTCAGATGTCCACGCACTTTATTATGGATAAGAAATTGGATGCAACGGGAACTGTTGAAGGACTTGAGTCCGGAAAGATAAAATTTTCTGATCTTCCGCATTGGCAGTCATTCTTCAAGCTGCTGGATCTTATCAAAAAATACGATTCTGATAAGATTCTTGAGACAGGATGGGAGACGTCGGAGAACGAGCTAGCGAATGGCGAGGCAGCGATTATCCACATGGGTGACTGGGCTCAGGCAAACTATACAAAAATGAATCCGAATGCAAAGCTTGCTTTTCTGCCTGTTCCGGTTGGTGACAGTGCAGATGATGCTACAGTGCTTTCGTCTGTAGGATGGCTGTATATGGTTTATAAAGATTCGAAAAATTTGGATCTTGCAAAAGAATTCTGTGAATATGTTTTGACTTCTGAAGCAGGTGCAAAATGGATGACAGAAGGCGTGGATGCGGTTCCAGCATCCAATACGCATACAGAAATGTCGCCGAGCGGTGATCTTCCAAAAGATTCGCAGAAGTATATTGATGCGGGAAAGACAAATGGATGGATTCACACGATTGCAGGCAGCAGTTTCTCGGATACGGTTGGACCGTACATTCAGGGATATCTGCTCGGCAATTACACGGCTGATGATGTGACGCAGGCATTTCAGGAGTATTTCAGCTCACAGGGATAAGAAAATGTGAACTGTAAGAAGCTGTAACGGTATACAAAGAGCGGAGAGACAAGGAGTGAAAGGTTTCTCCGCTCTTCCTGTAAAGGACAATGAGTATGGACAACGAAAAGAAACCTGTCAGAGTACACAGCAAAAAAGCAAAAAAAGGAAAAGAAACATTGATGTTTGTCATTTTCGTTGTGCCGGCTCTGGCATTTGTGCTTTTTGCGACGGACATTCCATTCGTAATGAATATATATTATTCTGTCTTTGATTGGAATGGAATCAGTAAGAATCTTACGTTTGTCGGGCTTGATAATTTCCGAAAGATTTTTACTTCTGACAAAACATATTGGACCAGCTGGTGGTTTACACTCAGATTCACTTTTTTCTACGTGATCATTGTAAATGCGATTTCGCTGGCAATTGCATTAATGCTTTCTAAGGAAAACCGATTTGCTCAGGTTGGACGGGCATTCTATTACATCCCGTATATTATTTCACTTACTGCGATCAGCCTGATCTGGGAATTCATACTCGGGCCTGCTTTCGACAGTCTATATGAATCGACGGGATGGTCATTCTTCGGGATGAGCTGGCTGGGCAAACCGAATCTGGCATTTATCGTTCTCGTCATAATTACGGTTTGGGAAAATGTTGGATTCTACATGATCAACTACATCGCCGGTATCGTATCAGTTCCCCGGGATTATATGGAGGCCGCTAGAATTGACGGTGCCAACCGCTGGAAAGCATTCTGGAAGGTAATGTTCCCCCTGATTATGCCGTCCGTGTCAATCTGTTTCCTGACATCGCTTACATTTGGATTCAAACTCTTTGACATTATCATGGTATTCACAAAAGGTGGTCCGGTTAATTCCACAGTGTCAGTCGCGTATAACATTTATAAAGAAGCATTTACCAATAATCATTATGGCACCGCAACCGCAAAATCTCTTATTTTTGTTGCCTTTATCCTGATTGTGACAGGAATTCAGATGAGAGTTACGAAGAAGCAGGAGGTAGAGCTGTAATGGAACGTTCAAGACTAACCAAGGGCACTGTTATAACGCTTATTATTTCGATATTATGGCTTTTTCCGCTGATTCTGATTTTTATCAATTCGTTCAAATCGGACGCGGAAATTCTGAATCATTTCCTGGAGCTGCCGGATAAGCTTAATTTTTCGTATTATGCTGAGACGTGGACAAAGTTTGGATTTCCCAAACTTATTGCCAATACGCTTCTTTACACGGTCTGCACGGTGCTGATTGTTGTGCTGCTCGCTCCCTTGGCTGCATATTACCTGGAACGTCATAAAAAGGAACGCCGTTGCCGTATTGCGTTCAGCCTGATTATCCTTCCGATAATGGTTCCGTTTCAGTCCTACATGATTTCTTTGACGAGAATCCTAGGGAATATCGGGCTGAATAACACGAAAACCGGATATATTCTTGTGTCAGCTGGGCTGTGCATGCCACTTGCGGTGTTTATGATCCATGGATACATCAATACAATTCCGATCGAATTGGAGGAGAGTGCTTATATTGACGGAGCAGGAAAGGTGAGAACGTATTTCTCAATTGTTCTGCCACTACTGGTTCCGATCCTGACTACTGTTGTGGTTCTGGATGCTCTCGCGACCTGGAATGATGTCATTACCAACCAACTTGTTGTAGGCTCGAATGAGGCGGCTATTAACATGCAGAATGCGCTGTATATGAAGTTCTCGGCACAGACATCTGACTGGTCCCACGCACTTCCGGGCACTGTAATGAGTATGGTTCCGAGCTTGATTTTCTTCATTTTTATGCAGAAATACATCATTAGCGGAGCGACTTCTGGCGCCGTAAAGGGCTGATTGTTATATCAAAGAAAGGAATATTATGAGAGTTGGATGCATTGTTATCATTGATGAAGAGGCTGATATTGATGCAAAATTCAAAGAGCTGACGGACATGGGAATGCACAGCTGTCAGGTTGTTTGCTGGGACAGAAGGGTCCTGAAAGACTGGAAAAAGGCAGATGAAATCAATGCGGCTGCCGATAAATACCATACGGATATCACGGCTTTCTGGTGTGGCTGGGAAGGCCCTTGCGTCTGGAATTTATATGAGGGGCAGGAAACCCTTGGCCTTGTCCCTGTGGCTTACCGCTTTCAGCGGATTCAGACACTTATAGAAGGATCGGATTTTGCAAAAGCCATTCATACAACGGATCTTGTCACACATGTCGGATATATGCCGGAAAATCCATATGATCCGAATTATCACGGGGTTCTTGCCGCAGTAAAAAAGGTTGTTGAAAAATGTAAAGAGAATGGACAATATTTTCTATTTGAAACGGGACAGGAGACTCCGACGACACTGTTGCGCGCTATTCAGGACATTGGGATGGACAACATTGGTGTAAATCTTGACCCGGCTAATCTGATTCTGTATGGAAAGGCCAATCCGGTTGATGCGTTGGATACAATTGGAAAATATGTCCGCAATATTCACGGAAAAGATGGCTTGTATCCGGTTGACGGGCATGATCTTGGCGAGGAAGTTCCTGTTGGTCAGGGAAAGGTTGATTTTCCACATTTTATAAAACGCCTGAAAGAAATAGGATATAATGGAGAAATAACAATCGAGCGTGAGATCAGTGGTCCAGAGCAGAAACGTGACATTCTGGCGGCAAAGAATCTACTGGAAAAGCTGATCTCAGAAATATGACGGTATAGTATTGAGGATAATATGGAGCAGTTGAATCAGCTTTTCATCCGAGATCAGAATTTAAAAAGAGTATATCAGGAGATCTGCAGTACAAAAGGATCATCCAGAGCGTCTGCGGCGCGAAAGCTGTCGCTGAGCAAAGCATCACTTTCTTCGCTGGCAGACGAACTGATTGCAGACAATCTGGTGACGGAAAAGGGAAAGAAAGCAAAGGCTGGTGCTGGACGCAATCCGGTTATGCTGGCTCCGAAGGAAGATACAAATTTTATTGTATCCGTTTTATGGAAAAACGGATGCGTTGAAGGCTATATTATCGATATTGCATCTGGTAGTGCATGGCGGCAAGACAGCGTCGGCAGATTGCTTCTGACAGTTGACAATCCGGAAGACTATGCAAGTGTGGCGCTAGAATGCGCAAAAAGACTTACAGCGAAGCTGGAAAGCGCGCAGAGGATGCTGGGAACAGTCATGATTATTCCAGGTATCGTTGATCCTGCGCGTGAACAAATCCTTTCGTATCCACTAGATATAACGGAAGACATCGGATATCAGATCATACAGGATTTAATGAAAAATCATTCGGATGAGAATATATGTCTCATGAATGATACAGCGGCACTTGCATACGGAGAAAAGTTTCTGAATCATTGGAAAGATCCAGATTTTTTCTATGTCAATTTTGCAGTTGGCATAGGGTCAGTTTTCTACATGCACGGAAAACCACTGGAGGATGCTACCGGCCGTCAGACGCAGTTTGGACATATTGTGATTAATCCGAATGGGCCGTTATGCGAATGTGGCTCAAGGGGGTGCCTCGAAGCTTTGATTGGCGAAAAAGCAGTCAGAAAGCGCTGGGAACTGATTTTTAGGGAAAACGGTAAAATGAAGCTTGGGGAAGGAAATTACTATCGTGTGCTTCGTGAAAAAGCGGAAAATAAAGACATCGAAGCTGTTGCAGCAATGAATGAAATTGAATCGTTGTTCTCGTGGGCCCTTTCCAATGTGGTCACGGTTATTTATCCCCAGCGGGTTATTGTTGGTGGCAGTGGCTATGAACTCGGAGACACTTTCCTTGAAAATGTAAAACGCAAGGTCCAGGAAATTGGGTATTCATATATGGTTAGGGATTTACAGATCAGTTATTCGAAAGCGGATAGAGATATTATTTACAGAGCAGGTGCGCAGTATGCATTTGATACGCATTACAATTTCACGCAAAAATCGCTTCAGGGATTGCATCTGGGGTGAGATCCGCTTGGAGGAGTACGATGAAAAAGCTGAAAGTTGCAATTGTTGGCTGCGGGAGGATATCCGTAAGTTATGCGGATGCATTTAGGAAACTGGCGGACAAAATAGAACCAGTTTATGCGGTTGACAGAAATTATGAACGCGCAAAAAGTTTTGCAAAACAATTTGAAAATTGCAAGCCGGCACTCGATATCTCGGAGGTATACGGTAAAGGCGTTGATGTGGTTCATCTCTGTCTTCCTCACGACCTGCATGCTCCCGTGGCAGTAGATGCAATGAAACATAGCATTCATGTGCTAACAGAAAAACCGATTGCGCTGACATTGCAGGATGCTGATGAAATGATTCGGGTCTCTGAGGAAACCGGAATGAAGCTTGGCTGTATCTTTCAGACACGTTACAATGAGTCGGTTCAGGAACTTCGGAAACGCTATGAGCGGCAGGAATTCGGGAATGTCTCAACAGCCAGGTCGTATTTGTCGTGGTATCGTCCAGATTCATACTATGATACAAGTGACTGGAAGGGAACCTGGGAGCACGAAGGTGGGGGGACACTGATTGATCAGGCAATACATAGTATTGACCGTGTGCGGTATATAATTGACAGTGATGTTCTGTGGATTGAAGGGTCTATTCACAATCATATGCATCCGTCGCGAGATATTGAAGATGCAGCCGAAGCCTGTATACAGTTTAAAAATGGCTGCTGTTATAATTTGTATTCCTGCAATTATTATGGATTTGATTCTCCGATTAATATCGAATTTTGCGGAGATAAGGGGAGGTTCGGCCTGGTCCAGGATATGGGCTATACTTGGTTCGGAGAAGAATATACTGAGTATCATGAAGTGAATCAATCAGAATCAGTGGGAAAAAACTATTGGGGAACGACGCATGTGATGCAGCTGTCCGATTTTTATGATTCGGTTCTGAATAACAGACCGGTTTCGGTTGATGGACTTGAAGGCCGTAAGACACTGGAAATAGTTAAGGGAATTTATCTTTCGGCTCTGACCCACAGAAGAATCTGGCTACCGTTTGAAGATCACAAGATAACGAAGGAAGAAGTTCGTCAGCTTTGGAATCGATGACAACATGAAAAAGCTTATCCTTCATGTTATATCGCAATGGATGAATACAGGTAACGTTGAATAGATAGAATTATGAACGATGATTATCAGCCTAATAATTACTACCTGATTTAATCTTATAGTGTTGGCAGCTGTCCTGTGTTCTTAAATCGGCTCTTCATTGAGTGACTTGGCTTTAGTTCCGATGGGGGGCGAATCCGCTTGCTCCGATCTTCTATCTGTGTATTTTTTATCCGCAAATAATCTCTGAGCACCAAACAAATAAATAGTGAAACCTTTTATGGATGAGCCCGGCTGACGACCGGGCTTTTTAAGGTGCTCTGTAGTTTCATTTTTTATTATCATAATAAAAAAAGATACTTTTTGATAAAGAAGCAAAACATCGGATACTGTTTCTCGAAAGACTGGAAGTGTTCGGAGTTCGATAAAAATAATAAACTTTGATTAACAAATGGAGGTGAAAAGCATGTTAAACAAAAAAATATTATCAACAGCTTTAGCAGTAACATCAGCAGCTGGATTACTGGCAGGATGTGGAAGCACTACAGCTGGCCCGCAATCGGCGGCAACATCGGGCACGACTGGCTCTGGTGAGCATGAGGCAGTATCGTTGCGGTTTATGTGGTGGGGAGGTGATGCAAGAGCCCAGGCAACAGTAGATGTAATTAAAAAATTTGAGGAAAAGTATCCGTGGATATCTATCGAACCCGAGTATGGATCGGACGATGGATATCAGGAAAAACTTACGGCACAGCTCAATGCCGGCACGGAGGCAGACATTATCCAGATGGGAGTTGGCTGGATGCCTGGCTTTGTGAGCAGTGGAGCGGATTATTTTGCGGATTTTAATGATTATTCGGGAATTATTGACCTTTCTTCGTTTGACGCGGCGTTTCTGAAGAATAATGGTAATTTTGAGGGACATCAGTATGGTCTTCCTACAGGGCTTGCTGGCACGGCTTTGATTTACGATACAGAAGAGGCTAAATCCTTAGGTATAGATGGCGATATGGCCGAAAGCATGGATTGGCAGAAATTGCATGATATCGGCGTAAAAGTGCATCAGAGTGATCCGGAAAAGTATTTCCTTACGATGGATTCAACGATGATGACGACGGCAATTCTACGTCCATATTTGCTTCAGAAGACTGGAAATACATTCTTTATTGATAAAACGAAAGAAATGGGGTTCAGTAAAGATGATCTCATAGAGGTCCTTTCCTACATCAAATCACTCTATGATGATGGCGTGATTGCTCCTGCTTCCAGCACCGAATCTTATAAGAATAATCTCCAGACAGATCCAAACTGGATTAATGGAACATATCTTTCGATGTTCTGCTATACATCGACAGCAGAACCGGCTGTAAAAGCATCTGGAAGAGAATATGCAGCAGCAAATCTTCCAGTAATGGCTGGTGCGAAGGATGACGGATTCTACTGTAACTGCCCACAGTATATGGTTGTAAGCAAACGATCCAAAAATATTGACGCAGCAATGACCTTTCTCAATTACTTCTACAATGATGAGGAAGCGGCAAAGATTCTGGGAACTGTTAGAAGCGTGCCGCCGACCGCGATTGGTCAAAAGGTATGCCAGGAAAATGGGCTCTTAAATGGTGTTGCTAAAGAAACGGTAGATATCTGTCAGAAATATAACGGCACATATGAAATGGGACTCTCGACAGAAGAGGAACCTATGACCATTATGAAGGATATGATCATGCAGGTGGCGTATGGCGAGAAATCACCGGAAGATGCAGCCGGAAATGCTATTACGTTATTCCAGAATTATCTGGATTCCAAAAAATAAGTGAGTGCAGCAGGATCCAGAGGGGTAGAGGGGTTCATTGATATGAACCCCTTATTGTCAATATCTGCCAAGAGGAAAAGCAAATGAAAAAAAGGCATTTATCCGGTCATGAGAAAAGGCAGCTGCAGGGATATCTGTATATTGCTCCATGGCTTGCAGGGTTTTTGATTCTACAATTGGTCCCGTTTATTCAGTCTTTTTATTATTCGTTCACGAAGTATAGTGCCATGACATCACCGGTATGGGTGGGACTTCAGAACTACAAAACATTATTCACAACAGATCCGGATTTCTGGAATTCATTTAAAGTTACCTGGGTTTACACGTTATACACAGTCCCTGGGAAAATCATTTTATCATTAATCGTTGCGCTTCTGATGAATCGGAAGATGAAGGGAATCAATTTCTTACGAACAATATACTATATTCCTTCGCTGTTTGGCGGAAGCGTGGCGGTGTGTATTCTCTGGCGGCTGATGTTTATGGATCAGGGAATAATAAACGGAATCCTAGGCATTTTTCATCTTCCTTCAGTGCAATGGCTTGGCAATACCCGAACGGCGTTGCCAACTATCTGCCTTCTGGAAATCTGGGAATTCGGCTCTTCAATGGTAATGTTTCTTGCAGCATTGAAAAATGTGCCAAAGGATCTGTATGAAGCAGCTGAACTGGATGGGGCTGGCACATGGTCCAAATTTAAAAATATTACGATCCCACAGATTTCACCCATCATCTTCTTTAATGTGATCATGCAGACCAACAATGCGCTTCAGGCATTTACAAACGCATTTGTTATCACTAAAGGCGGACCATTGAAGTCAACTTACCTCCTTGGAATGAAGTTGTATCAGGAAGCCTTTTCTTATTACAAGATGGGATATGCGAGTGCTATATCCTGGGTTATTTTCGTGACCATAATGATAGTAACGCTTCTCTTATTCCGATTTTCTTCTGGACGGGTATATTACCAGGATGCAGGAGATTTTTAATAATTTACAGAGAGGTATGTGAAAATGAGTCATAAGAAAAAAATGGGAATAAAGATAAGGCATCAGATTGCCAATGTGATTATAATTCTTTTTGGTGCTGTCATGCTATTCCCGATCATCTGGATGTTTTTTGCAACATTTAAGTCAAACGAAGAAATATTTGGCTCTATTACTCTCCTGCCACGACAGTTTGATTTGTCCGGCTACATCTCAGGATGGAAAGGAACGGGAGGAATTACATACGCTACATACTTTGCCAATACATTTCTCATAACAATTCCTGTAACACTTTTAACTGTTTTCAGCTGCAGCCTTGTTGCATATGGATTTGCCAGATTCCGTTTTCCGGGAAAGAAATTTCTTTTTATAATTCTGATATCTACGCTGATGCTGCCCAATGCTGTTATTATGATTCCGAGATATGCACTGTTCAACAGCTTTGGCTGGATTAATACGTATATGCCGTTCTATGCACCGGCTATTCTGGCTACATATCCGTTTTTTATTTTTATGTTGCTTCAATTTTTAAGATCTTTGCCGAAAGATCTTGATGAATCTGCTTATATTGATGGCTGCGGAACGTTTCAGGTATATCGGAAAATATTAATGCCATTAATGAAACCGGCACTGTTTTCGGCAGGTTTGTTCCAGTTTATCTGGACATATAATGACTACCTGAATCCGCTGCTTTATATTAATTCTGTAAATAAATATACAGTTTCGCTGGCACTGAAGCTCTCCATTGATGCAGAATCTGTTGTTCAATGGAATAAGGTTATGGCCATGGCGTTTGTTGCTAATATTCCTCTTATTATTTTGTTCTTTTCTGCACAAAAATATTTTGTTGAAGGAATTGCAACCTCAGGACTGAAGGGCTGAAAAGCTAGCTAAATTGTCTTGAACTCCATTGAACTGGCAGACATGGATGACACCTGGGAAGGTGTATAGTTGGCAGGTATTGAGAATTTGATGCAGGTACATATGTTTTTTTTGCTCAAAATGTGGATAGCGTATTGAGGGCCATATGTCAGAATGAGTCTTCTGTTGACATTAGTCAGACCAATATTACGGCTTTGGGGATTGTTGATTTTCTCGTATAAAGCAGATATTTCTTCTTTGGACATCCCGATGCCGCTGTCGATAATTGCAATTTTCAGAAGACCGTCTCTGACATATGCCCGAAGTTTTATAACGCCAGAATGTCCGGATGGGAGAATTCCATGTGAGATGCTGTTTTCAAGAATTGGTTGAAGAATTAGCCGAGGAACCTTGACTGATTCGGCTTCTGGTCCGATTTCACTGTAAAAAATCAAACCATTTCCGAAACGGTATTTTTGGATCGCTATATATTTCTTCAGGATATTCAGTTCTTCTGAAAATGTAACCATTGACGTGACAGGCTGAATGGAGTATCGAAGAATATCTGACAGAGAGGCGATGATTCGGTTTGCATTGACAGTCTGGCCTCCACTCATTTCCCTCACTTCAAAATCGAGTGTTTGAAGTGTGTTTGATAAAAAGTGTGGGTTTATCTGCATTTGAAGGGCTTGTAATTCAGCGGCCTGCTTCTCATAATATTGACTTTTTAACTGGCTGTTCAGAAAGGTTGTATTAATAAACAACTGGATGACATTGTACAGGATGACATCGTATTCATCTTTGATGGGGGTGTTTCTTGGAGTTGGGTAGATTCCGTGCTCGGCGTCAGAAAAGATGTCAATAATTTCCTCTATATGGTTAAATGAGCTTTTTGTGATTGTATATGAGGTGAATAAAATAAAAACGACAGCAAAGCATGTGATCAGCGCATATATTACCAATGTGCCGCTCATGAGTGAGATTAAAGCACGGGACGGGATCATGGATATGTAAACTAAGTCTGAAAAATCGCTGGAGGTGGAGCTGATCCAGAAATGCCGGCCATTTAAAGAGAAAAATTGTGAGGTAATCGTGTAATCAGGAGCGGGCAGAACAATATCCCGCAGACTAGCCAGTTCAGAATTTGAAATCTCTGATGCGCTGGATGAGCTGGCAATGAATTCTCCTTTTTTATTCATTACAAACAAGGCTTCATCCGGGGCCTGGGTTATTGTATCGAGACGACTGATAAAATCATCATATCTCATATTTACAATAATAGTGCCATGGAGAGTTGTCATTTTCCGAAAAAATGTAACGACGGGTGTTGTTGAAGCGAAAGAGTCCGTATGGATACTGCGTTTTACGGCATATTGCTGGTTCTGTTCAACAAACGGCAAACAGTTTTTCCAGTCCAGATCGTAGTAATCGCTGGTTGAATTGATCCCATTTACAGAGGAATAGAAACGAGGGTAGTCGTCGAGCTCCAGATAAGTGCTCAGGACGTAGGGATGGGCATTGGTGACTCCGCGGATCAGGCCGGTCATTGTATTGATAAATATATAATTTTCATAATTTGTTGAGCCATTGCTCAGGATTTTTTTCAATGCAAGTGCAAGCTGTGGATTGCTCGTCAGAAGATCGTGTTGATACACTGTGTCTGAGACAAGAGTATCAATTGTCTGTGAAGACAGCTGCACAGAGGAGGCTGATTCATTATGTATTGTATCAAGGACAGTTCTGGAATATATCAACAGAATAGCGTACATGCTGACTAGGACTGGCGCTATGAACAGCAGCAGATAATGACGGAAACGCCGCAAAAAGAATTTCTTTTTCATTCTACAGAATCTCCTGAATGCTTTTTTCGGTAATCCTGAGGGGTTTCTCCAAAGTAAGCTTTGAAGGCACGGGTGAAATTCTTGGGGTTGTCATATCCGATACGGGCAGCAACCTCATATTGATGGATGGTGGGATCCGACAGAAGCCGGCACGCGTTTTCCATTCGGATTTTCTGGAGATAGGAACTGAAAGTCATCCCGGTTTCTCTGCTAAAGAGAGTTGACAGGTAAGATGGAGTG